>Ga0182016_10000248_pt1 | contig 67206 bp, 50 predicted proteins | sample 712S2MmetaG_FD_120491 | JGI IMG/M metagenome (GOLD analysis project Ga0182016, IMG submission 120491) | Permafrost microbial communities from Stordalen Mire, Sweden - 712S2M metaG | ecosystem: Environmental > Terrestrial > Soil > Wetlands > Permafrost | place: Sweden: Stordalen | collected...
GCCGGAGTTTGTGCTTCCCGAATACTATCGCAGCCATATTCACAAGTCGGCACAGGCAGCGTCTTTGGGGGCTGCTGGCGGGAAAGCAGCGGGGGATTTCGATTCGCGCTATATACCGCTGGTTGAATGGCCGAAGGACGCTCGCGGCGAGGTGCTTACGCTGCTGCCGATTTTCCGGTTGCCGCATTTGATTCATACGCGATCGGGAAATTCGAAGTTTCTTTACGAGATTGCGCATAAGAATCCCTTGTGGGTGAATCCCACGGATGCCGTGAAACTTGGAAATATTCGCACCGGCGACTTGATTAAGGTGCATACGGAGATCGGATTTTTCGTGCTGCATGCCTGGGTCACGGAGGGGCTAGCGCCGGGAGTAGTCGCTTGCTCCCATCACATGGGGCGCTGGCGAACGAATAAAGAAGATCAACTGGAGCGCATGTCGAGCGCCTGGGTGGACCTGAAAGAAGTCGGTAAGGGGCAATGGAAGATGCGGCAGACTTCGGGAGTGGAGCCCTACGAGACGACCGATCCCGATACGAAGCGTGTCTGGTGGAGTGATGCGGGCGTCCATCAGAACATTACTTTTCCTGTGCATCCGGATCCGATCACGGGGATGCATTGCTGGCATCAGATGGTGCGGGTGGAGCGGGCTTCGGCGGAAGACCGGTATGGCGATATTTTTGTCGATACGAATCTCTCGTTTGCGGTTTATCAGCGATGGAAGGCATTGGCTCGTCCGGCGCCGGGGCCCGGGGGATTGCGGCGTCCGTTGTGGATTCCGCGGGTGCATCGGCCGGAGGAAGCGGCGTATTACATTCATTCTGACCAAAGCTGACCGCTTCTTGAGGATGTAAAATGGGTGGATGCCTTTGCAGAATGGAAATCCTAATTTTGGCAAGAAGCGCACTCCGCCGCCGGACGAGACTTTTGAGGAAGCAGCTTATTTGAAGGCCCTCGGCGAGAAGCAGAAAATCGTCAGTTTGAAGCTGGCGGATGGCGAGGTGGTACGCGGGTGGATTGAGTATTACGACAAAAATATGGTGCGCGTCACACGCGAAGATGGTCCGAATCTTTTTATCTTCAAGCACGAGATTGTTTATATTGCGGAAGATGGGAAGAAAAAGTAGCCACTACCTAGTACCGGGTACCCAGTAGAATCTCTTGGCGGCATGAATTGCGCAGGTCCTTCGGTTCGCTCGATCCTGGAAATGAAAGTCTAGAAGTCTCATGACATCCCAACAGTCTTTCGATTTGATTGCTCCTATGCAGGCGATGGCTCGCGAAGCGGGCTCGCTGATCATGGGATATTTCCGGCAACACGTGAAGATTGAATATAAAGGGGCGGTCGATCTGGTGACGGTTGCGGATCGGGAATCGGAAGCTTTGATTTTGTCCAGGATTCGGGCGCAATTTCCCCGTCATGATGTGATGGGCGAAGAGGGAACACGGATCGAGACGGGCAGTGAGTACAAGTGGTATGTCGATCCGCTGGATGGGACTACGAATTTTGCGCATGGCTATCCTGTGTTCTGCGTGTCGCTGGCGGTGGAGCGGGCGGGGCGGCGGGTAGCCGGAGTGATTTACGATCCAACTCGCGATGAGATGTTTTCGGCAGCGCTCGGTGGTGGGGCTTCGTTGAATGGCGAGGCGATTCACGTTTCGGCGATATCAAAGCTGGGCGAGTGTTTGATTGGGACGGGGTTTCCCAGCCAGAAGCGGCACAAGAATCCAAACATTTATTTTTATCACCAGCTGACTTTGCGAACGCATGGCGTGCGGCGGGCTGGATCGGCGGCGCTGGATCTTTGCAATGTGGCGTCGGGACGATATGAGGGATTTTGGGAATTCAACCTGAATCCCTGGGATACGGCGGCAGGTGTGTTGATTGTCGAAGAGGCGGGCGGGAAGGTCACTGATTTTTCGGGCGGGACGTTCGACATCGCCAGCCGGGAGACGGTCGCAACCAACGGGTTAGTACACGACGCACTCTTGCACGAGTTCCAGGAGATTTTCGCGGGACGCGGGTTGGAGGAGTTGCCGAGTCCGGTGGAATACGCCAAGGTGCGCAAGCTCTAAGCTAACGCTGAAGGCCGATCTCAGTTGCGGGTAACGACAACCCCCTAATCTAGAGCGATAACTCTGGGATCGCATGCTTCAGGCCGTGGATTACACCACGGAGCTCGGCCAAGCCTTTCAATCTGCCGATCAGAGAATAACCGGGATTTACCTTCTTACCGATGTCGTCGGCTAACAGGTGTCCGTGATCGGGACGTAGCGGAATCTCATGATCGGTGCGACCGGTGCGGCGTCGACGAGCCTCTTCTTCCAGCATCGCTTTGATTACGCCGACCATGTTGGAGCTGCCGGCTAGATGCTCGGCTTCATGGAACGATCCGTCGGGCTCGCGGATGACTTGGCGTAGATGAACGAAGTGAATGCGGGCGCCAAATTCCCGCGCCATCGCGACGAGATCGTTGTCGGCGCGGGCTCCGTAGGAGCCAACACAAAACGTAAGGCCATTTGCCTGCGTATTGCAGCCCGCGAGAATGGCGCGGACATCGTCGGCAGTGGAAACGACCCGCGGCAGTCCGAATAGGGACCAGGGCGGATCGTCGGGATGGATGGCAAGGCGTAGGCCGAGTTCTTCGGCTACAGGAGCGACTTCGCGCAGGAACGCAACGAGGTTCGACCGCAAGTCGGCTGCGGTCATACCGTGATATTCCGCGATCAGATTGCGAATCATGTCGCGGTTGTAGGACGCTTCGGCTCCGGGAAGACCCGCGATGATCGTTTGCTCGAGATCATTTTTGCGCGACTCGGTCATGGCGGCGAAACGGGCGTGGGCAGCTTGAACACGAGGTTCGGAATAGCCTGCGCCGGCGTCCGCCCGCTCGAGGAGGAATAAATCGTAGGCGGCAAAATCGACGGCGTCGAAGCGGAGAGCGTAGCCAGTCGTGGGGAGACGCCACTGCAAGTCGGTTCGCGTCCAGTCGACAACGGGCATGAAGTTGTAGCAGATAATTTTGACGCCGGCTTGGGCGATGGCGGCGAGTGAATCTTTCCAGGCACCGATGAAATGCGCGTAGGGTCCCGTGCGAAGTTTGATGGAATTGTGGATGGGAATGCTCTCCACCACAGACCAGTCAAACCCCGCGGCGCGAATCTCATCTCTTCGTTTGTAGACTTCGTCTAGGGGCCAAGACTCGCCGCGATACAGATGATGCAGGGCGGAGACGATTCCGGTGGCTCCGGCTTGCTTGATGTGTTCGAGAGGAACCGGATCGGCCGATCCAAACCACCGCCAAGTCTCCTTCATGATTTGCTCGGTTACGCTCCATCGTAAATCTTACGCTTGCGCTCCATACGCCTCGGTGCTTTGGATACTTTCACCGTGCAATGCGGGCCGCGCCGCCGCGCATGACGGCTTCGACTTCCGAGAGTGTGGCCATACTCGTATCTCCGGGGGTGGTCATGGCCAAGGCGCCGTGCGCTAAGCCGCACTGGACAGCCCATTCGGCGTCTTTGCCCGCAAGAAACCCGTAGATCAGGCCGGAAGCGAAGGAGTCGCCGCCACCGACGCGGTCGAGGATTTCGAGAGGGCGCTGCGGGATGTGAATAATCTTGCCGTCATAGAGCGCGATGGCGCCCCAGTCGTTTTGCGTCGCAGTGTGCGCCGTCCGAAGCGTGGTCGCGATGAGCTTGAGGTTGGGGTAGAGCTGACTGACACGATGCAACATCGCTTCGTAACTGGAGACGGGCAGGTGGGCGAAGTCGCCTCCGACGCCTTCGATATCGACACCGAGGGTCGCGGAAAAATCTTCTTCGTTGCCGAAAAGGACGTCGACGGAGCTCACCAATTCGCGGTTCACTTCCTGGGCTTTCGGCTTGCCACCGATCGATTTCCAAAGCGATTCGCGGTAATTGAGGTCATAGGAAATTACGGTTCCTGAGGCGTGCGCGGCCTGGATCGCGGCGTTGGCGACCGAGGCTGTACTGGGCGAAAGTGCGGCAAAGATCCCACCAGTATGCAGCCAGCGGGAGCCTTTGGCGGCGAAGATCTCTTGCCAATCGAAATCATTGGGCTGGCAATTTGCGATGGCAGTGTGTCCGCGATCCGAGCAGCCGATAGCGGCACGGACACCGAATCCTCGTTCGGTAAAGTTCAGGCCATTGCGGACGGTTCTGCCGATTCCGTCGTAGGGGACCCAGCGGATAAGAGAGGTGTCGACTCCGCCCTGAAGGATCAAGTCTTCCAGAAGCTGTCCGACCGGATTCTTGGCGAAAGCGGTGATAACGGCCGTGCGCAGGCCGAAACATCGGCGAAGTCCCCGTGCGACGTTGTATTCTCCGCCGCCCTCCCAGGCGCGAAAATTGCGAGCGGTGTGGATGCGTTCTTCGCCGGGATCGAGGCGAAGCATAACTTCGCCGAGGCTGATGCAGTCCCAGCGGCAACTTTCCGCCGCTTTCAAGACGAGTGGACTCATGGGCAACATTCTAGCTGTTCCGACTGAGCGGTGTCGCAGCTTCGAGGAAACACTTTCTTTGACTGCGATCGACCGTTAAGCGAGTTCAGTGCGGCGTATAATCGGCGGTTGTCTCAGGGCTTGCCGGAACGTGAAGATTGTTAGATTGAAGACCGCGGTGGTCGAAGGGAATTTTGATTGGACCTTCGTTCGCATCGAAACGGATGATGGCATTCGGGGATTGGGCGAGTGCTTCTTCGCTCCGGGACTGACAGCAATTCTGCGCTCTCTCGAACCGCTGCTGGTTGGCGAAGATCCGCGCGATGTCCGGCGGTTGTTTCGCAAATTACAGCTGGCGACTTCGGGCGCCGGTTCAATCGCGGGCATCGTTTATAACGCGATCAGTGGGATCGAAGCCGCGCTCTGGGATGTACTGGGACAGTGGTTGGATGTGCCGATTTACCGCCTATTGGGCGGAAAGTTTCGCGACAAAATCCGCATCTACGCTGACTGCCATGGGGGCGAGGCGCTCGAAAGTCTCGACGAGGTGCTGCGCTCGCGTCGGGCATCGTGGGATCCCCAGGAAAAGGCTGGTGGTGAACATGAAGCGCGAGATTATTTTGGCGCTGGCGGCGGCGAGCCTGCTTCTTCTCCCGATGAGTACCGGCGGCAGGCGAAGAAGAAGAGGGCGGAAGGATTCACGGCACTGAAGTTTGATTTGGATGTTCCGGGCACGGAGGGCACCGATCCTCACAATCGTGCGCTCAGCAATCACGCAATCGATCACATGGTGCGTCTGATAGCCGCGGTACACGACGAGGTAGGCAAGGATACTGATATCGCCGTCGACTGCCATTGGCGCTACAATGCCAGCGACATCGTGAAAGTGGCGCGAGAACTGGAGCAGTTCCGGCTGATGTGGCTGGAAGATCCCGTGCCTCCCAACAACATTGCGGCACTCAAAGAAGTGCATGCCAAGGTGCGAGTGCCCATTGCAACCGGCGAAAACCTATTCCTGTTTGAGGGTTTTCAGGAAATCATTGCCGAGCATGCTGTGAGCATCGTAACTCCTGACCTGCAGAAGGTGGGAGGCTTATCGGTAGCGCAGAGCATTGCGCAATTTGCGGATGCGCATGGCATGCCGGTGGCTCCGCACAACATCAGCAGTCCAGTGGGGACGATGGCGGCGGTGCATTTCTGTGCTGCGATTCCGAATTTTCTTGCGCTCGAATTTCATGCCTCAGACGTTCCTTTCTGGAACGAATTGGTGGAAGGAGTCTCGAAGCCGCTGATTCAGGGCGGCTACATTGACGTGCCCGAGCACCCGGGGCTGGGCGTGACTTTGAACGAAGAAGTGGCGCGCCGTTATGCGCGGCCGGGCGAGCCATTTTTTGAGTAATGGAAATCACGCCGGACCAAAGTGGAGTTTATGTCGATCACGAAAACTGAAGTTTTGAACAAAATTGTGGAATCCGGACTGGTAGCAGTGATCCGGGCGGAGGGTCCGGAACAGGCCTCGCGTATGGCGGAAGCGTGCGCGCAGGGAGGGGTCGCTGCCCTGGAGATCACGTTCACCGTGCCGGGAGCGAGCAAAGTCATCGAGCATCTCGCGAAAGAATTTCACGGAAAGATTCTGGTAGGCGCGGGAACAGTGCTCGATCCGGAGACGGCGCGGATCGCGATTCTCGCCGGAGCTGAATTTGTGGTGAGTCCAGCGGTGAGCACGGCAACGGCTCGCCTGTGCAATCGTTATCGAGTCCCGTACATGCCGGGCGCTGCCACGATGGGGGAAGTGATCGAGGCGATGGAGTGTGGCGCGGATATTGTGAAAGTGTTTCCGGGGGAAATTCTGGGCCCGGCATTCGTGAAAGCCGTGAAAGGGCCTCTGCCACAGGCGCAGCTTATGCCCACTGGTGGAGTGGGAATTGAGAACGTTGGGGAGTGGATCAAGGCGGGGGCGGTCGCAGTCGGTGTTGGTGGCAACCTGACGGCGGGCGCCAAGACTGGCGACTTCGCGTCCATTACCGCGCTGGCCCAGCAATTCGTGGAGAAGATCAAAGAGGCGCGGAAGCGGTGAGACAGAAGATGAGTCGAAAGACGGGTGCGACGAAGGGAACGATGCGGTTGTGGAAGTCGGACGACGAATTATTCGCTCTTGTGGAGCGCGAACTCTTCACCTGCGTTGTGGGCGATGTGATGGATAAGATGGATCTTCAACATCAGTTCCTGCCTCCGCAAATTCAGGCGTTGCGAAAGGATATGGTAGTGATCGGGCGCGCCATGCCGGTTCTGGCCGTCGATGTGTTTGCCGAGAAAATTGCGGGCAGCGCCAACGCGTTAATGAACAAGTCGTTTGGCCTGATGCTGGAGGCGCTGGACGATCTGCGCCACAACGAAGTTTATGTAAATACCGGTTCCTCTCCGCGCAACGCGGTGTGGGGCGAACTGATGAGCACGCGGGCTCGCAAACTGGGGAGCCGGGGCGCGGTGGTGCATGGGTATGTCCGCGATACGAAGGCGATTCTGAAGATGAACTTTCCGACTTTTGGTTTCGGTTCCTACGGGCAGGATTCGGGTCCCCGCTACAAAGTCGTCGATTTTCGCATTCCTGTGGAGATCGGGGCGGTGCGAGTTCGTCCTGGGGATATTTTATTTGGCGATGTGGACGGAGTCTTGCTGGTTCCAGCGGAAGCCGAAGTCGAGGTGTTTACACTGGCGCTCGAGAAGGCACGCGGCGAGAAGTTGGTGAGGAAGGCGATCGAGGCGGGAAGCAGTGCGGTGGAAGCGTTCGAGAAGTTCGGAATCATGTGAATATGATCACCATTGATCTGGCAGGAAAAGCAATTTTGATCACCGGCGCGTTGGGCGCGATCGCCGAGCACATGGTCCGCCGACTGACGGAGGCTGGTGCGACGCTTGTGCTCACGGATATCAAGGGCGAGGAAGAGGCGCGGCGGATGCTGGAAGGCTGGCAGATTGCGCCTTCGTCTTATCTATATGTTGCGGCCGATATCACGGACTCGAGACAAGTGAATCGCGTCGTGAATGCGGCCTTCGAAAAGTTTCCGGAGATGGACACGGTGATTGGGCACGCGGGCGGATGCGGGCTGCATCCTTTTGCCAGCACATCGGAGTTGGATTATGAGCGTATTTTCCGGTTCAACTATATGGCGCAGACCTATCTGGCGCGAGCAGTGCTGGGCCGATGGATGGAGCGCGGAATCGTGGGGCATCTGATTTTCACCTCTTCTTATGTAGCGCGAATGCCGCATACGATGATTCCTGCTTACTCGTCAGCGAAAGCGGCGCTGGAGAATTTTGCGCGAAGCTTGGCGCTCGAGTATGCACTGACGGGGATCCGTGTGAATGTGATTTCGCCGGGAAATGTCGCCGCCGGGAGCTCGCTGAAGGTTTTCGACGAAGATCCCGCGTACCGGGAGTTTGTCCTGCGAGTTTCGCTGGGAAGAAGGAACAGTCCCGAGTCGATTGCGGATGCATTTGTATTTCTGTGCTCGCCCCTGGCGGCGGAGATCAACGGTCAAGTGCTGAGCCCGGATTATGGGGCGGGGATTGGGAATCGCCTATGAAGATTGGGCTCGGGCTCTACCGGCACATGCTGACGCGTCAATATTATGACTTCGCTCGCCAGGCGGGCTGCACGCACGTCGTCGTGCACTTGGTCGATTATTTCAATCAGGGGCCGTCGAACCCGCGTAATAACCAACCAACAGGTTCGAAGTACGAAGCTTGGGGGGTGGCCGGGGATCCAGAGCGGCTTTGGACGGTGGCGGAGCTCAAAGCGCTACGGGCGGAGATCGAAGAGGCTGGGCTGACTCTGGCGGCGGTGGAGAACCTGGATCCCGCACACTGGCACGATATTTTGCTGGATGGTCCGAAGCGGTCGCAACAGATCGAGCAGGTGAAAACGATTGTGCGCCGGCTGGGCGAGGCCGGCGTCCCGGTGCTCGGATATAACTTCAGTGTCGCCGGAGTGTGCGGGCGCGTAACGGCGCCGCTGGGGCGCGGGCGGGCAATCACAGTTGGGATGGATGGTCCCTGCGAAGAAGTAGCGATTCCAAACGGGACGGTCTGGAACATGGTGTATGACCAGAATGCTCCGCCGGGAACTTTGCCCGCTATTTCACACGAAGAGCTCTGGCGGCGGCTGCAAAGGTTTCTCGAGGAGATTGTGCCGGTAGCAGAGAAGGCGGGAGTGCGGCTGGCGGCGCACCCAGACGATCCGCCGATGCCGACGATGCGGAAGCAACCGCGTCTCGTTTACCAACCGCAGATGTACCAGCGGTTGATCGATCTCGCTCCGAGTAAAAGCAATTGCCTTGAACTGTGCGTGGGAACGATTGCGGAAATGAGCGAAGGCAGCGTCTACGACGCGGTGGATCGATACAGCAAGCAAGGCAAGATTGCATATATCCATCTGCGAAACGTGGCGGGGAAGGTACCTCACTATCGCGAGACGTTCATCGATGAAGGCGACGTCGATATGGTGCGCATTCTTGCGATTCTTGACCGCAACGGCTTCGACGGAGTGCTAATTCCCGATCACACTCCGCAAATGAGCTGCGACGCGCCATGGCATGCGGGGATGGCGCATACATTGGGGTTCATGCTGGCGGCCAAGGCAGTGCTGGAGAAATCGAAGCGGCTAGGACTGGAGCTCACGTCGTCTGGTCCGGTTCGCGGAGAAGCAAACTGAGCGCCGCATCGAGCGAGCCGCGATCGCGGGGTCCTCTTGCAATCGCCGCTAGCGTCGCCGCGCTGGGCGGCTTTCTGTTCGGCTATGACAACATCGTGATCAGCGGTGCGATTGGCTATTTGAGCCAATTGTTTCACCTGGATGCGGCTGGAGTGGGTTGGGCCGCTGGTTGCGCTCTGGTGGGCTGCATCGTGGGCTGCGCGTCGGCGGGAGCTGTGGCCGACTATTTGGGAAAGAAAAAAGGCCTCGCGCTGTGTGCGCTTTGTTTCGCGCTTTCTTCGGGAGGAATGCTGTTTGCCTCCAGTCTGCATCAGTTTGTTGTTTGGCGGCTGATTGGCGGCCTAGGGATCGGGGCGGCGTCGGTGATTTCTCCGAACTATATTGCGGAGATTGCTCCCACGCGAGTGCGCGGGCGTTGCGTAACCCTTTATCAGCTTGGGATTGTCGTCGGGATTCTGGCTGCGGTGTTTGTCAACATGCTCATCCAGCGGATGGGCGATGAAGCATGGAACGTCTCGTCGGGTTGGCGGTGGATGTTTTTCGCGGGAATTGTGCCCGCAATTCTGTTTGGACTAATGATCCTGCCAGCCGTGGAGAGTCCGCGATGGCTGATGAAAATGGGGCGCCGAGAACAGGCCATCGGTGTGCTGACTGAAATCAACGGCGGCGAGGTCGCAAAGCAGGAAGCGGCCGAGATTGAGAATTCGCTGGTGACGGAAGAGGGGCACATCTCAGAACTGTTTACTACGTTTCGGCGTCCGCTGCTGCTGGGCATCATGCTCGCGGGTTTGCAGCAAATCAGCGGAATTACGCCGCTATTTTCATTCTTGCCGGAGATCTTTCGCGCGGCGGGGACGGCGACGAGCGATGCCTTCTTCCAGTCAGTGCTGGTGAGCCTGGTCAACCTTTCGTTTACGCTTTTTGCACTATGGCTGGTGGATCGGGCGGGGCGCAAGACGCTCATTCTGGCCGGCACTGCGGTCCAATTCGTCTCGTTCTTGTTGGTCGGCTGGTTCTATCACGTCCATGGCAGCGGGTTGGCGGTGCTGATCTTTGTGATGAGTTTCGTTGCCGGCCATGCGTTTGGCAACGGAGTGGCGTGCTGGGTGATTATCTCGGAAATTTATCCGACAAAGGTTCGTGGCCGCGGAATGTCGATCGCCACGACGGCGCTCTGGCTCGTCGGATATATGGGAAACCAGATGTTCCCGATCATGCAGAAGCATCTGGGATCGGATGGAACGTTCTGGTGCTTCAGTGCAGGAGCTTTGTTAACGGTTGTGCTGGTTGGCTGGCTGATTCCCGAAACAAAAGGCCGCTCGTTGGAAGAGATCACGCAATTCTGGACGCGTGATCACACGATCGTCGCCGGATAGAAATGTGATCGGGTTGCGCGCTTGGCTCTTAGATTGATACACCCGCCTCGAACCTCCTAAGATTCTCCTTCTCGTCAGCAACTTTCCCTCAGTTAATCTTCAACCGGATCGTCTTCAACTTGCGGTTCGCGACTCGCTTAAAAACTATTCGAGATATCGGAGGAGTTCGGACCGAAACTTGCAATATCACTAAGTGATTGCCGACTGAAAATTAGTCTTGTCTAAGACGGTTCCAAAAAAGGAAAGATCATAGCGTAGTTGAGCAATATTGAACATTAGTAGTTATAGATCGTCGTAACATGGTTGTTGTACTGGTAATACTCCGATGACATTAAACTTTAGGGCTCCGCGCGCTCTTCTGTTCGGCTTATTCTTCCTTCTCGTTTTTGTCGCTCCCCGCGCGCTTGGCCAAGAGGCTAAATTGACGGCGAGCGGTGCGGCCGGTGAGGCTCGATCTTCCGCTGCAACAAGTTCAGCAGCGTCTGCTTCCGAAACGTCGAAGTATGTGGGAGCGGAGACCTGCAAAACCTGCCATGAAGAGATTTATAACGCATGGGAAAAGACGCCCCATTGGAAAACCACGCTTGACAGAAAGGGTGGACCTTCGCACCAAGGTTGTGAAGGGTGTCATGGACCGGGTGCAGATCACGTAGCGGGCGGCGGCGATAAAACAAAAATCTATGTTTTCGAGGGAAAGTCGCGGAACGCCACGAGCGCGCGTTGTTTGAGCTGCCACGGCGACGCTCACGAGCAATCCCATTTCGCCGAGTCGGCGCACTCGAGCAGCGATGTCGGATGTTTAGACTGCCACTCTCCGCATCATGCCAAGGAAAAAGAGTTCTTGCTGGTTCAGAACCAACCCGAGCTTTGCTATGGCTGCCACACGTCAGCCAAGGCTGACTTTGCGAAGCCGTATCATCACCGGGTCAACGAAGGGTTGGTGCAATGCAACGACTGCCACAACCCGCACGGGACCGGGACGATTCGGCAGTTGCGCAGCCTGCCGAGCGGCGACGCGGTTTGTTACAAGTGCCACGTCGACAAGCAGGGTCCTTTCGTCTACGAGCATGTGCCGGTGAAGACCGAAGGATGCACGAGTTGCCATACGCCCCACGGTTCGACGAATCCGCGGCTTCTCACTGTTATACCGGTGAACATGCTTTGTCTGCAATGCCACACGTTCTCGTCGCAGTTGACGGCCGGCGGTCCCATCGGCCCCGCGCATAATCAATCGGCGAAATACCAAGCCTGCACCGCCTGTCACACACAGATTCACGGCTCGAATTTCAGCGACGTGTTTTTCAAGTAGGGAGTAGCGATGGCTCTGACAAGAGAAGTGGTGCTGCATGTTTCGTTGGTCGACCGGCCGGCATCCCTGCGCGCAGGAGCCGAAAATGCCGCTCGGGGCCGCCGAGGCGGAGGTCGAATCGCGATCGCCATTGTGGAAATCATAGTTTTTGCGGTCGTGGCTGGGTTTTCTCCGTGTCAACTGTTAGCGCAGACTCCGGCGCCGATTCCTGCGCCAACCGCGCCCGCTCAGCCCGACGGCGTGACCAGCGGCGGATACCAGATTCACTCCTCGATCGAATTAGGTTATCGCTCTAATTACGTAACCGGTAGCGAAGATATGTATGACACGCTGGTGAATCTGCAGACCGGGCCGCGGATTCTTGACCAGACCTTGTCGATGCAGTCGCTCGATCATCAAGGCCTTCTTCTTGACAATCTTTATCTCAACAGCGTCGGGTGGGGAGGCGATCCGAACAACTACATGCGACTGCGAGCGGATAAGAATAAGTGGTATAACGTGCAGAGCAGTTTCCGCCGCGATCAGAACTTTTCGGACTTCGATTTGCTGGCCAACCCGCTGAATCCTCCGCCTCCCCCGGCGCCGGGAGGATCGATCCCGTCGATCCCGGCGCTAAACTCCCCCCACTTCTTCGATACGACACGAAGGATGAGCGACGTCGATCTTACGCTGCTGCCGCAATCGCGCGTGAGCTTTCGGCTAGGATATTCGCGTAACAATATGACGGGGCCATCCTATAGCAGCGTGCACGAAGGTACGGAAGGCCTGCTGCTACAAGGCTGGAATACCACGATGAACTCCTACCGCTTTGGCGTGGACTGGAAGGCGGCGCCGCGCACGGTGATCAGCTATGACCAATTCTTTGATTACTATAAAGGAGACACGGACTATCAGTTGTCTCCTTTCGCGCCTGCGCTTCTGTCGAACGGAAATCCAGTCGAATTGGGCTTGTCGATCGACACGGTGAATAAGGAACCGTGTGCGGGGAAGCCGACAGGAACGCCCCTGATCGTTGGCGGTGTTCTTACGAATAATACCTGTAGCGCCTATTTCAACTACTCGCGGAACCAGCGGATTCGGACTTCTACGCCGACGGAGCGACTCAGTTTTCGCAGCAACAACATCCGGAGGCTCGATCTGCTGGCATCTTTTTCCTACAGTTCGGCTGACATGAGCACGCCATTGCAGGAGAACTTTGCGGGCCTGATCACGCGCACGAACACCCTCGCCTTTACCGGTACGGGGACGGGCAGCGCGAACCGGATTTCCAATGTGCTGGATGTTGGGGCGACGCTGCACTTGACCCGGCATCTGCGGTTGATCGAGAAATATTATTTCTGGGCTTATCGCATCCCGCAGAACGGCAATTTCAACGAGCTGGACTACAGTTGCGCCGCTCCGCCGTGCACGCTGCTGAGCACGCCCCTTACGACTCCGACGACGCCGGGAGGAACGCAAACGACAGCCCTTTCGTCATTTAACCAGACTTGGAAGAGGAACCAGACTGAGCTGGCCTGGGACATCTCGAAAAGGGTGGGCGCGCGCGTTGGATATCGCTATGGCGACCGGGCGTTCAACCATTTCAACGATTACCTGCCGGGCGACGTGGATCATTTCGTGGGTCTGGAAAAGACGGCTCTGTTTGGGGTGTGGGCGCGACCGATGCACAATCTACGACTGAACTTCGACGGGGAGCATACGAACTTCAACAGCGTGTTTGTTCGTCTCTCGCCGCGCAAGGAAGGCCGCTACAGGTTTCAGACGACCTACACGCCGCGCCCATGGGCGACGGTGGGGGGATCGGTCAATATTCTGCAAGAGGCGAACGCCGACGCCCAGACACAATTCGTAGGACACAACCAAAACTATGGGTTGACGGCATCCCTTGCGCCGCGGGAGCGTTTCGGGATGGATGTGGCGTACAACTTCAACAGCGTGATCCAGAATGCGCTGATCTGCTTCAACGACACTCCGCCCACGGGAGTGATCCTTCCGTTTGTAACGAATGCCACCAACAACAATTGTGGCGGAAACGACACTGCCAATAACCTGATGGCGGACTCGTACTACACAAATCACACTCATTTCGGAACGGCCAGTATCCGGTTCAAGCCTGAGAAGCGCTTGACGGGAAACGTTGGCTATAGCATCACGAGTGTGGACGGGAGCGTGCCGCAGTTTAACGTCCTGCAGCCTTTAGGATCAGTGCAGTACAAATACTCGCAGCCGGTGGCCAACCTTAGTGTGGACTTAGGGCACAAGCTGGCATGGAACATGGGCTGGAATTACTACCAGTATGGGGAAGGTTCGTTCGTTGGTCCGACCGCGCCACGTTATTTCCACGCCAACTCTCTCACTGAGTCGCTACGCTACGCGTTCTGATGAACCTGGATTCATAGCCCTGCCGTGGTGAGGAATTCGCTTAGATTGAGTCAGACCCTGCGGGGTTTAGCTCTCTTTCACCTGCTCTGCCAGTTCGCGGAATTCTTTGGCTTGTTTATGGCTCGCTTTGACTAGTTGTGATCCATAGGTAGCCTCTCGAAGCAAGATACGCGCAGAAGGATGGCGAAACTGATGACTCTTGCTCAGAAGAGTTTTGGGCGCGTTGCTAGGCTTGAGCCCGCATCGAAAGAGGAAGTCAATCGTTCATGACAACGGCTGAGCTGCAACGGGCAAATCCGAACAGGACTAATCGGCGTGGCAGTTCAAGCATGACGGCGCTGGTTTATCACGGATCCTAAGTAAACACGCATGCGAGGACACCTCCGCCCCGTGCTTCTGGGACTAAACGATGCGATTGTGCGATTACGGTGAGGACGATCTGCGGCTAGCTGGTGGAAAGATCTATCGGAGCGGATGGCCGCATGCTACTGATGTCATCTGTGAAGGCAGAGGAATTTCCGAAGGAAGATGCGCCCGAATTGGCAAAGAGACTGCGCGTTCGCCGGTACAAATGGACCTGTGAGCTCTTTTCCTGGGGCAATCTCCTGCAACTTCCGTTCGCTGTTTCTCGGCGCCGGATACTATCAGCGATCGGGAATGGAAGCGAGTTTGCATGGATACGGAGTCGCAAGAAGGCGCGCGAGCCTATCCGCTTGGCACGGACATAAACCTCAAGGCTAGACGCGATGCAGAATGAAAGTTTGGAGATTCCGCGAAAATCGCCACGAGGACACTCGTCGACCGATCCAATCCGGACGATAACGAGTAGCACGTTCTCGCATTTGGTTTTGGAAGGAGAGGGTCCAATCGTGGTCGAGTTTATGTCATAAGGTTGTGCACACTGCCGAGCGATCGAACCGGTGCTCCAAAAGGTCGCCGAGATGCTGAAGTCTAAGGAAAAGATTTACCGGCTCAATATCGCATTGGAGCAGAAACTAAGCGATCAGTACCAGATTCAGGGCGCGCCAACTTTGATTATGTTCACGAAGGGAAGAGAAGTGGGACGGGTCGAGGGTCCACAGCCCACTCTATTAAGTGTTCAGGCATCTGTTACGCAGCCTTTCCAGTCATGAGACAGAGCAAAGCAATTCTCTTATTCAATGATGAATGCGGTGTCTGCCGCCATATTGCAGCTTGGGTGCGCAGATCGCTGCAGAAGAATTCTGGCGAAGCGAGCATTCTCGTACAACCGATCGGGGACGATCCAGAGGCGCTTCGGGCTGAACCCGGAGCTCGATGTGTGGGATGCTTACGCGACGATCCATCTGCTGATGCCGGATGGCACGATGAAACTGGGAGGGGAAGCGGTTGCAGAGGTGCTGAGAAGTTTGTCGAACACGAAATGGTTCGCGTGGAGTTTTGGTGTCAGCATATTCGGGTTTCGACCGTTTCAGACGTTGCTTAACGTCGGTTACACCATTTTGGCAGATGTGCGACCGCTTTTCGGCTGCGAGAGTTGCGGCACACCGAGCCTTTGGACGAGACCGCTGGGATGGATAAGCAAGTGGGGGAAGGCTTTCTTCGGCGGCGGACGCCGCAGGGCCACAACCCCGCATTTCAGCCCACGATCGGGCAAAGAGCGTCTAGAGTCGCCAGGTGAGTCCATTCCGCAGGCGCGGCCCTCCTGAAATTGGAGAGCGCACGCGCAAGTTTCGAGGAATAATCCTGTTGGACCATCCCATGTTTCTTTCCAAGCCCCCGGAGTTGGGCAGTTATGACGCTTTTTGCGTTAGTGACTTTGCATCTTTCGGAAGCGGCGTTTTCTTTTCCAGTTCTGCCGCGAGTTTGTGGGCGTTCATGGAATGCTCGTGTGCCAGGTTGCTGAGTTCGTTTGCGGTCCGGTGGTCGCCTTTACCATGGGCGACAGCCGCAGCCATGTGGGCGTGGGCGGCGAGGTTATGCAGTTCGGCCGCTCGCTCGTGTGTTCTTTGGGGCATTAGCTTTCTCCTCTGTTTATGCGATATGGTCAGAATCTGGTGCATCCGCGTGCCGCCATCGTGGGGTGAAGTACCGCTGGATTGACGGCATCGATCAAGTGATATCTCTTACGAGTTTGACCGATTTCGTTCTGGCCGGCTGCTCAGTTCTGCACACTCTGAAATAAAGTTTTGTGATGTGAGGCTCTTCCGACCTAAGGCAAAGTTACCGTACCCTGCAGAGCGATGTCTGCTGAGGAACGAGCGACAAACAGATCGAACGCGCCAGGTGCGACGGTCCACGAGTGTTTACTTACCTCGTAATAAGAGAACGCTCTCTTATCGAGATTGACGGTGACGTTCCTGGTCTCTCCCGGATTCACACTTACCTTAGCGAAGCCCTTGAGTTCCTTAATTGGACGAGGAACGGGAGCATGGTGATCGCCCACGTATATCTCGGCGACCTCTGAGCCGGCGCGAGTGCCAGTGTTGGTGACATCGAATGAAATGCTGATCTGGGAGTCGGAGGTTGGTGAGGGTTGCCCGGCGACGGTTGGCGAGATTTTGAGGTTCTTGAAAGCGAAGGATGTGTAGGACAGTCCATAGCCAAACGGGAACAGCGGCTTGACAGCGGACTTGTCGTAATAACGATAACCGACAAAAATCCCTTCCTTGTATTCCACTTTCTTACCGCCGCTCTTGGGATAGTAGTTGTCGTAGGTTGGATTGTCTTCGAGTCGACGCTCGATCGAAATCGGAAGACGTCCCGAGGGATCGAAGTCTCCGAACAATAATTGAGCGAGAGCCTCGCCGCCTTCTTCGCCGGGATACCAAGCTTCGAAGAGGGCAGGAACGTGGTCGACCCATCGGGTCATGTCAATTCCGCCTCCCGAGGTCACGATCACGATGGTGTTCTTGTTGGCCGCGGCAATCTGATCGATGAGTTCGTCCTGAGCCGGGGGAAGGCGGAACGTTCGGTCGCTGCTTTCGCCTTCGCTTTCAGCGTTGAAACCGGGGGCCAGGATGACGGCATCCGCGCGGGCGGCCAGAGTTTTCGCCTCGGACGAGACGAGTGTTTCAGGACGAATGATGGCTAGGTTGGCAGTCGCGTGTCCCCACACGGTTTCGGCGTAGTACTCCATTACGACTTCGTGCGAACCGGCGGTGAGAGTGACGGGAATCTGTCCGACGAAGGCGTACCACTGCTTCCAATTGTCGAGGATCAGTTTCTTGTCGATGTAGAGCCGATAACCGCCACTTTCGCCGGGGCCCTGGACGACCGCGAGATATTGGCCGGGAGCGGTGGGCGTGAAGTAGCCGGTCCAGCGAATGGAGAGATTGCAAAGTGTCACATCGCCATCGCGCGGAGTTTCGTAGTGCAGGTGATCCTGACTGCGAACGATAGCGGGAGAACCCTCGAGCTTCGTATTATTGAAGATTTCCATTTTCAGGCCCTGCCGGCCGCCGGTCGCCTCGGTCGTGAAGTTGGTCAGCTGAGCCATCTCGTCGATGGTGGGGATTCCCTGGGAATAGTAAACTTTGCCGCCATTTCCCAGGTAATTGGCGATGCCTTGCAGGTAGCTGATTGCGTAGAAGGGCTTAGCCTCAGCGCTGCCGCCACCACCCGGCTGGGCGGGATAGGCGTCGGGGCCTATTACGGCGATCGACTTGATCTTGGTTTTGTCTAGAGGCAGCAGATGGGAATCGTTTTTTAGGAGCACGATGCTGGAGCGGGCGGCTTCGAGAGCGGCCTGTTTGCCGGGGAGATTCATCAGGGGAATGGAGAGGTCGGTTTGTTCACGGTCGAGCCATCCGAATTGAATCGCGGTGCGGAGAATTCGGCGGACTTTCTCATCGATGGTTGCCTCGCGAACCGTGCCGGCCTTGATCGCCGGTAATAATGTCGCGCGGTTCATGAATTTCCCTGAGGGCATTTCGAGGTCGAGTCCGCCATTGGCGGCGGCAACGCCGTCGTAGGTCGCGTCCCAATCAGACATGATGATGCCGGCGAATCCCCACTCTTTCTTGGCGATGTCGTTGTTCAAAAAGCCGTTCTGTGTCAAGTGGAGGCCGTTGGTGAGGTTGTAGGAGTCCATGATGGCGCCCACATGCGCTTCTTTTACGGCGGCCTCGAAGACGGGAAGGTAGATCTCGCGCATGGTGCGCTCGTCAATGATGGAGTCGGAGTTGTGACGGTCGAACTCCGAGTTGTTGCCCATAAAGTGCTTGACGGTCGAGCTCACGCCCTCGCTTTGCATGCCTTGGATGTATGCGACGGCGGTGCGGGCGGCGAGGAAGGGATCTTCGCCGAAGTATTCAAAATTGCGGCCGTTGCGCGGGGAGCGGTAGATGTTGACGCCAGGGCCTAGCATGAAATGGACGCCGCGAGAGCGGGCGTCCTGTCCGATGCTGGCGCCGATGCGGCGCGCGAGTTCAGGATCCCATGACGCGGCGAGGCCGACGCCGCCGAATACGTTGGAGGGACCGTAATTGCGGACGCCGACCGGGCCGTCGGCCATCTTCAGGCGGGGAAGTCCTATTTTTTCGTTGGCGCGAATGTAGAAGTCGTCGACGCCACCGATGAGATCGATTTTCTCTTCGAGAGTCAATTTCTTGAGAAGGGAATCGGTGCGCGCTTCGATGTCCGAAGAAGAGGATGGGGTTTGGCCGAGCGCGAATGAAGACAGAAGAACAAGCGTGAGGAAGGGAAGAGCGAAGAGGGCAAGAAGTCGGGACCTGCGGGTCATTGTCATTGAGACCTCTATGGGATGAGTCGGGTTCGAATTCGAATTAGCGGTATGCGGTTAAGGGAGTTGGGCTCCAACGAGTTCGAGCGCCAAGGTTGCGAGTTCAATATCTTCGCGCGAAGAGAGGCCGCTGACGGCGACGGCGCCGGCGACGGAACCATCTTTCCAGAGGGGAAGACCTCCGCCCCAACCGACGAACTTAGGATCGCCGTAGTAGGCGATGTCATGTCCTTTTTCGGGATGCCGGACTTTTTCGCCGATTTCCTCGGTGGTCTTTCGCTCGCGAGCGGCGGTCCATGCTTTGTTAGCGGCGATACGGATCGAGGAGATGGGCGCGCCATCCATGCGTGCGAAAGCGATTAGCTCGCCATGAGGGTCGGTAACAGCGACAACGACCGACTTCTGCATCTGTGCTGCTTTGTCGGTGATGAGGTCAATAATCTTCTTAGCTTCGGAGTAGTCGAGAACGGGAGGATTACGCATAGGAGGGATTAGAGCAGGGCAAAACCGGCAAAACAAAAATAAGGCCGGACTGAGTTAGTACTCAGTCCGGCCTTTCACTGTCCAAGTTAGAAGCTGAATCTCAGACCAAATTGAATCAGACGCGGGTTGCTGTCTGGGTCGGTATTTGTGATCTGGCCGAATCCAGCCGCACCAGCACCCGTAGCCGGCACTCCAAACTGTGGATGGTTGAACAAGTTGAAGAATTCCGTGCGGAACTCAAATCCATACCTTTCGGCAAAGACTGTGCGCTTGAAGAGAGCAAAGTCGAAGTTGTTAATTCCAGGAGCGCGAAGGGTAGGATCGACGCGCGCTTCAGTTCCGTAGCCCCAAGCCGGCGGAGCTGCAAAGCAGTTGATGTTGAACCACTGCGCTGTGCTCCCACCTCCTGCAGTCTTATCGCAACCGGGAACCACGTCAGGACGGATGTTGCTAATGCCCAAGTTAGCATTCTCTAGGGCGGTAGCTCCGCCAGCCCACGTGACCTTGAGCGGGAAACCACGTTGGAAGGTGGTGATTCCATCAATACCCCAGCCACTAACGACCTTTTCTCCCACCCCAGACAAACCAGAAAGGAACATCTTGCCATGCCCGAAGGGAAGATCAAGCACGTAGCTGATGATCAATCGTTGAGATACGTCCTGGGAGGAAAGCGAACGCTCGCCCTTCAGGTTATTGTAATCCTGAACCTGCCCGACGCCGCCCGTGGAGCCTTCTAGCCAGCTCGTCAGAGTATCAGTGTTGCTGAGGAGTTTAGCGTTAGTGTAAGCGACCAACAAAGTACCGCCGCCGGCAAATCTTCGGGTTGCCGATGCCTGCAATGAATTATATGTACTGCTGCAGCATCCGTATCCTGCGAGACTTAGGCCAGTGTATTGCGGGTAGGGACGATCGAGCTGTCCCACAACCACTCCGTTGCCTTGAAGAGATGGGTCGGGGCTGTTGATCGGGTTAGTTTCAGCGGCTTGTGTGAACGTCTGGCCGATTGTCACTGTCTGTCCGGCGGCATATTGTGCCGCCGCTTGGGCAACGAACGAATCTGGGATCTGGTTAATGTTGGTTGAGTATTGTTCTAAATGTACGCCCTTCGATCCGGCATATGCCACGTCGACAAAGAAACCGGCAGGCAACTGGCGCTGGATGTCCAAGTTCCATTGCTCAACGTACCCAGGTTTCGGGTCACCATAAGGTGCCAACGTTGGCGAACCATTAGTGGCAACGAACTGGGATAAAGCCGAATTCCCGCCAGTCCGTCCGGGGGGTGCCAAGACGCCGTTCTCAAAAGGTCCAGCTACGCCACATGTAAAGTTGGCAAAGGTGACGCCATTAAGGGAGCAGGTATTCGCATCGAGCGTAGCGTTGGGAGTCAGGCCTTGGTCCAGAGTGGCGTGGAACGGAGTGGTAGCCAGATTGATCACGTCGTTGTCTGGGTTCAGGGCAAAGGAAATGTAGTTGGGGATCCAGAAAATGCCATAACCTCCGCGGATCACCGTCTTCGAGTCGAAGCTATACGCAAAACCAACTCTGGGAGAGAATTGCTTCTTGTCCAGCGGAAGATTGTTTCCACTCGAGTTAGAGCCCGTTCCAACTAGAAGAGCTTCGCCAGTGCATGGCGATCCGAGCGTTCCGCCGCAACCTGTAACTGTCGCGTTAGTGGCAGAGGGGCTAAAGTAGCTTAGACGATCAAAACGTTCTGACCACCCGCCTTGCAGTTCATAACGGAGACCAAGGTTTAAGGTCAACTTTGGCATGACGTGGAAGTTGTCATTGACGTAAAAGGCTCGATAGGTCTGACGGCCCGCTGTTTCTGCCGGAACCTGGGCCGCGCCCTCTGTCTGATTCACAAATGAAGCTGGGCCGCCCTGTGCCAAGCCTAGAAGGAAGTCAGCGAATGGCTGGCCATTTGTGCAATTGTTTTGGGCTGTGCAATTCAGACCGCCGATGTTTCCGGTCCATGCTCCCGAAAACCCGAAGGCGCCGCTAGCGATATTGGTCTGGTAGTAGTTGTCTAAGCCCAACTCGTATTGCGCACCGATCTGGAAGGTGTGTTTGCCGTGAATCAGCGTGACCGACGGAGAAATATTGTACTGGGTATTGTGATCGCCGATAGCGCTGTTACCTTGGCTTTTGCCGATATCATTGTTGTAGGGGAATGCCGGTGTCGGAGGTGTCCGCATGTTCGACGGAACTTCTCCGTTGTAGCCTGCCGGCCATCCCAGTTGGGTGAGGTCATATCCGGCAAGCAGTGGAGCACGTAGATAAATGAATCGGCTGCCAGAAATGTTCAAATCGGCAATGAGGTTCGAGGTGAAGGTGTGGTTGATGTCAACCGCCAAAGCCTTGGTATGATAATCCTCAGCGCAACGGTCTTGGCACAATCCAGTTCCAAGTGGGTTCGTCGCCAGATCGAGCAGGCCGTTGTAGGTGAAGCGGCCGAAGATCCGAGTTTTATCGGAAATGTTTTGATCGATGCGTGTAACGAACTGGTTGGTGTTTCCGCCTCCGCTTGCGGCCGAAGTAAAGTTACCGGTATTAAAAACAGCCGCACTAGGCGCCACCGGTGTGTAGTACTTGTCCCACAGCGCAGTTGCGGCTGTGCTGAACTCGGCCGTCGGAATTTGATTGTTCGGGTAAGGTGAGCGATCGCCGAGAGTATTTCCAGGGGTTTGGTTCACAGTATAGGGATCGTAGATTTGCTCGCTCGGAGTGCTGCATACTCCCGCCACGAACCCTGTTGTGCATATTGCCGAGAAGTCACCTGTGCGGAACGCCTGAATCGGTACAGTGGTGGTTACGACACTACCGGTGCGGCGTCGGAACTGCTCCCAGTTGACGAAGAAGAACGTCTTATTCTTAATTACTGGACCGCCAAAATTAAATCCGTAGTTGTTCTGTACGTACGGTGGCGGAGTGTTGGACAGTCCGCTTGCCAACTCGGAGTTCTTATAAAAATATTCGTTGGAGTTCAGTACTTTGTTTCGAAAAAACTCGTATACGGTGCCGTGGAAAGCATTGGTCCCTGACTTCGTACTGAAGTTTGAGACGGCGCCTGAGAATTTGCCCCACTCAGCGCCTACATTGTTGTATTGAACTTTAAATTCGCCGACTGAGTCTTGTATCGGAATGATGATGGGCAAGTTGATGTAGCCAATATTCAAGGGCTGGCCGTCGAGATACTCAGCACCTTGGTTGGCGAACGAACCGCCTACCTGATAGTTGCCCCAGCTAAACGGGTTTTGTCCTACCGGAGTGCCGCCCGATCCGCCCTGTGCGACGACCGAGGGCGAAACTGTGATTAAGTTGAAAATGTTGCGGCCGTTCAGCGGAAGTTCGTTCGCCTTGCGTTCTTCGATAACTTGGCCTAGCGACGAAGTCTCAGCCTGAAGCAACGGGGATTCGGCTGTCACTTCCACGCTTTCCGTGACCTGTCCGACAGGCAGGACGGCGTCGATGTGCGTGTCCTGCTGCACTTGCACCACGACGTTCTCGTGGGTGTAGTGCTTGAATCCAGGCTTTTGGATCTCAAGCTTGTAGTTGCCGGGCGTCACGTTCACGAACTGATACAGTCCCGAACTGCCACTGGGCTGAGTACGCTTTTCCTGGGTGCCTACGTTCGTAAGAGTTACTTGAGCGTCGGCGATTGTCGCTCCTGAGGGATCCGTGACGGTGCCATCGACGGTGCCGAAGGTGCTTTGACCGTAGAGGGAGAGAGACAGCGTGAGAACGAGAAACAAGGAGAACAGCAGCGTCTGCAACTTGGGAGACGGCATTCGAAAATCCTCCGAACTAGTACTTTTTGATGATGAAAGTGAACGGGGGCAGTCTTAATCAGGAGGATGTGCACTGTCAAGTAGAATATCGAATTTTTTGAGGTAGGTAATCGTTAAATCTATTGGGAAAAAATCGGCCTATGAGAAGTTGTATTTAGGGGTGTTTTTTGTATGGGAAGTTGTAATTATCGGGGGTGTTTAAGGGCAATTATTGAAAATTACATAGATCGCCGGACAGTTTCAAACTTCAATCCATAAGCAAAGTAAGTAAACCCGCCCCGAAAACTGGCAGGCTAAGATTGCGAAGGCGATCTATAAGCGGAGACCGGGGCACGATATGCTTAGCCACGAAAGGAATAAAGTGTGAATTCGTTGCTTCGTATCTCGTCGATTATAACGCTGGTGTTAGGAGGAGCTTTGGTTGGGCCGGTGTTCGAGGTGGTTCAGCCGCGCGGTTTGAATTTCACGCTGGAAAATTCGCCCACTCCGCAGAAGCATTTGATCGAGACGATGCCCGGAGGCGTGGCGCTGTTCGACTACAACAACGACGGACTTCTCGACATCTTTTTAGTGAATGGCGGCCGCATTAGCAGTCCTTTGCCGGCGCAAGATGACTTCGACCGGCACGATCCGCGTTATTGGAACCGTCTGTTTCGCCAGAATAAAGACGGCAGCTTCACGGATGTGACGGAGCAGGCGGGCTTGGCTAATGCGGGGGACGGCAATTACGGCATGGGGGTCGCTGTCGGCGACTACGACAATGATGGTTATCCTGACCTTTATGTTACGAGCTACGGAAAGAATATCCTTTATCACAACAACGGCGACGGCACATTCACGGACGTCACGGCGAAGGCGGGCGTGGCGGCAGGCGGGTGGTCGGAGTCGGCCGGATTTTTCGACTACGACAACGACGGGAAACTCGATCTCTTCGTCACCCGCTACATGGAATGGGACACAAAACACAGCAAAGACTGTGGGGGCAATTTTCACACGTATTGTCCTCCGGAGGAATTTCCCGCCACAACCAACATTCTCTATCACAACAATGGCGACGGGACGTTTACCGATGTAAGCCAGCGCTCGGGGATTGCGGCGAAAAAGGGGCGAGCGTTGGGAGTGGGATTCGCCGACTATGATGGCGATGGTTTCACCGATATATTTGTTTCGAATGATGGGATGCAGCAATATCTCTACCACAACAATGGGAATGGCACGTTCTCAGAAGTCGCGCTGGAGGCGGGTGCTGCGCTCTCCGACAATGGGAGGCGGATGTCCGGCATGGGCGTCGTTTTTCAGGATTACGACAACGACGGTCGTCCCGATATTATGGTGACGCTGCTTCCGCGGGAGATCTATAGCGTTTATCACAACGATGGCGGAGGAAGTTTTAGCTATCGCAGTCTCGAAACCGGGCTTGGAGTGCTTTCGAGCGGGAGTTCGGGATGGAGTATTGGGTTGGAAGACTTCGAAAACTCCGGGATAAAGGATTTGTTTGTCGCGCAAAGCCACGTTTTGGACAATGTCGCTGTGATCGATCCGTCGCTGCATTATCTGGACGTGCCGTTGCTGGCGACGAATCGAAGTAATCGGTTCGAGAGGATTGATTCCGGTGTGACGACTCCGGTAGCGGCGCGCGGCGCAGCGTTCGGGGATTTGAATAACGATGGCTGGCAGGATGTGGTAGTGACGGCGCTGGGGGGCCATCCGCAGGTTCTCATGAACCGCGGCGGCAAAGCGCACTGGCTGACAATTTCTTTGCGCGGAACCCGCAGCAATCGCGACGGATACGGCGCTCGCGTACAGGTCAACGGTCAGACACGATTCGCGACATCGACGGTCGGTTATCTTTCCGCGAGCGACAAGCGGCTCCATTTTGGGCTGGGAACGGCCGAGAAGGCGAAGGTAGAAGTGCTATGGCCGTCGGGGATTCACCAGATCCTCGACGAGGTTCACCCGGATCAGGTTCTGGAAGTGCGGGAACCGGAACTGTCGGAGAAGAAGCAGCGATGATTTCGGGATTGATGAGTGCGGGAGCGATGGTTTCCGGATTGGCTATACGCGCGGTGTTCGTAGTTACGTTCGCCACACTGAGCCTTTCGCCTGAGGCGGCGCAACATATGCAGGCTGGAATTGCGGCGGACAAACAACGTCAATTCGACGTTGCCGTGACCGAGTTCAAGAAGGTGACGGAGTTAGAGCCGAGTTTTGCGGACGGCTTCATCAGTCTGGGGCAGGTTTATATCGAGAAGCATGAGTTCGGCTCCGCCATGCAGCCGTTGAAACACGCGCTTGAAGTGAGCCCAGATTCGGCGCCAGCCCACCAGTTGCTGGGATACGCGCTGCTGATACAGGGCTTCGCATCGCAGGCGATTCCTCATCTAGAAAAAGCGCAAGATAAGACCGCGCTCGGGGTCGCTCAGATTCAGGCGGGGCAACTTGCGGAGGCGGTCGTCAATCTGCAAGGGGCACTGGCGGTGCATCCGAACGATCCGGACGTTTTGTTTTACCTCGGGCGCGCTAGCGGGTTGTTGTCGAAGCAATCGATCGATACGTTGATAGCGGGCTATCCCGACTCGGCTCGAGCGCACCAGGCTATGGGCGAAAATTACTTCGTATTGCGGCAAATGCCGGATGCGGAAAAGGAATATCGCGAAGCCTTGCGTCTGCGTCCGGACGTGCCGGAAGTGCACATGGAACTCGGCGAAGTATATGCCGGCGCATTTCAATGGGACAAAGCGGAAGAGGAGTTTAGAGCGCAATCGAAGTTGCAGCCTGGCAACGCGGAAGCGGCGTACAGACTGGGTGAAGCACTGTTGGCGCAAGGGAAGGGGCACGAAGCGCGAGTGGAACTTCTCCGCGCTGATAAATTGTTACCGGATATGCCCGAGACTCTTTACTCATTGGGCAAGGCGGCTTCGCTGGAGGGAGATTCAGCCGCTGCCGAGAAAGATTGGACGAAACTCCTGAGCATCGAAAGCGAAAGCCCGCTGGCCGCGCAGGCACATTTTGGACTCGCCGCTCTCTATCGAAAACAAGGAAAGACGGCGGCCGCGCAAGAGCAGATGCAGGAGTTCCAGAGGCTGCAGGGTGGTTCAACTCCGAGCCAAGCGCCCGCGAAGCAATAATATCGTAGTAGGTGACAAAGCATTTCTGGATCGAGCAATCAGAGCTGAAATTTGATTTCGCGTTGCTGTTTCGGCGATTGCTTCGTGCTCTCAGACGCCGAATCCCGTTTCGAAGAAGCCGTCTCTGCCACGTCAGGCAGCACCCCAAAACCGATCTTCACCAGTTCGGCTTTCAGTTGCGGAAGAGACTGATACAGGATCCCGTGGATTCCCAACTTACGTGCGGCCTCGATATTACGCTTACGGTCGTCGATGAACAGCGCTTGCTCGGCAGCGATGCCCAGGCCGCGAAGCGTGTGCTCATAAATGGCGGGTTCCGGCTTGATCGATCTCACCTCAGCGGAGAGCGTTTTGAAGGCGAAGTGATCCAGCCAGCGGAAATTCTTCCGAACATAGTCCGCCAAGTCGAGCGGCATGTTCGATAGGACCGCGGTCTTCACTCCAGCGGCCTGAAGTTTTTCCGTCCACGCGAGCATTTGAGTGTCGAGATGAACCCAGATTTCAACCTCAATTTTACGAAGAGTTTCGATCCCCTCAGAATCGAGAACAGTATTCGTTTCCGCTGCCAGCCGGTACCAATACTCTTCGGCTGTTATATCCCCGCGGTCGTAGGGATTGCGACTATTTTCCCAAAGTTCGTAGAAACGTTCGTACGGCACACTGAACATCTTAGCCATCAGCCCGAACTCTTCCATCGTGGGGCAGCGAGCGAGGACGAGACCGTAATCGAAAATCACTGCGCTGATGTTAAGAGGTTGGCGGCGAGGCTCGGGAGATGCCGGCGATTCTTGCATTTTGTAATATTCTCCTCTTTCACGAACTCTCGTCCAATGAATTTCTTGTTGGCGTGTGATAACGTGCGTTCGTATGTATTACTTTTTGAGTCACAGTTAGGAGCCCTACTGCCATGTTGCTAGCGCCGCGATTCTTTCGCTCCCTCGTCTCTTTATTTTGCCCGTTCTTCCTATTCTTACTCTCAGCATTGCCCAGTACCGCGGCCGAACTCTCGTCGCGAAATCTCAATTCCGATTGGCAGTTTCGAGCCGTCGCCAGCACCGATCAATACCAGTCGCCATCGCAGCCGCAGGCCGACGTGAAGCAGTGGCATCCGGCTCAGGTTCCGGGCGTCGTGCAAACCGATCTACTGCAGAACCATCTCATCCCTGACCCGTTTGACCGTGACAATGAATTTCGTTTGCAGTGGATTGGCCTGACCGATTGGGAGTATCAGACCGTATTTCAGGTCGATGCGGCGGCGCTTGGTCACGATCATCTTGATCTGGTGTTTGATGGCCTGGACACGCTGGCCGACGTCTACCTCAACGATCAAGAGATTCTTCACGCCGACAATATGTTTCGTCACTGGCGGATCGCTGCCAAGCCGCTCTTGAAGGCCGGTCCGAATACGCTGCGGATCGTTTTTCATTCCGCCGTCGAGAAGATGATTCCGTACGTTAAGTCGCTGCCCTACGTGCTGCCGTCGATCTCGACGCACAACTACGGGAATGAAGAGGACATTGCGACCGCTCCCTACACGCGCAAGGCGCCATACAACTATGGCTGGGATTGGGGACCGCGTTACATGACCGCGGGGATCTGGCAGCCGGTGCGTCTGGAGACGTGGGATGGGATGCGGATTGACAACTTCCATATCCACCAGCAAAAAGTTGGCGCGGATGTCGCGCTGGTTACCGCGCAGCTCGATATCGAAGCCGATAAGCCGACATCTGCTATGTTGAACCTCACTCACGGCGAGGTGTCCGGAGCGCAGACGCCGGATGGCACACAGACTCTGCAACTCGATGCGGGAATGAATCACGTTTCGTTTCCGATTCGAATTTCCTCGCCCAAACTGTGGTACCCGGTTGGATACGGGGAACAGAATCGCTACAGTTTTGCCGCGTCGATTCGACTGAACAAAAAAGTCGAAGCCGCGCACGCGGAAGTGAAAACTGGACTCCGCTCCATTGAATTACGCCGCGTTGCCGATCAATGGGGTAAGAGTTTCGAGTTCGTGGTCAACGGAATTCTCGTCTTCGGCAAAGGCGCCGACGTGATCCCGTTCGACAGCTTTCCCAATCGCGTTACTCCCGATATTCATCGGAAGATTCTGCAGGCCGCGCGCGACGCGCACATGAATATGGTCCGGGAGTGGGGTGGGGGCTACTACGAGTCCGATGATTTTTACGATATCTGCGACGAGCTGGGAATCATGGTATGGCAGGAGTTCATGTTCGGCGGCGACATGATTCCGGGTGATGTGGCGTTTCAGGAAAATGTTCGCCAGGAGTCGATCGATCAGATCAAGCGGCTGCGTGATCATCCAAGCATTGTGATCTGGTGTGGCAATAATGAAGTGGAGACCGGATGGCATCACTGGGGCGACCGTCAGGAATTCAAGGAGGCCATTGCGCCTGAGATTCGCGACCGCGTCTGGCAAGACTACATGGTGATGTTCGCCGACATCCTCAAGAGTTCCGTCGCAGAGTACGGCGATCCCACTCCGTACTGGCCCAGTTCACCGAGTGCGAACTTCGAAGAGGTTCCCGACAACCAGCACAACGGTGATATGCATTACTGGGCGGTGTGGCACCAGCAGGCGCCGGCTTCGGATTACACGAAGCAGTTTCCTCGATTCATGACCGAGTATGGATTCCAATCTTTTCCGGAAATGCGGACGATTAAGACGTTTGCCAACAAGCCAGAAGACTTCGATATCCATTCAACAGTCATGCAGGCGCACCAGAAAAACAAAGGCGGAAACGAACGCATCCTGACCTACATGTTGCGCGAGTATCGGGAGCCCAAAGATTTCGCTTCATTCGTCTACCTGAGCCAGGTGCAGCAGGCGGAGATCATCAAGATTGGCGCCGAACATTTGCGGCGCCAGCGTCCCCGCGTCATGGGATCGCTCTACTGGCAGTTGAATGATTGTTGGCCGGTTGCAAGCTGGGCGAGCATTGACTATTACGGACGTTGGAAGGCGCTGCACTACTATGCGCGGCGCTTCTACGATGACGTTTTGATATCGCCTTTCCTGCACGACGATAAAGTCGATGTGTATGTCGTGTCCGACAAGCTACAGCCTCTGAGCGGGACGGTTCACTCGCGGCTGCTCGATTTTTCGGGAAAAGTGTTGCTCGATCAGACGAAAGAGATTCAAGTGCCGGCGCAATCCAGCGCAATTTATGTCACGTTCGATAAGGAAGTCCTCGCTGCGAAAGGCGATCTTCGCACCAGCTTTCTGGTTGTCGACTTTGTCATGGCGGGAAAGAAAGTCTCTGAAAATCTGATCTTTTTCGACGTGACCCACAACCTGCAATTGCCGGTTGCGCCTCAGATCGAGACCTCTGTCACCCCAGCGGGCAAGGATTACACGATTACCCTGCAGTCCTCGCAACTCGCGCGCAACGTCAACGTCTCTTTTGGAGATCTCGATGTCGACAGCTCTGACAATTATTTCGATCTGATTCCAGGAGAGCCGGTGACGATTACCGTCAAGTCTCAGGCCACACTGGATCAATTCAAGAGTGCAATGAAAGTTAGGTCGCTGACGGAGGCCTTCGCGGCAAACTAAAGATTGCGGCCTTCAGTCTCCGCGTGGTATTTCGCAGCGGACTAATTCAATTTCGCTGCGTGGACTGCCGAATCGTGAGTTCGGGCACGATCAGAACTCTCTTGGCCAGGATTTCGCAGTCCGATGTGATTTGCTGGAGCAGCAATTCGGCCGCTTGGCTTCCGATCTTACTCGCGCCCTGATCGATCGTGGTAAGGGGGACCGCAAGCAAATCGGAATAATGAACATTGCCGGCACCCACGATAGCGATATCGCCTGGAACGGTCAATCCAGATTGAAGTATCGCCTTCATGGCCCCAATCGCTACCGGATCGTTGTAACAAAATATGCCGTCGGGAATTGGTTTGATTTGGAGCAGGCTCTGCATGGCGCGATGGCCCTGATCTCCCTGATAACTTGCCTGGACGACATATCCGGAGGGAATCACCATCTTGTGCTTCGCCAAGGCTTTCATATATCCCGCCATCCGGGCGGCGGCAATGCCTTCACCAGGACCGCGCAAGTGCGCGATGCGTTTGCATCCTTGCGCGATCAAGTGTTCGGTGGCCATCTTACCGATCGTTTCGTTGTCGACGCCGACAAAGCTTGCCTTCGCCCCAGCGACGGGACGATCCACCAGCACAAATGGAACCTTGTGTTCTCGCAAATGTTTAAACAACCCGCAATCGTCTTTCGGCTGAGCCGATGCCAGAATCAGTCCGTCGACGCGCCGCGCGACCAGTGACTCCGCTTCGGTCACTTCTAACTCCGGATCTTCCTCGAAGTAAGAGATGATCACGTGGTAGCCGTGGGGGCGAACGCTTTCGGAGACGGCCTTCGCGATCTCGGCGAAGAATGCATGCCGGATGTCCGGCAGCAGCAATCCAATCGTGAAGGTGCGTCCGGTGACGAGGGAACGCGCGATCCAGTTGGTACGGTAGTTGAGTTCTTTGGCGCGCTGAAGAACGCGTTTGCGCGTAGCCGCACTGATGTTGCCCTGATTGCGCAGAACTTTAGAGACCGTCACCACGGAGAGATCCAAGTCCTTGGCGATGTCGGACATCGTTACGGCCATATGCGGGGAGCATACCACGCGTTGGCGATCGGGCAGGTATTTTGGCCCGGATGAGAGTGTGACAACGGGAGGAGGTAGTGAACGCACTCGGGCAATTCTTATTGGAACTCAAGCATGACAATTTCGGGGTTCGAACCCAGGCGGAGCGGTGGGCCCCAAGTCCCAGCACCACTTGAAGTGAAGACCTGCATCTGGCCGATCCGGCTCAAACCGTAGACGAACTGGCGGTACATTCTGCGGGCAAACCAACTCCAAGGGATAAACTGGCCGAGATGGGTGTGGCCGGAGAGCTGAAGCGAAATGCCGGCGGCTTCGGCGATTTCGGGGCGGTCCGGCGCATGGGTTAATAAAATGCTTGCGCGATCGCGATCGAGGCGAGCGCCATGAAGCACCGAGGCAAGGTGGCCATCCTCCGCGGCGTTGCGATAGGGCACGCCGACAATCTGAAGGCCGTCGACTTCCACCTTTTCGTTGCTGAGCACGCGCACTCCAGCGGCGGTGATGGCGTTCAAATATTTGCTGTCATCACCGAATTGCTCGTGGTTTCCGGCGACAAAATAGACGCCGTGCGGTGCTTTCAGCTTGTTCAATGGCTCGGCGGCGCGGCCGGCATCGATGGCCGTACCGTCGTACAAATCTCCAGCGATAAATATGGCGTCGGGTTCTTCGCGCAAAATCTTCCGGACCATGCGACGCAAGAAGTTGCCGTTCCGAACCGGGCCGAGGTGCACATCGCTGATTAATGCGGCCTTGCGGCCGCGCCACGATTCAGGCAGATTTGCGAGTTGTATGGTTGCGCGGGTAACGCGAGTCCAACTAGCGTTGAAGACTCCATAGAGGCCGGCGGCAATGGCGACCGCGTAAAGCCATTCGACGATGCGATGAAAATTCGTTGGCACGCCAGCCGCCTGGGCGACTCCGAAAATGATCCAGGAAAGAATCGCTGCGATAAAAAGAAAGCTGAGGAGACCGACCCAAACCGCCGCGACCTTATAAACCGTCCGGACTACGGCATTCGTGTAGCGAAAGGCAAGCAGGGAAGCGGCAACGAAGCTAACCGACAACAGACCGAGGGTTAGCGCAAGCCAAAGCGACGAGTGCGCCGGGCCGCCGAGAGGCGAAAATCTCCAAGTGGCATAAAGAAGAAAATGGCCTAAGAAAAGGACTGTTTGAATGGTTAGGATGAAGCCAGTTAGACGTCTTCTTGCGGGCATGTTTTATTAGATTCTCCCCGGCCCGATTCGGATGGTACCTAATTTTGAACAGTGTTTCAGCCTGTTAAATCGCTCTTTCTAGATCGTTTTTGTGGATCGTACATCTTAAAGTTCGGAAAGGTGCGTGATCATGGCACGTGTATTCATAACGGGGTCTTCAGATGGGTTAGGCCGGACGGCGGCCGAGCTTCTCGTTGAACGGGGGCATAAAGTTGTTCTACACGCCCGCAACGAAAAGCGGGGCGAGGAGTCGCTGGCGGCTCTTCCGGGAGCGGAGGCCGTTGTGATTGGCGATCTGACGAGTATTGCTCAAACCCGCGGAGTCGCCGAGCAAGTCAATAAGCGAGGCTCATTCGACGCGGTGATTCACAATGCGGGCATTGGGTATCGGGAACCGCGACGGATTGCAACAGAAGATGGACTTCCTCATCTCTTTTCGGTCAACACGCTGGCGCCGTACATTCTGACTGCACTGATTGAGAAGCCGAAACGCCTCGTTTATTTGAGCTCAGGGTTGCATCGCAACGGCGATCTGAGCTTGAAAGATCTGGCATGGGAAAACCGTCCCTGGCAAGGCCAGCAGGCGTATTCCGACAGCAAGCTGCACGACGTGTTGCTGGCCTTCGCGGTTGCACGACGTTGGCCCGGCGTTCTCTCCAATGCATTGGAACCGGGATGGGTGGCGACCAAGATGGGCGGTCCAGGAGCGACAGACGACTTGGACGCCGGGCATCGAACCCAAGTCTGGCTCGCGGTCAGCGACGACAAAGCGGCCACCGTTACGGGCGAATATTTCTATCACATGCGGCTGCGCGCCCCGGTCCCAGAGACTCGAGAAGTGGAGTTGCAGGAGAAATTAATTGAGGCTTGCCGGGGATTTTCGGGAGTGACCTTGCCATAATTTCGGGAGCGCCGACTGATTCACTGCAGTCTTCGGGAACATAGCTTCTAAAAGTTGTGAAAGGAAAACAAAATGAAGTTGACGGGGAATACGATTTTTATTACGGGTGGTGGTTCCGGCATTGGGCGTGGGTTGGCACAAGCGTTTCACGGACTGGGCAATCAAGTCATCATTTCAGGGAGACGGGCAGGTCACCTTGCCGAGACGATCAAGGCGAATCCAGGGATGCGATCGATGGAATTGAATGTGGCGGATCCGGCGAGCATCGCGGCAGTCGCCAAGAAGTTGGTTGAGGAGTATCCGAAACTGAATGTGTTGATCAACAATGCGGGAGTCATGAGGGTTGATGATGCGGCTGGCGAGGTCGATGACGCTGTCTTGACATCGATCGTGACGACGAACCTCATGGGACCGATCCGCATGACGGCGGCGTTGATCGAGCACTTAAAGAAGCAGGACGACGCAACTGTCATCCATGTTTCGTCGGGTCTAGCGTTCGTACCACTGGCAACTTCTTCGATTTATTGCGCCACGAAAGCGGCGATTCATTCCTACACATTGTCGCAGCGCTATAAGTTGAAGGGGAGTTCCGTCAAGGTGTTAGAGTTGGCTCCGCCGTGGGTGCAGACAGAACTGATGGGCACCAACAACGATCCTCGGGCGATGCCGCTGGATGACTTCATTGCAGAAACGATGAAAGCACTCGGAACCGATGGCGAGGAGGTCTTGGTGGAAAGGGTGAAACGACTGCGAGACAATACGGGTCCGAACGAGGCGATCTTCGTGACGCAATTTAACGATATGTTGGCGCAGACGCCGCGTTAACGGCAGTTGAACGGCGCGATATCGCTGCGATTAGACCTTTGAGGAGGAAAACAAAATAGAAGACGATAACTGTCTGTGCCTCTACAATGTCGGGTTACTGAATCGCCCCTGTACGTAGGAGTCCAAATTGGACCTCGTATTCGTACTGCTTGGATTGTTTATTGTTGCGACGCCGCTTCTGGCAGTCTTTGTCTTCGTGAGGCAGCAAAGATTTGATAGGCAACTCCGGCAGCTTGTCGAATCGAGCGCGCAACAAAACGACGCGCTGCATCGGGAACTGCTGCAGCTTAAGCGGCAGGTAGATGGTCTTCCAAAGGCCGCGGCGTCAAATGCCGCTGCCACGCCCAGCCCCAGGACTAAAGACTCAGCGCCACTCCACATACCTTCTACGGTGCCGGGCGAAATGGCGAAGCCCGTTGTTCCCGCCGCGACCCTTGCCGAGCCGACTTCGCACCCGGCGCCCGTCAAACCGGCCGGGATCCAGCCAGCAGTTATCGATAAGAGAACCCAGCCTGCGCTGTGCGCCTGGTGCGGGACGGTTCACGCGGGAGGCGTCAGCCAGTGTCCGAAGCCGGCTGCCCCGGCAGCCAAGGGCCATCCTCCCGAAGTTGGTCTAGCGGAGAAACCGCCGACCGGCGGCATCCAGATTGAAAAGCAGCTCGCCGATGAACGTCCCTCGGCTGCAAAGCACGATCAGATGCCGGTTTCGGCAAGTATTTCCGAATCAGCACTTTCGACACCAGTAGTACCCCCACATTCCCCACGACCAGCCGCGCCGGGTCCACGAGTTGAACAACATACAGCAACGGCGCCTCCTAGAGTCGAGCCGCACGTGCCAGCTCCAATTGGCGTCACGCCTCCGCCCGCAGCTGCTCGCGTGGTTGAGCCGCCCCAGTTCGCGCCGTTGCGATCGAGCACGCCGAGGCCGACGGCGCAGCAGCGCATGAAGTCGGTGTTCGCGCTGGAAGAAACATTAGGGACGAACTGGCTCAATAAACTAGGCATCATCATTCTGGTGCTCGGTGTGGCTCTGTTCGGTATTTACGAACTAGGGCAACTTGGTCCCGCGGGGAAGGTCGGACTTTCTTATGTAGTTTCAGTGGCGTTTCTCGCCGGAGGAATTCTTCTGGAAAAGCGAGAGCGCTACCGGGTGCTCGGCCACACGCTGATCGGCGGCGGATGGGCTCTCCTGTTCTTCACCACGTATGCCTTGAATCACGTGCAGGCGATGCGGGTGCTCTCTTCCGAGACAATGGATCTGGTCTTGATGCTGGCTGCGGCCCTGGGCATGGCCGCTCACACGCTGCGATATCGGTCGCAACTCGTCACCGGGCTCTCCTTCCTGTTGGCGTACGGAACGGTCTCACTGAGCCATGACAACGTGTACAGCCTTGCTTCAGGCGTAATCCTCGCTCTGGGCTTGGTCAGCATTGTCATCAAGATGGACTGGTTTGAGCTCGAGGCGTTTGGCATCCTTTCGAGCTATCTCAATCATTTGTATTGGTTGTACAAGCTGCTCGGAGCCGACGGCGCGCAGGGCCGGGCTTTTCCCGAGTACCACGCCAGCACCGCTCTACTGTTGTTTTACTGGCTGATTTATCGTTTTTCGTATCTGGTCCGAAAAACGAAATCGCCGCTGCAGGAGCATGTATCGACCGCAGCCGCACTCCTCAACACTTTGCTGCTGATGGGCGTGATGAAGTTCCAGTCGGTGCATCCTGAGCTGGCTTTCGTGGCGCTTCTGGCGATCGGCGCCGTGGAATTTACTTGCGGACAGTTCCCGATCACGAAGCGTCGCCGAGAAGCTTTTATCGTCTTGAGCGTTCTGGGAGCGGCATTGATGATTGCCGCGGTTCCGTTCCGCTATTCCGGCAACAATGTCGCCATCCTGTGGCAGATCGGCGGGGAAGCCTTGCTGGTTGCGGGCGTAGCGGTAAATGAAAAAGTTTTCCGGCGATTGGGGTTGCTCACCGGCGTCTTGGTGGGCATGCACCTCGTCGGCATCGACTTCGCGAAGCTGATGGATTTTCGGAACTCCAGCGAAGAACTGGTACTGACCGCTGGAGCGATGTTCTCGCTATGCGCCGTCGTTTTTTATCTGAATACGCTTGTGGTGGGAAGGCGCTGGGAGCAAGCGTTCAAGGAGATGATCGAGGCCGAATTAATCTCCGTGCACTCTTACATCGGAGCCTTCGCCGCCGGGTGCGCAGCGTGGGCGTTGTGCGCGCATGATTGGACGGCGCTTGCTTTCGCGGGCATTATGCTGACGCTGGCCGCGCTGGCATCGAAGCTCAAGGTAAAGTCGGGGCACTTGCAGGTTCAGTATGGTGCGCTCGCGGTGTTGACCCTGTATCGCGTCGTCGTGGTCAACTTGCACACCGAGCTTCAGCAGTACACGCACGTCCGAATGCGCCTACTGACGCTTCCGTTGATTGCGGCTGCGTTCTACGTCACCGCCAAATTGGCCGCACTGCGCGACGATTCGAATCAGCGATTGCTTCGCGGCGTGTTTGCTTTTGCCGGCACTACATTGGTCATAGCTCTGGGGTATTACGAAGTTCCGGAACTTTGGCAACCGTTGGCGGCGATCTCGTTTGCCGTTGTATTGGTGGAAGTTGGGCAACGGATCGGATATCCGGTGCTGGTGTGGCACGCGCATCTGTTGACGGCTCTAGCGGTGGCGGCAGCCGTGACCTCGGATCCTTCGGGAGTACAACGTTGGCACAACATTCCTCTCCACGCGTTTGGGGCGCTGCCTGTGATAGCCGGAGCGTATTGGATTGCAAGGCGCATCGACCTGGAGAATACCAGCCATGTTGAGTTCGGCCGCATCGCCTACAGTTGGGTCGCGGCCGGTGTGATGGTTTGGGTGCTAAACGAAGCGGTGCCCCTTGCGTGGATTGCGGTCTCCTGGATCGCCTTTGCGGTTGCTCTCGCGGTGTGCCTGCGCTGGATACGCTTCAAGCATCTCGCGTGGCAGGCCAACGTGGTGGCCGCGCTCACGCTGATACGCGTCTATACCTATAACTTCACGCTGGCACAACCGCATTGGCACGGCGTTTCTGTGCGCCTGGTGACCGTTACGCTTGTGGCGGCCGGGCTCTACTTTCTATCGCGCAAGGCGACGTTTGCCGAGTCAAATTCCGGTCGTCCCATCGCCTACCTGCATACATTCGCTGCTACGGGGTTGTTGGCTTTGCTCGCATGGTATGAAGCTCCGGGCGGATGGCTCGCTGCAGTCTGGGCGATTTTTGCGCTAGTACTGGCGCTAGTCGATCTCCGGTTTGAACTCGACGATTTGCGCTGGCAAGCCCATGCCCTGGCGGCGATGGCTGTGGCCCGCAGCGTGATGGTGAATTTGTATCTGACTGACACCTGGCACGGCATCAGCGTGCGACTACTGTCCGTGGCAATTGTCGCACTTGTTCTCTATGTGCTTTCTCGCATCATTCGCATGCCCGCTAAGTGGCGGGACCGCGAATTTCACCACATTTATTCGTGGGTGGCATCGGCACTGGTGGCGATGCTGCTCTGGTACGAGTTGACGCCCATGAGTATAGCCGTGGGATGGGGTGTCTTTGGATTAGTTCTTTTTGAATACGGTCTGTTCCGAAAAATCCGGCAGTTTCGATTTCAGGCGTATACGGCTCTCGCAGCGGCGTTTGGACGCATCTTTTTTGCGAACCTCACAGCAGGCGTTCCTGGCGAACTGCTTGGGACTCGCCTTTACACTGTTCTGCCGTTGTCGCTGATTTTCTTTTTCGTGTACGCGCAATTGCAGCCGACGGAACAAACAGTCAAGGATGACCGGCGGCTCTATTTTGATGTGCTGCTCGGGTATATCGGCACGGGAAGTATTGTGGCGTTCCTGTATTTTCAATATCCGAATGACTGGCTCGTCACAGCGTGGGCCCTGGTCGTCTTCGCGTTGCTGGGAATTGCGCTTCTCTTGAAACAGTCACTTTTTCTTTATCAAGGGTTGCTCCTGACCGTCGGCGCTTGCCTGCGTGGCATTTTGCACAATCTGTTCGGAGCAAGTTATTTCAGCGGCCGAGATTGGACAGGAAGATACGTTGTCCTCGGCTCGGCAGTTCCTGTGTTGCTGGCCTGCTTGCCGTTTGCGTTCCGTTTGCGCGAGCGCTACAAGAGTCAACCGCTGTTGCTCGGCCGGCTCGGCGTGGTTGCGCGACGCCCCGAGCAATTGATGTTCTTCGGCCCGGTTGTCTTGTTGACCCTGATGCTTGCCCTCAAAATGCGCGCTGGCATGGTCACGGTGGCGTGGGGCATCGAGGGGGTATTGATCGTGCTGCTGGCTCTCGCAGTAGGCGAGCGCAGCTATCGATTGACTGGGATGGTCTTGCTCCTGGCGTGCGTCGCGAAGGTTCTGGTGAGAGATGCGTGGGGACTGGCCCCGCGTGATCGTTACATCACGTTCATCATCCTCGGGGCGGCGTTGTTGCTGGTATCGTTCCTCTATACAAAGTATCGCGAAGCGATCCGGCAATTCCTATGACGCGGGCGGCGGCGTTTCTGATCGTGTTGTTGGTTGGAGTGGCGGCGCTTTATTTCAGCGAAAGCCGGCACGAATCTACCCCGGTTTCCGCCAACGCCGTTGTCGCCATTGCGGCTGACGCGCAGCGAGACTTGAGCCGCGTGCCCATGCGGTTGACGCGGCTCTCCGATGACGAGGAAATTCGAATTGGGAACGAGTTGGCCGCGCAGTATACGCGCACCACGCCCGCGTTCACCGCGGAAGAGCAGGGGCTTGATAATTACATACGACGTATTGGAGCGCCCGTTGCCTTGCAAGCGCACCGGCGCCTGCCCTATTCGTTTCACCTGCTTCCGAATCGGGCGATGATGAACGCCTTTTCTCTTCCCGGCGGTTTCGTTTTTGTCGGAGAAGGTCTGCTTGATGTGATGACGAGTGAAGACCAACTCGCGTTCATTCTGGGACACGAGGTAGAGCACATCGACCACTATCATTGCGCCGAGCGGGTCCAGATCGAAGGCCGCCTGAGAAATCTGAATCTGGATATTCTTGGCGTGCTGGTGCAGATCCCTCTGCAGGTCTGGGAGGCGGGCTACAACAAAGATGAAGAATTTGAAGCCGACCGTGAAGGTGTTCGACTGGCCGTTCTCAGCGGATTCTCGCCATACGGCGCGGTGAGTATGTTCGAAATCTTTGGCAAACTGCACCGCGAGTACATCATTCACGCCCAGAGTCCGGAGCAGGAACTGTCGGAGCTGGCGACTCAAAGTTTGGCAGGGTACTTCCGCTCGCATCCGCAGACTTCCGAGCGACTCGCGCAGATCAACGCCCTCATTGTGCAAGAGGGATGGCAGGATAGGAAGACGGAAAAGCCCTTTCGTGTGGAGTACCAAGTGCACAACGGGAAGTTCGTGAAGTGATGGTTTGCTATTTTCTTCAGGCTGTTTTCATAGGTCAGCGCTAGTTTGCGCTCTTGACAGAACCCGACAATTCCAGTTCGACGTCGACCACGGGCTTCACTTTCAGCAGGAAGTTGCTGGGATCTTTAATGCCCCAACTAATGTAGGGAACTTGAAATTTGCCGGTTCCGGTCCAGTGATCTCTCGACAAGTTGGCATGAACTTCTGCGGTAAGGGCGTGGTCTACACCGTGAATAGAAAACACGCCGCTGAGTTTCACGTCCGAAGTTCCAGACCTGACGACGCTGCCTTCCACCTGCTGCGGGCGGAAGACGACTTCCGGATATTTTGCTGTTTCCAGAATTTCTTTGTGCATGCGCTTATCGCGAGAGCCGTTTCCACTTTCGCCGCTGGGCGCGTAGACGACGATTTCACCGCCCGCTTTACCGGTCTTTGGATCGAAATGAAGAGTGCCGCTTTTCAGCGCAAACGTTCCGTGAACCGTGTGCAGCGTTGTGTCCAGAATCCAGTGGACCTTCGATGGGGCGGGATCGATCGTTAAGACCACCTCCGATGTGGCCGCCGGCGCAATTTGTTGCTGAGCCACTGCAACGGAGGGAATTAGCGCCACGCAAAACGCGAGGGCAGCAACGGAAACAGATCGAATTTTCAAGAGTGTCATCGCTTTCATGGGGTCGATTTTGAACATTGTGTTCTTGGGGTTCGTATCGGGAAATCCGCAGTCAGACTTTGAAGGCTCGGCGGACCATCCCTAACGCCTCAGTCCAAAAAGCTGGCGAGGTCTGCGCCATTTCAATCACATCGCGAATGGATTCCACAAATTCGTCAAGCTGATCCTCCTGCACCATCAAAGGAGGCGCGGCTTTGAGGACCATGAAATTATTGCCGCAGATCTGCGTGAGGATGTTCTTTTCGCGGAACATTCGCATGACTACGATTTGTCCGAACATGGCGGGGTGAATCTTGTTGAACGCTTCGTAGAGAGCGCGAAACGCCAGCTTTTTCGGCGGAACGAATTCGATCCCGCTGAGCAGGCCCATGCCGCGCACCTCTTTCACCATATCGAAGTCGGCGAGCGCCTGGCGCAGCTTGTTGCGGAATTCCTCTCCTAAACGCAAAGCACGGGGGCCAAGCGCTTCGCTCTCCAAAACGTCCAGAGTCGCAAGCCCGGCGCGCATCGAGAGGCTGTTCTCGCTGAAAGTCGAGGTATGGACGATGGCACGTTTCAGCGAGGAATAAACGCTGTCGTAGACCTTTTCGGTCATCAGGACTGCGCAGACGGGCATCAGGCCGCCGCTGAGCGCCTTCGCCAGAATTACCATGTCGGCTTGGACTTCGAATTGATGAGCGGCCAGGAACGTGCCTGTACGATACATGCCAGTCTGAACTTCATCGAGGACGAACAAGGTTCCGGTTCGACGGCAAGCTTCTTGCGCTTGCTGCAAGTAGGCTTGCGTCGGCACCCGAATTCCGGCTTCTGCCTGTAATGGTTCGACGATGAAAGCGGCGTGTTTTTTGGTCGCCAGGGCTGTCTCTAATTCAGATAAATCGCCAAAGGCAACACCGACGGTATCGGGCAGCAAAGGACCGAAGCCTTCACGCCAGAAGGCATCGTTCATGAGCGAAAGAGCGCCGGCGGTGAGCCCGTGAAAACTGCTCTTCGCATAGATAATGCCGGCCCGGCCAGTTGTTGCTCGCGCGAACTTGATTGCCGCTTCTACGCCTTCGCTTCCGCTGCTGCCAAAGTAAACTTTTTCCAAACCGCTGCCCGCCAATTCGCAAAGGCGGCGCGCCAAGTCGCCGGCGATTTCCGGCACGTGGCTTTGCAGCATGGCCGGCCCGCAGCGGTCCATTTCATCTTTCAAGGCCTGGATGACGTGGGGGTGGTTGTGCCCCACATTGTGCACGCAATAGCCGGAGAGGAAATCCAGAATCCGTCGACCGTCTTTGGTAAACAACTCTGTGCCCAAGCAGCGCTCGTATTCAACGTTCATGCCGAGTAGGTTGAGCAGCGTCACCCATTGCGGGTTGACGTAGGCCTCGTAATTGGCGCTAGAGGAGAGTTTGGTCGTGGAAACAGGCGAAACAGTCGTTGACATGTTGTTCAAGTTGGGATGCGCCGCGTCTAACGATGGATGTCCTTCATTGTCACGCAGAATTCACATTTGGCAGGTGGCGGAGGTCGCGAGGGGACTCTAGAATGGTAGCACTTGCACACGAAAGGCAGGATTTCATGACTCCCCCAGCCTCGACCCCACCCGCCACGACAAACTCGAATCACGGTATCGCAAGCCAGCCGCTTTCCGCGGAGGAATTGCGCAAGATCAACGCGTACTGGCGGGCGGCCAACTATCTTTCCGTTGGACAGATTTACCTCTACGCCAATCCTCTTCTCAAAGAGCCCTTGAAACTCGAGCACATTAAGCCGCGCTTGCTAGGACACTTCGGCACCACGCCCGGGCTGAACTTCATTTATGTGCATTTCAACCGGCTGATCAAGAAGTACGATCTGAACGCCATCTACGTGGCTGGCCCCGGCCACGGCGGTCCTGGCATCGTGGCAAATACATATCTGGAAGGCTCGTATACCGAGTTTTATCCGAATATCACGCAAAACGAAGAGGGCTTGCAGCGGCTATTCAAGCAGTTTTCTTTTCCGGGAGGAATTCCGAGTCACGACGCTCCCGAAACGCCGGGGTCGATTCACGAGGGTGGAGAACTCGGATACTCGATTATGCATTCTTGTGGCGCTGTGTTCGACAATCCAGATCTCCTGGTCTGTTGTGTCGTGGGAGACGGCGAAGCCGAGACAGGGCCGCTGGCTACGAGCTGGCATGGCAACAAGTTTCTGAATCCGGCGCGAGATGGAGCGGTGTTGCCCATCCTCCATCTCAACGGATACAAGATCGCAAATCCTACCGTACTGGCTCGCATGAGCGATGAGGAATTGGTCCATCTTTTTAGCGGATACGGCTGGAAACCTTATTTCGTCGAGGGGCACGAGCCTGAGGCGATGCACCAACTCATGGCCGGAACGCTGGACACAATCATCGATGAGATTCAAGCGATTCAAGAGAAGGCTCGAAAAGGGGGCGATACAAGCCTGCCGGCATGGCCAATGATCATCATGCGCAGTCCCAAGGGATGGACAGGACCTAAGGTGGTTGACGGAAAACAGATAGAAGGAACGTGGCGGGCGCACCAGGTACCCGTCACCGATATGCAAACGAAGCCGGAGCATATCAAGATTCTCGAAGACTGGATGAAGAGCTACGGCCCCGAAGAGCTCTTCGATGAAAACGGGAAATTCATCACGGAACTGGCGGAACTTGCGCCGGTTGGCGATCGCAGGATGGGAGCAAACCCAAACGCCAACGGCGGCTTGCTTCTGCGCGACTTGGTGATGCCAGATTTCCGCAAATATGCGGTTGCTGTTTCAAAGCCAGGAACTGAGAATGCGGAAGCAACTCGGGTACTCGGCGGATTCTTGCGCGACGTTATGAAGTGCAACAGGGACTCGAAGAACTTTCGAGTTTTTGGGCCAGACGAGACGGCGTCGAATCGGCTGGAGGCACTTTACGAAGCGACCAGCAAAGAGTGGATGGAGCCGATGCTTCCGGTCGATGAGAATCTATCGCGCGACGGCCGCGTGCTAGAGATGCTTAGCGAGCACATGTGCCAGGGATGGCTCGAAGGTTATTTGCTCACGGGGCGCCACGGCTTTTTCTCGTGCTACGAAGCTTTCATCCACATCATCGATTCGATGTTCAACCAGCATGCGAAATGGCTGAAAGTTACCAAGAAGATCGAGTGGCGGCGACCGATCGCTTCGCTGAACTATTTGCTGACTTCGCACGTCTGGCGCCAGGATCACAACGGATTTACGCATCAGGATCCGGGCTTCATCGACCACGTTGTGAACAAGAAGGCGGACATTGTGCGCGTTTATCTTCCCCCGGACGCGAATTGTTTGCTGTCCGTTGCCGATCATTGTCTGCGTAGCCGCCATTACGTGAATGTCATTGTTGCGGGCAAGCAGCCTGCCTTGCAGTACCTCGATATGGAATCGGCCATCGAACATTGCAGCAATGGAATCGGAATTTGGGAATGGGCCAGCACAGACAAAGGAGTGGAACCCGACGTGGTGATGGCCTGCGCCGGCGATGTGCCGACGCTGGAAACTTTGGCGGCCGTCGATCTCCTGCGGCAGCATTTTCCTGACATAAGAATTCGCGTCGTCAATGTAGTCGATCTCATGACGATTGAGCCCTCGACCGAGCACCCGCACGGCCTCTTGGACATGGATTTCGATTCGATCTTTACCGTCGATAAGCCGGTAATCTTCGCCTATCACGGCTACCCGTGGCTGATTCACCGCCTCACCTACCGGCGGCACAATCACGACAATATGCACGTGCGGGGCTATAAAGAAGAGGGCACGACCACCACGCCGTTCGACATGACGGTGCTGAACGATCTCGACCGCTTCCATTTGGCGGGAGACGTCGTCGATCGCGTTCCGCGATTGCAGAAGACCGGGGCGCATTTCAAACAAGTACTACGCAATAAATTAGTGGAGCACCGACTGTACATTCGCGAGCATGGAGACGACCTGCCGGAGATTCGCGACTGGACCTGGCCCTACTAGATGGCGCTTCTGGATTTGCTTTCCGACCAATGAAAGTCCTTGTCCTCAACACCGGGTCCAGCAGTCAGAAAAGCTGTCTCTACGAAGTTGGAGATACGCTTCCTCAAGATGCGCCACCGTGTCTTTGGGAGGGCAAGGTCGAGTGGGTGGATGACGAGACGCGTTTTTCCGTCAAGAATTCTGGGGGAGTCTCGATCAATGATCGGATGCCAACGGCTTCGCGAGGCGAAGCTATCCAGCATTTAATCCACACCGTGTGGAGCGGTAAGGCGCGAGCGATTTCCAATCTATCGGCGATCGACGTCGTCGGGCATCGTGTGGTGCATGGTGGTCCGCATCATTTCGAGCCAGCAATTGTCACGGCGGAGGTCAAATCGGCGATTGCAGATGTTTCCGCGTTTGCCCCGCTCCACAATCGTGCCGAACTTGAAGGCATGGAGATTGTCGAGAAACTGTTGGGTGCAGTGCCTCAGGTCGCAGTCTTCGACACGGGCTTCCATCGCAACATGCCATTGTCAGCCTCAACCTATCCTGGCCCTTATGAATGGTACGAGCAGGGAATTCACCGCTACGGATTTCATGGCATCAATCATCAATATTGCGCGGAGCGTGCAGCTCAACTGCTGGGAAGAGAACTGAAAACCCTCAAACTCGTCAGTTGCCATCTGGGCAATGGATGTTCGCTGGCCGCGGTGTGTGAGGGCAAGAGCATCGATACCACGATGGGCTTTACGCCGGTCGAAGGTTTGATGATGGGCACCCGCTCAGGCACAGTCGACCCGGGCATCCTCACCTATCTGATGCGTCATAAGAGAATGTCTGGCCAACAGATTGACGAGCTATTGAACAAGCAGTCAGGGTTGCTGGGCATCTCGGGATTTTCCGGAGATATGCGGGAAATCCAGGCGGCCATGAAGGATGGCACGAACGCTGAGAAAACGAAACGCGCCCAGTTAGCATTCGACATCTATGTTCACCGCCTGCAATCGGGCATTGGCGCCATGGTCGGGGTCATGGGCGGGATCGACGCCCTGATATTCACCGCCGGAGTCGGCGAGAACTCGCCCGAGGTTCGATCGGCGGTGTGTCAGAATCTTAGTTTCATGGGCGTGAATCTAGATGTCGAAAAAAACGCTCCATCTCCCATGAAAAACGACCAGGATATCGCTGCTTCCGCATCGGCGACTCGCGTCCTTCTGATTCGTGCCCAGGAAGACTGGATGATCGCACGTGAATGCGCGCGGATCATACGTTCGTAGGCTACACGGCAACTGTCCGAATTCTGGCGATAAGCGACCGGAAGTTCTCGATTCGTGAGTTCCGAAACGGAAATCTGCTTTCCGATCCTCGGCCGTCCGGACTTCTCTGAGAGACTTCCGTCCGTAGTTGTCCGTTCTTCTGCAAAACGTTGAGATTACAAGCCCATGTGACGTGCATCACAGAACATCCGATCCCGAAATAGTTCAATATTGATCAGTTTCCAAAACACTTTTGCATTAGGGTTGTGGCGTCAAAATTACGACTGGGAGCTTACAAGAATGATGAGAATTAACATGCCGATGTTGACTTTCGCAACTGCCTTGGTAGTTGTTCTGGCCATGCCTGTCTCAAGTTTTGCGCAGGGAGACGCACTTTATAAATCGAAATGTGCCATGTGTCATGGTGCTGACGGTAAGAAAGCTGCTGGTCACGATTTGAGCTCTGCCGATGTGCAGAAGCAGTCTGACGCGGACCTCGCGGCGATCATCACTGGTGGCAAGCCCCCCAAGATGCCAGCATATAAGTCTTTGTCGGCAGACGATGTTAAGGGGCTGGTCACGTACATCCGCACATTGAAGAAATAGTCGAAGAAAACGCTTGCCCCGGTTCCCGTTTTGACTGGGGGATGTCGAGTGGAGCGACTGATCCCGCGCCAGATCGTGTGGTGTGTCTACGCGCCGCAGCAACGGACAGCGGAACAGGTCAACAGAAACGTAGGAGCATGGGTTTTCCATGAGTTTACGAGAACGTTTTAGGCAGTGGTCGGAGCCGGTGTACTTCCTGGGACAGAACTGGATCACGCTCACGGGCTCCGTAGTGACGACCAGCACGGCCCTGACCACGATCGCCTTCTGGTTCTATGACGTTTTCCTGCCCGGACCGCCCCATCCCTATGTGGGCCTCCTGGTTTACTTGATCCTGCCCGGCGTTTTTATCTTCGGCTTGCTTCTGATTCCAATCGGCATCTGGATCAAACGGCGCAGTTTACGAGCGAGTGGTGAACTGCCGGGTATTTTCCCCGCCATCGATCTGAAACTTCCGGTGGTGCGGCGCACTTTGGAATACGTAGTTGTCGCGACGGTACTGAACCTGATGATCGTGGGGACGGCGTCGTATCGCGGCGTGGAGTATATGGATTCGACAAGTTTCTGCGGAAAGACTTGTCATACTGTGATGGATCCCGAATATACGGCGTATCAGAATTCTCCGCACTCGCGAGTGGCTTGTGTGGAGTGCCATATTGGACCTGGGGCCGGCTGGTTTGTGCGTTCGAAGCTTTCTGGACTGCGGCAGGTGGTTGCGGTCACATTTCATACCTACTCCCGCCCCATTCCTTCTCCGGTAAAGTATCTTCGTCCGGCTCGCGAGACTTGCGAACAATGTCACTGGCCGCAACGCTTCACCGGCGACAAGTTTCTGGTCAACACCAGTTATAAGGAAGACGAAAAGAACACGCCGCAAACGGACGTGTTGCTCCTGAAAGTCGGAGGACGAACGTGGCAGGGTTCGGTCGGGATTCACGGCCACCATCTCGCGGACGGTGCGCGCATCCGTTACATTTCGACGGACCCCGAGCGCCAAACCATTCCCGTTGTTGACTACACCGACGACCAAGGAAAAACCACCGAATTCGTCTCGACCGACTCGAAGCTGAGCAAAGATCAGATGGATAAAGGTGAGCATCGCGTGATGGATTGCGTCGATTGCCACAACCGTCCGACGCACGCTTTTGATCTGCCTGAGAACGCTGTCGACAAGCAAATGTCGATCGGGCGGATCAGCCCCGAATTACCTTACATCCGCAAAAAAGCGGTTGAGGTATTGAAGGTGAATTACTCCGCCCGCGACGTGGCGGAGCGCAGTATCAAGGAAGAACTCAACACTTTTTATCGCACCAATTATTCGCAGATCTACCAAACGCGCCGGACGCTGGTCGAGCAAGCGGGTGAGGAAGTGGCGAAAATCTATTTACGAAACATTTTTCCGGATATGCGTCTAACTTGGGGCGCCCATCCGAACAACCTCGGTCACAATGATTCGCCAGGCTGCTTCCGCTGCCATGATGGCAGCCACACCAGCGCCGACGGCCAGACCATCACGAACGACTGTTCCGCATGCCATCAAGTGCTGGCGGCGGGTGAGGAGAATCCCAAAGTATTAACTGACCTGGGAATGAAGTGAAATGCGCGGTTGGAGACCGAATTCGCGAAGTGGAATACGACGCCAGCTAGAAAATGTTAGATCATCCAGATTTATAAAATCTTTATTGGCTCCAGCTTTATCGATTGCAATTTTTCTTGTTCTGGCATTTGGTTTAGGGAGTGTTCTGAAGCCCACGCCGGCCCAAGCGCGGGGCAAAGCAGTTCCTTCCGCCGCGCAGCCTCTGAAGCAGGATGAAAGCTGTCTCGCTTGCCACAGCCAGGCGGGAATGAAATCCGATACGGGTCGAAATATTGCAATTGATCCGGCAAAACACGCGTCGAGCGTTCATGGGATTCTCGGGTGCGCCGATTGTCATACCGACATCAAAGACTTTCCGCATCCAGCCAAAAGAATCAAAGTGCAATGCGCCACCTGTCACGCGGACGAGACGGCCCACGCGACCGCCAGCGTGCATGGCGCGGTCGATGTAACGTGCCTTTCGTGTCATGGCAACCCACACGAAGTAGCTGCGGCGCCGCAGTTGGTTCCCACAAAGTGCGAGCAGTGCCATGCGGACGAGGTGAAGGAGTTCCGCAAGAGTATCCACGGGCAAGCGGCAGCGAAGGGCGACCCCGACGCGCCAACATGTCTGTCGTGCCACGGTCCGGTGCATCAGATTCAGATGTCAGGCGATGCAGCCTCGACGGTAGCAAAGAAAAACCTGCCGGATACCTGCGCGACCTGCCACAGCAATCCGCAATTTCTGGCGCGCCACAAGATCCCCTTTGCCCATCCCGTCGAGCTTTACAAACAGAGTGTTCACGGTCGCGCCGTCGTCGATGGGGATGGAGCGGCTGCCACTTGTTCAGACTGCCATGGAAGCCACGGGATCCTCCCGTCGCAAGACCCTCAGTCGAAAGTGAACCATTTCAATATTCCGACTACCTGCGGCCAGTGCCACAAAGACATCGCCAATACCTACCTCGAGAGCGTGCATGGGCAAGCCATGAAGAATGGTGTGTCTGGTGCGCCGGTCTGCAGCGATTGCCACGGCGAACACTTGATCCTCGCGCCCAAAGACTCGGGATCGCTCGTGAATGCATCCCGCGTCTCGCTGGCCACCTGCGGACGCTGCCACAATGATGAACGCTTAGCGCTCCGTTACAACCTCCCGACCGACCGCGTTCCCTCATATGCCGACAGCTATCACGGTTTAGCTGCGCGCGGAGGCTCGCAAAGTGTGGCGAACTGCGCCTCCTGCCACGGCGTGCACAATATCTTTCCCTCAAAAGATCCTCGCTCGTCCGTGAATGCGTCGAATCTTCCCAGAACCTGTGGAACCTGTCACGCGGGGGCCGGAGATCATTTCAAAATTGGTCCTGTGCACGTGCAGACCTCGACTGGGCCGGCGCATCCGGTCGTAACCTATATCCGCTGGATGTATTGGGCTCTGATCCCGATGACGCTCGGTTTCATGATCTTCCACAACGTCCTGGATTTTCTGGCGAAGTTAATTCGGCGCCGGCCGCGGCATGAATCGGGCGGGACGGTCATTCGGATGAATCGCAACTTCCGCATCGCCCACTGGGGAATCATCCTGAGTTTCCCGACGCTGGTTTATACGGGGTTCGCGCTGAAATACCCCGAAGCCTGGTGGGCTCGTCCCGTGTTGCTCTTCGATAGCCACTTTGCCTTCCGGGGGGCAGTCCATCGCACCGCTGCGATTGTCCTGATCGCCTCAACGGTTTATCACGTGATCCACCTGGCAGTAAACCGGCGCGATCGCCTGTTTCTGAAAGCGATGCTGCCCGACTTGAAAGACGCAACCGACATGTTGCAGGTGATGACCTACAACCTGGGTCTCACCAAAGTGGAACCGCGCTTCAAGAAGTTCAACTACGCAGAGAAAATGGAATACTGGGCCTTCATGTGGGGAACGCTCGTGATGACGGTCTCCGGCCTGCTGCTGTGGTTTAACAATTTCACGCTACGCCATTTCCCCAAGTGGGTTACGGACGCGGCCACCGCCATCCACTATTACGAAGCGCTGCTCGCGACCTTCGCGATTCTGATCTGGCACTTCTACATGGTGATCTTCGATCCTCTGGTTTACCCGATGGACACAGCGTTTATCGATGGCAAAGTCTCTGCCGATCATTACCGCCATTCGCGTCCGGAATACCTGCGCGCCTTAGAGCGCGCGCGTTTGGTCGAGGATCCGTCGACTCCTGCCGATGATCCCGAGATAGGCGGACCGCCCGCAACTCCAACGGACGGTCCTCGAAAGAAGATCTAAATACCAATCTGCCGGCGTCCCCTGACGCCGATCTGGCCGGGAGCCTGTGTTTATGGAACGAATGGGTTCCTCCACAAGTAACAGAACTTGGAATCGCTCCTGCCGATAGAAACTGTGTGAAACCTCGATTATTGACCGGATTGACGGGAAGGCTGCGTGCCTTCGCGGCTATCGTCATCACCGCCATTGCATGCTTGTTCCTATCAACGAAGCTCTATGCCGGCGCTTGGACCGAACCGGCAGGAAGTGGCCAGATCATTCTGACCACTTCGCCGTTTCGCACGGGGACGAACTTCGACGATGCAGGCGATCCAGAGCCCTTCGCCTACTCCGGGCATTTTCAGCAGGTCATTTTCAATCCCTATGTTGAATACGGACTAACCGCGCGGAACTCTTTGATCGTGAATGCCAATGTGACTAGGCTCAGCTTCAGAAATCAATACTCGTCGGCAACGAGCGGCGGTCTTGGAGATGTTGAGGTATCCCTGAAACGCCGCCTGAATTCAGTCGAATCGCCGTGGGTGTTTTCGACGCAGTTCACCGTACTTGTTCCCGCCTACTCCGCAAGCCGCAACCCCGCGCCGGGTAATCACAACGTCGATCTGGAAGGGCGCTTCCTGCAAGGTCGCGGATTCACCTTGGCGAAGCGCCACGCGTTCTACGACCTTGAAGTCGGTTACCGCTATCGCCACGGCCCACCTGCCGACCAGGTTCGTACCGATGTGACCCTCGGGTTCGATGCGGCACACTGGTTCACACTGATGGGACAATTCTTCAGCATCAAGGGCATTCGGAACGGCGAACCGATTTCTGCCAACTCCAATCCCAACGCGCAATCCGACTTCGATCTCTACAAGTACCAGCCTTCGGTGGTCTTCAATCTGGGTCGCGGAACTCGTTTGCAATTCGGTATGAACAGTGCGTTCCGCGGGCGTAACACAGGGATGGGCCACACCGCATTGCTCGCGCTGTGGAAAACCTTCTAGGTCACGCGATGAGTGCCCCCTCACCCACGCGCATCATCCCAATCGGGGAATCACCTCTGGTCGATCACGCCCGCGCGCAAGATCAGCAACCGCGCAGTCATCCGCAAATCGGGCGCCTGCTGGTGGAGGCTGGCCTCATCACCGAAACACAACTGGCAGAAGCGCTTCGCAAGCAGGTCGAATGGGGATCCAAGTTGGGCGATACAGTCCTCGGATTGGGCTGGGTCAAGCCGCTGGATTTCTACCGGATGCTAGCCCGTCAACTCTCTTTCGAATTTGTCAATCTTCAGCAACATCCCGCGGATGATTCTTTATTCGACAAACGAGAATATGCCAGTTATGCGCAGGACCTCTATCTTCCATGGCGCCGCGTCGACGGCATCTTATGGGTCGCCACCGCAGATCCTCTGTCACCCGCACTCGCCAAGCGCTTGGCCGGACGAAATGACGTTCGCTTCGTCGTCACCTCCAAGTTCGACATCATATGGGATCTGCAGCGCGTGGCGGGTGCGCAATTCAGCGAAGACGCCGTCCTGAGCCTGGCCGAACTTGATCCCGAACACTCGGCTCGCACGGTGGTCACGCGAAATCAAAAATGGTGGTTGATTGGTTTACCTCTGTTGGGACTGATCTTCACTTGTCTGTTTCCCTTTCCAGCTCTGATTGTTCTGAATACTCTCATTAACGGACTTCTTCTCTGCTCGTTTGTCTTTCGCACCTGTCTTTGCTGGATGAGTTGTGAAGAGAATATCGGGATTGCCATTCAGCCGGAGGAGGTCGCAGCACTTCACGACCCTGATCTTCCGCTCTATACCGTGCTCGTTCCCATGTACAAAGAGCCGACTGTCCTTCCCATTCTGGTGGCCGCACTGCGCCGCATGGATTATCCGAAATCGAAGCTCGACATTAAGCTAGTTCTCGAAGAAGACGACCATGAAACGATAGACGCCGCTAAACTGCTTGGCCTACCCGCGAACTTCGAGATTGTGCGGGTGCCGCAATCGCTACCCAGAACCAAACCCAAGGCCTGCAATTACGCTCTTCGTTTCGCTCGCGGCGAATACCTCACTATCTATGATGCGGAAGATAAGCCTGAGCCCGACCAACTTAAGAAAGTTGTTGTGGCCTTCCGCAAAATGGGGGATGACGCCGCTTGCATTCAAGCCCACTTGAATTACTTCAATCCGGAGGAGAACTGGCTCACCCGTATGTTCACGCTGGAGTACTCCCTCTGGTTCGACATGTTTCTGCCGGCGCTCGACGAACTTCGCGTCCCCATTCCCCTGGGCGGAACCTCGAACCACTTCGATCTCGCGAAACTGCGACAAGTCGGCGCCTGGGATCCTTTTAATGTTACCGAAGATGCCGACCTCGGCCTGCGATTCGCGGCGCTCGGATATCACGTGGGCGTGGTGAATTCGGTTACCTACGAGGAAGCGAACGCTCGCTTGGGAAACTGGATTCGGCAACGGTCGCGGTGGATCAAGGGCTACATCCAGACCTGGCTCGTGAACATGCGGCATCCTGTCGATTTGTTCCACAGCGTCGGGTGGAAGGGATTTTTTTCTTTCCAGTTGTTTGTCGGAGGTTGCATCCTTTCCGGCCTAGCTTACCCCTTCCTCGCGTTCCCATTTGTTGTGTGGCTGTTGGCTGGAAAGAACACCATGCAGGCCTTATTTCCCGCTCCTGTCTTGATGGTAAGCATGACAAACCTGATCGTCGGCAACAGCTGTTTGATCTACATCTCTATGCTGGCGGTGGCCAAGCGCCGCCACGCTGCACTCCTGCCCTATGCGCTCACCGTGCCGGGATACTGGGCTTTGCAGTCTGTCGCTGCCTATAAGGGGCTTTGGCAGCTCATCACCAACCCCTTTTATTGGGAGAAAACTGCTCATGGCATCAGTAAGTGCACCCAAGCCGAACTTATCCGTTCGGTCGCCATCGACTAGCCGAATTTACCGCCGACAGATCGTCGTCTTGGTCGCGATCCTGATGCTGTTCGTAGTGGCATTTTCGGGCCGTCATGCCATGGGACCGGACTTCGATCTGGTAATGACCGGCGTCCTGATCGTGATTTCTTCGAGCCTGTGGTTTCTGCATTTGCAATCTGTTGGAATGCCGCAATCGTGGAATATCCTGTTTTCGACATTCTTGGCTGGTCAATCCGTAGTTTGGCTCTGCTCCCACCCCGTCTCCGAGATTGCAGCGTGGCAACGCGCCCTAGGCTGCGCCGCTTTCGCCTATGCCATGCTGTGGGTCTTCGAGTTGCACGAAAGCGAAAGTGGATTGCGTTCCCTGGCGACTGCAGCGCTCTTGCTTTCCATTGGCATCCTCGCCAAGCCACCTCTGTTGATCTGTTGCGCCTTGCTCACGGTGGCGGTTTTCTTCGACGATCGCCGCCAGCGAGGTGGACTTCTCTACTCGGCGCTCCTACTGCTCACACCCGTCTTTCTGTGCACAATTGGCGTAGTTGTTCTCCGGGCGCTTGCAGTCGAAGGTCTGGCACGCCTCGACTGGACAATCGATCCCAGCCGTTTCGATGCTGCTCCTCTTCATCTTCACTCCCTCCCCTGGCAATTGCCCGCGCTGCCTTTCTGCGGGGCTGTCTTGGCAATTCGCTTGTTTTCGCGCAAGTCTGGAAGCGCCGATCTCGCCTTCCTCCTGCTACTCGTCGTCCTTCCGACTTTGGGTATGGCGCCATGGATGCCTCGACCTATGTTGCCACTCGACATCACGATGACCATGAAATGGGGCGCCGCCTGCCTCCTGACTCTTAATCCGCCCTCGTCGACGTTCCCTCGGCTGGTAGCGTTGGTTAGCGCCTGCTACACGATGTACTTGTGTCGCGGATGATACCGGCCATTTGTCCATCTTCTATTTTTTAGTGAGTCTGAAGTTTCCAAAAGAAAAGGGCCGGTGGAGGAGACCGACCCTTACGTGCGACGTTTTGAATGCGGTGAAATCTACGCCGTGATGAGCGATTCCAGCGCGGTACGGCTCGGAATCATGATCGTCGATCCACTCTGAAGAATAATCCGCTGCTTTTTGAAGCCGGCGAGAAGGCGGCTTACCGTTTCGCGGGACGAGCCGATCATCTGGCCAATTTCTTCGTGCGTCAAAGCCATCTTCACCTGCCCAGGTGTCTTGGACTGGGTGTTCTCGTCCAGCCATCCCATAAGAAGGCGGGCCAGCTTTTCACTCGCCGAGTCCGAGAGAATCAAGTCGCGAATTTCTCGGCAGGTGGAAGCGTAATCCTGGCTGATATGCTGCGTCACCCACAAGGCCAGGTCGCCGTGCACCCGCATCAAACGCAGCAGGTCGCTTTGCCGAAGAAAGCTGATCTCCGACGGTTCCTGCGTTTCTGCAGTGGCTTCGTAGGGACGGCCGGAAACGACAGACGCTACGCCCAGAGGGCATCCCGAACCCACAATTCGAAGAATGAGCGTTCTGCCATCGCTGCCGCAGATGGAGAGTTTCACGCGGCCACGCCGTACGATGTAGATCCCGCGTGGAGACTGCGCCTCGGCAAACAGAACGGCACCGGTTGGATAGGTGGTGGTGAGGGCGGCCTGCTCGAGCGCTTCGGCTACGGCTGGGAGAAGGTCGCAAAACGTCTTGTCGGTTAGAGCCGTCCTCTGCGTGTGATTCACGACTTGTGTAGCCATGTAGTGCCTCCGCTCAACTCTTTCTTTGGCAAGCGCGTCGCCATTCCCGAGAAGTTCCGATCGATGAACGCGTTGGTTTTCAAGTGGAACAAAAGAAATGGGATAGTGTTTTAGGGGGGCGGAGACCCAGTTTTCCGGAAGCCAAAAGCTAAGACGAACTGCGTGCTTTCCCACAGCGATGTGTGATCCCAATCACCAGCACCGTGGTTACATGACCAAAGGTCTATGCGGCGAGATCACCGCCTCCGGGTACCGCTTGCGTCGCGGATGCCGCCCGGATTTGCATCCCACAACTGGGCAACTCCGGCTTTATTCAAGCATTTTGTGGATGGTGTTCAACAGCGCGGTCCGACTGAAGGGCTTTTCGAGTAGAGTGATACCCCGTTTCAATACCTCTCGTTCCGCAATCACTTCGCCGGTATAGCCCGACATAAAGACGACTTTCAGATGAGGAAGAGAAGCGGTCAACTTCGCGACTAATTCTGGGCCGCTCATGTTCCGCATAACGACGTCGGTGAGTAACAGGTCGATATGTACCGGGTGAGACGCAACCCATTCGAGCGCGGCTTGTCCATTATTCGCCTCGGCAACGACGTAGTCATGCTCTTCCAAAAGTTTCCGGGTTAGGCTGCGCATGATTTCGTCATCTTCCACCAGCAAAATCGTGGCCCCTTTTCCCGTGGGAGCGACAGTGTCGACCATAGCTTTGGAGGCGAGTCCAATCTTGTGATCGGCACTGGGAAGATAGATCTTGAAAGTCGTTCCGTGACCCGGTTCGCTGTAGACGAGGATGTGTCCGGCACTCTGCTTGACAATGCCGTACACCGTAGCTAATCCCAAGCCAGTTCCTTTGCCTGCTTCTTTGGTGGTGAAGAACGGTTCAAAGGCGCGTGTGATAGTGGCCTCGTCCATCCCGCTGCCGGTATCACTCACCGCGAGCAGAATGTAATCTCCCGGTGGAACATTCTGGCGCTGTTCAGCCAAAGGCTCGTCGAACTTGGCCGTTCCTGTCTCCAGAATGAGCTTGCCGCCGCGCGGCATGGCGTCGCGCGCATTCACAGCGAGATTGACCACGATCTGGTCCAGTTGTCCCGGGTCAGCTTCGACGACCGCTGTCGGCGACTTCGAAACAATCAAAATCTCGACATCATCGCCCATTAGCGGACGAAGCAGTTTCCCGACATCTTTTAAACGCGCATTCAAATCGAGAAGCTGCGGTTGCACTGTCGAAGACCGGCTGAAGGCGAGCAGTTGGCGAGTCAGGGAGGATCCGCGCTCGATTGCGTTCTTAATATTGTCGACATACTGTGCCGCATCGGCTGCGGGATCGACGCTGTCGCGCAAGAACTCGGAACAGGCGTTAATAATTCCCAGGATATTGTTGAAGTCGTGTGCCACTCCGCCGGCCAGACGGCCGATGGCTTCCATCTTCTGCGCCTGATGAAGTTGGCGCTCGGCGCGCTTTTGACCGGTAATGTCCCGAGCAATCGCGGACGCGCCGACGATCTCGCCCCGGGCGTCGCGCAAAGGAGAGACGGTGATCGAGACGTTCAAGAGTCGTCCGTCTTTGGTCACGCGTAGTGATTCATGGTGTTCGACCATTTCACCGCGGGCAATTTTCCGCAGAATGCCTGGAATCTCGTCGGGACGATCCGGCGGCGCAAGGAGGGATATATTCTTGCCGACGACTTCATCAGGCGTATAACCATAGATTTTCTCTGCACCCTTGTTCCAACTTGTGATCGTGCCTTTCAGGTCTTTGCCGATGATTGCGTCCTCTGACGAATCGACAATGGAGGCCAAACGCGCGCGATAGACACCCAGTCGCTCCGCGGTTCTGTCGTGAAGTTCTTCGTTCGCTCTCCGCAACTCTTCCTCGATCCGTTTGCGGTCGCTGATGTCCCGAATCGCACTGAGCACGAACATTCCCGTGGTGGTCGAAACCGGGCTTAGGCTGATTTCAACTGGGAATTCCGAGCCGTTGCGTCGACAACCATAGAGATCGAGACTCGCCCCCATCCGTCTGGTTTTCGGTTTCTCAGCGAAGGCAACGCGATGATGGGGATGTTGGCTGCGGTAGGAATCTGGAACCAGGATCTCAACTTTTTGACCAAGCAGTTCTTGACGGCTATAGCCAAAGAGTTCGAGTGCCAGCGTGTTAACCTGAAGAATCATCCCCTCAGGATTAACGGCTACAATGGCATCGGGGAGTGCCTCGAGCAGATTACTGGACAGCAGGGCGTCCATGCTGATCTCAGTCAAAATGGGCGGCGGTTGCTCAAAATCCGACAAGGACTGCGACATTAAAACTCCGTCAAGCTCACTCTAATCGCAAGAGTGTGCAGTGTAAAGGTACAGTGCCAAAGGACTTCCTCCTTTTTCCCGAAAGAAAACGTCACGATCGTCACCAGCCCGTATGACAACTATCACTTTTGAAAATCAAATTTTCCTGTAACTCTAGGTGCATCAAGTACCTACGATTGGAACGCTGTGATTGTGTGATGCTGCTCACTGCTGCGATAGTCATTTGTCACTGTGCTGCGGACGCCGTGGCTGTACACGTAAAGGAGTTTCGATCCCTTAGCAACGCGTCCCCTAATCCGGGGCTTCGTTCGAACGTGAAGCGAAAAAGGAGCACATGCCATGTTTGCTCGCATCCTTGTTTTTGAAGTGAAGCTCGACAAGAAAGATGAGTTTGTGAACGCGGTTCGCGATCGGCTTCTGCCGATCCTCAAGAAGCAGATTGGTTTTCTCGAGTTCCTGCCGTTTCTCCAAAAGTCAAAAGAAGAGAAGGTGTTTACGGTCAGCCTTTGGACGACTCAGCAGGATGCCGAAAACTACGAGAAACATGTCTATCCCGAGGTTATCGCTGTTTTGAAACCATACTTGCTCGCACCTGCGGTCGTGAGCCACTGGAACCTCGAGACCACGCTCTGCGATCGCTTCGTCGACGCTCTTGCGGTCTGAATTACGGCGGGTTTGACGGAGTGGCGATATTCCAATGAAACTGGGAAAGCGCAACTTTGTTGGGCGCGACGGCCGTAGTCTCTCTGAACGTGAGCGATCATGATCCAGCCGATATTGGCAGCTCCCAACCCGCCAACCCGCCTGGAAGGTTCGACGTCCGCTCCAATAACCGCTCCGCCCTGCCGTCCCGTGCTGCTGACTCCCCTCGAAGAAGCTTCGGGCGTCCTGGCCCGACCCAGTGCCCTCCTCGCGCTCGCGAGCCTTCTTGCGGTTGCGACGCTATTTCTCTACAGCCCAGTGGTTCTGACACTGCGGATGGTTTCATCATGGGGCTGTTGCGAGCTTCTGCTGATGCAATTATCGTCGGCGCTCGTACCGTCCACGACGCGAGCCCCGAGGGTCTTTGGGTTCCTGAATACACCTACCCCGATGCGAAACTTTTGTTCAGAGAATACCGGGTAAACGCGCTTCATAAACCCGAATACCCTCTCCTTGTCGTCGTTAGCGGCAGTGGCAGATTGGAGCTGGAGAGAGCAATTTTCCGAACGCCCGGAGTGCGCACAGCAGTGATCACGACCTCCGCCGGGAGCGATGTACTCGCGGCCGCAGGCGCAACGAAATTGCCCTCTGTTCAGATTCATACTCTGGATGCGAAGTCTGGAACAATGGCTCCGACGGCGATGCTGCGATTGCTCTATGCGGAGCTCGGAGTACGGACGCTCCTTCACGAAGGCGGGCCTACACTCTTCGGGCAATTTCTGGAGGCGGAAGCTGTAGACGAACTCTTTCTGACGCTGTCGCCGCAAATCGCTGGCCGTAAGGGGGACACAATTCGGCCCGGTCTTGTGGAAGGGATCGAATTTATGCCGGACCGTTCTCCTGGGTTCCAACTGCTCAGCGTCAAGCAAAGGGCTGAGCATCTGTACCTACGCTACGGGCGTTCCGGCGGCCACCCGCCGATGGCTTAGAACAAGACTCACGCTTCAGGAGGAGCCCGTGAAATATGAACTTGGCGCTTGCGGGACATCTTGGCCCGAAACCACAGAAGAGTTCCCCTCCTTGCAGGGCCACAAGCGAGAACGCTTTCGCTCTTACTCGTCGACCCTATATTTCCGCCAGTGCGCCATGCACAAGATGGATCGAGATCGCACCCTCGCCAACGGCGGACGCGACCCGCTTCACGTTTCCGGAGCGGATGTCTCCAACTGCAAAAACTGCTGGCAAGCTTGTCTCAAGCATCTGCGGCGATCGTCCAAGAGGCCATTTTTGTGGAGCGCTTGCCAGAACTGGATCCAGGTCCCGTCCTGTAAGAATGAAGCCCTGCTGATCAAGGACGACACAGCCACGCAGCCAGTCGCTCCGAGGTGATGCACCCGCCATCACGAAAACGTGCCGGATGTCGCGCGTCGTCCGCTCCCCTGACGACCGGTCGAGCCAGGTGACCCGTTCGAGGTGCGATTCGCCCTCTAATGACACTAGTTCGGTCTGCAGATGCAGCTCGATCACCGGATGCTTTGTGATCCTCTGAGTCAGATAGCGTGACATCGACTCCGAAAGCGTTTTTCCGCGAACCAACATATAGACCTTCCGGGCGGTTTCCGCCAGGAAAATGGCTGCCTGGCCGGCCGAGTTTCCTCCGCCGATCACTACGACCTCATCACCCCCGCAGAGCTGTGATTCCATGAATGTGGCCGCGTAATAGATTCCATTTCCTTCGAACTTCTTTAGGTTGGCGACGTTCGGCGTTTTGTATTGTGCCCCTGTTGCTATGATGATGCTTCGAGCCTGCAGAATATCGCCATTCTCCAGCGAGAGCCGATATGGCCTCTGATCGCATTCGAACTTGGCCACTCGCTGTCCCACCATCATCTGTGCGCCGAATTTCTCCGCCTGAACAACGCCACGGCGCGTGAGTTCCAGACCGGAGACGCCGGTGGGGAAGCCAAGGTAGTTCTCAATCTTTGAGCTCGAGCCCGCCTGTCCACCGGGAAAGTCAGCCTCGATCACGACAGTTTCTAATCCTTCTGAAGCTGCGTAAACCGCCGCCGCCAACCCGGCCGGACCGGCGCCCACAATGACGACATCGAGAATGTGCGATTCATCGACTTTGCCCGAGAGCCCCAGGCATTGAGCCAACTCTTGCGTCGTGGGATTGCGCTGCACGGCCTTTCCGCTGCAAATCACAATCGGTATTTCGTCGATCTTCACATTAAAACGATCAAGCAACTCCTGAGCGGTTGTGTCACTGTCAAGGTCGATATATGCGTGGGGGTGTCCGTTGCGGGTCAGAAACTCGCGCAACCGCAGCGTGTTAGCCGAGTGACGCGATCCCAGAATAATGACGTTACCCAAGCCGCCCGCAATGAGCGCGAGGCGTCGCTGGATAAAAGCGCGCATGAAAATATCGCTGAGCTCGGCATCTTTCGCGATGAGCGAGCGCAAGGCACCCGGGCTAACTTCAAGAAATTCTCCTGATTCGGCCACCCGCCCACGCGCCATAGAGCCGGTCCCAGAGATCAAGACCATGTCTCCGGAAAAACCGCCCGGATGATGAGTCGCAAATACGTGCTCGCCAGAGAGCCTGGTTATTACGATATCGAGCTTTCCGGAAAGCAAAACAAACAAAGGCAAACGATCCCCGGCTTCGAACAGGATCTCTCCGGCCCGAACTGTTCTCACCGTGCCATACGGCCGGATGCGGTCGATCTGGCTGGGGGTTAGGAGAGGAAAGGCCTCGGCTTGCCGCTCGGGTGAGTCTATCGATCGTAGAATTGACTCGGTCAATTATGTTTTTTCCTTTCCGGCAAGTTGCGAGTTGGCCATCACTCGTAATACGCCGGCAACTTCTTTTGCGCGTCGCTTTGGTGCTGATCGTGGTTGATCCATAGCTGCGCATGTTCCTTCGCCATGACCGCCGCTATCTTGTCCATGGACCGCAGCGAGGCCTGCTTGTTCCAGTTATTGTCAGGGACGTAGCGATGTTCGAAGCTTGTCTGAAAATGCACAACATCGCCGCTTAGAATTACCGCTCCAGTTTTAGGAAGCCTCACGAGCAAAGATTGATGGCCGGGCGTGTGTCCCGGCGTGGAGAGCAGCACGAGGCTCCCATCGCCGAAGATGTCGTAATCGCCGTCGACGAGCTTTACCGGATGCTGCTTGTTAAAGGCAACTGTGTCTTGCCGGCTTCCAGCCCATTCGTATTCGACTCTTTGCACCAGCATTAGCGTGTTAGGAAACATTTCGATGTTCCCCGCGTGGTCCGGGTGGCTGTGTGACACGGCCATGAGCTTGATGTCCGAAGGCTTAACGTGTATCTCTTCGAGCTGAGCCGCGAGCGTGATTGGTTTACGCCAGATCGGGCCGGTGCCGGGCCCCCACTCATGAAACACCTCTTCGTGATTAGGCAATTGCGCCACAGCATCATCGATGCCCGTGTCCCACAGAACCCAACCCTGGGTGTGGTGGATGAGGTAGCAGTGGCCTGGAAAGCCGACGGGCGTTCCGACATTGACTCCCGGTGTCCAACGCGATTCGTCGGGCCCACTGCCGTCACCGCAGTCGATCACATAGAGCCGGTCTACTCCGGGCTTGACCTGCGGGTTGGGTGCGGCGGAAATTCGCACGCCGGGGATCGCGGTCGCCAGCGCCAAGACCGCAACTGAGAAGCCCAACGTAACATTTGCTTTCATGAAATCCTCCATCCGAAATCTGATCGAAGTGGGCAGATGACCATCCAGTTCCGGGCTACAGCTTTAGAGGCGGTTCCGGGCGCTTGAGGCCGATTAAGGTTGGAATCCGTCCGCCATCCACTTCGCGAATAATTCAATCCGAGATTGCTGCCAAGGACCTTCTCCTCTTGGCGGCGGTGGTGGCATTACGGCGCCGCCGATTCCGCGGATGCGATCATAGATGGCGGCAGCGTGCTTTTTGACGTCATCGTAACTTCCCAGGTTGAACGCCTTGCTCATGCCTTGAATGTCGCGCTCCGTAAAGAGTGGGCGAATATCCGTTTGGAAGCTGGTTTTTGTCATCATGCCTCTCGGGTATTGGGTTCATTCGGCCACAACAAAATGGTCTGCACAATTGGACGATGGTATTGCCCATACTTTCGTATCAACTGCAGTGTCTTCACGAATGAGGTGCCGGATGCTGGATATGGGATGTGGTCGATACCAAGGTCCAATTGTTTTAGTCCCGTCGCCCGTGGCTTAATGGTGGGTGTTCGAGATGCATGTTGATCGAGTTTAGAATTGTTTGTGAAGGAGAACACGCCGTGAAGAAGCGCCTCGAATCGCTGTATCGGAATCTTTTCAACGGCAAGCTGCCACATAACCTGGGTTGGGCCGAGGCCGTCGAACTGGTCGAGCATCTGGGTCAGGTCCAACCGCACGGCAACGATGAGTTCGTGTTCGTCATCAACGGCCAAAGCGTCTTTTTCAAGAAGCCTCATACTCATGATCTTGGGGTGGAGGAAGTCTCCCGGCTGCGTAAATTCTTGAAGGAAGTCGGACCGGATGGGCATAAATCAGGTGCGCAGGCGGGGGAACCAGGCCAACCCCGCCGGATGATTGTCGTCATCGACCACCACGCCGCCCATGTTTACCAGGATTTCGGCGGAAGCCGTCCGGCGGACGAACGCAAGGTGCAACCTTACGATCCTTATCATTTCCATCATCATTTGATTCATCGAAAGGAAGCCCACTACCGTGGCGAGCGTGTGCCCGAAGAGGATTCGTTTTATGAGGAGATCGCTAAAGACATCACTCCGGCGAGTGAGATTGTCCTCATCGGTCACGCCACCGGAAAAAGCAACGCCGCCGAGTTCTTGAAAGAATATTTGAAGACCCATCACCCCGAAATCTCTCAACGGGTTATCGCCACTGAAAATGCAGACCTCTCGGCGGTGACTGAGCCGGAAATTGAGGCGCTAGCGAAGCAGCACATGATCGCAGCCGCCTGATTGGTTGTTGGAACTCATGTCTATCGCACCGGCTTCCGCCGATACTTAGGTTTTGCCGATACCATCGTCCAATTGATTCGTCCAGATGCGAGCAGGACCTCCTGCGGCGCGCGCAGCTATTTGCTTGGTGGAGGTTTCGGTCGTCGCCTCGATGGTGATTACGCTGTGTCGGCTGCGCTCGCCGCCAAGGCCGTAGGCAAGCCTGTGAAGATGGTCTGCACGCGAGCCGATGACATGCGCTTCGATTGCCCGCGATCTCCCTCGATGCAAACTCTGCGCATGGCCTTTGGAGACGGCGGGCGAGTGACGGCAATGGATCATCATGCGGCAGCGGGCTGGCCTACTGCCGCCATCAATCCGGCATTCATGCTCAAGGATGCCAGAGGTGTTCTGTTCGATGCTTTCGCGATTTGGGGTGCCGACCATTGGTATGCGGTTGGAGCCCATCGGGTTCGCGCACTACAAAATGATCTGGCAAACCGGTCATTCCGACCAGGTTATCTGCGCTTTGGTAGGAGCCGGTTGGACCAACTGGGCCGTCGAAAGTTTCATGGATGAAGCGGCTCATGCGGTCGGGGTGGACCCTGTGGCGTTTCGATTGCGTTTGCTGAATGGCGTCGGGCGTAACTCGGGATCAGCGCCGAATGCCGTGGGCGGCGCGCATAGGCAAGCGGCAGTACTTGCACGAGTTGCCGAGGAAGCCGGATGGCATAGCCCAATGACCAACGATACTGGGCTTGGAGTGGCGACGACCTTCGGCCAGGAGCGCGACATGCCCACTTGGCTTGCCTGCGTTGCTCGTGTACGGGTGGACCGCACCAGCGGTCGAGTCACCGTGGAGAAGCTGACGCTGGTCATCGACGCCGGTACGCTTATTCAGCCGGACAGCGCTACGGCTCAGGTTGAGGGCGCTGCGCTGTGGGGATTAAGTATGGCCCTGCATGAGGGCTCAGAGTTCCTTGAAGGCCAACCAAAGGACACGAATCTCGACACCTACACGTTGCTCCGCATGGGCGACGTACCCGAAGTCGAGATCGAGTTTCTGGCAAGCACGGAAACACCGGTCGGCCTCGGTGAGGCAGCAACGACCGTGGTCGCACCCGCGATTGGGAACGCGATCTTTGCCGCCTCAGGTGCACGTCTTCGTCATTTGCCAATTCGTCCCGAAGCCGTGCGACAAGCTCTCACGCATCGGGCTTGACTCGTGACTCTTATCGGGGTCCACGCGGCTTTTGCTGCTTCGCCTTCCACGCTGCCCATCGCGCCTTCTGCGCGGCCGCAATCTTCCTATGAGCACCTGACCAAATAAGAACCATCCTTGGAAGGGTAGGCCCCAGCACCCATCGTAAATGATCCCGATTCGAGCAATTGATCCCGAATCAGTCGCTCCCAGACTTTGGTTTACAGCGAAACCGCAAAGGTAGTCCAGATTCATCAGACAGAGTTCGCTTTTAGCCGGGATCCAGGATGAAGCCACGTTATACCATGGGGTGTGGACCTACCGGTAAATCCGCCGATCCCGCCGATGCTCGCGAAACGAGTAGATGAATTGCCTGCCAAGGGCGATTGGATTTTCGAGCCCAAGTGGGATGGTTTTCGCGCGCTGGTGTTTCGCGATGGAGATGAGATTTTCATCCAAAGCCGCGACGAAAAACCACTCAATCGTTACTTTCCTGAGTTGCTGGAACCACTGCGCGCAGCGCTGCCCGCACGGTGTGTGCTCGATGGAGAAATGGTAATCGTCAATAATGATGGGCTTGATTTCGATGCACTGCAATTACGTCTGCATCCCGCCGCGTCGCGCGTAAAGCTGTTATCAGGGCAGCACCCAGCATCATTTGTATTCTTCGATCTGCTCTGCCTTGGAGATCGCGATCTCTGCGGCGAGGCGTTTCAAGAGCGACGGCGCCAATTGGAGTCGCTGCTTGATTTAGCGGCACCGCCGATTCATCTCACACCCGCAACCACCGATCGGTGCATTGCCGCCGATTGGTTCCGCCGTTTTGAAGGTGCTGGCCTGGATGGTGTGATGGCCAAAGATCCTGCAGGAACTTACGCGCCGAACAAGAGAATGATGCTCAAAGTGAAACACGAACGCGACTGCGATTGCGTTGTTGCTGGATTCCGCTGGCATAAGAAAGGCGAGCACACAATGGTTGGCTCGCTCCTACTCGGTTTGTTCGACGATGCTGGCGCTTTGCAACACGTCGGAGTCACTGCGAGTTTCAGTACAGCAAAACGAAAAGAACTGGTGGAGTTTCTCCAGCCTTATCGTAAAGATGCGCTGATGAACCATCCGTGGAAGGCTTGGGCTGACTACGCGACCGAGAATGATGAAGGTGTCAAGCGAATGCCCGGCGGACAGAGTCGTTGGAGCCAAGGCAAAGATTTGTCATGGGAACCATTGCGGCCTGAATTAATTGTGGAAGTTGCTTACGACCATATGCAGGGAGATCGCTTCCGGCACACGGCGCAATTCCGCAGATGGCGAACGGACAAAAAGCCAAGCGATTGTACATACGCCCAGCTTGAAGTTATCCCTCCGGAGGAACTGGCGGCCATTTTTCCGCAGGGAAGGTAAGCCTTACTCGTTTGCCTTTTTCTTCTTCCAGCGCTCCCGCCACTCACGTGTGGGATCATCGTCTGGGTCCGGCTTTTCCTGCGACGTACGTCGTTCTTCGGGCACATGACGCAGGTTGATGCGGATGCGCGTCCATGTGGATGATCTCCCGCGCATCGAGTCGACCAGCACATCGTCTACGGCAAGCAGGCTTGCGATATCCGCATGTTTGGCCTTCCATCGCTCAAGACCAGCCAGCGCGGCCGCTTTATCAGGTGAGTTCGCGACCGTAATCAATGGCATCTTCACGCGCGGCTTCTTGATTGCTGTCTTATTCGCGGCAGATTTTGCGCGGGAGGGCATCACGCGCGCAGCCTCGCCTTCCATCTTGCGGAAGTGCGGAGGCCAGGGCGCGTCGGCCATACCGGCCGCTTCGTCTTTATCGGCCAGTTCGAGCAATTTATCCAGCGAGCCCGAGGATACGTCCATCTCCGCGTGCGGATTACCGATTTTCGCGAAGCGCTCAGGAACCGTGAAGATGGTAAAGTCTGCCGGATTGCAATCGGGCACTTCGTGCCAATCAAGAGGAGTCGAAACGCGAGCATCCGGCAGAGGACGCACTGAATACGCAGAGCACGTCGTCCGATCCTTCGCGTTTTGGTTGTAGTCAAGAAAGACGCCATGACGCTCTTCCTTCCACCATTTCGAACTAGCCAGGGTTGGAGCCCGGCGCTCGACCGCTCGCGATAACGCCACAGCCGCACGGCGAACTTGCGTGAACGTCCAACGCGGTTTGATACGCACATTCACGTGCATGCCGCGCGAGCCGCTGGTTTTCGGCCAGCCGCGAAGGCCCATCTCATCGAGAAAGCCCTGCACTTCGAGAGCGACGCGGCGAACATCATCCCAACTGACGCCGGGAATTGGATCCAGATCGATGCGTAACTCATCCGGATGGTCTAGATCGCTGGAGCGCACCGGATGCGGGTGCAGTTCGATGCAGCCAAGGTTCACGATCCAGGCAAGTCCGGCTGCATCATCGACGACAACTTCTTCGGCGGTTCGGCCGGAAGGGAACGACAGAGTGACCGTACGCAACCAGGCTGGCCGCTTCTCTGGCGCGCGCTTTTGATAAAACGCCTCCGCTTCGGCGCCGTTGACGAAACGTTTTAGAACGATTGGCCGATCTTGAATCCCCTTCAGCGCACCCGGAGCGACGGAAAGATAGTACTGAACAAGTTCGAGCTTGGTGACTTTTACCTGCGAAGAAAAGTACAACTTCTCAGGGTTCGTGATCTGGACTTCCTGCCCGCCAATCAACAGAACTTTGCTGGCCGATTCCTTTGCCACAGCAACAAGCCTACCATCGATAATCATTATCTTAGGCGACGCCAATCTCTGGCGATAAATCAATCATCATTCGGTCCGACAATCGACGAATATCTTCGCAAGGCGCCTGATGCCGGTTGAAGGGCACGATCCCGCAATCGGGCGGCATCGATATGGCGACTCTCCTCAGCTTTCGTACGGTCGGCAAGCCGGAAATTATCTAGAAGCGGCCTTCGAGGAACTTGGCCCGATTGGTAACGGAAAGTTGGCATAGGCGAAGTCGTGAAACGGAAATAACGTCTGCCCTAGCGGCAGAGGTCGGCCTGTTTTGGCTCAAAACTGGACCATAAATGGACCGTCATTGGACCATGAATACTAATGTCGTGTGCTTGCATCGCAAAAAACTGCCCACAACTGACTGATAGGTCGAGCCTCGTTGCAGAATCAACGCGACAGCTCAAAATGGCACACGGCCTTCACACGGAAAAGGTCTCAGCCTCAATGGATTTGTCTCTCATGCATGACATTTGGTAAACCTATCTTTTGGAGCGGAAATCGGGATGGACGGAGTTTTATAATGACTCGAGATCCGAAAATCCGTATGAAGCGATCGGTTATCCACCGAGAGCCTGAAACCGACTCTGCTCGAACAGCGGAAACCGCAGAGAACCTCACTCGCACGGGGTCAATGCCTGACGGATCGATCGACCCTCTGCTACAATTCATTGACGGGGCAGGGACAGCTGCTCTGGGTTGTGTTTGCCTGCATCACAGTTTTGGACGGGGTTTAGCTTGGTGTCCATGGTGTCCATTAACCTCGGAATTTGGTTCTACGGGGTTGAAAAGGGCGATGCAGGCGAAACGATTGAACGTGAGGAAAGCCACTAAACACGCGGGTTTCCAATAACGGTAAAGAAAACAAAGAGGGGACGTAGTTCAGTTGGTTAGAACGCTGCCCTGTCACGGCAGAGGCCGCGGGTTCGAGTCCCGTCGTCCCCGCCATTCATTCTAACGCGGTTAATGAATGGTGCTTCCACGCAAGCC
>Ga0182016_10000249_pt1 | contig 67196 bp, 62 predicted proteins | sample 712S2MmetaG_FD_120491 | JGI IMG/M metagenome (GOLD analysis project Ga0182016, IMG submission 120491) | Permafrost microbial communities from Stordalen Mire, Sweden - 712S2M metaG | ecosystem: Environmental > Terrestrial > Soil > Wetlands > Permafrost | place: Sweden: Stordalen | collected...
ATGAGCGAAACCATTCGGTTTAGCGAGGCGCTGGAGCGCGCGAAAAAAATCGTCGAAGGTCGGGTGCGAGGCCGGATCGTCGTGGCGATTGGGTGAGGCCGCGGCGGATTTTGCGCCGCGGCGAGAAGCGGCTATTAACGCGTCAAGCTTCACCATACCCGCAAGGCGAGACGGCGTGACACAAATTCGCGAAGGCGATGACAAGTTTTATGGCGCGGCGGCAACGATGTTTCTGCTCTCCGCTTTCGCGCTCGCTTTTCCCTTTCTGTCCGGCGACTACACCATCCCCTGGGACGCCAAGGCGCATTTCCAGCCGCAATTCGTGTTTCTCGCTCACGCGCTGCACTCGGGCCAATCGCCTTTTTGGACGCCCAATGTCTTCGCCGGCATGCCGCAGATCGCCGATCCGCAGTCGCTGATTTTTTCGCCGTTTTTTCTTCTCGCCGCCTGGGCTTCGCCCGAGCCGTCGTTCCGGCTGGAGGACGGGGTCGTCTTCGCCATGCTGGCGACGGGCGGCCTCGCGTTGATGCTGTATTTCCGCGATCGCGGCTGGCATCCGGCGGGCGCTCTGCTCGCGGCGCTGGCATTCGCCTTCGGCGGCTCGGCGAGTTGGCGCATCCAGCACACCGGGCAGGTCATGAGCCTGGCCTGGCTCCCGATGACGCTGTGGCTGCTGGCGCGCGCGCTCGACCGGCGCTCGATGGCCCATGGAGCCGCCGCCGGCGCGGTCGCCGCCTTTCTGGTGCTCGGCCGCGATCAGGTCGCGTTTTTATCGGTGTTGCTGCTCGCGGCCTATGCGCTGTTTCGCGTCATGACCGACGGGGAGGACATGCTGAGCGCGGTAAAGCCTCTGCTCTCGGGCGCGCTGACGGGCGCGGCGATCATCGCGCTGCCGCTCGCCTGGACGCTGGATCTCGCCGCCAGTTCCAACCGGCCGATGATCGATCTCGACAGCGCTTACATAGGCTCGCTGCCGCCCGCTTCGTTCCTGACGCTGATCTGCGCCAATCTTTTCGGCACGGACGGACCGCTAAAGGATTTTTGGGGCCCGCCGTCGCAGGTTTTCGGCACGGATAAAATCTATCTCGCCCGCAATATGACTGCGGTCTACATGGGCGCCTTGCCGATGCTGGCCCTGCTGGCGGCGTCGGGCAAACGCTTCTTCGAGGAGAAGGAAATCCGATTTTTCGCCGGCGCCGCCGCGCTGCTGACGATTTACGCCCTGGGGCGTTACACGCCGCGTTTCGCGTTGCTGTTCCACATTCCCGGTGTCGATCTATGGCGCCGGCCGGCGGACGCGACCTTCCCGCTTTGCGCGGTGCTGGCGATTCTTGGCGGCTACGCCCTGCATCTATTGCTGCGCGGCGAGGCGCGCCCCAATTTATGGGCGCTCGCCGGCGCGGCGGCGGCGCTGCTGGCGCTTTGCGCCGGCGTCGCCTTCGCCAAGGACCGGCTTACGCAGGCCAGCGCGCCGCTGCTCATCGGCGCCGGCTTTTGGGCGCTGGCTTTCGCGGTGGTCGCCTTCGCTCCGCGTCTCGCGCAAAAGAATTCGCTCGCGGCGCTGGCGTTGGTCGGCGCGGTCGCGACGCTCGATCTCGCCATCGGCAACGAACCCAACGAATCAACGGCGCTGCCGCCGGAAAAATTCGACGTGCTGCGCGCCGACACCAAGAACGACACCATCGCGCTGCTGCGCGAGAAACTCGCCCATCCCGCGCCGGATCAGCGCGACCGGATCGAACTCGCGGCGATAGATTTTCACTGGCCCAACGCCAGCCTAGTGCATGGCTTCGACCACGATCTCGGTTACAATCCAATCCGCCTGAAACTGTTCGAGGACGCGACCGGCGCCGGCGACCATCTGGCGCTGCCGGAGCAACGGGAATTCTCCAAGCTTTACCCGTCCTACCGCTCGCCGATGTCGGATTTGCTGGGCTTGCGCTACATCGCGACCGGCGTGCCGATCGAACAGATCGACAAGAATATCAAGCCGGGCGACGTGAATTTCATCGCGCGCACGAAGGACGCCTATGTCTATGAATATCCCAATGCGCTGCCGCGCGTGCTACTGCCAGTCTGCGCGTTGCGCGCCGATTTCGCGAAGATGATCATCGAGGGCGGGTGGCCGGAAGTCGATTTTCGCGAGGCCGTGCTGCTCGAGGAATCGCCGATCTGCCACAGGCAAACGGCCGACCAAAAGCCGGCGACCGCGCGCATCGTGTCTTACGAGAACACCGAGGTGGTGATCGAGGCCGAGGCGCCCCGCGGCGGCGGCTGGGTTGTGCTGAACGATGTCTGGCATCCCTATTGGTTCGCGCGGGTGGACGGCGCTCCGGTCCGGGTGTCGCGCGCCAACGTGCTGTTCCGCGCGGTGGCGGTGCCCGAGGGCCGGCACGAAGTGGTGTTCCGCTTCGAGCCGCTCAAGGGGCTGTGGCGGCAAATGACGCGAGGAAGCGGCGAGGCTTCGTGACGAGCGGAGGTGTCCACGAGTCTACTGGCCTCGTCCTGGCGAAACTGGGATAGAAGATTCGCGCCCGGCCCCGATATATACTTGATGCAAGATTATTTTTTATTTTTAACTTAAGTATTTTTCGAATATTGAGACTGGATGCATTGGAACATATCTATGTTTTTCATATATTTATGGGAGCGCCAACGTCGCCTGGCAAATTCGCGCGATTGTTTGTCGCGAAAGTGTCGCATTCATTACCCAGAGTATGCAATAATCCCTCGGCCACTGATTTCCCGGGGGCTTTAGCCATGCGGCAGGAGCGACAAATGAGTAAGTCGAAAATCGACGGGCACGAGGACGAACACGAGGACGCCCATGCTGTCGTCGAGGCCGAGCACGACAACGATGAGTTGAGCGAGGAAGAGAGCAATATTATCGCGACCGTCGCCACGGTCGGCGTGGTTGGCGTTGGCGTCGCGCTATTCGAGGCAGCCCTGTTGCCGGGTCTCGTGCTCGGCGTCGCCGCGGTGGCGGCTCCTAAATTCGCGCCCAGGCTCGGTTCGGCGTTGGGTCCGATATTCAAGTCGACGGTGCGCGGCGTCTATAGATTCGGTCAGAAGACCAAGGAATTCGTCGCCGAAACCAATGAACACGTTCAGGACATCGTGGCCGAGGTCGACGCCGAAACGAAGGGCAAACCCGCTCCGGCCAAGGACACGGCGCCGGCAGCCTGACGATCATGCAGAACGTCTCGACGGAAAACTCCGCCCCATCCGAGGATGCGCCGCCGCTGGCGGCGCGCCACGACGACATTCAAAATGAATCCCAAGCGGCGAAGCGAGCCGCGGACGAAGCGTCCGCGCCCGTAGCGCCAAAGAGCCACAAAAAGAAAAAGAAAATCAAACATGTTCTGCGGATGGAGCACCAGACGCTAGGCCGCGTCCGAATGAAATTCAGTTCGGCGAAGGGAAATCCAGAGCTGCTGGACGAAATCGGCAAAAAGTTCGCCGGCATCGTGGGAGTGGAGAGCTGCGAGGTCAACCCGATCACCGGCAGCGTCGTCCTCCAATACGACAAGCGGCGGCACGACGATTTCCACGATCATCTGAGCCGCCATTGCGAGGAGCACCATGGCGGCGCGACGCCGCGTCCGCCGGGCACGCAACTCGACGAAATCACCAGGAATATCGAGGACGAGGCCGAATTTCTCGCCGAGCACTCCCATGCGGCCAAAAGCGTCGTGCACATTTGCAAATATGTCGATCGTCACGTCAAACTGGCGACGGGCAACACGATTGATCTCAAGATCGGCCTGGCCGGCGGCATCGTCGCGCTGTCGCTGCTCGAAATGGGCGCCTTCGCCGCGACGCCGGTCTGGCTCACCCTCGGCGTGTTCTCGCTCAATCATTTCGTCGAGCTGCAACAGCATCATGTTCTCGCGGAAAAATTAAACGCGGGCGCTCGCAAGGGCGCCAAATCCACGCCAAGCGCTTAAGCGACGGGACCGCTCAATGCAGTTCGCGATCCGCCACTTCATGCCAGGTCGCGTTCGCCTGTGGATTCCTACGCTGTGTTACGACAAGGGCCTCGCCGAGGAGACGCTCGCATGGCTGCGCGGCCAGAACGCGGTGCGCGGCGCGAGGATTAATTACGCCTGCTCCAGTCTCGTCGTGGAATATGAGATCGCGTTCGAACCGATGTTTCGCCTGCTGATCGGCCGGCTGCGGCTGATGACGCTGAGCGATCTGCGCGAACTCACCCAACTCGCGCCGCCCTTGGGCGACGCGGGCCAGCATCTCGCGAAGGAACTGATCGCCGCGGCCAAGCCGGCGGAGGAGCCCCGTCGCTATCCCTTGTTGTTGCCCACGGTGTCGATGGCTCTGGCCTTCGTGGCCAATCCCGTCGCCACGGCGATAAACGTTCCACTGATGTTGTGGAACGGTTATCCCATCGCCGCGAGAGCCTATCGCGTCCTGCGCGACGAGCATCGGCTCAACGTGGACTTTCTCGACGCATTGGCGATCGTCGCCTCGCTCGCGCAAGGCAATCACGTCGCCGGCGCGCTGATCACCTGGCTGATAAAGCTCGGCGACTGGATCAGGGATCTCACGGCGGCCGGGTCCAAGCGCGCGATCGGCGATCTGCTCGAATTCGAGTCGAAGACGGCCTGGATCATACGTGAAGGCAGCGTGATTTCCGTCCCCGCGCGCGACGTGTTGGTCGGCGATGAGGTCATGGTCTATCCCGGCGAGATGATTCCGGTCGATGGCGAGATCATTGATGGCAGCGCGTTGATCGACCAGAAGACCATCACCGGCGAGGGATTGCCGGTCATGCGCGGCGTCGGCGAAGCGGCCTTCGCCGCCACGGTGACGCGCGAGGGACAATTGACCATCCGCGCGACGCGGGTCGGCTCGAACACGACGGCCGGTCAGATCGTGCGGCTGATCGACTCGGCGCCGGTCGGCGACACGCGCATGCAGAACCACGCCGAAAAGCTCGCCGACCGCCTGGTGCTGCCGACATTAGGCGTCGCGGCGGCGACGGCCGCCGTCAGCTTCGATTTCGATCGCTTCCTGTCGCTGGTCATCGTCGACTACGGCACCGGCATCCGCGTCGCGGCGCCGACCGCCGTCTTGTCGTCGATGACGCTGGCGGCGCGGCGCGGCGTCATCATCAAGAGCGGGCGCCACATGGAGCGCCTCGCCGAAGTCGACACCGTCATCTTCGACAAGACCGGCACGCTGACGCGGGGCCATCCGGAAGTCGGCGACCTCATCACTTATCAGCAGAGCCTCGCGGCCCCGCGTCTGCTTGGGCTCGCGGCGGCGGCGGAAAGCCGACTCACACATCCCGTCGCCGAAGCCCTGCGCCGCAGGGCCGCCGAGTTCGACGCCGACATCCCCGTCTGCGAGGAGACGCAATATCGTCTCGGCCTTGGCGTCGAGGGTCTTGTCGGCGGCTTTTATGTGCATGTCGGCAACGAGCGCTTCATGCGCCAAAGCGGCATCAGGGTCGGCGCGGCGGCGAGCGATCGTTCGCGGCTCGAACGGCAAGGCTATTCCTGCCTTTATGTCGCGACGGACGGAAAGTTGGCCGCGCTCGCGCCCTATGCCGACCAAATCCGCCCGGAAGCGCCGAGCATCGTCGAGCGGCTTTATGCGCTAGGCGTCAAGGACGCCATCATGCTCACCGGCGACAACGCCGTGGTCGCCCGCGCGGTCGGCGAGCGGCTTGGCCTCACGCGCCAATACGCCGACATGTTGCCCGCCGACAAGGCCGACGTCGTGCGGCAGTTGCAGCGCGAGGGCCATGTCGTCGCGATGGTCGGCGACGGCATCAATGATTCGCCGGCGCTCAGTTTCGCCGATGTCGGCATCGCCATGAAGCACGGCGCCGAAGTGACGCAGGAATCCGCCGATGTCGTGCTGATGGAGGATTCGCTCTGGAAGCTCGTCGAGGCGGTGGAGATTTCCCGCGACGCCATAAAACTGATCAAGCAAAATTACGGCGTCGTCGTCGTTCTCAACACGCTGGCGCTCGGCCTCGCGCTGCCGAGCGGACTGATCAGCCCGTCGTTCACCGCGCTGCTCAGCAACGGTTCGGCCATTCTCGCCAGCGTCAACGGCGTGCGGCCCCTGCTGCGGCGGCGATGAGCGGGGCGGAGCCAGAGCTTTCTCCAGGACATCAACAGGAACTCGCGCGCGCCTATAGACTGCTGGAGTCGGACAATTTCGCGACGCGCCTCAGCGATTACGCCGGCAAACCCATCCATGGCGTCTTGGCGCGAATGCCCAAGCCCATGCGCCGCGCAGTGGATCGCGCGGTCGAGCGGGCGATTCAGGAATGCCTCAAGGTCGCGCTCAGATCGCTGAACAACGAGCCCAAAAAGCGCCCCTCGACGCGGCTCGCCTCGACTCTCGCCGGCGTCGCGGGGGCGTCGGCGGCCTCTTCGGCGCCGCCTCCTTGCCGGTCGAATTGCCGGTGACGACGATACTCATTCTGCGGGCCATCGCCGACATCGCGCGCCATTACGGCGAGGATCTCTCGACCATCGAGGGGCGCCTCACTTGCGTCGAAGTCTTCGCCCATGGCTCGAACAAGAAAACCGACGAGCGCCACGCCGGCTCCGAGCGCCGCGCGGACGTGGGCTATTACGCCTCGCGCGCCATGCTCGGCCGCCTCGCCAATGAGGCGTCGTCGCTGCTGCTGGAGCGCGGCGCGACCAACCTCGCAGCGCCGGCGGTGGCGGCGCTGACCGGCGAGGTCGCCTCGCGCTTTGGCGTCGTGGTCTGGGAGAAGATCGCCGCGAGCGCAATTCCGCTGGCCGGCGCGGCGGGCGCCGCGACGATCAATGTGCTGTTCATGAACCACTTTCTGGCAATCGCGCGCGGACATTTCATGCTGCGGCGGCTGGAACGCATTCATGGCGAAGAGGCGATTCGGAGCCATTATCGGCGCTTGAGCCGCGGAAGCTCCGACCACGCCACGTAAAAGGAGGGCGAACCGAAACGGGCCGCCCTCCGACGCGGGCTTTATTTCTCCGCGGCTTCCAGATGCGTCAGCGCCTCTTCGGCATGCTTGGTGCCGACATCGGCATGTCCCTTCTTGCCGTGCTCGATGGCAGCCTTCAAATGCGTAATCCCTTCCGCCGTATGGGGATTCGCCTTCGCCTTCTCGGCCGCCTCGGCATGCGTCAGCGCTGCCTCGGCATGGGTTACGAGAAGATCGGCATGGCCCTCTTTTCCATGCGAAATGGCTTCTTTGGTGTGACTGATGGCTTCGGCCAAATGATCCTCGGCCAAGGCGAGGCTTGGCGCGAGAGCGACAGCGGCTCCAAGACCAAGAACCAACGAAAATGTCCTGCGATCCATGATATTATTCCCTCCCTTTTGCGCCCCGGCTAAGGGGGCTAGTAATACTTGGGGCGGTCGGCGCGGCGCGACAAGGCCCAGCTTCGACCCGCGCCTTTTCCGGGCGCTTGAGGATTCTTTACAAACGCGCGCATTTTCGCGCATAAACGCTCGATCTGAGTGCGCCCGCGCGCATTTTCACGCAACACCGACACACTGCGTTTTCGCGTCCGAGGCGTCCCGATTTTGGGCGCGAAGAGCGCGAGCGCCAAAAAAAGGCGATGCGATTTGGAAGCCTCGGTCTCGAAGCCGCATCCCGCGGCGACGCCGCTTTGCGCGCTGCGCTCCAGCGGTCTATCCGGACGTCTTCGCCCGCCCGGCGACAAATCGGTCTCGCATCGGTCGCTGATCCTCGGGCTGCTTTGCGTCGGCGAGACGACGATCGAGGGCCTGCTCGAAGGCGATGACGTTCTCCACACCGCCAGCGCCTGTCGCCAACTCGGCGCGACCGTGACGCGGCGCGGCGAGGGAAATTGGAGCGTCTTTGGCGCGGGACTTGGCTCGCTGCTCAGCCCCCGCGAGACGCTCGACTTCGGCAACGCGGGCACGGGATCGCGGCTGATGATGGGCGTCGTCGGCGGCCATGCGATCACCGCGCGTTTCGATGGCGACGCCTCGTTGCGCAAGCGGCCAATGCGGCGCATCCTCGACCCGCTGCTGCTCCAGGGCGCCCGCGTGCTGGAGGAGCAGAAGGGCGGTCGCTTCCCGATTCTGCTGCAGGGAACCAGCGAACCGCTGCCCATCGAATATACGACCCCCGTCGCCTCGGCGCAGATCAAATCGGCCGTGCTGTTCGCCGGCCTCAACTCGCCGGGCCGAACGGTGGTGATCGAACTCGAGGCCTCGCGCGACCATACCGAGAAAATGCTGACGCATTTTGGCGCGGAGCTAAAGGTCGAGCCCCACGGCCCGCATGGCCGCAAGATCACACTCGAAGGCCGGCCGGAGTTGCGCGCGCAAAAAGTTCGCGTGCCGGCGGACCCGTCCTCGGCGGCTTTTCCGTTGGCGGCGGCGCTGATCGTCGAGGGCTCCGACATCGTGGTCGAAGGCGTGATGACCAATCCGCTGCGCAGTGGACTGCTGACGACGCTGCTCGAAATGGGTGCCGATCTCTCGTTGGAAAACCGCCGCGTCGAGGGCGGCGAGGAGGTCGCGGACATTCGCGCGCGCTATTCGCCGGGCCTTCGCGGCGTCGAGGTTCCGCCACAGCGCGCGCCCTCGATGATCGATGAATACCCAATCCTCGCTGTCGTCGCGGCATTTGCTTCCGGCGAAACGCGCATGCGCGGCCTTTCGGAACTGCGCGTCAAGGAATCCGACCGCCTCAACGCGATCGCGGCGGGACTTGAAGCCAATGGCGTCGATTGCGCGATCGAGGGCGACGATCTCTTCATGCGCGGCGGGGCGGTCGCCGGCGGCGGACATGTCGAAACGCATCTCGATCACCGCATCGCCATGAGTTTTCTGGTCATGGGCCTCGCCGCCCGAAAGGGAGTCACGGTCGACGATCAAGCCATGATCGCGACGAGCTTTCCCTCGTTCCGCGCGCTGATGGAAAGCCTCGGGGCGCGGTTCGCGTGAGCGGGCTCGTCATCGCCATCGACGGTCCGGCGGCCTCGGGCAAAGGCACGCTGGCCCGCCGTCTCGCCGAATATTTCAACCTGCCGCATCTCGACACGGGTCTGCTCTATCGCGCCACAGCCTGCGCGCTGCTCGACGAAGGATTGCCGCTCGACGACGAGGAGGCCGCCACGGCCGCCGCGCGCGGCCTGTCGCTGACCGATTTCGACGATGCGCGCCTACGTTCGCGCGAGATGGGCGAAGCGGCGTCGGTCGTCGCGGCTTTGCCGCAGGTGCGGGCCGAACTTGTCGATCTGCAGCGCCGTTTCGCGGCGCGCGAAGAGGGCGCCGTGCTCGACGGGCGCGACATCGGCACGGTGATCTGCCCCGGCGCGCGCGTGAAAATTTTCGTGACCGCCACCCCGGAGACCCGGGCGCAGCGGCGTGCGCTGGAGCTGGCGAGACGCGGCGAGGAAGTCGATTATCCGACCATTCTCGCGGATGTGAAGCGGCGCGACGAACGCGACAGCGCCCGCGCGGTGGCTCCGCTCAAACCCGCCGCAGACGCGGTGACGCTCGACACCAGCGACCTCGACATAGAAGCGGCCTTTCGCGCGGCGGTGGCGATCGTCGAAAAGGCGCGGGGATGACCAGAACAAGTTCCGCGAAAGTTGATAGACTTTTGCGATGAGAACTTGTTCCAGCATTTCGATTTCGCGCCGCGTGTTTCGCTTCGCGCCCTCGCCGAACGGCTTTCTGCATCTTGGCCACGTTTTTTCGGCGCTGCGGAATTATGAGCTCGCCCAAGAATGCGGCGGGCGCTTTCTGCTGCGCATCGAGGACATAGATCTTTCGCGCGCAAGGCCCGAATTCGAGGCGGCGATTTACGAGGATCTGGCTTGGCTGGGGCTTGATTGGGAGCGCCCCGTGCGAAAACAGTCCGAGCATTTCGCTGACTATTTTCGCGCGCTCGAACGGCTGGAGGCGCCGGGGCTGCTCTATCCTTGCGTTTGCACGCGGGCCGACATCGCGCGCGCCGCGCCCAAGGACGGCCCACGCGATCCCGACGGCGCGCCGCTCTATCCGGGAACCTGCCGGAACAAGCCACGTCCCCCGATCCGCGAGGTTTTACGCACAGGCGGCGTGGCGCTGCGGCTTGATATGGGAAAAGCGCTTAAGCTGGCGCCGCCTCTCGCCTGGCGCGAATTTGGCCTCGGCGACGTCGCGGCGCGGCCGGAGCAATGGGGCGACGTTGTTTTGGCGCGCAAGGACACGCCGACGAGCTATCATCTCGCGGTCGTTGTCGACGACGCGCTGCAAGGCGTCACCGATGTCGTGCGCGGCAAGGATCTATTTCACGCGACGAGCGTGCATCGGCTATTGCAGCAACTGTTGGGTCTTCCCGCGCCGGATTATCGCCATCATGAATTGCTGCTCGATGCGCGGGGCGAAAAGCTGTCGAAAAGCCGGGAGTCCAAAACGCTGCGCGAATTGCGCGCCGAGGGCGTGGCGCCTTTGGAGGCGCGCGCGTTGGCGGGCCGCGCGACGCTTTAACCGCCCGCGGCGATTTTGCGCTATGATCGGCCGCGCAGGAGCCGTCATGCCGCAGAACATCCCAGTCTTCGCCGCGCCCTATGCGCCGCCCGACGAGGCGTTCGCGCGCGACCTGCTGGCGGCGAAACCTAGCTCGGAGGTCGCCACAGCGACGCAAGCGCTCGCTCAAGAACTTCTCGCGGGGATGCGGGCGCGGCGCGGTGGGATCGGCGGCGTCGAGGATTTCTTGCACGAATTCGCGCTCTCCTCGCGCGAGGGGCTCGCCGTTATGGCGTTGGCGGAATCGCTGCTGCGCGTGCCGGACGACGTGACGCTCGACCGGTTGCTCGCCGACCGTCTCAAGGCGGGGGATTTCGCGCATCATCACAGCGTCTCCGACTCATTGCTGGCGCAAGCCTGCGCCTTCGCGCTCGGGCTCTCGGCGCGCGTGATCGCGGCGGAAGAGTCGCCGCTCGTTATCGTCGCCGATCTCGCGCGCCGCCTCGGCGCTCCGTCGCTGCGCGCCGCGGCGAAGCAAGCGATGCGGTTGATGGGCTCGCATTTCGTCTACGGCGAGACGATTCAATCGGCGCTGGAGCGCGCCAAGAACGACGGCGGCCGCCATTCCTTCGACATGCTTGGCGAAGCGGCGCGAAGCGCCGACGACGCCGAACGCTATTTCAACGCCTACGCCGGCGCGATCAAGGCCATTGGCGCGGCGGCGGGGAACACTAAGGATCGTCCGGGGATTTCCGTAAAGCTCTCCGCGCTGCATCCACGCTACGAAGCGATCTCGCGCGTGCGCGTGCTCGCCGAACTCACGCCGAGGCTGCTCGAACTCGCCCGCCTCGCCCGGGCGAATGAGCTCGTGTTCACCGTTGACGCGGAGGAAGCCGACCGGCTCGAACTCTCGCTCGAGGTTTTCGCGCGCGTGCTGGCCGATTCGTCGCTCAAGGGCTGGAAGGGTTTTGGGCTCGCCGTGCAGGCCTATCAGAAGCGCGCGCTCGCGGTGATCGATCATGTCGCGGCGCTAGCGCGGTCTTATGATCGCCGACTCGCCGTGCGGCTGGTGAAGGGCGCCTATTGGGACAGCGAGATCAAGCGCGCGCAGGAGCGCGGCCTCGCGGACTATCCGGTGTTCACGCGCAAGGCGATGACCGACGCCAACTACCTCGCCTGCGCGCGGCTGATGCTCGCCAGCGAGCGGCTATATCCGCAATTCGCCACGCATAACGCGCTGACCGTCGCGGCTGTTATCACCGAGGCCGGGGCGCGCGAAAACTTCGAATTCCAACGCTTGCACGGCATGGGCGAGGCGCTTACCGCAGCGGCGTTTGAACGGGCGCGCATTCCCTGGCGCGTCTATGCGCCGGTGGGGCCGCACCGGGACCTCCTCGCCTATCTCGTGCGCCGCCTTATCGAGAACGGCGCCAATTCTTCTTTCGTCGCGCGCGCGGCCGATCCCTTGACGCCGGAGTCGACGCTGCTCGCCGACCCTTACGCGCTGATCGGCGCGCCCGAGCAAGCGCGCAATCCGCGCATCGTCGCGCCCGCCGAACTTTATTCCCCGCTGCGCGCCAATTCCGCCGGCGTCGAGTTTGGCGACAGCGCCGCGCTTTCCGCCCTGCGCGGCGAGATCGACGCCGCGCGCGGGCGCCATGTCGCCGCGATCTCGTCGCAAGCGACGACGAAAAAACCGCGCGCCTGCGTCTCGCCGATCGACGACGCGAAGATCGGGGAGGTCGCCGAGGCCGACGCCGGCGCCGTCGACGCCGCGATGGAGGCGGCGCACGCGGATTTTCGCGACTGGAGCGCGACAAGCGTCGAGACACGCGCCGGCGCGATCGAGCGCGCCGCCGATTTGATCGAGGCTCGGCGCGGATCGTTGATTGCGCTGCTGCAAGGCGAAGCCGGCAAGACGCTCGACGACGCGCTGGCGGAAATCCGCGAGGCGGCCGATCTTTGCCGCTATTACGCGCGGCAGGCGCGCGAGATTTGCCGCGAGACGGCCTTGCCAGGACCGACCGGCGAGGAAAACAGCTTGCGCCGAATCGGGCGCGGCGTCTTCGTCTGCATCTCGCCGTGGAATTTTCCGCTGGCGATTTTCATCGGCCAAATCGCGGCCGCGCTGGCCGCCGGCAATAGCGTCGCCGCCAAGCCCGCCGAACAGACGCCGCTGGTCGCCTCCGAGGCGGTGAAACTGCTCCTCGAGGCGGGCGTCCCGCAGGGGGCGCTGCAGCTATTGCCGGGCGGCGGCGACATTGGCGCGCGGCTCGTCGCGCATTCGGCTTGCGCCGGCGTCGTCTTCACTGGATCGCTCGAGGTCGCCAGGACGATCAACCGCGCGTTGGCGGAAAAGCCGGGCCCAATTGTTCCGCTCATCGCCGAAACCGGCGGCGTCAATGCGATGATCGTCGATTCGACGGCGCTGCTGGAACAGGTCGCCGACGATGTCATGACTTCCGCCTTCCGTTCGGCGGGCCAGCGTTGCTCGGCGCTTCGGCTCTTATGCGTGCAGGAGGACATCGCGCGCCCCTGCCTTGCGTTAATCGAGGGCGCCGCGCGCGAGCTTCGCCTGGGCGATCCGCGCGACATCGCGACCCATATCGGCCCGGTGATCGACGCCGAGGCCAAGGCGCGGCTGGAGGCCTATCTCGCGCGACGGGCGCGGGAAGGCCGCGTGACCTACAATGGCGCCGCGCCCGACAACGGCTATTACGTAGCGCCGCATATTGTTCGACTCGACCATGTTCGCGATCTCGCCGAGGAGATCTTTGGGCCGGTGCTGCATGTCGTGACCTGGCGCGCGGAGGACTTCGGCGCGTTGATCGAAGAGATCGCGGGCATGGGTTACGGCCTCACGCTTGGGCTGGAGACGCGCATCGAACAACGCCAGCGAGAACTCGCGGCAGGAGCGCCGGCGGGCAATATCTACGTCAATCGCAACATGATCGGCGCCGTCGTCGGCGGCCAGCCGTTCGGCGGCTTTGGCCTCTCCGGCACGGGGCCTAAGGCCGGCGGATCCGACTATCTTCGCCGGTTCACGCGCGAAGTCACGCTGAGCGTGAACACGGCCGCGGCGGGCGGCGACGCCGGCTTGATGGCGATGGAGGAATAGGAAAGCGGCCGCGACCGCCCAAGGTTGCATTCGCCGGGACGGCGTGTCACATCAATGCGCCGCCGCACGATCAAATAAAGGGAGACCGTTATGCGCAAACTGGTTTGGATCGCGATCCCGTTCGCGCTTTTGGCGTCGGCGCCGGCGTCCGCCCAAGGCACTCCCGAACAACGCGAGGCCTGTAACGACGACGCGTTCAGATTTTGCAATGACGACGTCCCCGACGCGATAGCCGTGGAAAAATGCCTACGGGCGCACATGCGCGCGCTCAGCCCCAAGTGTCGCCGGGAATTTGGCGCATCCGGGAAGTCGCGTCGCGCGCCGCAAGAGTGACCGTTTTCGCCTTCAGCGACTCGCAAGCGCTTAGACAGCGCGAACTTTACCTGATCGAGGATGTGGCCTTGCCGACCTCGGCCGAACTTCCGCTCCCCGAGGACGGGCCCACGAGGTCCACGAATTTGAAGAACAAGACCGCTATAAAAACTACCGCGACGATAACCGCGAGCACGGGCACCGCGATGCCGGCGTCGTCGTTGGCGAGCCGTGACATGAGCGTATCCTCTTGAGCAGCGGCGCACTCATTCTGCCGGTGCGCCGTTTGCGATCGACGATTCGTTAACTGGCTCGGATACGCGCCTTATCAAGCCTAGCCGCCCTGTGGTCGTGGGCGGATGATTGTGGACAGTGCGTTTGGCCATGGGGAAACTGGCCATCGGCCAGCCTTCGAGGCCGCGAGCCGCGTTTGATCAGGCGTCGTCCGTCCCGAAAATCGACCAACCCATGCGTTTAGCGAGCATTTCCAGCGCGACTCGGCCCAAATGCGAATTGCCGTTGGCGTCGAGTCCGGGCGACCAGACGGCGATGGACGCCTTGCCCGGGGCGACCGCCAATATTCCGCCGCCAACCCCACTCTTGCCCGGCAGGCCGACGCGATAGGCAAATTCTCCCGAACCGTCGTAATGGCCACAGGTCAGCATTAGCGCATTGATGCGTCGCGCGCGCTCGGGAGACACGACGGACAATCCGCTGTCCGGATTGCGCCCGGCGTGGGCGAGATAGCGCCCCGCCGTCGCAAGCTGACGACAGGACATGGCGATCGCGCAATGATGGAAGTAAACTCCGAGCGTGAAATCCACGGGATTGTCGATCACGCTGAAGGACTTCATGTAATTCGCCAATGCTATGTTGCGAAAGCCGGTTCGCTTTTCGGACTCCGCCACCGCCCGGTCGACGTAGATCGTCTGGTCCCGGGCCAAGAATTGCAGAAAGCGCAGGATTTCGCCGAGCGCTTCGCGCGGCTGATGCCCGGACAGAATCAAGTCCGTCACCGCTATGGCGCCGGCGTTGATGAATGGATTGCGCGGCACGCCGCATTCGCGCTCCAACTGCACGATGGAGTTGAATGGATTGCCGGAAGGTTCGCGCCCGACGCGGCGCCACAGACGGTCGCCAACCATGCCCAGCGCCAGAGTTAGCGTGAAGACCTTGGAGATGCTCTGAATTGAAAAGGGCGTGTCGGCGTCGCCAGCGGCGTGAACTTTCCCCTCGGCGTCGATGACCACCATGCCGAACGAGCCGGCGTCGACGCGCGCGAGTTCGGGGATATAATTGGCGACCGCGCCGCGATCGTGACGCGCCGCCATTTCGGCGGCGATCTCGCGCACCACGGTTTGGAGATCGGTCACGGGCTCTCTCACATTGATCGGCGGACCCGATTGGCCCGACGTTTCGCGGCGTCAATCGATCGGAAAGCGTGGGACGCCAGCGAGACAATAATTGGTGGCGCGCCATCGAGGATGATAGCGCCACACATAAATTTTTGAAGAACTCGCATTCGTCCGCGGGCATTCGTGATCGCGGCTCCGAGATTGTAGGCGAGTGGCGATAGTGAACGACAAGCCGATCTGAATCGTCGTCGCGCGTTTCCGCCTTCCGCTTCCCCGGACAAGGCGGTGATCGCGCAGGCCTCTGGCCCGCTCATAATTTCGGCTGTTTTCTCAACGAGTTAAATGGTGGGCGCGACAGGGATTGAACCTGTGACCCCCTCGATGTCAACGAGGTGCTCTCCCGCTGAGCTACGCGCCCCGAGCGCCTTGGCGGCGACTCGCGTGGAGGGGGTATAATCGCTCGCCGGCGTGGGCGCAAGCGGGTTCAAGCACAAGTCCTTCACGCCGGGCGGATGGGCCGCGTTCAATCCCCCTTGAACGCCATGTCGTCGCGGTGGATCAGTTCGTCCGGCCCCTTGAAGCCGAGCAGTCCCTCGATGTCCTTCGACGAGCGGCCGATGATCTTGGCGGCGTCGGACGCGTCGTAGGTGACGAGGCCGCGCCCGATCTCGCCGCCGACTGGGTTGCGGATCACAATGCAGTCGCCCCGCGCGAAATTGCCTTCGACCCGCGTCACGCCCGCCGGCAGCAGGCTCTTGCCAAGGGCGAGCGCCCGCGCCGCGCCGGCGTCGAGATGCGCCGCGCCCTTGGGGGTCAGCGAGCCGGCGATCCATTTTTTGCGCGCGGTGATCGGGTTGGACGGCGTAAGGAACCACGTGCAGCGCTCCCCCGCGGCGATGCGCGCCAGCGGCGCGGGCGCGCGTCCGTCGGCGATCACCATATGCGCGCCGCCCGTCGTGGCGATCTTGGCCGCCTCGATCTTGGTGCGCATGCCGCCGCGCGAATATTGCGACGCCGCGCCGCCCGCCATCGCCTCGATCTCGGCGGTCACGCGAGGCACGACCGGAATCAGGGTCGCGTCGGGGTTTTCACCCGGCGGGGCGGTGTAGAGGCCGTCGACATCCGAAAGCAGCACCAGCAAGTCTGCGCTGGCCATGGTGGCGACGCGCGCGGCGAGCCGGTCGTTATCGCCGTAGCGGATCTCGGCGGTCGCAACCGTGTCGTTCTCGTTGATGATCGGCACCGCGCGCAGATCGAGCAGCCGGTTGAGGCATTCGCGCGCATAGAGATAACGTCGGCGCTCCTCGGTGTCGCCAAAGGTGACAAGAATCTGGCCGGCCACCAGGCCGCGCTCGGCGAGAACTTGCGCCCAGATTCGGGCCAGCGCGATCTGGCCGACGGCGGCGGCGGCCTGGCTGTCCTCCAGCGGCAGGGCGCCCGGCGGCAGGCCGAGCACGCTGCGCCCCAGCGCCACCGAGCCGGACGACACCACCAACACCTCCGCGCCGCGCCGATGCAGCGCCAGCAGGTCGTCGGCGAGGCGCTCCAGCCAATTAAGCTTGACGGCGGCCTCGCGCGGCTCGACCAGCAGCGAGGAGCCGACCTTGACGACGATGCGGCGAAAGGAATCGAGCGAGGGCGTGGACACGGCTAATCCGTTATGATTCGCCGCGGCAGGGCGTCGAAGTGGGATTGGGAAGGCTGACTAACATGCGTCCGAGGGCGGCCACAAGGCGCGATCGGCGCGCCTGATTCGCCCCGGCCGCGCCGGGAGATAACCTCGCATTTCAACCAAGCGCTCCGATCGGCCGGGCGGCGGACAAGACCGCCCGCGCCAGGGCGGGAAGGTCGCTGAGCGGCAGGATGGGAACGCACGCCTGAGGACAGGGATCGTCCGAGGTCAGCAGCACGATGGCGGGGTCATCCGGGTGGAGAAGCGGTTTGCCGACCTCGGCGCGCCAAATCTCGATTTTCGGGATAGGCTCACGCTTGAACCCTTCCACGATGACGAGATCGCATTCCGAAAGCTTGCCGAGAAGTTCGGTCAGCGAAGGCTCCGCGTCGCCGCGCAGCTCGTGCATCAACGCCCATCTTGTATCGGAGACGACGAGCACTTCGGAAGCGCCGGCCTGCCGGTGAGTCCAGGAGTCCTTGCCGGGCTTGTCCACGTCGAAATTGTGATGCGCGTGCTTGATCGTCGAAACCCGCAGACCCTCGCCGGTCAGCAGGGGAATGAGACGCGCGAGCAGGGTCGTTTTCCCGGACCCGCTCCATCCGGCGAGCCCGATTACGCGCATCGATTATCGTTTCCGAGCGCGCTTGCGGGCGTGGCGATCGCGAACCTCTTTGTATTCCCCCGAAAGAACGGCATGTTATCACCCATTGTCTGGCCATGGCCGGACGCCGCCAGATGGCCTCCATCGTGGCCTCGGTCTTACACGTAACAACCACATATGTAACGCGCCACAGCCTGGCTTGTTCGCGAGCCAGGCCGCCATCTGGAGCCGCTTGAGTGGGAAACCATGCCTTACGCCAACAATGACGACCTTCCGCCGTCGGTGCGCGATCATCTGCCTTTCCACGCTCAGGACATCTTCCGCGCGGCGTTCAACAATGCCTATGAAGCGCATTTCGATGACCCCCATCGCGAGGAGATCGCCTTCAGGATCGCCTGGGCGGCGGTGAAGCGGAAATACCGCAAGATGGGCGATCAGTGGCTCGCGCGCGAAGCATGATGACGGCGGGTTTCCAGTCGAGGAACGCTATCGATCCGCGCTTGTCCGCCCGCCACGCGCTTCCGTCGGCAACAGAACGGAACGAGAAATATCTTATAACTGGTTGTTTTTCCTGGCAGGAGTGGCAGGGCTCGAACCTGCGACCCCCGGTTTTGGAGACCGGTGCTCTACCAATTGAGCTACACTCCTACGGGACGCGAAAGCCTATCTTTTGGGACGGGCTTGCCCTGGACGCCTGGATGGCCCGTCTCTCGAGACGGGAATTCACCGGGCGCCCATGCCGCGCCGGCCTTCAATGCCGCAACGACGCACGAGATGCAAGGGGCCCATCGCGACGGCGATCGACTTTCGGGTCCAATTTTGCCCCGGCTCTATAGTCCGAGATCGCTCAACGACGGGTGGTCCGCGGGGCGCGGCCCCAGCGGCCAGTGGTATTTTCGCTCCGACTCCTTGATCGGCAGGTCGTTGATGCTGGCGATGCGCAAGCGCATCAGGCCATGCTCGTCAAACTCCCAGTTCTCGTTGCCGTAGGATCGGAACCACTCCCCGTGATCGTCATGCCACTCATAGGCGAAGCGGACGGCGATTCGATTGTCGCGCCACGTCCAGACTTCCTTGATCAGCCGGTAGTCCAGCTCACGCGCCCACTTACGCGTCAGGAAGGCGACAATTTCCTCGCGGCCTCGCAAGAATTCGGAGCGATTGCGCCAACGGCTGTCCGGCGTATAGGCCAGGGCCACTCGCGCGGGATCGCGCGAGTTCCAGGCGTCCTCAGCCATGCGCGCCTTTTGCGCGGCGCTCCGCTCATCGAACGGCGGAAAGGGCGGGCGGCTCAAGCCGCTTCTCCGCAACTCATCAATTCGCGCCTTTCAGCACGGTGACCGCGCGGCGGTTCTGCGACCAGCAGGAGATGTCGTCGCAGACCGCGACCGGACGCTCCTTGCCGAAGCTCGTCGTGTGGATGCGCGAGGCGGCGACGCCATGAAAAGCGAGGTAGTTCTTGGTCACTTCGGCGCGGCGGGCGCCCAAGGCGAAGTTATATTCGCGCGTGCCGCGCTCGTCGGCGTGGCCTTCGACGGTGAAGGCATAGCGCGGATAGCGGCTCAGCCACTCCGCCTGTTTGTCGAGCGTCGCCTGTGCGGTCGAGGTCAGGTCGGTGGAGTCGGTTTCGAAGAACACGCGATCACCGACATTAACCACGAAATCCTGCGCGCTGCCGGGGGTGTTGGCCCCGCCGCGTCCATAGCCGGCGCCATACTGGTTGGCGCCGCCGGCTGCTTCGTCGGCGGCGTTTTTGGCGCAGCCGGTGATGGCCAGCGCCGCGGTCAACGCGACGGCGAGCTTCGCGGCGCGTAGGCCTTGGGCAAACTGCATGATTCTACTCCCGTGATGGATGAGCAAGGAAACCTGACGCCAGTCCTAATCATGCATGGTTAAGCGAAGGTTTTGGAAACCTTGATTCAAGGTCAATGAAGCCTGTTGCATTTATGCAACTGCGTTCATGCTTAATGGGAACTTTCCTGGTTAACGAGAGATGAACGGCGCGTCGACGCTCCATCGCGCGGCCTAATCTCGATCAGCCCACAAGCGCGTCGCGCCGCGGGTTCGGGTCCAAGAACCCTCATTTTGACCGCTTAACGCCCGAAGCAGGCACAAGCGTGCCGCGGGCAAATTTGTCGCCGCTGGACCTTGGGCTTTATCATTGTTAGCTTTGCGTTAAGTTTTGGCGCGGGGAGTTGGAGCCTGATGGGCGAAAAATCGACGTTACCGGTTGTCAGCCCGCGCGCCTGCGCGATCGCTTGCTGCGCCCTCATGCTCGGAGGCTGCCTCGACACCGCTGTCGATCTTGGCGCGCGGCAGGCGAGCGCGCAGCAGGCCACGCGCCGCCTCGTGGCCCGGCCGGGGGTCAGCCCGCATGGCGCGAGCCTCGCCTTCGCCAGCATCGAGGGACCGCCGGACGCCGTGGGCGCGCGCTTCAAGCAGCGCTTCGCGCAAACGGCGCAAGCGCGCGACGTAGCTCTCGTTCCCGCGGAGGCGGCGCAATATCGTCTGCGCGCCTATCTGACCGCTTCGCCGGCCCAAGGCGCCACGCGACTCGACTATGTGCTCGATGTGTTCGACCGCAAAGGCCGGCGCGTGCAGCGCCTGACCGACGAGGCCGGCGTGAGGCCGGACGCCGATCCATGGGAGGCCGTCGACGAGAGATCCCTCGCGCTCTTCGCCGATCGCGGCGCCGAGGAGGTGGCCGCCTTTCTCTCCAATACGCCCGAGGCGATCGCCGCGGCCGGCGGAGACGCGGGCGTATCGGTGGCGGCCGCGCAGCATCCGCCAGCGGCGGAACTCCAGCGCTTCGGCGGCGTGGCGCAGATGCGCTAGCTTAGCGGCCCGCGGCCGTCGTTCGGCGACGCCGTGCATTCCAAGCGACACAATGCCGCATCACGCGTTTCGCCCGCCGACGCGCATCTCAGCATTAATTGCGACAAATAATCGCAGCCGCTCACGCTTGTGCGAAATGGCGAGCGCATTGCATTGGTCCACGCATCAACTGGCGTGATCGCTGATCGACGCCTCGTGACGCAGGCGATGGCGCCCGTCACGCTGTTCCAAGGAGCGAACTAGGATGATGAGACCCGATCAATATTATGCGATCCTTTCGATCATGAGATATGGCTCTCTGGTTCTCGCCATGCTCTTCGCCGGCAAGATCGTCGCTTACGCCGCCGGGCTGCACCATTAATGGATTGACGCCGCGTCCGCGGTCCCTGTCATTGCCCGTGCGACCGAGCAATTCGAGGGGCCGTCGCGATGCTCGACACGATCGGACGCCGAGCTCTCCTCGCGGAGGCCGGCAACTTCGCATGGCGGCGGCGAGCCTAAACTCGTCCCCGGCGCGCGCCGCGCAGGCTTCCCAGACTGACACCCGCGAAACGCAGCGCGCCGACAAGCGCGCCGCCATAGGCGATAGCCCCCACGCTTCCCAGCGCTAGCAGGGCGACGAGATTGGCAAGCGCGCCGAAGCGCGCGCCAAACTCCAGCGCTGGTCCTCGACCCATTAACGCCACGACAGCCAGTATAAACGAGGCGAGGCCGCTCGCCGCCAGCACTTTGCCGAAACGCGCGTCGAAACACAGCAAGCCGCGCGACATCGCGATTGCGACCAGCGCCCCGAGATTGACCCACAATCCCACCGAGGTTGCCGTCGCCAGGCCGACCGCGCCCAGCGGGGTGAACAACGCGACCTTCAGCGCGACATTGATCGCCAAGGCCGCGAGGGCGATCGTCATCGGCGTTTTGGTGTCGCCTCGCGCCTGAAAGCTCGCGCGCGCCGACGCGACCAGCACCAGCGCCAGCAGGCCGCAGCCATAGGCGGACAAAACATCGGCCGAAGCGTAAGCATCCACCAGCGTGAACTTGCCATGCATGAACAGGCCGCCAACGATAAGTTCGGGAATTGTCATGAATGCGACAACAAAGGGCGCCGCCGCCGCGATGGTGAGCGCCATGGCGCGGTTTTGAGCGTCCACCGCTCCCGCGCCGTCGTCCGCCGCCAGAAGTCGGCTCATCTCCGGCAGCAACACCGTGCCCGCCGCGACGCCGATCAATCCGTTGGGCAGTTGATACAGCCGCTCGGCGTAAGAGATCGCCGAAACGCCGCCGTCGGGCAACATCGAGGAGAGGATCGTGTCGGCGAAGACGGCGATCGATCCGCTGCCGGAGCCGATCACCGCGGGACCAAGGCGCGCGAAAAACTCCTTGACCCGCGCCCAGCGCACGCGCGCGAGACGCTCCAAAAGACCGAGACGATGGGCGGAACGCATCAACAGCCCGAGTTGCAGCGCGCCCGAGACGACGAAGCCCCAACTCGCCGCGACGCCAACATATCCCGCGTTATTCGGCTTGGGAAAGAAAAAGGCGAAGGCCATTGCCGCGATGACGCAAACATTCATCAGCAACGGCGCGAAGGCCGCCAGCGCGAAGCGCCCGTGCGTGTTGAGCGTGCCCTGATGCAGCGTGAACAGCACCATGAACATCAGATAGGGGAAAGTTATGCGCGTCAGCGTGACCGCCAGCGCGAATTTGTCGGGGCGGTCGCCAAGGCCCGGCGCCATCAACGAGACGAATTGCGGCGTGAAAACCCAGGCCAGGAGCAAAAGCACGAGCTGCGAGACGAGCAACAGCGTGAACACCTGCGAGGCGAAATTCTTGGCCGAATCCGCGCCCTCCTGTTCGAGCGCCTGCGAGTAGCAGGGAATATAAGCGGCGTTGAAGGCGCCTTCGCCAAAAATGCTGCGAAAGCTGTTTGGCAGGCGCTGCGCGATGAAAAAGGCGTCGGAGACTTCCCCCGCGCCCATCACGGCGGATTGCACCGCCGTCGTCAAAAAGCCGGCGACCCGCGAAAGCAGGGTGAAGCCGCCGACCGAGAGCAGATTGCGAATCATCGCTCCGCTTCTATCAAGCTCGCGTTAACCCTTTGTTAGAGGCTCCGCGCCGATCCGCTCGGCGACGAGATAAAGCGGGCGTCCCTTCACCTCGGCGAAAATCCGCGCGATGTATTCGCCGATGACGCCGAGCGAGAGCAGTTGCACACCGGAGAAAAAGGCGATCGACACCATCAGCGAGGCGTAGCCCGGCAGGTCGACGCCGTAAATGATGGTCTTTATGAAAAACCACGCCGCCATCATCAAGGCCACGCCGGAAATCGCCAGCCCGACATAGGTCCAGACCTTCAGCGGGATCGACGAAAAGGACATCAGCCCGTCGAGCGCGAAACTCACCAGCCGAGCGAAATTGAAACTCGATACGCCAAAGGCGCGACGCTCCACGACGAAGGGCACGCCAATCGTCTTGAAGCCGATCCAGGCGAACAGACCCTTGTTGAAGCGCGCGCGCTCGCGCATCCTGAGCAGCGCGTCCACCGCCTGGCGGTCGAGCAGGCGGAAATCGCCGGCGCCCTCCGGCAGCGCGACATCGCCGAACTGGTCGATCAGGCGATAGAACAGCCTGGTGAACATCGTCCGAAGTTTCGGGTCGGTCGCACGGCCAATGCGCCGTCCATAGATGTTTTGATAGCCCTCGCGCCATTTCTCGACGAATTGCGGGATGACCTCCGGCGGATGCTGGAGATCGGCGTCCATGACGACGACGGCCCTGCCCCGCGCCGCGTCGAGCCCGGCGGCGATGGCGATCTCCTTGCCGAAATTGCGCGAAAAGGACAACGCGGAAAAGCGCGGATCGGCGGCGTTAAGCTCCCGCAGGGTTTGCAGAGTCTCGTCGCCCGAGCCGTCGTCGATCAAGATGACCTCGAAGGAAAGACCAAGCCCCGCCAAGACGGACGCGAGCCGCGCCGCCAGCGGCCGCAGATTGCGCGCCTCGTTGAACACCGGCACGACGACGGAGAGTTCGGGAATTGGCTGGCTGGAATCGCTCATGGCGACGTTCCACCACGAATTTGCGGCAAAGTGTAGGGGGCCGGAATTTATCCCTCTCGCCCGAAGGTGGACGGACGCGCCTCCTTCACTCTCACCTCTCCCTTGTCTTTTCTCGCTAGGTGCGTTTGAACTGACCCCCGCCCCGCGCGCCCCGCCGATTCGCTTCACTGGACAAAAGACACATGCGCCTCTCCCGCTATTTCCTCCCCATTCTGCGCGAAACGCCCAAGGAGGCGGAGATCGTCTCGCATCGGCTGATGCTGCGGGCCGGGCTCATTCGCCAGGAGGCCGCCGGCATTTACGCCTGGCTGCCGCTGGGGCTGGGCGTGCTCAACAAGATCAACGCCATCATCCGCGAGGAGCAGATCCGCGCCGGCGCGATCGAAGTGCTGATGCCGACGATCCAACCCGCTGATCTGTGGCGCGAATCGGGGCGCTATGACGCCTATGGCAAGGAAATGCTGCGCATCGTCGACCGGCACGACCGTGAGATGCTCTATGGCCCGACCAATGAGGAGATGATCACCGAGATCGTCCGCGCCTATGTGCGCTCCTACAAGGACTTGCCGCTTAACCTGTTCCATATCCAGTGGAAATTCCGCGACGAGGTGCGCCCGCGTTTCGGCGTCATGCGCTCGCGCGAATTTTTGATGAAGGACGCCTATTCCTTCGATCTCAACGCGGAGGCCGGCCGCCATTCCTACAACAAGATGTTCGTCGCCTATTTGCGCACCTTCGCGCGGATGGGCCTGACCGCGATCCCGATGGCGGCGGAATCGGGACCGATCGGCGGCAATCTCAGCCACGAGTTCATCATCCTGGCCGAGACCGGCGAGAGCGAAGTGTTTTGCCACAAGGATTTTCTACGATTTGAACCGCCGCCGGCGAATATCGACTTCGACGACGCGGCCGCGCTCGAAGCCATCGTCGGCGAATGGACCGGCCTTTACGCCGCGACCAGCGAGATGCACGACGAAAAGGCTTACGGCGCCGTGCCGGAAGCGTCGCGCGTCGCCGCGCGCGGCATCGAGGTCGGCCATATTTTCTACTTCGGAACCAAATATTCGGAACCCATGCGCGCGGTGGTGAGCGGCCCCGACGGCAAGGAGATCGTTTTGTCGATGGGTTCCTACGGCATTGGCCCGTCGCGTCTGGCGGCGGCGATCATCGAGGCCGGCCACGACGAGAATGGCATTATCTGGCCGGAGCAAGTCGCGCCCTTCCATGTCGGCATCGCCGATCTCAAGGCGGGCGATCCCGCGACCGGCAAGCTCTGCGCCGAGCTCGAACAGCAGTTCGAAAACGCCGGGCTCGACGTGTTGCTGGACGATCGCGACGAGCGGCCGGGCGCGAAATTCGCCACGCTCGATCTGATTGGCCTGCCCTGGCAAGTGGTGGTCGGCCCTAAGGGGCTGGCCGAAGGCAAGGTCGAGGTGAAGCAGCGGCGCGGCGGCGCGCGCGAACAATTGTCGCCGCAAGACGCCGTTTCGCATATCGTCGCCGCCGTCAAGGCGGCGCGCGGATGATCCGGGCGGCGACGCGGCAGGGGAGTTTGAGATGAGCCAATCCTCGACGGGGCCCATCGGCGACACGCGAATATTCGCTCCCTTCGAATGGGTCGTCGCGGCTCGTTACCTGCGCGCGCGCCGATTGGACGGCGGCGTTTCCGTCATCGCGCTGTTTTCCTTTATGGGGATCGCGCTGGGCGTCGCCACGCTGATCGTGGTGATGTCCGTGATGAACGGTTTTCATCATGAACTGATGGACAAAATCCTCGGCGTCAACGGCCACGCCTTCGTGCAGGCGCTGGAGACGCCCTTCAACGATTGGGAGGATGTCGCCGCGAAGATGGCCAAGGTCAAAGGCGTCAAGGCCGCCGTGCCGATGGTCGAGGGGGCGGCTGGAATCTCGTCGCAATTCGGTCAGGCCGGGGTGCTCGCGCGCGGCGTCCGCGAGCAGGATTTGGCGAACCTCCCCGGCGTCGCCGGCAATCTGCGCGAGGGGAGCTTTTTGGGGTTCGATCAGGCTGGCGGCGTCGCCATCGGTCAACGCCTCGCCGACACGCTCGGCGTGCGCATGGGCGACAAGGTGAGTCTGCTGATCGCGAAAGGCGCCCAGACGGCCTTCGGCGTCACGCCGCGCATAAAGAGCTATCCGGTCGTCGCGATCTTCCAGATCGGCATGTCGGAATTCGACAATCTCTTCGTCTATATGCCGCTGGCGGAGGCGCAGGCGTTTTTCAACCGGGACAACGAGGTGACGGTGATCGAGGCCTTCGTCGACGATCCCGAGCAGATGGACGCTTTTCGCATCGATATGGACAAAGCCATCTCGCGTCCGCTGATAATCACCGACTGGCGCCAGCGCAACAAGACATTTTTCGACACGTTGCAGGTCGAAAAAAATATCCTTTTCCTGATATTGACGATGATCGTCATCGTCGCCGCCTTCAACATTATCTCGGGCCTCACCATGCTGGTGAAGGACAAGACGCGCGATATCGCGATTTTGCGCACCATGGGCGCGACGCGGGGCTCGATTTTGCGCATTTTTCTTATCATCGGCACGACGATCGGCGCGGCGGGCGCCTTGGTCGGCTTTTTGCTGGGGCTGGCGCTGGCCAAGAATCTTGATGCGATCCGGGTGTTGCTCAACCAATTGCTGCACACCAACATCTTCCCGGCCGAACTTTACTTTCTGTCGCGGCTGCCCTCGATCGTCGAGCCGCGCGAGGTGGCCGTGGTCGTCGGCATGACGCTGACGCTGGCCATTCTAGCCTCGATCTACCCGGCCTGGAAGGCCGCCTCGCTCGATCCCATTCAAGCCCTGCGGAGCGAGTGACGCATGAGCGATCCCGTGCTCGAACTTGTCGGCGTTTCGCGCCATTACCGCGAAGGCGACGCGCGGCTCGACATTCTCGTCGAGGTTGATTTCTCGCTGGTTCCCGGCCAGACCGTGGCGCTCATCGCGCCCTCGGGCGCGGGCAAATCAACGCTGCTGCACATCGCCGGCCTGTTGGAGCGCCCCGACGCCGGCGAGGTCAAGATCAACAACGCGCCGACCTCGACGATGAGCGACGACGCGCGCACGAAGCTACGGCGCAACTCGATCGGCTTCGTCTATCAATTCCACCATTTGCTGCCGGAATTCACCGCGCTGGAGAATGTGGCGCTGCCGCAGACGATCAATGGCCTCGATCGCGCCGAGGCGAGGCGGCGGGCGAAGGATCTGCTGGATTATCTGCGCCTGGGACCACGCGCCTTGCATCGACCGGGCGAACTTTCCGGCGGCGAGCAGCAGCGCGTCGCCATCGCGCGAGCGGTGGCCAACGCGCCGGCGCTGCTGCTCGCGGACGAGCCCACGGGCAATCTCGATCCACGCACGGCGGAGCATGTGTTCGCGACGCTTATGACCCTGGCGCGCGCCAGCGGTCTCGCGGCCCTGGTCGCGACGCATAATCTCGAACTCGCGAATCAAATGGACCGCCGCGTGACTTTACGCGACGGCCGCATTGTCGAAATGGATTGAACGCCGCCGATCACGCCTTGGGCGGCTGGGGCTTCTTCTTGTCGATGAAGGCGTGCTTGTAATACAGGCCGAAGGCGACGAGGCCGGCCGCGCCGAGGACCAGGCCGGTCAGAAGGTCCTTGCTCGCGGTTTGGCCGACCGCGAAAGGAAAGCGCGAAACATATTCCTTCGTCCCGTCGTCGCTGCGGGCTTTCACCAGACCGATGAAATTGCCGTTCTTGGCGAAGTTGTATTCGAAATTCAACGTGCCGGTCTTGTATTTCTTGGGAGCGACGTAAATCTCGGTGTTGGCTTCAAGGTTCTCGCTGTCATCCTTTTGCCCGACATTGCGCAGGATGCGAATCTCCAGGTTCATGTCGCGCAGTTCGTCCTGCTGAGCGTCGAGCACGATGATGGTGGGGCCGGCGTCGGGGATATCGTCGCAAAACTGTTCGCGCGATTTGAGCGGCTGATAGCCGGTGAAAGTCATTGTATCCGGCCCGATCTTCATGATGCACTGGCCTTGATCGATGCTGACGCCGCCGTGGGCGTAAGCCTCGCTCGTCACGCCGAAAGTCGCCATCGCCGCGACGACGAGAAATCTGATATTCATTTTCGAACTCCCCATTCTTTCTTTTCGTTGGTCAGTCGCGACCGTTTCGTTCGGCGCGACGGGCGGCTCGTTTCGTTGGTTCCGCGCCCTCGGCTCTTGTCGCTCTTTCGATGAGCGCATCGCTGAAGTCGCCGCCCCGCTCCCTTGGATGCGTGTTGCCGCATCATATATCAATTTTTTCCGTCTTGTCGCGCGACGAACCGCCACATTTCGGGGACCGGAAAAATTGCTGCGCTCGCGAAGAAACGACATGTTCGCCCGGCGCCAGGCGGAACCGTTTCGCCAAAACGCGCCTATTGGCCGGCCGGGAGATCCCCGTCGCCTTGCGTCAGGAACAGCAACATAATTCCCACCGCGCCGACAAAGCGGAAGGCCGGCTCCTGCATGTTCCAGCCGTCCGAACGCCACATCTGAAACCATTCCCCGCCGATGACCGTGAATCCCACGAAATACAGCGACAGCGCGATGACGAGCCCCAATATCGCGACGCCCTTGGCCTCGTTGAAGGCGCGCCCATTTTCTTTCCGCGCCCGCGCCAGCCGGGCCGCGCCGGCGAGACACAGCGCGCCGGCGCACAGCTCCGCCGCGATGATGAAGGCGTAGGCCAATTGGTGCGCTGCTTCATTGTGGATCGCGCGCCAGAGGAAGGGCGAGGCGCGCGGGATCGTGTCCATCGACAAAATATGCCGCACCGCCGCGAAATTGGTCTCGTAATCGAAGATATTGTCGAGGCCGATCAGCAACGCCAGCACGCCCACGCCGCCGACAAGAAAAACTTTCGCGCCTCGAAGAATCATGGCCTTTGGCTCCCGTCACGGTTTTTTGGCGACTATCATAAAAGTTCCTATATCGGCGCGCCAATGTCGAGCGCGCGAAGCACGCGGGTGGCGCGACCCGTTAAAGCGCCTATTTGTCCTGCCAGCGGATAAGGAGTGGACATGATCACACTTTATTATTGGCCGACGCCCAATGGCCATAAGATAACGATTTTTTTGGAGGAAGCGGGCGTTCCCTATCGTATTTTTCCGGTCAATATCGGCGAGGGCGAGCAGTTCCGTCCGGAGTTTTTGGCGATTTCGCCCAATAATCGGATGCCGGCCATCGTCGACGACGCGCCGGAGGATGGCGGCGCGCCGCTTTCGGTCTTCGAATCCGGCGCGATACTTGTTTATTTAGCGGAAAAGACTAGAAAATTCTTGCCCGAGGATACGCGCGGCCGCATCCGCGTGTTGGAGTGGCTGTTTTGGCAGGTCGGTGGGCTGGGGCCGATGGCCGGCCAGAACCACCATTTCGGACGCTACGCGCCGCAGAAAATTCCTTACGCGATAGACCGCTATGTCAAAGAGACCAACAGGCTCTATGGCGTTCTCGACCGCCAGCTGGCGCGGGAGCCTTTCCTGGCCGGCGAATATTCGATCGCCGACATGGCCGCCTACCCCTGGATCGCGCCGCATGAGGAGCAGGGTCAAAATCTGAAGGATTTTCCTAATGTCGAACGCTGGTTCGAGGCCATCGCCGCCCGTCCGGCGGTACGCCGCGCCTATGCCGCCGGCGCGCATTGGCAGCGCGAGCGCAGCGGGTTTACCGATGAAGAACGTCGGATTTTGTTTGGCCAGACGGCGGCCAGCGTCGCACCCAAGGGATGAGCGCGGGCTTTCCCTGCTCCGCCATCGTCAGTTGTAGCTAATGAGTTCGCGATAGACCCAACCAACGGGGTATCCGTCGAGAGTCGCCACGAACGACCACGGTCTGCCGCCGTCATCGGCGCCATCTCGCAGCACTTGCACGACGCAACCGTTGCCAATTACTCCAATGGCGTTCTCGCGTATGCCGCCGACATTGCGCGGCGCGAATATCGAGGCATCATCGCGGAGAGTGATTTTGTCAGTCACCATGGCGTCCTCCAATCGAGGGGGTGGAATGCCTCGTAACTTAATCGACGCCGCGCCGTCACGGCGTGCGTTGGCGCACATGCCGGACCGGCGCGGGCGATTTCGCCTTCGCGATCTTGCGCGCGCGTGCGGCGTCGCGGCGCTCGCCGCTCTGGCCGCGCCGGCGCTAGCGGGAGAGCCGCCACCCGGCTTCGCTCGTCTTTCGGATATAGCGCCGGGCGTCGCGCAGCAGATGCGTTACGCGGGCTCCAATAATTTCACCGGCGCGCCCGTCCCGGGCTATCGCGCCGCGCAATGTTGGTTGCGGCTCGATGCGGCGCGGGCGCTCGCGGCGGCGCAAGCCGAGGCGCGCGCCAAAGGCTTCGATCTTGTCGTTTACGATTGCTATCGCCCCAGGCGCGCGGTCGCCGCTTTCGTCGACTGGTCAAAAAACGACGACGAAAAGACCAAGCCCGCCTATTACCCCAATGTCGAAAAGCGCGAGCTTTTCGCTCAAGGCTATATCGCGGAACAATCCGGCCATTCGACAGGGCTGGCGGTCGATCTCGGCGTGAAGGGCTGGGATTTTGGAACGCCGTTCGATTTTTTCGACAGGCGCTCCTGGACCGGCGCGCTAAAGCGCGGCGTGGCGCGGCTCAACCGCGCTAGGCTCGTCGCGCTGATGCGGCGCCATGGCTTCGACAATTACCCGCGCGAATGGTGGCACTTCACGCTTCGCGGCGCGAAAAATGTCGAAAGCCGCGATGTCGAGATCGAGTGAGCGCCAGAATCGCGCTCGCGCGCTCAAAACGGGTGATATTGATACAGCCAGTTTTCCGATAGCACGGCGTCGCCGTTCTTCAAGAACAGTCGCATCTCCACCGGGTCAGCCCCCTCGACGGTCAGATCGAATTGGGCGCGCCAATGGCCGGTCACGCCGTCGAACACTGCCTCGGTGAAGATATAGGAGAATGTCCCGCGCGATGCCCAAAGGACCGGCTCCGGCTTGACGCCGAAAGGCAGTTTTTCCAGGGGGCCGCCCAAAAACTCGACCATGAATTTGCGCACGCCCTTGGGGCGCGGCTTGCCGGGCTGGCCGCCATTGCCGAGCCTTGTCGCGACGCAACGCGCGAGCGGCGTCGGATAAGGCTCGTCGGCCAACCAATGCAGACGGTAGGAGAAATCGAACTCGGCGCCGGGAACGGCGGTTTTCTCGGGCACCCAGGCCACCACGATATTGTCGTGGATCTCATCGTCGGTCGGGATCTCGATCAGCTGAATCGCGCCCTTGCCCCAGTCGCTCTTCGGCTCGATCCAGACGCTCGGACGACGGTCGTAGAACACATTGTCGAGATAATGGTCATAATTTCGGTCGCGCTGCATCAGCCCGAAGCCCTTGGGATTATTATCGCCAAAGGCCGAGGCCATCACGCGTTGCGGATTGTTGAGCGGGCGCCATAGCCGCTCGCCGGCGCCGGTCCACATCGACAATCCGTCGGAGTCGTGAACCTCTGGGCGCCAATCGATCGCCGTAGGCTTCCTGGTTTCCGAGAACCAATACATCGAGGTCAGCGGCGCTATGCCGAAGCGCACGAAATCGCCGCGCAAAAAAAGCTTGCAGTCTATGTCCATGACGACGCCCTTGCCGCGCGTCATGAGGAAGCGATAGGCGCCGACGATATGCGGGCCTTCGAGCAGCGCGTGCAGCACGACGCCGTCCTCGGTCTCCGGGCCGATATAGATGTGCGAGAAGTCGGGGAACTCCTCGGAGCGATCCGCGACCCAGGTGTCGAGCGCTATTCCTCGCGCCGACATGCCGTACTGGCGCAGTTCGCCGATGGCGCGAAAATAGGAGGCTCCGAGAAACGCCACCCAGTCGTTCTTTTTCCAGTCCAGCTGCCCGCTTTTGGACTCCTGCAAGCGAAAGCCCGCGAAACCCGCGCCGGGGGAGAGCTGATGCGCGATCGAATCTTCGGGCATGTTGAAGTAGGCGGGATCGTAGAGAATCTCGCGCGCCTCGCCGCCGTCCACTTTATGAATACGCACGGCCTTTTTGAAGAACATGCCGAGATGGAAGAACTCGACCGGAAAACGCTCCTTGTCCGCGGCATAGAGCGCGTAATCGGTATTGTAAGTGATCTTGCCCCAGGCTTCGTAATCGATCTTGCTGGTGATTTGCGGGTCCGGGACCGCCGGCGGCCGATAGGGCTCCTTGATCAGCCGCCGCGCCTCCTCTTGTAGCGTCTCGAAGGAAAAGGGCGCCGGCGCGCTAAATTTCAAAGCCGCGCCCGTCTGCGCCTCGGCCGCGGGCGCGCCGACCGCGCCGAGGGCGCCGGTCGCGGCGGCGGCTTTTAGAAAGGCGCGGCGATCGGGAGTGTCGGTCATGAGCTCATCCTTGAGGCGTGTATGCGCGCGGAAAGGCGTCAAGCCTGCTCGCGATACCTTAAAAATTTCGGTGGAGGTCAGCCGCGAATGGGCTCGTGGCGCACGGCGGCGCGCATGAAGAAATAGAGGCCGACGAAGCCCAGCAGCGCGAACACCACCTCGAAGATGTGGCTGACCAGGGGGTCGAGCTGAAACAGGCCGCCCAGCGCCCAGCCGGCGGCCCAGGAAGCGCCCACCAACTCGGTGCCGACGAGGATCGCGACGGCGACCAAGGTGGAGAGATGAAGGAGATTGATCGGCTTCTGGCTCATGTCGGTTTTCGCCTCGGCGCATGCATCTAGGGTCAGGGCCGCGGCCCCGCGCCGAACCGGCCCAAATCCCTGCTATAGGATCGTCGCCGCCGGGGCAAGTGGGGGCGCGCGCCGCTCACTCTGCCTCCAAGCCCTCGGCTTCCGCCGCCAGCAGTTTCGCCCGCGCCTCCGCCGCTTCGCGCTGGCGGTTCCACATCGCCGCGTATTCGCCGTTTTTTTCGAGCAATTGCTGATGCGTTCCGCGCTCGACGACGCGTCCGTGGTCGAGAAAGACGATTTCGTCCGCCTCGACCACCGTCGAGAGGCGATGCGCGATCACCAGCGTCGTCCGCCCCTTGGCGACGCGGCGCAACGCTTCTTGAATCTCGTGTTCGGTGAAACTGTCCAGCGCCGAGGTCGCCTCGTCCAATATAAGAATGGGCGGTCCCTTCAGAATCGTGCGCGCTATGGCGACGCGCTGCTTCTCGCCGCCCGAAAGTTTCAGCCCGCGCTCGCCCACCTGCGCGTCATAGCCGCCGGGAACCGAGGCGATGAAGCGGTCGATTTGGGCCAGCGCCGCCGCCTCGCGCACCTCCGCGTCGCTGGCGTCCCAGCGTCCGTAACGGATGTTGTAGCCTATGGAGTCGTTGAACAACACGGTGTCCTGCGGCACCATGCCGATCGCCGCGCGCAAGGATGCTTGCGTGACGGCGAGAATATCCTGGCCGTCGATCAATATGCGCCCGCCTTGCGGCTCATAGAAGCGGAACAGCAGTCTCGAGATCGTCGATTTGCCGGCGCCCGACGGCCCGACGATCGCCAGCGTCGCGCCGGGCTTCACGTCGAAACTCACGCCCCGCAAAATCGGTCGTTTTTGGTCGTAGTAAAATTCGACGTTCTCGAAAGTGACATGGCCCTCGCTCACCATGAGTGGCGGCGCGCCGGGACGGTCGGCGATCTCAGGATTTTGCCCAAGGATCGAGAACATGCGCTCGATATCGACGACAGCCTGACGCACCTCGCGGTAAAACGTGCCCATGAAATTGAGCGGCTGATAAAGCTGGATCATCATCGCGTTGATCAACACGAAATCTCCGACCGAGGCGCGCCCGGCGCGAATGTCGTAAACGCACATGAGCATCACCAGCGTCAGGCCGATGGTGAAGATCGCCGCCTGACCGGCGTTGAGTATGGCCAGGGATGTATACGAATCGATGCTGGCTATGCGATAGCGCTCCATCGATTTGTCATAGCGTTCGGCTTCGCGTTCCTCGGCGCGAAAATATTTGACCGTTTCGTAATTGAGCAGGCTATCGATGGCCTTCACATTGGCGTCGATATCGCTCTCGTTCATCGCGCGGCGGATGCTGATGCGCCAGTTCGTGGCGAGCGCGGTATAGGCGAGGTAAAGAAAAATCGTGATCGCCGTGACGAATGCGTAAGTCCAATTGAACTGCCAAAGAAACACCGCCAGCACCAGCACGAATTCGACGATCGTCGGCGCTCCCGACGACATCACCAGACGCGACAGCGTCTCGATCGCGTCGCGTCCACGCTCCAGCACGCGCGTCAATCCGCCGGTCTTGCGGCTGATGTGAAAACGCATCGACAGTTCGTGCATATGGACGAAGACGTCGCTGGCGAGGCGTTTCACCGCATGCATGGCGACGGCCGCGAACAAGGCGTCGCGCGCCTGCGTGAGCAACGCCTGCGCGATGCGCAGCACGCCATAGAGAATCGTAAAGCCCACCGCGCCGGCGAGCAGCGAAGGAATCGCCGCCTCGCCTCTTTGATCTAGCGCGTCCGCGCCCCATTTAAAAGCATAGGGCACGGCCGTATTGACGAATTTGCCAATGAGGAGCAGCACGAATGTCAGCAGCACGCGCCGTTCGAGATCGGGGCGGCCCTTGGGCCAAATATAAGGCCAAAGATGCGCGAGGGTCGCGAGAAGACTAGGGTCCTTGAAGTTGGCGTCGACTATTTCCGCCGCGCCGCCGCGATTGCCGGAGGCGCGGCTTCCCATTCTGAGCATTGTGCGATCCGTTCGAGGGGGAGCCTCAATGTTGGTCGAGGCTTTGCCGTCATATAGGACGTTTAAGTTGGCGACGCATCACGCAACACAAAAAAGCCACGCTTGAAATCCCTGCTCCCTCCCGTAAAAGGCGCCGGGGCAAAGAGACGAATCATGACCGAGATTAAAAATATATGCGTTTATTGCGGCTCCTCGCCGGGCGATAATCCCGTCTACGCTGCGGCCGCGCGAGCGCTGGGGACGGCGTTGGCGCGGGCCGGAATCGGCCTGGTGTTCGGCGGCGGCTCTTGCGGTCTCATGGGCGTCGTCGCGCGCGCCGTCTTGGCGGAAGGCGGCAACGCGCGCGGGATAATTCCAGGCTTTCTGGACGAACGCGAGGTGGCGCTCACGGGTCTAACCAAGCTTGAGATCGTTCCCGACATGCACATTCGCAAGCAACGCATGTTCGAGGCGGCCGACGCCTTCGTCGCGCTGCCCGGCGGCATCGGAACGCTCGAGGAACTCGCCGAACAACTCACCTGGATTCAGCTCGGGCGCCACGCCAAGCCGCTGGTGATCGCCGACATCGGCGGCTTTTGGCGCCCGCTGCTGACCCTGTTCGCGCATATGCGCGGCGAGGGCTTTATCCGCGCGGACTACGAGATGCGCTATCTCGTCGCCGAGCGGGTGGAAGACGTGATTCCGATGATTCTAAAAGCCGCGTCTCGCGTCAAAAAAGACGCGCGAGAGACCGCCGTCGTCGTCGAACGGTTTTGAGCGGCGGCGGGCCTGAATCGATTCGTCACCCCGCCAATTGTCCGCCGCGGTTCGTCCCCAGGTGGTCGCCAATACGTTTGACCGACTCGCGGTCGAAACCAATGTCAAGGGACTAAAGCCGAATTCAACCGCGCGAATGAGGAATTTTTGTTGCAATTTTAACACAACGATTAAGAAAACGCGCGCATTCTGGGGAACTGATTCGGCGCTCGTTGACCTCGGCGGTCGTCCGATCTACCCCGATAGGATAGATTCGCATGGCCGAGCGGCGCTTTGCTTTAGCCAGTCCTCCGCGTCGCCTTTCGCAGAGCGCAAGACAGGGATTTCGATCATGACCAAGGCAGCACTTTTGTCCAGCGCGGCGCTTGCGGTTTTTCTCGCGGTCCCCGCCGCGTCCGCCGCCGATCTTCCCTTCCGCAAGTCCCCGCCCGCCTCCGCGCCGGAGCCGATCTTCACTTGGACCGGGTTCTATGTCGGCGTTAACCAGGGCTTTGGCGGCGCCGTGCTCGACGCCAACGTCAACCTGGCGGGTCCCGGCGTTTTGAACAACACGCAGACCACCAATCGGGCGAACGGCTTTTCCGTCGGCGGAGAGGCCGGCTACGATTATCAGTTCTCGAACAATGTCGTCTTGGGCGTCGAGACGGACATGCAATGGAGCGAGATTCGAGCCTCGCATCAGGCGACGACCTATTCTTCGGCCGCCGCTCTCTTTGGCAATGCGAATATTGGCAACAATCTAAATTGGTTCGGCACCACGCGGCTCCGTTTGGGCTATTCCTTCGGCCGGCTATTGCCTTACGTCACCGGCGGCGTCGCTTATGGCGAAGTCGCCGCCAATGGAGAGCAGTTCGTCGGCGGCGCTCTTTTCGGCGGTTCCGCGACGCAGACGAATGTCGGTTGGGCGGCCGGCGCGGGCCTCGAATACGCCTTGTCCGAAAATCTTTCGGCGCGGGCCGAATATATTTATGTGCAGATTCCAGGCGTCAACGGGCCCGCGGCCGGTTTCACGCCGGCGCCGTTTCCGTCCCTGGTTGGCTCTTTCTCAACCGGTTCCTTCGGGGCTCATTTGATCCGAACCGGCCTCAACTGGAAATTTGGCGGCCCGGGCTCGCTCTCGCCCGACACCGCCCTGTCCTTGGTGACCGACCCGCCGACGCTTGACTGGACCGGCTTTTACGTCGGCGCGAATGGGGGTTATGGCGGCGACAGAGTCGATGCGCTTGTTAATCTCGTGTCCGCCCTGCCGGTCGCCACCTCGACGCAAACCCAAAATCGCAACAGCGGTTTCATGGCGGGCGGCCAACTCGGCTACAATCGCCAGCTTTCAAATCATGTGGTCGTCGGTCTCGAAACGGACGCACAGTGGAGCGGCGTCAAAGCCTCGCACCAGGCCTCGAATGGCCCCGGCGCCTTCACGCTTACCGACATAGGCAATGGACTTGACTGGTTTGGGACGACGCGGGCGCGCCTCGGCTGGGCGTCTGGCTCGACGCTGACCTATGTCACGGGCGGCGTCGCCTATGGCGACGTCAGCGCCCACGGGTCGCAGATTTCGAACGGCCTGTTCTCCGGTTGCGCGACCCAATCGAAAGTCGGTTGGACGATCGGCGGAGGCGTGGAATATGCGCTGAGCCAAAATCTTTCGCTGAAAGCGGAGTATCTTTATATCGACTTCGGCGGCGTCGCCGGCACGGCCTATGGCTTCGCCCTCGCGCCAGTTTCGCCCTTCGTCGGCTCCTTTTCGACGGGAAACTTCACCGCCAACGTCACTCGGATCGGCTTGAACTGGCGATTTGGCGGCCCATCGACAGCGCCAATCGTGGCGAAATATTAAACTTCCAGCCGCGCCCTCCAGCAACGGCGCGATTGACGCGCGCCGCTGGTTGGCGCAATGCTACGAGCGCCAGGGGAGCCCCGCCCGGCGCCGTCGCTGGGGCTGAGAGGCCGAAAGCGCGCCCGGGGGCGCGGCTCGGCGACCCTTCGAACCTGATCCAGCTCATGACTGGCGTAGGAAGGGTCTATGTCGCATCTTTTCAAGACGTCGCCACGCAACGGGATTCGCCGCGATGCGGGTTGAGGTCGTCGGCGCCGGCGTCGCGGGGCTGACTGTCGCCTTCGAACTCGCCCGCCAAGGCGCGGCGCAAGGACTGCGCGTCGAGCTTGTGGAGCGCCGGCCGCGAGCCGGACTAGGCTGCTCGCGATACGCTGGCGGCATGATCGCTCCCTGGTGCGAGTTGGAAAGCGCCGAACCGATCGTCGCGACGCTCGGCGTCGAGGCGCTGGAGTTCTGGACGAAGGACATTCCGGTCGCCACGGTCGCGGGCAGTCTCGTCGTCGCGCCGCCGCGCGACCGCGCTGAACTCGTCGATTTCGCCCGCCGCGCGCAAAACTTCGAGGAACTCGACGCAGCGGGCGTCGCCGGGTTGGAGGGCGATCTCGCCAGCCGCTTCGACAGCGCCCTATATTTTGGGAGCGAAGCGCATCTCGACCCTCAGGCGGCGATGACCGCGCTTGGCGAGAGCTTGGCGGGAATGCACAATGTGAGCTTGCGCTTTGGCGAGAGCGCGCGAGGTGACGCCGATTGGACCGTCGATTGTCGGGGCTTCGCCGCTCGCGACGAACTGCCCGGCCTACGCGGCGTCAAGGGCGAGATGGTGATGCTGCGCAGCGGCGATCTCACCCTGTCGCGCCCAGTTCGGATGTTGCATCCCAAGCGCCCGGCCTATGTCGTGCCGCGCGGAGCCGGCCTTTTCATGATCGGCGCCACAATGATCGAGAATGAGGAGGCAGCGCGCGTCACGGCGCGCTCGGTGGTCGAATTGATCAACTCCGCCTATGCGATCCACCCCGCTTTCGCCGAGGCCGAAATCGTCGACATGGGCTCCGACGTTCGCCCCGCCTTTCCAGACAATTTGCCACGCCTCACGCGGCGTGGGCGCACACTTTATGTCAACGGGCTCTACAGGCATGGTTTCCTGCTCGCCCCGGCTCTGGCCCGCCGCGCCGCGAGAATGGTGATCGAAAACGCCTGGTTTCCGGAGGTTTGCCATGCGCATCCGGGTTAACGGGCATGAGCGAGACGTCGCCGCGCGAACGCTCGCGGCTCTGCTGGAAGAACTCGAATATGGCGACCAGCTTGTCGCCACCGCGCTCAACCGGGATTTTGTCCGCGCGAAGGATCGAGTCGAGACGCCGTTGCGTGAAAACGATTCCGTTGAAATCGTCGCGCCCAAGCAAGGAGGGTGACCCTTGGACGACGCGCTGACGCTCTACGACGTAATGCTCGACTCTCGCCTGCTGCTCGGCACGGCGCGCTATCCCTCCCCGGCCATTCTGGCGCAAGCGATCCGCGCCGCGAAAACACAAATTGTCACCGTGTCGCTGCGGCGCGAAGCCGGCGGATCCCGAGGCGGCGAGAGTTTTTGGACGCTCATCCGCGAATCGGGCGCGCGGGTTTTGCCCAACACCGCCGGTTGCCGCACGGTCAAGGAGGCGGTGACCACGGCGCAAATGGCGCGCGAGGTTTTCGGGACGGACTGGATCAAGCTGGAAGTCATCGGCGACGAGGATACGCTGCAACCCGACGTGTTCGGCCTCGTCGAGGCGGCGCGCATCCTTGTTGGGGATGGCTTTTGCGTCTTCCCCTATATGACAGAGGACCTTGTCGTCGCCGAAAAACTGCTGGACGCCGGTTGCCGGGTGTTGATGCCGTGGGCGGCGCCGATCGGCTCGGGACGCGGAATCAACAATATTTTCGGGCTGCGGTCCTTGCGCGCGCATTTTCCACAAACGCCGTTGGTCGTCGACGCGGGGCTCGGGGCTCCCTCCCACGCCGCGGCGGTGATGGAACTCGGCTATGACGCCGTATTGCTAAACACCGCCGTATCGCGCGCTGGCGATCCCGTCGCCATGGCGCGCGCTTTCGCGCTCGGCGTCAACGCGGGTCGCGCCGCCTTCCTCGCGAAACCGATGACGCCGCGCGATTTCGCGCGGCCCTCGACGCCGGTGATCGGCCGCGCCTTCGACGAGGGCGCGGCGTGAGGTTGGACCCCTTTTATCTCATCGTCGACGACGCCGGGTGGCTGGAGCGATTGCTGCCCCTCGGCGCGAAGCTCGTGCAACTGCGGATCAAGGATCGCCCGGAAAACGACGTTCGCTCACAAATTCGCGCGGCGCGAAAGCTCTGCACGAAATTCGCCGCGCGATTGGTGATAAACGACTTTTGGCGCCTCGCGCTCGACGAGGACTGCGACTTCGTGCATCTTGGCCAAGGCGATTTGGACGGTGCCGACATCGCCGCGCTGCGCGCGAAGGGCGTGCGGCTCGGCGTTTCCACTCACGACGAAGCCGAACTTGATCGCGCCCTTTCGCTGTCTCCCGATTACATCGCGCTGGGGCCTATCTATCCAACGCTGCTGAAGAAAATGTCTTTCGCGCCACAGGGGCTGGAGCGTCTGGGCGACTGGAAGCGACGCATCGGCGACATACCGTTGGTCGCCATCGGTGGACTGACGCCGGAGCGCGCGCGGCTCGTGTTGCGGGCTGGCGCCGACAGCGCTTGCGTCGTCACCGACATTCTGCGCAACCCCGGGCCCGAAGGCCGCGCGCGCGAGTGGATCGCGGCGACGGCGAGTTGGCGCGCTTGAGCGGAGCGCCGGCACTTGGCCGCTCTCCGCGGCGAGAATGCGCCCAACACTTCGCTTTCCGTTTCGCGCCGGAGTTTGCTAAGCCCTCGTCTGGGAAGGACGCTGTTTTGGGGCGAGCCGCTCCCTGGGGAGACGGCACAATGCTCTCGGTAATTCTTCTCGGCTACGAACTCCACCGCGCGGACGGCGGGTCGCGACGCGACGAACTCGTTCTGCGCAGCCTCGCCTCGCTCGTCGAGGGCGCCGTGGACGGGCTCATTGCCGATGTCGCGCTGGTCGGCCCCAACGGCGCCGGGTTCGGCAGGCTCGCCGACGAGGCCGGCTGCGTCCTGGTCGAGAACGATGCGCCCGCCAAAGGGGCCGCCGAAGCGCTGGCGGGGGCGCGGCAGTCCAATGTGTTTTTTTTCCTTGCCGGTCACGCCATAGATCGAGGCTTCATCGAGGAAGCCCGCGACGCCATCGCTTTCGGCGGGCTAAAGGCGGCGCGGGTGTTGCGGGGGGCGCCCGAGAGCCTTTTGACTCGGTTGGCGCCGAGTCTGGCGCGGCCGGTCGGCCTACTCGCGCGCAAGGAATCGATCATCGAGGCCGAGGCGACGGATCTGACAAAACTCGCGCGCCGTCTGCGCGGCGTTGATCTGGTCGCGCATGCGCGAAAGTGCGTCTAGATGCGCGCGCGTGCGCGAAAATGCGCGCCGCTATCGGCTCGAAAACGTGTTGCAGGAGTCGATTTGACCCGACTGCAGGCCGCGCTGCAGCCATTGCACGCGCTGCGCCGAGGAGCCATGCGTGAAGGAGTCCGGCACGACGACGCCGCGCGAGGCCTTCTGCAATCGGTCGTCGCCAATCGCCTGCGCGGTCGCCACGGCCTTTTCGACGTCGCCCTGCTCCAAAAACTGCCGCTTGGCGTTGCCGTTGGCGGCCCAAACTCCGGCGAGACAATCCGCCATTAATTCAATGCGTACCGACAGCGCATTGGCCTCGGCCCGGCTTTCGGCGCGCTCCTGCGCCTGATGCACTTTCGGCAGGATGCCCAGTTGATTCTGGATGTGATGGCCCATCTCATGCGAGATGACATAGGCATAAGCGAAATCGCCGCCGCCGCCGAAGCGCGTTTTCATGTCGCGAAAGAACGATGTGTCGAGGTAGATTTTACGGTCGAGCGGGCAATAGAACGGCCCCATCGCCGATTGCGCCGCGCCGCAGCTCGATTCGGTTTGGCCGTCGAACATGACCAATCTCGGCGGCTGAAACGCGATGTTCTTTTGCGCTGGCAGAACCTGCGACCAAACTTCTTCATTTTCGCCGAGAATCTTGGCGACGAATTGCCCCATCTGGTCGGTCGGCTGGCCGGTCGTCCCGCGCTGGCTCTGTCGCGGAGCCGTGACTTGGCCGCCGCCGCGCATGTTGTTGAGCATTTCCGCGCCGCCGATCAGCACCGCCGGGTTAATGCCGGTCATGTAGCCGATGAGGCCCAAAATCACGACCGTGCCGAGGCCCAAATGGCCAGCCCCGATGCGCGAGCCGCCGCCCGCGTCCGCATATTGATCGCCGCCGCGACGGTCTTCGACGTTTTGCGAACTTTGAAAATCTTCCCACTTCATCGCCGAAGGCTCCAGCAGCGTCGTTCCGCCAGTTACATAGCAGCGAACCGACCCAATGAGTAGAGAGCCGAAGCCGCCGCCCGCGATTTTAGTAGAGCCCCCCGCCAACCTTCTGATCGATGTCCTGCGGCGAGTGCTGCGCCGCGCCGCCCCCGCCGCTATAAGAATCGGGCGGCGCCGTTCCGGGTTTGAACGCCTCGAGAATCGAGCCTTGGCCCGAAGAGCGCATCCCGGAATGCGGATCGACCGAAATTAGTTTGATGCCCGGAGGCACGCGGAAGGGAACGTCGGGCTTATCCTTGAGCGCGACCGTCATGAAATCGCGGAAGATCGGCGCGGCGTAAAGCGCGGCCTGAGCATGATCGCCCATCGAGCGGGGCCGGTCGTAGCCAATGAAGACGCCGACGCAAAGATCCGGAGAATAGCCGATAAACCAGAGATCCTTGGCCTCGTTGGTGGTGCCCGTCTTGCCGGCGAGATGCTTGCCGACCGCCTTGATCGCGACGCCGGTGCCGCGCTGAATCACGCCTTCCATGATCGAAGTGATCTGGTAGGCCGTCAACGGGTCGATCACCTGCTCGCGCTTGTCGATCAGCTTGGGTTCGTTCTGATTGTCCCATTTGGGCGCGTCGCAGCCGAGACATTGCCTGTCGTCGTGACGGTAGACGGTATGACCCCAACGGTCCTGCACGCGATCGACCAGCGTCTCCTTGATCCGTTTGCCGCCATTGGCGAGCATCGAATAGGCGGTCACCATGCGCATCAGCGTGGTTTCGCCGGCGCCCAGCGACATCGCGAGATAGGGCGGCATGTCGTCGTAGATGCGGAAACGCTTGGCGAATTCAGCGATGATGGGCATGCCGACATCCTTGGCGAGCCGCACCGTCATCATATTTTTCGAGTGCTCGACTCCATAGCGCAACGGATGCGCGCCACTGCCGTGGCCGCCTTCGAAATTTTCCGGGGTCCACATGGTTCCGTCGGCTTGCACGATGGAGATCGGCTCGTCGAGAATCTGCGAGGACGGCGTGTAGCCGCCGTCGAGCGCGGCCGCGTAGACAAAGGGCTTGAACGAGGAGCCCGGCTGACGCAATGCCTGCGTCGCCCGGTTGAACTCGGACTGGTCGAAGGAAAAGCCCCCGACCATCGAGAAAATGCGCCCGGTATAGGGGTCCATCGCCACCATGGCGCCGGAAATTTCGGGGATCTGCCGCAGGCGGTATTGTCCGGCGCGGCCCTGCATGGGTTCGACATAGACGACATCGCCGGGCGTGAGCGTGCCGCGCACGCCGCGGCCGGCCCAGCGCATGCCGTCGACCGGCAGAACGCCGGTCTCGCGTTCGCGCGCCACCTCGCCGGATTTTTCGCGCGGCGGCTGCAGACCGATGCGAGCCTGCGCCTCGCTGGCGTCGAGCACCACCGCCAGCCGCCAAGGTTTTACGTCGCCGAGCGCCGGAATCGCCGCCAGCTGCGTTCCCCAGTCGGACGAAATGTCGATATGATTCATGGCCCCGCGAAAGCCGTGCGCCTCGTCGAAGCGCACCAAGCCATCCGCCAGCGCCTTCCGCGTCAGCGCCTGAATCTTTGGATCGAGCGTTGTTCGGACGGACAGACCGCCTTCGTAGAGCTTTTTTTCGCCGTAAAGATCAAGCAATTCACGCCGAACCTCCTCGGCGAAATAGCCCGCCACGTAAGTGTTTGGCGAGAGCACGCGCGGGTTGACGCCAAGCGGCTCCGCCTTGGCCTTGGCTCCATCCGCGGGCGAAACGAATCCGTCGGCTATCAATCGGTCGATCACGTAATTTCGCCGCTCGATGGCACGATCACGGTGCAGGAAAGGGTGATAGTTGTTCGGCCCTTTCGGCAAGGCGGCGAGATAGGCCGCCTCGGCGATGGTCAACTCGTTGACCGATTTGTTGAAATAATTGAGCGCGGCGGCGCCGACGCCGTAATTTCCGAGGCCTAGATAAATCTCGTTGAGATAAAGTTCGAGAATGCGCTCCTTCGAATAGGCCGCTTCGATGCGAAACGAAATCAGCGCCTCGCGAATTTTGCGTTCGATCGAGCGTTCGTTTCCGACAAGGAAGTTTTTCGCCACCTGCTGGGTGATCGTCGATGCGCCCTGCACGTGCCGGCCGCCTTGGGCGATCACCATCAAGGCGCGGCCGACGCCCTCGGGGTCGATGCCGTTATGTGTATAGAAATTCTTATCTTCCGCCGAGATGAAAGCCTGCTTAAGCATCGGCGGAATCGCCGAACTGGGCAGGAACAGCCGTCTCTCATGCGAATATTCGGCGAGGATGGAGCCGTCGCCGGCGTGGATGCGGGTTGTGACCGGCGGCTCGTAGTTGCGCAGTTGCGCCGTATCGGGCAAGTCCTTGTCGTAATAAAACACCACGCCCGCGACGACGACCGCGCCGATGAGGAAGACAATCGTCCCCGTCGCGAACAAAAAGCCCAGAAATCGCACGAGCAACCGCATCAAATCCATCCTCGTCGCGGCGAAGGCGTTCGCCTCGCGGCCTTGGTCCTTGATCTCGTCGTTAGCCTCTCGGCGCGCGCCGATGTTTCGTTCGCCGACGGTTCGACGCATGGACCATGACGGCGAACATAGGCAAATCATGGCCGCGACCACATCTTTTTCGTGCGCGGCCAACTCGGGCAGCCGGTCGGCGCGATCCATATAAAACCGCGCCGCTTATTTGCGAACCCCTGCTTACATCCCTAGCGCGGTTCAATCTAGGGGCGCGCGGCCGAAAGCGACGCGCTGATTTTCATGCGTTCCCGTATCGAGGAGACGCGCCTGCCGCCTATCTGCAGTAATTTCGTGGCTTATTATGGGCGAGCGATCCGAAACGCCTACTTGGTCGAAGCGCGCGCGGCGTTGTCACGGGCGCTAAAATAGGCGTTGATGGCGTCCACGGTGGTTCGCGCCGCGCGTTCGCGCCATTCCGGCGAAACGAGGTTGGCGAGATCTTTTGCGCTGGATAGATAGCCGAGCTCCAGCAGCGCCGAAGGCACGTCATGCGCCTTCAACACAACGAAGCTCGCCGATCGGCTCGGGTTTTTGTTGAGACTGCCGGCCTCTCGCCACTTGCTCACCAACGAGGCGGAAAAGTCTCGCGCAAGCGCGCGGGTCTCGCGGCGGGTCAAGTCGAACAGAATGTCGCCTATCTCCTCGGCCTCGGCCTTTTGGTCGAGCCCAGCCGATTGGTCGGCGAAATTTTCGTTCTGCGCGATTTTCGCGGCTTCGGCGTCCGAGGCGCGCGAGGCGACAGTGTAGACCGTGGCGCCTTCGACGTTGGGCGAGCCGAGCGTGTCGGCGTGAATGGATAAAAACAGCGCGGCGCCGTGCTGGCGCGCGAAGCGCACGCGGTCGTCGAGGGCGATGAAGACATCGTCGGAGCGAGTCAGCAGCACGCGCAAGCGGCCCTGCGATTCGATCGTCGCCTTCAATGTCTTGGCGAATTCGAAGACAATGGATTTCTCCAATTCGCCATGTTTGCCCGCCGCGCCCACGTCCACGCCGCCGTGGCCGGGATCAATCACAACGAGCGGCTTCTCCGAAACGTCGCCAGGGGGCGGGCGCTCCACGACGGGCGTCGGCGCCGCCGCCGCGGACTTTTCAGCCGCGCCGCGCGTGTGTTCCGCCGCAGCTTCCATGAATTTAGCGGCGTCCACCGGCGCGAGGTCGATTTCCAGCCTCGCGCCCTCCGCGCGCGTAACGCTCTCCGCGCGCAAGACCTTGGCCGGACGGGCGAGTTCGATCACGATCCTGGAGCGGCCCGGCGCGAATTGCCCGAAACGATAAGATCTTATCAGCGACGATGACGCGCCTGCGGCTCTCGCGGAGACGACCTCTCGCCCCGACATCGGATCGAGCGGGAACGCCACCTCTGGCAGATCGACAATGATTCGGTCGGGCTCCGCGACCGCGAAAGTCTCGACGCGGACCGGCCCGGAGAGTTCGAACAATAAACGGGTTCCGCTTCCGTGCTGGTCGACCCGCGCCGCGATCGCCGTGACCGCCGCGGGCGCAGGCGAGTCGCTCATCGCCCCGGCCGGGACGGTAGATGATGCGAAAGCCGCCGCCAGCCCCCAGGCCGTCAGTGAACGTCGCGAACCGCCCGGCAAGCGCGAATCGTGGGTCACTTCCAAAATCCCAAGTACTGCGACGCTCTCGCGCGCGACGCTGGTTTGAAACGAACTTGAAACACGCGGGTTAAGAGAGCGTTAGCCGCGACGGCTCCTTTTGGCTAGCGTTTTTTCGAATTCGCGCCGGTTCGCCCCGTCTCGGCACGATTCCGGCCGCTTGCGGTAATCAGGCGTTGGCGCTATGTAATAAGGAGCAACCCGCATGGGCAGGGCTACGCGCAATAAATGCGCGAAGGCTTCATTCGAGGCTGATCGCCCGCCGAGAGGGAAAGCCAAATACTTCGGTCGCGCGCGCCGAGCTGCGCCGGTGCCGACAGATAGGCGCTTAATCGTTGGCGTCGAAAGGTTTTTTTGTGACGAACTCATGGCCTGTATTCATGGCTATGTCCATGGCGGGCGATTGCCCTGCGACACGCTTCGTGCGCTTGTTAGCGGCGTTCGTGCGCTTGGGTTGTCATGCCATGGGCCGTCATTCTGTTCCTCCGCTCGATTCTCGCGGCGGCTCACGCCGATTCCGCCTCGGTCGACCGGAAAATCTGTCCACCCGCCGCGGCGCCGGTCAGCGCGCGCGAAGCTTCTCAACTACTTCTCCTCCAGACATATGCGTTCGCGCGAAATGGCCCCGCCGAACAGCGGCCGCCGGGCTCCACGACGAGTCCGGGCGGATGCCGCCGGCCCTGCCACGCGCGACGCGGCAAAGAGTATCCCATGGCCAACAAAATGCTTATAGACGCCTCCCATCCGGAGGAAACTCGGGTGGTGGTGCTACGCGGTAACAAAGTCCAGGAATTCGATTTCGAAGCCGCCGATAAAATGCCGCTGCGAGGTAATATTTACCTCGCCAAGGTTACGCGCGTGGAGCCCTCGCTCCAGGCCGCCTTCGTCGATTACGGCGGTAATCGCCATGGCTTTCTGGCCTTCGCCGAGATCCACCCGGATTATTATCAGATCCCGGTCGCCGACCGCCTCGCCTTGCTCGAGGAAGAGAATAGAGCCCATCGACAGGCCGAGGAAGAAGAACATCGTCCGCAGCCGCAGGGCCGCGGCCGGCGCTCGCGGCGCCGCCACAATCACGACGGCGCGGAAAAGCGCGCCGCGAATGACGACGGCGTCATCGTTGGATCGGCGCCGAGCGGCGACGATGACGCCGGAAGGCCCGTCGAGAACTCAGACGCTCAAGGCTTCGAAATGCAGCCGTTCGAGGCTCCTGGAGAAGAACCGCGTGGCGTCGAGGCGCATGACTCCGAAGAATTCTCGGCCGAAGCGCGAGATCTCGAAGCGCATCCTTTCGAAGGCCTAGGGACGCCCCTGGAAATCCAGGCCCCGGCCGAGAAGCCGCAAGACGTGGGCGCCGCTCAAGACTTCGCCGAACGGCTCGAGACCGAGACGCCTCTGGCGGCGCCGCGCGACGAGACGGCGGGCGAACCGATTTCAATCGACCCTTCGGGTTTCGGCGTGGTCGAAGTCGGCTCCGCCGAAAACGCCGAATTCGAGCCGACCGAGCAGGATCACGAAATCAAGGCGCGGCGCCAGGACGAGCGCGACGAGGAACAAGATCGCGCGCGCGAAGAGTCCCGTCGGCAGCCCTCGCCGGACGATGACCACGAAGACGAGCATGACGACGAGGCGGATCACGTCGAGCATATAGGCGGCGACGCGATGGAGGAAGTTCCCTACCGCGCCACCCGCTCGCGCCGACAGTATAAAATTCAGGAAGTGATCAAGCGCCGCCAGGTGCTTCTGGTGCAGGTCGTCAAGGAAGAGCGCGGCAACAAAGGCGCGGCGCTCACCACCTATCTTTCGCTCGCCGGGCGCTTTTCCGTGCTTATGCCCAACACCGCGCGCGGCGGCGGCATTTCGCGCAAGATCACCGACGGCGCCGACCGCAAGCGGCTGAAGGAAATTGTCCACGAGCTCGAAGTGCCGGAGGGCATGGGCGTCATTTTGCGCACCGCCGGCGCGACGCGCACGAAGGCCGAGGTCAAGCGCGATTTCGAATATCTGCTGCGCATGTGGGAGAGCGTGCGCGAGCTTACGCTGCGCTCCAGCGCTCCGGCGCTTGTGTATGAGGAGGGCTCGCTGATCAAGCGCGCCATCCGCGACCTCTATGGCCGCGACGTCGACGAGGTGGTGGTTTCGGGCGAAGCGGCCCATCGCGAGGCGCAGGATTTCATGCGCATGCTGATGCCGAGTCACGCCAGAAACGTCAAATTGCATCGCGAACCGACGCCGATCTTCGCGGAAGCCGGCGTCGAGGCTCAACTCGACGCGATGTTCTCGACGCAAGTGACGCTGAAATCCGGCGGTTATCTCGTCATCAACCAGACCGAGGCTCTTGTCGCCATTGACGTGAACTCGGGGCGCTCAACGCGCGAACACAACATCGAGGACACCGCGCTACGCACGAATCTGGAGGCCGCCGACGAGGTCGCGCGCCAGTTGCGTCTGCGCGATCTCGCCGGGCTGATTGTGGTCGATTTCATCGACATGGAGGAAGGCCGCAACAACCGCGCGGTCGAGCGTCGCATCAAGGACGCCCTGAAGAACGACCGCGCGCGCATTCAGGTTGGTCGGATTTCGCATTTCGGCCTGTTGGAAATGTCGCGCCAGCGCATTCGCACCGGCGTGGTCGAAGGCTCCACGGCGCCCTGTCCGCATTGCGCCGGCGCTGGCACGGTGCGCTCCACCGCCTCGATCGCGCTGCATGTGCTGCGCATTCTGGAGGAGGCTTTGGTGCGCAGCTCCGCCCACGACATCACGCTGCGCACGCGCGCCACGGTGGCGCTCTATATCCTCAACCAGAAGCGTGCTCATTTGCTGGATCTCGAGCAGCGCTTCGGCGTGCACGTCACGGTCGCGGAGGACGACGCCTTGACCGGCGCGAATTATCACGCGATCGAGCGCGGTGAGCCCGCCTCTGGCGTGCGCGCGCCGCCAGTGCAGCATTTGCGAGTCGATTCGTTGAGGGCGGCGGACCTACTCGAGGAAGAGATCGCCGAAGAGGAAGTCGCGCCAGTTGAAGAGGCGGAACAAACTACTCCAGAACCGGTTCGAGAGCCTCGGCGCGGCCATGCTCGCGGCGGTCGGACCGGATTCGAGCGCCAGACGCCGCCGCGCCGCGAAATCGTCGAGGGCGAGGGCGTGGCCGAGACCGTCGCGGAGCCGCGCGGAGAGGACGAGGAAGACGCCGAAGGCTTGTCGCGCTCGCGCCGGCGGCGGCGGCGGCGTGGTCGCGGCGGCGGAAGTGGTCAGGTTGGAGAGTTGGCGCAGCCCGGCGCGGATCAACCGTCCGACGAAGGCTTGGCCTTCATGGCCCATATAGAGGGGGTTCCGGCTCAGATCGAGGAAGGTCGCGCTCCGGGGCGCGAAGGGCGTGGCCGGGGCCGCGGGCGCGGACCAGGCCGCTGGACTCGTTCGACGCCGCTCGCCCCGGAATTCCGGGAGCCCGAGATTTTTCCACTGGACGAAGGCGCGCGCCTCAGCGCGAGCTTTGTGTCGCCCGTTGAGGCGCATGTGCCGCAATTCGATCAATCGGCGCCGACGGCGGGATCGCGGACGATAGAGATTAGCGAGTCCGTCTCCGAGGCGGCAACGAGGGGGGAGACCGTCGAGCCTCCTGTCGCGCTCGAGCCCGCGCAAGCGCGAGCGATAGACGGCCAAGGGACGGGGGCGTCCGCGCACGGCGACGAGCCGCCGGTCGCTCAACCCGAAGCTCCTCCGCCGGCGCGGACCGAAACCGTGATCACCCAGGCCGATCCGGCGCACCCCAAGAAGGGCGGCTGGTGGCAGCGCGCCAGGGCGACGCTCGGCGGCGACAAGCGGTAATTAAGCCGAGCGGCTCAGCCAGGCGCTGAGCCGCTCGACGCCCAAGGCCACTTCCTCCGGCGGTCCGGCGTACGAAATTCGCAGGGTCGAAGCGCCCCGGGCGCGGTCGAAGTCGACGCCGGGCGTGACGGCGACGCCGATCTCCTCCAGCATGTCCGTGCAGAACCGAACCGAATCAGTCGTGAGATGCGAAACGTCGGCGTAGACGTAAAAGGCTCCGTCCGGCGGCGCGAACAGTGGCAGTCCGATTCGTGGCAGTTGGCGTAACAGCAGTAAGCGGCTGCGCGCATAGCCTCGCTTGATCGATTCGAGTTCCTCGCCAGCGTCGAAGGCGGCCAGCGCGGCGCGCTGCGACAGCGTCGGCGCGCAAATGGCCAGCGATTGCTGCAATCGCTCCATAGGTCGCGCCAGACTCGCTGGCGCTATCGCCCAACCGAGCCGCCAGCCTGTCATCGCGTAATATTTTGAAAAGGAGTTGACGACGATCGCGCCGCGCGAAAAGCGTAGCGCCGTCTCGGCGCGCCCTTCATACTCCAGCCGGTGATAGATTTCGTCGCTTACCAGCACAACCCCGGCGTCCTCGCAGAACGCGCATATTTTTTCCAGTTCCGCCGGCGCTATCATCGCGCCGGTTGGATTGGCTGGGCTCATGAGCAGCAAACCGTCGAGGCGCTCTCGCCGATGCGCGGCCTCGATGAGTTCCACGGTCGGCGCGAAGCGCGTTTCTGGCCCAACTTCAATCGGCGCGAGACTTAGCCCGAGGGCCTCCAAAATATTGGCGTATGCGGGATAGCCCGGCTGGACGACTCCAACGCGCGCGCCAGCGTCGAAGCCAGCGAGAAAGGCGAGAAGAAAGGCCCCGGACGAGCCCGTGGTCACCATGACGCGGTCGGACGCGACCTCCACGCCATAATGCTCCGCGTAGTGACGGGCGATGCGCTCGCGCAAAACAGCGTCGCCCATCGCCTCGCCATAGCCGAGGCGGCCGTCCCGCAGCGCCGCGACGGCCGCCTCGCGTACGACGAGAGGCGCGGGCGCTCCGGGCTCGCCAAGCTCCATATGAATAATTTGGCGTCCCGCCTGTTCGAGGCGCCGCGCTTGGCGCAACACTTCCATCGCCATGAAGGGCGCGACGGCGGCGCGGCGGGAGGGTTTTGGCGGGCTCATGGGCCGCCTTATAACGCATTCGCCGCGCGGCGCCTCTTTGATTGAACCCCAAACGTGAACCCCGAACGTCAGGACGCGGTCCCGCCCTTTCGCGCGCGCATGAAGGACTCGAACTCCTCACGGTCCCTGGCGCGGCGCAACTCCTCGATATGCTGCGCGAAATCGCGCTCGGCTTCGGCAAGCTTGCGGCGCTCCGCCTCCAACCGGGCGAGTTCGCTTTCGCGCCATTCGTCGAAGGCGACATTGCCGGTCGAACGCCAGCTGGAAGCAGCCGCGCTCTGACCGCCTAGCCCGGCTTGCGAGTAGAAGGTCTGCTGAAAACCCGCGGCCTTTTCGCGGGCGAAGGCGAAAAGATCGCCCTGGTGGCCATGTTGACGCTGCCAGAACTTGGCGAACAGAATGGCCAATCCAATCGGCCAAAAGACGATGAATCCGAGAACCATCGCCGCGATTTCAAACGGTTTCCAGTGCATGCGCCCGCAGTATCCGCTTCGCCCGGCGAAAGAAGACGACATGCGGGAATCCCGATTACAGCCCATGATCCGCTCCAAGGTTCACCTCGCCGACCCGATCCGCCGCCGGCTGGGCAGAATCTAATAGCGGCCGGGCGCGGTGCAAGGGGCCGCGAACGCCGCGCGGGCCTCTGCCCCCGTTTGGCGCGGGTCAAACCTCGCGGCGAAACGAAAAAAGGCGGCGCTCGCCGCGCCGCCAGCCTCGCCAAAGGGTTGCCTGAACTTTATTTGGAGACATAGGCCGGCGCGGCGGTGGGGGCGCCAATCGACACCCAGACATTGGGGTTTTGCTCCGATTGGCGCTTGACGAAGCGATAGGGCGTCCTGTTCCAGGCCTTCACCTCGTCCCCGAGATTGTCGAGCACGAACTCACCGCGATTGGTCTTGACCGTCAGGACCGCGTGGCCGTCGCCATTGGCCTCCTTGACCACGGTCATCAGCAGCGCCTGACGCGGGAAGCCCTCGTCCATCAGCATGCGGCGTTTAAGCAGCGCGTAATCCTCGCAATCACCCTTGCCATCGGTCGGATAGTCCCATTGATCGACGACGCCCCAGTGATCCATGTCCGACACGGGCGCGACATTTTTGTTCACCGCGGCGTTGACTCGCTGGATCTTCCGCATGACGGCCGGAGTGAGGTCGATCGGCTGACCCGCGCGATCGTCGTCTGGGCATTCGTTGCGATAACGGCCGCAAAACTCGACCCAACCATAGGGAACGCTGGTGTCGGCGCCCACCGAGACATAAGTCGCGGCATCGGGGCCGGCCATGCTCGATTGCATGAGAGCGAAATAAGCCGCGGCGGCAAGAGTCGTGGCCAAGGCCGTTTTGGTGATGACGCCGAACATGCTCGCCTCCATTCGATGAAGCGAGATTAGGACTGTTGTTTTGCCACCTCAGAAAGTAATTATGCCGCATTTTATGCGAACTCGTTTAGATTTGAATTGGAGGAAAGTAAGTATAATTTCTTCTAATCGAAATGCATAAAATTGCTACTTTCTTTCCAACAAACTGATTTAAAATGGACTATTGCGCACAGACCGCCCTCGAATTTCGCCGCCGGCGCGCGGCCGACCCGCGTCAGGACGCAAATATTAACGCGGCCGCCGGAAAGTAGTTAATTGAGGCGATTTCGGCGGTCGGGACCAGGCCGCGCGCTCGTTCCCGCGACCTCGCCGTGCGCGGGGAGGACGCGCCATTGCTTCGGCTTGCGCACAAGGGATGATTGACTGGATTTCGCCATGGCGCCAGTTTGCGCCAATATGTGCTAAGCTTGCGCGGATTCCACATGGGCGCGGACATGAACCAGAACATCGCAATTGATAACGGTTTCAAATTCACCCCGAATGTAAGGACGTTCGGGCGCCTCGCGAGGGCGGTGTTCGGGGCGGGCCTTCTATTTTGTGGGGCGACCACGACCTGCGTCGCGCAGACACATACAAATCCTCCCGCCGCGCGCGATGCGAAGACGAGCGTTTCGAAGTTCGAGGCCCGCCGCATTCGCCACACATGCCAGGAAAGAGCCAATGAACGCGGAGTTAAAAGCGCTGAACGGGAAGCGTTTTTGACCCGCTGCTTTTTTGGACGCAGCGCGCTACGCGGCGTACGGCGCGATTGCGCCAAGCAGGGCGCCGCGAAAGGCCTCGACAAACCAGCGTTGCGCGACTTCGTGCGCGAATGCGTCAAGGAACAGCGCGCCAAGCAGAAGCTGCCGGAGTAAGGCGAGCGCCACGCGGCAAAGCGGGCCGCCGTTTGGGTCTCTTTAGAGCGCGGGCGCCACGACGCGAACGCGGCGTTTTACGCCGTCGGGTCCGATTGTCTCGCGCCACTCGCCTGGATCCTTTCCGGTGGCCGGCGCCGCGAGCGAGCCAGTCGTCCCCTCGATGGTTGGCGCATCGCGCCGTGTCGATTGCTTCTTGGCGCCCGCGCGATCGCGCGCGTCGCTCGAAGAGAGCGGACGCGAAAGCTGCTCCGCTTGTTCCTCGGTTACGACGACATCCTTACTGTTTGAAGACGCGAGAATGCGCTCGGCGTCGGCGAGAGCCTCCGCCCAGCTTTTGTCCGGCGGCTTGCAGCCGCAGGCGGGGACTCGCGTCTTTTGGAATTTCAGCGCGTTGGGATGATCGCCGTAGCTCTCACCGCTCATCGAAACCGCGGAATCGAGCTCGCCCCAAAGGGATTTCGTATAGAGCGCCACCTCGGCGTTGGGACAGAGCGCCTTGCAGAGTGTGTCGAGTTCCTCGAGATTGGCCCGCCGAGCCGAATAGCTCACCGGAAAAAAGCCGCCGTCGCATTGGCGCACGCAAATTGCCAGGGCGCCGCCAAGGTGGTTGTCGCCTTGCTCGGATCCCTCCGTCTCGTTCAGCGAATCTTCTGGTTGCGCGCGAATGGAAGGTGAACGGTTCAAGGCCGGAGGGTCGGCTTCTCGCGACGGAGCGAGGCCGAATAGTTCCTCGAAGAAACCGCGTGAAGCCTCCAGCGGCGAGGCGGCGGTTGGCGTTACCCGGGAGCGCTCGCGGCATTGCGCGTCGTAACGCGCGGTCAGCGCCAATTTCCGCCCATTGTCGCCGGAGCGCTGCTGCAGGGCGGCGAGGTTGGCTTGCATTTGGGCGACGCGGGCGTTGATCTGGGCGCATTGCGGCGGCGGCGCCTCGCCAAAGAAAAGAAATTGCTGACGTTCGCAACCGATCGAGCGCGCATAAGCCGCGGTGCGGCCCAGTTCGGCCTGCTGCTTCGCGGCGGCGGCGCGATAGCGCCCCGAATCGCCACTGCCGCCGGCCTGCGCAATCTCGGCCTTAAGGTCGTCGCAATAAGCGCTTTCCGCCCGCGCCGGGGCGGCCCACGGCGCGAGGGCGGCGACGAAAACCAGTGCGCGGGCCAGCCATCCGGCTGTCGCGAAAAACTCTTCGGTCGTGGCCTTCCGGGCAAAATAAATCAGCGGCATCTCTCTTCGCGCGGACGGGAAATGAACACGATCACGGCGCCCACGAATCATCGAAATCGCGAAGGCCCCAACCATCGACCAATTCGGCGGACCGATCAACGCGCGGGCGCGCTTTTGAACATTTGTCCTTCCTTCGTGTCGAGAGCAAGGCGTCGAATTTTTTTCCGTCCACTCATGTTTTTCTTTCCAATGATGTAAAACATCCCACATATGGGCGGCGTCGCCTGGGCGGGCACTGTTCATTTCACGCGACCCGGTCCAACGCGCCGCGGCCGTCGGACAAAGGCCGCTTTCGGCATCGCCGAACAATGGCGCAAGGAGGGTTTGGACATGAGATTGCACATGCGCGATATTCGGGCCTCCGTCGCGATGCTCGCTCTAATTGGAGCCGCGTCCGCCCTCGCCGCGGACGCGAGCGGACCGGATCTGATCTTTCGGCAATCGACCGATTTCAAGCTTCTGACGCCGAACGACAAGCTGGCGACCTACGGGATCGACGATCCCGTCGTGGAAGGCGTCGCCTGCTATTACACCATGCACGAAAAGGGCGGCGTCACCGGCGCGCTCGGCCTGGCCGAGAATACGTCGGATGTTTCGCTCTCCTGCCGCCAATATGGCCCGGTGAAATTCAGGGAAAAATTCTCCCAGGGCGATCAGGTGTTCAGCGAGAGGCGCTCGTTGTTTTTCAAGCGCATGCAAATCGTGCGCGGCTGCGACGTGAAGCGCAATGTGATGGTCTATATGGTCTATTCCGACAAATTGGTCGAAGGCAGCCCGGAGAATTCGACCTCGGCGCTCTCGCTGGAACCATGGGGCGGCGTGGAGCCGAACCAATGTAAGGATTTTTTGAAATAAGTCAGCCCGACAAAAACGGCGCTTATTCCGAGCAGGTCACGATCGCGGCGGGTTTCGACGCCGAGGACGACGCGGATATCGCTCCCGTCACATCTTCGGCGACGCCAAAGCCGACGGCCGGTCCGTGGCCATGAGCCTCGCACCAGCCGTCGGCGACGATCTTACCGCACTCGCGCTTTTGCACGATGCAATCGACAAGCCCATAGCCGTCGCTGTCGGAGATCAGATAGACGGCGTTCCGCTGCGCCGGGGCCGCGCGGCTGGCCCCTTGATAGACCGCTGCGATGAGCAGGCCGGCGAGAAGAGGCGCGAGAAGGCGCAGCCAGGGCGATTGTTCGAATTTCGTCACCTGCAACAACATGGACTTTGCTTCTCGGTGAGACGCCGTGGCGCCGCGAAGGATTTTTTGAGCTTGACACGACCGGGTTAACTTCCCGTAAAATCCTCGAATGTCCTGAAATTGAAGCCGTCGCGACGAGCTAACGCGCGTTTCCCGCGAGGCGCGGCTTGACGCGGGGCGCTCGCCGGCGCATGGTCCCAGGCATGACGCTCACGCTCCGCAGCACCCCTTGTGGTCGGATCATTATCAGCTAGCTCAATCGCTGGCCGGAGCCGTCACGTCTCATCCCCACATGAAGCGACGCCCGGCCGGGAGGCCTTTTAGGGAAGCTCCATGTCGCCGACGCCGCCGCTCAAACTTTACAATACGCTCACGCGCGGGAAGGAAGCGTTCGTCCCGCTCGATCCTTCCAATGTGCGGATGTACGTGTGCGGGCCGACGGTCTATGATTTTGCCCATATCGGCAATGCGCGGCCGATTATCGTATTCGATGTGCTTTATCGGCTGCTGCGGCATGTCTATGGCGCGGAGCATGTGCGCTACGTGCGCAACATCACCGACGTCGACGACAAGATCAACGCCAGGGCCGCCGAGCGCGGCATATCCATTCGCGAACTGACCGAGGAAACCAACGAGGTCTTTCAGGCCGACGTGAAGGCGCTGGGCTGCCTCGAACCCGACGTGCAGCCGCGCGCCACCGAGCATATCGCGCAGATGATCGCCATCATCGAGAGATTGATCGCCTCCGGCCATGCCTATGCGGCGGACGGCCATGTGCTGTTCGATGTCCCGTCGATGAAGGATTATGGACGCTTGTCGCGCCGCTCGCTCGACGAGATGATCGCCGGCGCCAGGGTCGATGTCGCGCCCTATAAGCGCGGCGACATGGATTTCGTGCTGTGGAAGCCGTCGAAGGACGCCGAGCCCGGCTGGGAGTCGCCCTGGGGCCGGGGCCGCCCCGGCTGGCACATCGAATGCTCGGCGATGAGTTGGAAGCATCTGGGCGAAGTCTTCGACATTCACGGCGGCGGCATCGACCTCGTCTTCCCCCATCACGAAAACGAAATCGCCCAAACCCGCTGCGCCTTCGGCCACGACGTGATGGCCAACGTTTGGATGCACAACGGATTTTTGCAGGTCGAGGGCGAGAAAATGTCCAAGAGCCTGGGGAATTTTGTGACGATCCACGAGTTGTTGAACACGGAGAGGTTTGGCGGGCGGAAGTGGCCGGGCGAAGTGCTGCGGCTGGCGATGCTTCGCACGCATTATCGGCAGCCGATCGATTTTACGGTGAAGGCGCTGGAGGAAGCGAAGGCGACCATCGATGATTGGGGGCGCGCGACAACAGGTGTGTCGCCATCAGTTCCGACTGCGGAATTCGTCGACGCCTTGAGCGACGATTTGAATTTTGCCAAGGCGGAAGCTCATCTGCATATGTTGCGCAAAAGCGAACCCGCAGCCCTTGCCGCGAATGCGAACTTTATTGGGTTGGTCTTGCCGCGCTTCATCTCAAGCGACCTCGCGATTCCAAGCCTAACCATTTCCTCAGGGCACGTTACTGTTGATGCTCATGCCACTTTTGGCGATCATATCGACGCAGAGGTGATCTCTATAAGAGAGCGTGTAGACAAACTTATCACCGTCCGCAACGCAGCCCGCGCCGCCAAGAACTGGGCCGAGTCCGACCGCATCCGCGACGAACTCGCCGCGATGGGCGTCGCGTTGAAAGACAATAAGGACGGCACGACAACGTGGGAGGTCAAGCGGTGAGTCTCGCGCTCGCGACTCCCAACCGGGCTCCGTTTCGCGTGGCCATCCTCCCCACAAAGGGGAAGGATGGGAGCCCCACGACGCGACTTTTAGCGGCAATATTCAAGCGGTCCGGAATCTTCAATTTTTTGTGCGACGATAAAACAGTCCCCATCCCTCCCCTTACGGAGGAGAGTGGCGCGCGAAGCGCGACCGGTGGGGTTTGGCGCAAAGGAGAAACACCCGTGTCCGACGACTGGAAAAAATCGCTCCCCTTCCCCGCGCATTGGCTGAGCTATCTCAGCTTTAAGCTGGCTGTGCTGGCGCTTGCGACGCTCGCGGCGCTGCGTCTTTGGGGCGTCATCTAACCATGATGCGCGCAAAAAATCCTCCTTCGCTGCGTCCGGTTCTGCCGGGCGAGGCGCCGCGTCTCGCCGCGCTGTTTCGCGCTAGCGTCGAGATGCTCGCCGAGGATTTTTACGACGACGACCAGCGCGCCGCCTGGGCGGCCTGCGCGGACGATGAGAGCGGTTTCGCCGGGAGACTCGGAGCAGGCCTCACCATCGTCGCGCTGATCGACGGCGAGATCGCCGGCTTCGCCTCGCTCAAGGACGCGCGCATCCTCGACATGCTCTATGTGCATCCGGGTTACGCGCGGCTTGGCGTTGGCTCCGCGCTCGCCGATGCGCTCGAAAAACTTGGCGCGGCGCGCGGCGCGCAAAGTCTGAGCGTCGACGCCTCCGACGCGGCGCGCGCGTTTTTCGAAAAGCGCGGCTATATCCCGCAAAGCCGCAACACGGTCGTCATCAACGGCGAATGGCTGGGGAACACCACGATGACCAAGGCGCTCGCGCCGCCGGTCGCGACAGGACACGCATAGATGACGAAGCATCGGCTCTCGCTGTTCGACACCACGCTGCGCGACGGCGCGCAGACGACTGGAGTCGACTTTTCGCTCGACGACAAGCGGCGGATCGCCGCCATGCTCGACGATCTGGGCGTCGATTATATCGAGGGCGGCTATCCCGGCGCCAATCCGCAGGACACCGAGTTTTTCGCCAAGCGCCCTCCCCTGCGCGCGCGCTTCGCGGCCTTCGGAATGACTCGGCGGCAGGGGCGCTCGGTGGAGAACGATCCCGGCGTCGCGGCCTTGTTGGACTGCGACAGCGACGCAATCGTCTTCGTCGCCAAGGCATGGGACTATCAGGTGCGCGTCGCATTGCGCTCGACCGAGGAAGACAATCTCGCCGCGATCACGCAATCGGTTCAGGCGGCGATCAAACGCGGCAAGGAAGCCGCCGTCGATTGCGAACATTTCTTCGACGGCTTCAAGGCCAACGAGGCCTATGCGCTGGCTTGCGCGAAGGTGGCCGTGGACGCTGGCGCGCGCTGGATCGTGCTGTGCGACACCAATGGCGGCTCGCTGCCGCATGAAATCGAGCGCATCGTGACGCGGGTGGCGCGGGTCATTCCCGGCGAAAAGCTTGGCGTTCACGCGCATGACGACACGGGCCAGGCGGTCGCCAATTCGCTCGCCGCCGTGCGCGCCGGCGCGCGCCAGATTCAGGGCTCGCTCAACGGCTTGGGCGAGCGTTGCGGCAACGCCAATCTGACGACGATCATTCCGACTCTGCTGCTCAAGGACGAGTTTTCGCAAAACTTCGAGATCGGCGTCACGGCGGAAAAGCTCACGCAATTGACGCGTGTCAGTCACGCGCTGGACGAACTTTTGAACCGCGCGCCCAATCGCCACGCGCCCTATGTCGGCGCCAGCGCCTTCGCGACCAAGGCGGGGATTCACGCCTCGGCCGTGATGACGGATTCGCGCACCTATGAGCACGTCCCGCCAGAAAGCGTCGGCAACCGGCGCCGCGTGCTGGTTTCGGACCAGGCCGGCCGGTCGAACATTTTGGCGGAGCTGTCGCGGCTCGGCGTCAATCTCGAAAAGGACGACCCGCGCCTCGCGCGCCTGCTCGACGAAGTGAAGGACAAGGAAGCGCAGGGCTACGCCTATGAGGGCGCCGACGCATCGTTCTTTCTGCTGGCGAAGCGCGTGATGGGCGAGACGCCGCATTACTTCGATGTCGAGCGCTACAGCGTCGCGGTGGACCGGCGCTTCGCGCGCGATGGCGGTTTCGAGGACGCCGGCGCCGAAGCCATCGTCAAGCTGCGCGTGCACGGCGAGACGCGCATTTCGGCGGCGGAAGGCAATGGCCCGGTTAATGCGCTCGATCTCGCATTGCGCAAGGATCTCGGCGCCTATCAACGCTACATAGAGGATGTGAAGCTCGTCGATTATCGCGTGCGCGTGTTCCAGGGCGGCACCGACGCCGTGACGCGCGTGCTGGTCGAATGCGCGGACGGCGAGGGTGGACGCTGGTCGACGGTCGGCGTGTCGGCCAATGTGATCGACGCCTCCTTCGAGGCGCTGGTCGACGCGATTGTCTATAAGCTGCTGCGCGAAGGGGCTGTGTGAAACCGCTCCATCGCTGACGACGAGTCCGTCGAACGCGCCGACGCCGCCGATCAACAGGCGCCCGCCCTCGCGGTCGGCTCGCGCCCGGCGTCGAGGCGGAGCGCCTGGCTCCGCCACGAATTCCGAAGTCCAAGTGAAATTTTCGCGAGACCGACGCTCTGGCGACCGCGCGGCGCTTAACTCGCCGCTCTGTTGTACATCTTCTCTTCCTCGCGGATCCGCAACCTCAACTTGATTGGCGGAGGCTTTAGCGTCACCAGCGCCGTCGGAACGAGATTCGGAGGCGCTTCGGCCAGTTCCAGTTCGAAGGCGGCCGCGAGGTCGAGCGTTATCAACTGCAGTTCCAACGACGCGAGCCCCATGCCAATGCAAGCGCGCGGCCCAGCGCCAAACGGGATATAGGCCTTCGATCCATAGTTTCTCGACAGATCAAATAGCTCAGGATCTTTCCAGTAACGCGGAGAGCGATGGAATATCCACGGGGAGATAAGCAAAGAATCTCCGGGCCGGAGCGAATAACCGTCGAGAACGTGCGCCGTCTTGACTTCTCGCGCGAACCACCACGAAGACGGAAACAGACGCAATACTTCTTTACCAAGCGCCGCGCTGATCTGCGCGGTTTTCAGTTTTGTTTGATCGATATCTCCATCAAATGATAGACATGCGTCAGCCTCTTGTGCAATCTTACACAGAAGATTTTTGTCAGTCGCCAAATAGTACAGATTCCACGCTATCGCTGACCCGGTGGTATGATGTCCTGCCAACAATATTGTTGTTATCTCGTCTCTTATCTCCTCACCAGAAAGTCCTATACGCTTCAAAGTCTTGAATATGCTGGATTCGCTTGCTCGATACTCTACTTTATTGTAAATCGCGCCCATGACCTCCTTGGCGATTAGGCGTTTCTTGCGAGCCTGATGCCTGGTCCAGGGCATGTCCGGCATGGCGCGGAACATTTCCTTTGAAAGATCATCTTCCACCAAACGAACGGCCTCGATCAGCGCTTGCTCGTCCGCGTCGCTCAGCACTTGATGGCCGAACAACACGGTGCATATGAGCTTCAACGCCAGGCCGGCGCCGAACGCATGGGCGTCAAACGAGGATTGCCGCATGAGTTGGAAGACCGCGCGACGGATCTCCCCGAGCAGTTCAGGGACAAGCTTCTCGACCGTTCCTCTGGCCAAAGCCTCGTGGAGCGGCGCGCGCCGCATTTGATGAGCTTCTCCACTCAAGGTTAGCGAACTGCGCCCGACGATTGGCTCCAGCTTTCGAACCAGCCTTCCCTTGTCGATCAACTCCTCCGGCGCTTTGAGAATAGGTTTCAACAGCTCCGCGTCGTTGACGAGCAGAACCCGATTGACGCCGAGAGCCAGCGGAATCAGTCGTTCGGAACTGCTCTCCGACTTGGCGAGCAGGAATGAGAGCGGGTCACGCATAAACGGACGCACGTCCGAGAACATGTGTTTCATCTGTGATTTCCAGTTCTGTTTCGCATAGATTTGAAAGGAGCCGAATCAATTCTGGAGATTGCTCGGCAATCGGTATGTCGCCAGCCACGCTAACGATCGGTTGCCCCCAGGCGTCGACGCCAACGACGCCGGGCGGCCCGTATCGGCGCGTTCGAATGCCCATCGCACGCAACAAGCGCTCGTGGCCAAGGTCGGCGATCGCGATCAGGGCGGTCGCGTCGCGCCTTTGCGCGAAGTCGAACATTAAGGCATATGTCATTAGCCCAATGTCTAGCCTATTATCGGCTGATAACACGCCAAAGCGGCTTATTTCATAATAATCATCCCGCGATGGAAATGGTCTTGTAGCTCCAAGATGCGAGAAATGCGTCTTAACCAAATATGGAAGCGTCGTTATTACAGCACGAAATCCAGCTATTATTTTATCAGATTCAAGCATCAAGCAATATACGGCGTTATCCGTATCAAACTCGTCGATTTCGATATTCCCTTGGAGTTTTAGACTCCAGCCGAGCCGGTCGACAAACAGCGCCTTGCGAAAAGCGCCGAACTCTTCCTTCACGGAAGGGCGCAAACCCAGCGTGGTGATAATTGCCTTTCGTGACCGCCTGTGCTTATTCATTGCCCGCATACTCCTCGCCGCGCAAGAGAGCATGCGGTGCATGAAGAATTGCCTCAACTAAGGAAATCCATAGGGAAGCCCGTGAATCTCGAAGAGACCATCTCATCTATCGAGAGCTGCGCGACGATCGACGAGTTGCGGCTTGTCCTGCAGCAAATCGCGGGGCGTTACGGGTTCGCGGGTTTCAATTTCCTGGACATTGGACGCGCGGGGGACCAAAAGCCGTTTTATTTCGGCACCAGCGGGAAGCAATGGGAGAGCGATTACGTAGCCAACAACTTCGTCGAGGTTGATCCTTGCCTTCATATCGCCCGAACATCCAACCTGCCCTTCAGGTGGGATCAGTTGCAATTGCCCAGGCACAAGACGGGAAGGAAGTCCGGAGCCATCAAAACCATGGAAGCCGCCATGGACCACGGCTTTACCGATGGAATCGTGATACCCCATCATTTCGTCGATAAAAATGCGAATACATATTCAGCTCTGGTTGTTTTCTTTTGGAAGGATCCTATAAGCAAACTCATATTCAAGCTGAAAGAACAGCATGCCTATTTGCACATCATTGTTATCTACTGGATAAACCGCCTCATTTACCTCAAAAGCATGCAGGACGAAAGAGAGCCGCTCAAGCCGAGCGGCCCAAAATATCCCTCGACCCTTCTCACCGATCGGGAGACCGACGCCTTGTCCTGGGCGGCGCGAGGGAAAACCAATTCGGAGACGGCGGAAATCCTGAGCGTCTCCGATCAGACCATCGAATTTCACATTCGCAACGCCTCCCGCAAACTCAGCGCCACGAACAAGACGCAGGCCGTCGCGATCGCGCTCACGCTGGGGCTCATCCTGATTTGATCGGGAGGGCCGACCGCGCACATGAACCGGGGCGACCGGGGCGACAGCGGCGACATTAATCGCCGCCATCGCCAATCGGACCGCGAGCGCGCGGCCCGAGAGTCGCGAGCCGCCTCACGCGCCCTTCTTCATCCTCACCACATTGTCGCCCTGGCCGCCCTTGGCCGGGCGGCCGTCGAGCGTCAGCCCCGCGGCGTCCGCCGACACCGCCACATGCGCGCCGTCGACGATCTCCCCGGCCAGCAATCGTTCGGCCAGCGCGTCCTGCAACTCCTTCTGCATCACGCGCTTCAACGGCCTCGCGCCATAGGCCGGGTCGTAGCCTCGCGCCGCGAGCCAGTCGCGCGCCTTGGCGTCGGGCTCCAGCACGATTTTGCGGTCCTCCAGCAGCTTGGCGAGACGCTTGAACTGGATGTCGACGATGGCTCCCATGTCCTCGCGCCGCAGCCTGTGGAACAGGATGATCTCGTCGATGCGGTTGAGGAACTCCGGTCTGAAGCGCGAACGCACGACCTGCATCACCTCCGCCTGCACCGCCGCCGAATCCTCGCCCTCGTTCTGCATGACGAGATATTCCGAGCCGAGATTGGAGGTCATCACGATCAGCGTGTTCTTGAAGTCGACCGTGCGCCCCTGCCCGTCGGTCAGCCGCCCGTCGTCGAGCACCTGCAGCAGCACGTTGAACACATCCGGGTGGGCCTTCTCGATCTCGTCGAACAGCAGCACCTGATAGGGCCTGCGCCGCACGGCCTCGGTGAGCGCGCCGCCCTCCTCATAGCCGACGTAGCCCGGAGGCGCGCCGATCAGCCGGGCCACCGAATGTTTCTCCATGTATTCGGACATATCGAGCCGCACCATCGCGGTCTCGTCGTCGAACAGGAAGCTCGCGAGCGCCTTGGTCAGCTCGGTCTTGCCGACGCCCGTCGGCCCGAGGAACATGAAGGAGCCGATGGGCCGGTTAGGGTCTTGCAGCCCCGCCCGCGCGCGCCGCACCGCCGTCGCCACGGCCGTGACGGCCTCGGCCTGCCCGACGACGCGCCGCGCCAGCTCTTCCTCCATGTGCAGCAGCTTCTCGCGTTCGCCCTCCAGCATCTTGTCCACGGGCACGCCGGTCCAGCGCGAGACTACCTGCGCGATGTCGTCGGCCGTCACGGCTTCCTCGATCTTCTCGCCGTCCTTTTCGTCGCTCTCGGCGAGCTTGCGTTCGAGCTCGGGGATGACGCCATAGGCCAATTCTCCGGCCCGCTGATATTCGCCGCGCCGCTGCGCCTGGGCGAGTTCGTTGCGGGCGTTGTCGAGCTGCTCCTTCCACTTCTGGGCCTGACCGAGCTTCTCCTTCTCGGCGCGCCAGCGCTGGGTCAGCACCGCGGACTTCTCCTCGAGGCCCGCGAGCTCGCCCTCCAGCCGTTCGAGCCGGTCCTTGGAGGCCGCGTCGGTTTCCTTGCGCAGCGCCTCCTGCTCGATGCGGAGCTGGACGATACGGCGGTCGTATTCGTCGAGTTCCTCGGGCTTGGAGTCGATCTGCATGCGCAAGCGCGAGCTGGCCTCGTCCATCAGGTCGATGGCCTTGTCCGGCAGGAAGCGGTCGGAGATGTAGCGGTGAGAGAGGGTCGCCGCCGCCACCAGCGCGCTGTCGCTGATCCGCACGCCGTGATGCAGCTCGTATTTCTCCTTGAGCCCGCGCAGGATCGAGACCGTATCCTCGACCGTCGGCTCGCCAACGAACACCGGCTGAAACCGCCGCGCCAGCGCCGCGTCCTTTTCGACATGCTTCCTGTATTCGTCGAGCGTGGTCGCGCCGACGCAATGCAATTCGCCGCGCGCCAGGGCCGGCTTCAACAGATTGGAAGCGTCCATCGCGCCGTCGGCCTTGCCCGCGCCGACCAGCGTGTGCATCTCGTCGATGAACAGGATCACCCCGCCCGCCGCCGCCGTGACCTCATTCAGAACCGCCTTGATCCGCTCCTCGAACTCGCCGCGATATTTCGCGCCGGCGATCAGCGCGCCCATGTCGAGCGCCAGTAGTTTCTTGTCCTGCAGGGACTCGGGCACGTCGCCGTTGACGATGCGCAGAGCGAGGCCCTCGACGATGGCGGTCTTGCCGACGCCGGGTTCGCCGATCAGCACGGGATTGTTTTTCGTGCGCCGCGCCAGGACCTGAATGGTCCGGCGGATTTCCTCGTCGCGACCGATCACCGGATCGAGCTTGCCCTCGCGCGCCGCCTCGGTGAGATCGCGGGCGTATTTCTTCAGCGCGTCGTAGCCGCTTTCGGCCGAGGCGCTGTCGGCCTTGCGGCCCTTGCGCAAATCCTCGATGGCCGCGTTGAGCGTCTGCGGCGTGACGCCGGCCTCGCTCAGAATGCGCGCGGCCTCGGTCCCCTTCTCCAGCGCGAGCGCGAGCAACAGCCGCTCGACCGTGACAAAACTGTCGCCGGACTTTTGCGCGATCTTCTCGGCGTTGTCGAACAGCCGCGCGGTCGCGGGCGTCAGATAAAGCTGCGCGGCTCCAGAGCCCTCGACCTTCGGCAGTTTCGCCAGGGCGGCCTCGGTCTTCAGCAGCGCATCACGAGAGCGTCCGCCAGCCTTGTCGATCAGCCCCGCCGCGAGCCCCTGCTCGTCGTCGAGCAGCGCCTTCAAAATATGCTCCGGCGTGAACTGCTGATGGCCCTCCCGGGTCGCTATGCCCTGCGCCGACTGAATGAAGCCGCGCGCCCGCTCGGTGTATTTCTCGATATTCATGAATGCTCCCCGATTAAAGAACGGCCCCTCTTTAGAGGCGGCCGTCGCCCGCTCGGCCCCTTACGGCGGCCCTATGCGCGATATGGGCATGGGTTTTCGAATTCAAAGGGGGCGGGACGAAGCGTCGCGGTTAAGCACCTGCTTGTATTCGCCCGTCGCCTCGCGCGTGCAAGCGATCAGTTGCTTGAGCGTCCGATGCAGCCCTTCCTTGTCGCCGAGTTCGCATTGTCCCTGCGCGATCCCCGCCGTCAGGACGAGCCGGCCAAGCGCGTCGTGGATGAATTCGAGGGACAGAAGATCGGCGGCTTTTTTATCCATGATTACGCCCTTCCGTCATTGCGAGCGAAGCGAAGCAATCTAGGAGGACTGGGCGGCCCCTGGATTGCCGCGTCGGCTTCGCCTCCTCGCAATGCCGGGTTCCGGTCGGCCGCTTTCTTGTCCATGACCAATCACTTCCATGATCAAGCACCGGGGCGACTTCGGCGACATTGGCGACAGCTAGAACTCCAAACATTCCAGGCAAAGCCAGACGCGCGCGCGGGGATTGTCGTGACGCGGGAAGGCGTAGGTCGCGAGCTTCCCGCAGACGGAGCAACGGCGGTCGGTGGACGGCCATCGCTTGTCGGGCTCGGGCTGGCTTGGCGTCGGCTTTCTTGGCGTCCCCGCCCGGACCGTCCCCGGCCCGCCATCCCTATCCGCCCCAAACGCCTTCTCAGGCCGAAAAAGCGGCACGCCAGCCCGCGCTCATGGCGTAGGTCCGCGGCGCGTCACTGACTTTTCGCAGCCACCTGTGTTGTTCGAGAATGCCGAGGGCCATGTCCGCCGCCTCCTTGTTGCGCAGGGAATGCGGTCCATTGCGCAGCAGCGCCCGGAAATGCAGATAGTCGCCATCCTGCCCGCTCATCCAGGTCAGCACCGATCGCGCCGCGAGCAGCCGCGGGTCGGTCCTCGCTGTCCTCGCGAGCCGGTCGCCCTCGCCAAGATACCAGCGGACAAGCTCCACGCCGGTCCGCATGTCGCCAGGCGTCACCGCCGTCGGCCCCCGCTCGCGATAGATGCTGACGACGCCGGCTATGCGGGCCGCGTGTTCCGCCGCCTTGGACGCGAAGTCGCGCAAGCCGCCGAACCGCCCCTCCTCGCGCGCCTCCTCCTCCACTTCGTCGAAAAACGATCGCCAGATCGAAGCCGCCTCATACGTCATTTTAAGCAGGCTGGGGCGAAGCTCCCGCCCCGAGGCGTCGGTCTTGTCGGGAGACTCGAATATCGCGCGGACGCGCTCCGTATAGGCGTGAAGCTCCTCGATATCGTCGGCCTTCGGCTCCCTGAACAGACGGTCGCCGGCGCGGGACTTCGGCGCGGCCACGAGCACGCGCGAGAGAAAGCCCTGATCGCGCAGCACGCGGTCGGCGAGAAAGGCCGCCGCGGCCTCCGGCTGGACCTGCACATGCAGGGACAGCCGCCGCCCCGCGAGGATCGTGACGCCATCCGAGGCGCGCAGCCGCTTCACCGGCTTGCCGTCCCAAAGCTCCGACAGCGCCGCCGCCGTGCGCAGCTTATTGTCGTCGCCCATCCCATGGCCGCCGGTAAAAGTGCCGCCCTCCGCCGTGAACACGCCGAGCGAGGGCCGGGCGTTGGCCCATATCCTCGCCAATCCCTCGATGGTCAGATCGCCAGTCGTCAGAAACGGGGCCATCGGCTTTTCCGGCATGGCCCCGAGACGCTCCAACTCCGCCGCCTGTCCCTGGAAATCAATCACGCGGTTCGTCTCGATCCTTTTGCGCTGGCTCTCCCAGGCGAGGCTGCGCGCCCTGTGCTGGTCCGAAGCGGCGCGAAAATCGTCCCGCAGACGCTCCTCGAAGCGGTGGACCGGCGCGCAGGCCTCGTTGTCCACCGTGGTCTTGCGCTCGCCCGAGGCGGCTATCGTGAACAGAAACAGCGAGAGCGGCCGGCTCTGGCCGAACGGCAGCAGCACGTCCGCCTTCGATTGCGCCGCCAGCGAGCAAGCGGCGAGAACCGCGTGCGCCGCTATGGCCGGCGCGCATTGCGTGACCTCCGCCAGCGCCCGCGCCGGCCGGCCCAGCGGCCCGAGCGCCGTCAGCGGATAGGCCTCGCCATCGGGCAGCGGCGGGAACAGCGGCAAGGGCGGATCGGAGCTTTCGGTTTTCTCAATGTCGATCCGCATCATTGCGCTCCCCGCAGCAGCGTTTTGCTCGCGTTGAGCAGCGCCATCGCTTCGAGATTTAGGCCGTCGCCCTCGAGCACGGCGGCCACATAGGCGATCAACTCGAAACAGCCTTTTTTCGTCGTCGGCGTCGTCGCCAGCGCCAGCGCGCTTCTCGCCGCCAATTCGTCCTCGCATTTGCGGACCGAGGTTTCCGCC
>Ga0182016_10000252_pt1 | contig 66825 bp, 60 predicted proteins | sample 712S2MmetaG_FD_120491 | JGI IMG/M metagenome (GOLD analysis project Ga0182016, IMG submission 120491) | Permafrost microbial communities from Stordalen Mire, Sweden - 712S2M metaG | ecosystem: Environmental > Terrestrial > Soil > Wetlands > Permafrost | place: Sweden: Stordalen | collected...
GGTCCAGCGGTCGGCGGCGATGGCCTGGACGAGGTCGGTTTCCAGGCCGCCGACGGGGGCCAAGGACTCGTGGATGCCGGCGCAGTGTTTGCGGTAGGCGATCTCGTCGTCGGGGGTCAGGATGTGGACCTGGCCGGTGAGGCCGTGGCGGTAGGCGTTGAGGGCGCGCGGGTCGCGCGGTTTGGAAGAGGCAGATGACGGTTCGTAGGCCATAGTTAAAACTCCTGGGGTGGCCGTTCCCGCGTGCCTAACAGCGTATGCGGGGCGAGCGCCGGGAAAAGTCCCGGCGTGGCAGACTGAGAGTCCGCTCCACGGCAGTTCCCCGACTATACTGTACGACGCGGGTGAGGGGTGGAAGAGAAGGCGAGGGCGGTAAGTGGTTGCAGTGATGGGCGGAGATTTTTTTACTGGGGCTGTGACCGGGGAAATGGGGGGGCTAGAATGGCCTCATGGATCGGCGCGATTTCTTCACCCGCTTCGGGCTGGGCGGCTATTCCCTGATCGTTCTGGCGGACCCGGCCAGCGGGCAGGCGCCCGCACGCAAGCCGGATTTCGGACCCGTCGCCCCCGGGAACGCTCCGTTTTCGCCCGCGGAGCGGCACATGCGGCTGGTCGATCTGGAGACCGAGGTCCTGGTTGCGGGCGGCGGGCTGGCGGGGGTTTGTGCCGCGATTGCGGCGGCCCGCAACGGGGCGAAGGTGGTGCTGGTGCAGGACCGTTCGCGCCTCGGGGGCAACTCGTCGAGCGAGGTGAAGATGCACGTCGTGGGCGCGAATCAGCACACAGGCAGGCCGGGCTGGCGCGAAGGGGGACTGATTGAAGAGCTGCGCCTGGCGGATGCGGTCAACAATCCGCAGCGATGCTGGGAGCTTTGGGACCTGCTGCTATATGACAAAGTGGTCAGCGAGCCCAACATCACCCTGCTGCTCGAAACCGCGCTTTACGGGGTCCAGGTGAATGAGGGGCGAATCACCGAAGCGGTGGCGCGCTGCGACAGGAGCGAGCACATCTATCGCATCCGGGCGAAGGTGTTCTGCGACTGCACGGGCGATTCGCGCCTGGCGCTGGAGGCGGGCGCCGATATGCGGACCGGGCGCGAAGGCCGCGGCGAGTACAACGAATCGCTCGCCCCGGAAGCACCCGACGATCGCACGCTGGGTTCGAGCATCCTGTTTACGTCGCGCCTCTATCGCCGCCACATGCCGTTTACGCCGCCTTCCTGGGCACGCAAGATCGCGCGGGAGCAACTGATTCACCGGCGCATCGATAGCTGGGAATACGGCTACTGGTGGATCGAATGGGGCGGGGACAAAGACATCATTGAAGACAACGAGCGCATTCGGTTCGAACTGCTTTCGATCGTAATGGGAGTATGGGACTACATCAAGAACAGCGGCGAGTTTGCCGATAGCGGCTTCTGGGCGATGGACTGGGTGGGGATGATGGTGGGCAAACGCGGCAGCCGCCGTCTGTTGGGCGACTACGTTCTGACCCAGCAGGACCTCATGAAGGGCGGCTTTGCCGATGCCGTGGCTATCGGCGGCTGGGCCATGGATGCGCATCCACCCGAGGGATTCGACCGCCCCGATCTTCCGCCCAACACCACCGTTCGCCCGCCGGAGGTTTACGACATTCCGCTGCGGTCGCTTTACAGCCGCAACATCGCCAATCTGTTCATGGCGGGCCGTAACATCAGTGCGAGCTACATCGCGTTCACTTCGGCCCGCGTGATGGCCACGTGCGCCGTGGAAGGCCAGGCGGCAGGCACAGCGGCGGCGCAGTGCGTGGCGGGCGGAATTCTGCCGCGCGAACTGGCACGCGATCGGGGACAGGTGGAACGGTTGCAGCAGACCTTGCTGCGCGACGATCAGACGATCAAAGGGCGCGCAAACCGGGATACATCGGACCTGGCACGTTCCGCGGCTGTTTCCGCCTCCGCCGAAGACGGAGCGGCCAAAGCAGGGCTGGTGCTCGACGGTTTCGTGCGCAATATTCCGGACCAGCATGGAGAGCCGGCGGAACTGCATCAGTGGGCCGCGCCGGTGGAGGAAGGCACGCCGGCATGGATCGACCTCGTTTGGGAGAATCCGCGTCTCCTGCGGCGGGTGCAAATCACTTTCGACACCGGCTTCAAGCGCCAGCTCACGCTGAGTGCGCAGGAGAGCCAGAACGTAAACCTGGTGCGAGCGCCGCAGCCGGAGACAGTCAGGGATTACACGCTGAGCGCGCGCGCCGCGGACGGCGAGACGCGGCAGTTGGCGGCCGTGAAGGATAACTTCCAGCGACTCCGGAGGCACACGTTCGAGCCTGTAGAGGCGCGCAGTCTGCGCCTGGAAATCAGCGCCACCAACGGCGACCGGCTGGCCCGCGTGTTCGAGATTCGCTGCTACGAATGAGGCGCGGAGTGCGAAGGGAAGTAAGCGCCTGTCAGGAAATAACCATACCACTCCGGCGTGGCGCACGCACTCGTACGTCCCGCGTCGGCACTTTTGCCGACGCTCGGCGAACCATACGCGAGCGGGTGTCGAGAGAGTCTCGACACGGCACGCACGAGTGCGTGCGCCACGTTGGGCTCCAGGGTGACCGCTCCCTTACGGTCGCGGCTCGGGAATAGTCCAGTAGAATGTTTAGATCCATGCGAACTCTTCTGCTTCTCGCCGCAATTTCAGTTCTGTCCGGCGCCGACCACGATTGGCCCGCTTACGGCGGCGGACCCGCGGGAATCCGCTACTCCGATCTCAATCAGATCAACCGCGCCAATGTGAAGCAACTGGCCGTCGCCTGGACTTACGACACCGCCGACGGCGCCGGCGATCCGCAAACTCAGCCCATACTCATTGGCGGCATCCTCTATGGTCTGACGCCCCGCCATAAGGCCATTGCGCTCGATGGCGCCACGGGAAAACCGCTGTGGACGTTCGATTCCGGCATCGCCGGCCGCGGGCCGAATCGCTCGATGGTTTACTGGACCGATGGCAACGCACACGTTCTTTTCGCCGCGGTCCAAAGCTATATCTACGCCCTCGACGCCCGCACGGGAAAGCCCATCGCCGATTTCGGCAACGCGGGACGAATCGACCTCCGCGAAGGCCTCGGCCGGGATCCGGCGAAGCAATCGATTGTCCTCACCAGCCCCGGCATTATTTACCAGGACCTGCTGATCGTCGGCGACCGGACCCCCGAGGCCCTGCCGGCCCCCACGGGCGATATTCGCGCCTTCGACGTTCACACCGGCAAGCTCCGCTGGAGCTTTCACACCATTCCCCACCCCGGCGAGTTTGGCTACGACACCTGGCCCACCGACGCCTGGACCTACACTGGCGCAGCCAACAACTGGGCCGGCATGGCGGTGGACCGGACGCGCGGCATTCTCTATGTCCCCACCGGCTCCGCGGCCAGCGATTTCTATGGCGCGGACCGCATAGGCGACGACCTTTTCGCCAACACCCTGCTGGCGTTAAAAGCCGACACGGGCGAGCGGATCTGGCACTTTCAGGGAGTCCGCCACGATCTCTGGGATCGCGACTTTCCTACGCCACCCTGCCTCGTCACTGTCAAACGCGACGGCAAAATGGTGGACGCCGTGGCCCAGGCCACCAAGCAGGGTTGGGTCTACCTTTTCGATCGGGTCAATGGCAAGCCACTGTTCCCCATTGAGTATCGCCGCTACCCTGCCAGCGACGTCCCCGGCGAGGTGGCCGCCGATACCCAACCGCTGCCCACCAAGCCCGCGCCATTCGCCCGTCAGCAACTCACGGAGGACGTGCTGACTACGCGCACGCCCGCCGCGCATGCCTGGGCGGTGGAACAGTTTCGCAAACTCCGCAGCGGCGGTCAGTTCGTGCCGCTCGCTGTCGGCCAGGACACGGTGGTCTTCCCGGGTTTCGACGGCGGCGCGGAATGGGGCGGCCAGGCATTCGACCCGGAAACCGGCCTCTTCTACGTAAATGCCAACGATCTGGCGTGGACCGGCAGTCTGGCGCAGGCCGCCGAGGGTAACTCAACCCGCCGGACTTACCAGACAAACTGCGCCAACTGTCACGGCGACGACCGCGCCGGCGCCCCTCCGCAAATCCCCGCACTGACAAACCTAAGTGGCAGGATGACCGCGCAGCAGATCTCAGCCGTCATCCGCCAGGGCGCCGGACGGATGCCATCGTTCCCGAATCTGAGCGCCGCCGACGTAAACGCCGTGGCGCAATACATCCTGAGCGGCGAGAGCAAGGAATTGGCCGCCGCGGACAGCCCTAAGACCCCCGCCAGGTACCGCTTTACCGGTTACCGCCGCCTGCTCGATCCCGATGGGTACCCGGCCGTCGAGCCGCCCTGGGGCACGCTCAACGCCATCAATCTGAATACCGGCGAATATGCCTGGAAGGTTCCGCTGGGAGAGTATCCCGCGCTGGCGGCGCAAGGCATGAAAGAGACCGGCAGCGAGAATTATGGCGGACCGATTGTAACTGCCGGCGGCCTGGTCTTCATTGCGGCTACTAACTTCGACCGTAAGTTTCGCGCCTTCGACAAGTCCACGGGAGCGCTGCTGTGGGAAGCGACATTGCCATTTTCCGGCAATGCCACACCGATCACTTATCAACTTGGCGGACGCCAGTATGTCGTTATCTACGCCACGGGAGGCAAAGCGCCCCGCGGCGGGCCCACGGGCGGCGCTTATGTGGCCTTCGCCCTGCCGGCGGGCAAGTAACCATGCCCAATGGCCCGAGCATTTCGAAGCCTAAGTGCGTATTTCCGGGCAACCGCTCCCTCGCGGTCGCGGCTCGGAAACAGACGAAACCGAGCCGCGACCGCGAGGGAGCGGTTTTCTCGATACGTGGCCAGCGACAGGCCAGGAGGCCTGTCCCACCGAATACTAAGCCCCGACCTGATGGGCCACCGAGATCGCGTGTTTCAACCGGTCCCAGTTGGTGCTGGCTTCCACGGTGCAGTCGGCACCGAGGAGGAACGGGCGCGGGGAACTCTTCACGACCTGGCGGATTTCCGCTTCCACCTGCTCGGGTGTTCCGGTAGCGATGATGCCGTGGCGGTCCATGCCTCCCATAAAGGGCCGTTTAAACAGCCTGGTAATTTCCTGTGCGGAAATCCGGCGGTCCAAGAGCTTCTCGTTGCAGTTGACGACGTGGCCGGGGTAGTCGTAAACGGCATCGTAGTTGGCGTAGGGCGCCACGTAATCGCAGACATGGAGGATGTTAAAACGGCAGGAGGCCGCGATTTCCTTCATCGAAACAAGGTCGAAGGGCTTTACATATTGGCTGAAGATGGCGGGGTTGCTGAAGCGCTTCGCTTCAGAGCCCTGGGTGGAGGTGTAGAACCCATCGACGCCCTCTTTGATGCAGGCGCGCACGAATAGGAGTTGGCTTTCGGTGAGGATTTCGAGGCCCTTTTTGACCGCTTCCGGGTTTTCCTCCAGGTGCCGCAGAAGCACGGGCGCGGTGGCGCACTGGCCGGCGCCCATGAACGGCGAATACAGGGTCATCAGGATGAGCGAGTTCTTCTTCTCGGCCTTGACCAGTTCCCGGACGGTCTGGAGGAGCGGTTCGTAAAAATCGAGCCGGGCGAGCTTAAGCTTCGACCAGTCGGCCGGTTTTTGGAGGAACTCCTGGCGCGAGTACGATTGCTCGAACTGAATTTTGAGGAAATCCATATCGGTGTAGTGGAAAAACTCCAGGTGGCGTTTGGCGGCCGCCGAACCAGCCTTGTAATCGTTGCCGAAGTGGAGGAAGAAGGCGGCGGGGGTGTAATTGGGGGTGCCCTGGCTGGCGAGCCACCCGAGCATGCGTTCCCGTTTGTTGGCAGGAACGGGAGCGGCGAAGGAGGTTCGGATCAGGCCCGCGGCAGCGGAGAGACTAAGAAACGTACGTCGGTTCATGTATGTAGGATACAGGGTGCTGGGGGGCAGGCGGGGGCTCCCATAAGCGCTAACTTAGCCCAACGTGGCGCACGCTGGCCAGCGAACAGCCGGGCTGGCGCCCGGCTGGACCGATTGACAATCGGTCCGCAGGTTGCCAACCTGCCCCACAAAAAAAGGGTCGACTCATTCGTCTCGACGCCCGCTTTGGTTCTCTATCCGCAGGCCGCTGTTTCCCGGAGACGTCGCGCCAAAGCCGGGCGCCGAGCGCAAGCGTCGAGAAAAGTCTCGACGCGGCACGCAGGAGTGCGTGCGCCACGACAGGTTAGCCCAGAGGCGGTCCCGCGGGCGTATCCTGGACGGCATGAACCAGTTTCCCAGTTTCGACCTTACGAACCGGATATCCCTCGTCACAGGCGCGGCTCGCGGCCTTGGCCGGGCGATCTCGCTGGCGCTTGCCCACGCCGGGGCAGACGTAGCATTGGGGTTGCGGGACATCGATGCGGATGCGGGGTTGCTCGCCGAAATCCAGTCCCTGGGCCGCCGTGCGCTCGCTTTGCAGATGGATATGGCCAATCTCGATCAGGTTCAGCGCGCCGTGAAAGATGCTGTCGTGCATTTTGGCCGCCTCGACATCCTGGTGAACAACGCTGGGATCGCACCGGGAAATCGCGCCGAGGACGTCTCGGTTGAGGATTACGATCTCACGATGGCGGTGAACGTCAAGGGAACGTTCTTCGCCAGCCAGGCTGCCGGGCGATTCATGATCGGGCAGAAGTATGGCCGCATCGTCAACCTCAGTTCCCAGGCTGGGTTTGTAGCACTTCCGACCGAATCGGTGTACTGCATGACCAAAGCGGCCATTGCGCACATGACGAAATGCCTGGCAATTGAATGGGGCGCGCACAACATTACGGTGAATGCCGTCGCACCGACCTTTATCAAAACACCGGGCACGAGCGAATGCCTCGGCGATCCGGCGTTCCGCGCCGACGTAGTGGAGCGGATCGCGGCGCTGCACAGGATCGGCGAGCCGATGGACGTGGCGGGTGCGGTGGTGTTCCTGGCGTCCCCCGCCGCGTCATTCATCACCGGTCAGACGCTGATGATCGACGGCGGCTGGACAGCGCGGTAACGTATCCCGAGCAGGTAGATAATGGAATCGAATTGGAGGTGCACCTTTGAAGCAAAGTGACGAAGGAAGCCGCATGACGCGGCGCGAGTCCCTGAAAAAGGCGGCCGGCGCGTTGATGATCCTGCCGGCCGGATTGGCGCGAGGCTATGCGGCCAACGAAAAGCTGAACCTGGGCATCATCGGCCTGGCCGGCATGGGTGCGATCGATGCCAGGATGCTGAACGACCTGGGCGAGAACATCAGTGCGCTGTGCGACGTGGATTCCACGATGCTCGATCTTCGGGCGCCTCTCTATCCGAAGGCCAAGAGGTACACCGACTTTCGAAAGATGATCGAAAAGGAAAAGCTGGACGGCGTGGTGGTCGCCGTGCCGGACCACATGCACGCTTATGTCAGCGTATGGGCCATGAAACACGGTCTCCATACTTACTGCCAGAAGCCGCTGTGCAAGACGGTTCACGAAGCCAGGGTGATGGCCAAGGTCGCCGCCGAAACCAAGGTCGTCACGCAAATGGGCACCCAGAGCAGCGCGGAGGCGAGGAACCTGCGGACGGTGGAGGTGATTCAGTCCGGGGTGGTGGGCGAGATCACGGAGGTCCACGTGGCGACGGATCGCCCCATCTGGCCGCAAGGATTCGACCGTCTGCCCGGAGAAGATCCGGTCCCCTCCAACCTGGATTGGGACATGTGGATCGGCACCGCCGCGATGCGGCCCTACAGGAGCCTCTATCCGCAGGGGCACCCCGTTTACAACCCGCCGGCCGAGAAGAGGCACCAGTTGGATTTCGCGGTCGCGGGTCTCAGTCCGGTTCCGCCCGTGGGCGTGGTTTACCACCCTTTCGTATGGCGCGGCTTCACCGATTTCGGCAGCGGCGCGCTGGGCGATATCGCTCCGCATCAGATGAACGTAATCTTCATGGCGCTCGATCTGGGCGCGCCCTCGGCCGTCGAGGTGATTGACACATCCGGAATGAAGAAGGACATGTACCCGGATTGGACCGTGATGCGCTTCGACTACGCGGCGCGCGGCGTTCACCCGCCGCTGAAGATCTATTGGTACGACGGCGGCAAGCGCCCGGCGGACGAAATCGGGCGTGGAGCAGATCGGGCGCGCACAGGCGGCGCGGGCGTGACGTGGATCGGCACCAAAGGCAGCCTTCCCGAAGGCCGGGGCGCCTACTACGGCAAGCAGACGGAGCAGTACCCGGTGCCGCCGGAAAGAAATTGGGGCCGTGAAGAAGTCCACAAGGATTGGGTGGCGGCCATCAAAGCGGGCAAGCAGGCGCCCTGCAATTTCGCCTACGCCGGACCGTTTACCGAGGCCTACCAACTCGGTAACGTCGCCTTGCGCGTGGGCCATCGGATCGACTGGGATCCGCTGGCGTTCCGCGTCACCAACTGCCGGGAAGCGAACCAGTACCTTTCCCGCGAATACCGGAAGGGCTGGGACCTCCAGGAGATCGCGGGACGCACCGCTTACAACGTGAGCGAGTGAGTTTTGTTACACTCTCTCGCCGGTTAACCACCATAGGATGTTGTGAATGCAGCGTTGCACCATGGGATGAGATTGGGTGGCAACGTTGTGACCGGGAATGAGCACGGCCACTTTCCCCTTGCCATAGGTGTGAGCCCACCCCTGGGGAGCGCGGCCGTGCTCTGGAGAGTGGCTCTCCAGGAACACGGACGTCTGGCTCTCGTCCATCTCCACCTGGTACTCTTCATCGGCGACGGTAAAGGGCGTCATGCCCTCGGTCAGTTCCGGCATCTTTCCGGTCAGAGTCACGTTAATACTGACAACGGCGGGGTGGCGGACGAAGTATGACCTGGCGATTCGGGAGATTCCATTGCCCTTGGGATAGGAGAAGCCGTCGTGATAGGAAAAGAAGTTGCCGCCGGCGTTCACATAGTCCTCGTACTTCTGCTCCTGCGCAGGCGTGAGCCAGCGGGCTTCCCCTTTGTTGGGCGGATTCCCGTCACGGTTTCTGTAGTAGTTGACATACTCGCGTCCCTCTCTGCTCTGGACAATCAGATCGAAGCTGCCAAAATCGTCGAACGGGACGGCATAGTCCATGATCGTCACCGCCTCCCAGCCGTTTTTTCGCAGTCCTCCCAGCAAAACGGAGTCGAGTGGGGCGACGCAGTGATACGCGTCTCCCAGTATGGCCAGAACACGCTTCTTCCGTGGGGTAGTGTCCTGGGTTCTTCCGAGACCGGCGCCGCCCAACAGAGCCATGCCGCAGGCGGTGGAGGTCTTAAGGATATGACGGCGTGTAGTGTTCATGCGTTTGTCTCCAATTGTTTCACGGGTTCTGCATCGTGCGCGGATCGACCGGCCGCTTCCGCTCCGAAGACAGCACGCCCGCGAAATAGATCCGCAGCGACATCAGGTTATCCCGTGCGTTGGTCAGCGCGGGGCGTTTCTGGTGCAGCGACTGCATGAACTCGCCCATCACCCCGATGAAGCCGCCGATGGAGGCGCACTCATCGTAACGCGGCCGGATGTGAACCTCCCGGTAGGTCAGATCGTCCGGCAGAGTATAGGTGACCCATCCGATTTCCTTGGGCCAGTCGTAGCCCCGCACCTCAACCAGGTCCTTTTCCCATCGCGACGTCGGGTTCCAGCGGTGATTGGCGCGAATCGCCCCCCTCTCGGCCCAGACCCGTATGGGGGTCTCGTTCCGGAAATTGCCGGCGTTGTGATACTCGAAGTAATTGCAGACCGCTCCGCTGGAAAATTGCATCTGATAGAGGGAGGCGTTGTTCTGGTTGGTGCAATAGACCGAGATGGGGTCTCCTCCCGAGAGCCAGCGGATCGAATCGATGGCGTGAATCTGCCACGCCATTACCACGCCGCCCGGCCCCATTCCGAAACCCGGCCCCTCGGTGGAGATGTTGGCGAAATGAATAAAGCCCGGCGCGCCGAATCGATCGGGGCCGAGAAGCTGCCTGGTCAGATAAACGGCCGGATCGAAGCGCAGGTTCTGGTTAATCGCAAAGGGGATTCCACCCTCCTCGGCGATCTCCACCATCTTTTCGGCGGTCTCGAGGTCCGTCGCCATGGGCTTCTGCATCAGCACCGCCTTGCCTGCCTTGGCCGCGGCTGTCAGCACCGCGATGCGGGCCGCCATGCCTGCCGCGGTCGCGTGGTCTATGGTGCAATCGATGACATCGACGTCGTCCCGCAGGAGCAATTCCCGATAATCTTCATAGACGTGCGGGATGCCGTCCAATTCCGCCAGGCGGCGGCGATCCGCCCTGGCGTCGGCCGCCGCCGCGACGCGGTATCCCGCCAGGCGGTACGCGGTCAACTGCTGGGCCCGCACGATGTTGGTGTAGCCGACGATGCCGATGCCGTAATCGAGCTTGTAGGTCTCGAGAGGCGGCCGGAAAGAGGGCCAGGAGAACTGGCCGATCGCTTGGTTAGACATGAGTCACCTGGTTGAGCCTCGCCGCAGCGTTGACGATCATAGAGGAAGGCCCAGACCGTTTATCATAGCGCCAGGGGCGCTTAACCGTTTTGGGGGAGTTAGTTCCCGGCAACCGCTCCCTGACGGTCGCGGCTCGGTAAGCGATTGATTATGATCCGGCCGGGCAGCCAGCGGGTTCACTTCTCGTCGGAGTACAGCTTGTACATATCCGCCAGTTGAGCGGGGGTGAACGTTCCGTCATAGATTACTACGCGATAGCGTAAGGTAACCGATTTTCGCTCCGGTACAGTCCAACTTCCGTCCCGCTTTTCGTCACTGGTGAATTCACGGGCGGCGAAGGGGTTGGCCGCCAGCAGCCCGTAAGCACGGGCATGCCAGGTAGCAGGGTGACGGAAGCTGGAAGGATGGTCGAATACGACCACGCCCACCGTCTTGCCGGATACCGTCCCGGAGTAGTCCACCCAGTCGGCTGGCTTGCCCCAGATCGCCGGTTCTCCGACCGCGCCGCGCGAGTTGAGCATATGATCGTGCGGCGCGCTCAATTCCGAGTTCAGCCGGATGGCAAAGGTGCCTTCCTTGGTATCTCCGAAGACCATGGGGTTTTCCAGCGCGTAAAAGACGTACTCGCAGTCGATGGTGCGGGTGCGATCGTCGCCGCGGAAAGTGTAGGTCTGGGTCTCTTCGCCCAAGACACGGTTGTTGGAGTCTTCCAGGCTGAAGCGCGCGCGGATGGTGCCGGAATCGGGACCGTTGTCGACCCGCTCCAGTTTCAGCAGGGTCATGTGGCCGTACGCGCGCACCAGCCCGGGGGCTGCCGGCTGCTTCGCGTCCGGTCTGCCGTAGGTGCCGTTGAATACCGCCTCCGACCAGAAGTCCACGCCATCGATGTCGCCGTGGTTGAAGTACAAGGGACGTTGATGCGGCTCAAAGCCGGGGAGTTTGCGGTCGGCCATCGAGACGTCGTTGAACACGGGAAACGGCCTCGACACAATTACGCCCAAAGGCGTCCGCAGCGGCATCAGGTAGGCTTTTGCCACGTCCTGGTGAAAATAGTACGTGGTGAACGGTTTGCCGCCGATAGTTACCTCTACCTGGCCCTCACCGCGTTTCAACTCGACGGAAGCGGCCGTCACAGCCGCGGATAGCAGCCACACACCCGCCACCAGCCGCAGCGGGCGTTGGTAGGTTTTGGCATATCGGTTCACAATCGTCGCGACGCTCCTCTATTGCTGTGGTTCAGGCACCGGCACGATGGGTCCGAGCAGGAACACGAACGAGGCGATGCCCGCCAGCAGGATGGCGCCAGCCACCAGGAACGCACTGGTGAACGAATGGGTCCAGCCCACGGTCACGCCGGTGACGATAGGCGCCGCTACGCCCATCAGGTTGTTGCCGAAGTTCATGATTCCGGCCACCGTGGCTACGCCGCCTCGCGGAGCGATCAGCGAAGGCAGGGACCAACCGACCGGGGCGGCCGCCGCCAGGCCGGTCAGGGCCACCGAAATCCAGGCGATAGCCACCGCCGGGTTGGTGGTGGTGGTCGCTCCGATTACCGCCAGCCCACCGAACATCCCCACCAGCAGCACGGTCTTGCGCACGCGCGTCTCATCGTGGCCGCGCGCAATCAGACGGTCGATCAGCCAGCCCCCCACCACCAGGTCCGATACCGTGGCGCACATCCAGGGGATAGTCGCGAACGCAGCCGATGTCAGGATGCTCATGTGCATGGTCTGGACCAGGTAGCCCGGCAGCCAAGTCAGGAACAGGTAGAAACAATAGCCGTAGGCCGCGAAACCGATCGACAGACCCCACACTTTGCGGGAGCGCAGCAGGTAGCCGAGCATACCGAACGGGTTGGCGGACATCTCCCCCTCGGGCGCCCCGCCGCCTTCGACAATGTATTCCCGCTCCGCCGCGGAAAGTTGCGGGTGAGCGCTCGGATTGCGATAGATTGCGTAAAATGCCGCAAAGTAGACGAAACTCAACGCCGCCACCAGGCCGAAGCCCCATCGCCAGCCGAAATGCACCACCGCGAGCGCGACGAGCGGAACGCCGATCACGTTGGAGAACTTGGCGGCCGAGTCGAACAGAGCCGTTGAAGAAGCCCTCTCCTTGCGCGGAAACCAATAGCCGGTGGCTTTGGAATTGGCAGGGAAACTCGCGGCCTCGGCGATCCCCAGCAGGCAGCGGGCGGCAAAGATGCCCGCAAATCCGCTCGCCAGGGCGGTGATGACGGACGCCACGCCCCATAGAAACGCACTCCAGCGTCCGACGCGCGTCACACCCCAGCGATCCAGAATCAAGCCCGCGGGAATCTGCGACAGGGCGTAGGTCCAGAAGAACGCGCTGAACAGCAGGCCCAGTTCGGACGCGCTCAGTCCCAGCGTATGCTGCAGTTGTGGGCCGGCCACCGACAAGCAGATCCGGTCGAAGAAGTTGACCAGCACTCCGGCTCCCAACAGGGCGCCGATGCGCCAGCGCAACCGTGGAACTGCCTCTCCGCTAGCCGTTATCATATGCGTTGCCCTGAACTCCCCGTCAGACGCCACAGTCCGATCCAACCACTGCCCCGGAAGACCGCCCGCCGATTGAAGGTACTAATTTAACCCACTTCGGCAAGAATATCTTATAATCCGAGACGTGCCGGACTGGTTGGCCGGACCCGGCCGGCGAGTCCACACGAGAGTTACGCGGCGATTTCACGGAGGATTTCGGGATGCAGCACAGCCACCCGGATCAGTGTCTTTGCCGCTCCGCTCGGCGTTCGGCGCCCTTGCTCCCATTGCTCCAGCGTGCGTTGCGAGACCCCAAGCATATGGGCGAACCGCGCTTGTGTGAGTCCAGCCGCCAGGCGCGCTCGCGCGATGGGCGAGCGAGGCTCAACGGGAGTCCGCTTGCCACGGCCGGCTCTGATTTCGCAGGCGCCGTCCAGAACCTCCTGCCAGATATCGCGCGCGGCCTCCATCCGGGCGAGCGCACTTTCTGTCGGTTTCTTAGCCATGCTCGAACAGCTCCTTCAGTCGTTTCAGGATATGGGCCGGCACGTTCCCCCGCTTCGCCTTGGAATATAGCGTCAGCATCCAGAACTCGTTCGGCTGATAGCTCACGAAATAGATTAAGCGCAGCCCGCCGCGCTTGCCCGCACCCTGTCGCCGCCAGCGGAGTTTCCTCACGCCGCCAGAGCCGGGAACAATGGCCCCGGCCTCCGGGTTCCGCATCATGAACTGCTGCAGCTCGGCGTATTCGTCGTCATCGAGGTAATGGGCTCGCAGGCGATCGAAGATCGCCGACTCGATAAATACGAACACGAATTAATACTACGCCTCTGGCGTACCTGCCGTCAAGCCGCGACCCTTCACGCCCGCCACTCACTCCAGCGGAATCGTCTTCCCTTTGGCGGTCGGCAGCACGACACCGAGCAGTCTCGCGATGGTTGGGGCGATGTCTATATTGGCAACCTTGTCGAGTTTCGCGCCGCGGCGCACTCCGTAGCCGCTGGCGATGAAGATGGCGTCCATATCCGGATCAGCGGATCAGGTACACCGCGGCTTTAGTCCAGATCTGGTCGCGGAACAGGATGTTCGACTTGGTGAAGCTTTCGACGTCCGAGGCGGCAATCGCTCCCTTGCCGATCATTTCGCGCTCCAGCGGCCCTTGCGCCGACGCCCCCTCGCGGAACGCCCAGGTGATCGTAGGCGCCTGGTTGACGGCCACCCAATCCACCTGCGCGGTCGTGAGCCCGGCTTGGTACGCCGCGTCATAGACCGTGAGAACGTGGACCATTTTCTCTTTCGCGATCGCCGGTTCCACTTTCACCGGCGGCCATGCGCCGGTCCGCGAGATGGTTCCGTTCGCCAGCAGGCCGTGCTCGTCGGCGCGGACGCCGGTCACCATGGTCGTGTGATTGGGCCACGTCACGGTCGGATTTACGATAGACATCCGCGCGCTAACGCCGCTCTCGATCAGGCCGCGGAGGGTGGGAATCGGAAGCTTCGGCTCGTCCAGGTCATAAGCGGGAAAGCCGTCCAGGCTGATCACCACCACCATGCGCTCCTTGGCGGGCGTCTGCGCTAAAGCCGGCCAGCACAAGCCCGCCAGTGCCGCCAGCGTGATTGCGAGTTTCATAGACTAAGAAGAATTCTACAACGTGCCACACGCTCCCCGGCGCCGGGTGCTTGACCGATCTGGGGATTTCATGGTTTAGGCGCGGCAACCGCTCCCTCGCGGTCGCGGCTCGGTTACGGGCGCCGCTCGTTTGCAGTCACTTACCGAGCCGCGACCGCAAGGGAGCGGTTGCCGGGGACTAACTCCCCCAAACCGCTTAAGCACCCCCCGGCGCCTTAACGGCTCCCTTTCCGCGCCTCACGCTACAATCTTGGTGTTATGTGCCGTCCGATCTGTCGCGGGACTGTGTTCCTGTTCGCCGCCGTGGCGATGCTGTTCGCTCAAAAGCGCCCCTTCGACGCGAATGCCATGATGGAGTTGAAGCGGATTTCCGATCCGCAGATTTCACCGGACGCGAAATGGGTGGCCTTTACCGTCCAAAGCGTGGACGTAGCCGCCAATAGCAAGCCGTCGCAAGTCTGGATCGTACCGCTCTCGGGCGGCGCGCCGCGCCAGATCACCCACGACGGCACCGCCAACCAGCGGCCCCGCTGGTCGCCCGATTCCAGGCGCATCGCCTACATCTCCAACCGTTCCGGCTCGTCCCAGATCTGGTTGATGGATCCCGATGGCGGCAACGCCAAGGCGGTCACCAATCTTGCCACCGAAGCCGATGGCGAGCTGTTGTCTCCCGACGGGAAGAACCTGGTCTTCACCAGTTCGGTCTATCCGGAATGCGCCGCCGACGACGCCTGCAACCGGAAGGATCTCGACGCCGATGAGGCCGACAAGGTGAAGGCGCGGATTTACACCGAATTGCTCTACCGGCACTGGACCGAGTGGTCCACCAGGCGGCGCAGCCATCTGCTGGTGGTTGCGGTTTCCGGCGGCGACGCGCACGACCTTACCCCCGGCACTCGCGACGTGCCGCCGTTTTCGCTCGGCGGACCGGACGATTACGATATCGCTCCCGACGGCCAGGAAGTCTGCTATTCCATGAATGCGGATCCGGTCCTGGCCGTCAGCACCAATTCCGACCTATACGCGGTTTCGATTCAGGGAGGGGCGCCGCGGAGAATCACGGCGGCCACGGGCAACGATTCCAGCCCGCGGTACTCGCGCGACGGCAAGTACCTGGCCTGGCGCGCGCAGCTTCGCGCCGGATACGAAAGCGACCGCTACCGGTTGATGGTGCTGGAGCGCGCTACCGGAAAGACCACCAACCTTACCGAAAACCTGGATCGCTGGGTGAACAGCTTCACCTGGTCGCCGGATTCGCGCGCGCTTTTCTTTACCACCGCCGACCGCGGCCGGCAGGCCATTCAGCGCATTCCCGTAACCGGAGGCGCGGTGCGGGTGGCCGTTTCCGGAGATAGCGAACTGGACGACATGCAGTTGTCGGCCGACGGCAAGACGATGGTGTACACCCAGCAGACCGGCGCTGCGCCGCTCGAGATCTATCGCGCCGCGTCGAGCGGCGGCGCGCCCGCCGCCTTGACGCATTTGAACGACGACGCGCTGGCGGCCCATGAGCTCATCCCGCTCGAAGAGTTCTGGGTAGACGCCGCCGATGGCTCGAAGGTGCAGTATTTCGTGGTGAAGCCCTACGGGTTTCAGGCCGGCAAGAAATACCCCGTGGTGATGCTGATCCACGGCGGACCGCAAGGCAACTGGGGTTACAGTTGGAGCTATCGCTGGAACCAGCAGGTGTTCGCGGCCGCCGGTTACGTAGTGGTGATGCCGAATCCGCGCGGCTCGACCGGCTATGGACAGAAGTTCATCGACGAGATCAACGGCGATTGGGGCGGCAAACCTTTCGACGACATCATGGCGGTGACCGATCACATCGTCGTCGACCTGCCCTACGCCGACACCAGCCGCATGGCCGCGGCCGGCGCCTCCTACGGCGGCTACATGATCGATTGGATGCTGGGCCACACCCAGCGCTTCAAGGCGCTGGTGTCGCACTCTGGCGTTTACGACCTGACCAGCGAATTCGGCGCCACCGAGGAACTATGGTTCCCGCTGTGGGAGTTCGGCGGCACGCCCTGGGACAAGCCCGACGACTACGCGAAATGGTCGCCATCGAGCTTCGTCAAGGACTTTCATACCCCCACCCTGGTCAGTGGCGGAGAATTGGACTTCCGCGTGCCTTATAACCAGGACCTGGAGCTGTTTACGGCCCTGCAGATGCAGAAAGTTCCTTCCAAGCTGGTGATTTTTCCCGATGAGGGGCACTGGATCCTGAAACCGGGGAACAGCCTGCTTTGGTATCGAACCGTGCTCGACTGGCTCGATCTTTGGGTGAAAAAATGAAAACTACGTGGGTCCGAAAATGAGAGTTCTATTGGCCGCCGCCCTGGTTGTGTTGCTGTTGCTGGTGGGCACGTTGCTGGTCATATCCGGGCACACTGACGTGACCATCGGGCCGCTCGATGCCATCGGCGTCAGCACTCCGGTCACGGTCGGGATCTCGAACCCGCATGGAGTGCGCGACGTGCGGGCGTGGATCGAACAGGGCGGCGCGAGCTATCCCGTCTTCGAACAGAGGAGCCCCTCCACGCGATTGTTCTGGAGCCGGCACCAACCGCCGCGCACGGTCACCTTCGAAGCCGGTAAGAACAAAGCGGCCGGGCTCGTGGAAGGGAAAGCGCGCCTGGTGGTGGAAACCGTTTCCAACGACTTTCGCGGCGCCTCCGATACCGCCTCGCGCGACCTCGCCATCGTACTCGCTCCGCCCCGCGTGGCGGCCGATGGGCTCCAGCACTACATCAACCAGGGCGGCATGGAGTTGGTCACGTTCACTGCGTCGGGCGGGTGGTCCGAAGCCGGCGTGAAGGTTGGCCGCTACACGTTTCGCAGCTTCCCCCTGCCCGGCAAGGACCCCAACCAGCGCTTCGCCATGTTCGCCTACCCGTGGGACCTGCCGCCGGACGTCACACCCATGGTCTTCGCCCGCAACGCCGCCGGCACCGAGGCCGACGCCCACTTCTGGTTCAAGCTCTTCCCCAAGAAGTTTCGCGTGCGCGATTTCCCGGTCGAGGACGCGCTCATGCAGAAGCTGGTGGATTCGGTGGACCCGAACGGTCAGATCCTGCCCGGCAAGGATCTCGTGACCCGCTTCCTCTACATTAACGGCGATCTGCGCCGCAAGAATAACCAGCAGCTTTACGATCTGCGTTTCAAAACCGAAGAGAAGATCCTGTGGAACGGCCCGTTCACGCATTGGGGCAAGGAAGAAGCTAACTTCGCCGACGTGCGCAATTACATCTACCACGACAAAAAAATCGACCAGCAGGTGCACCTGGGCTTCGACCTCTCCGACGTGGTCAACGGCCCGGTGGAAGCCGCCAACGACGGCCGCGTGGCGTGGGCCAGCGACCTCGGCATCTTCGGCAACTGCATCGTGCTCGACCACGGCTACGCGCTCCAATCCCTCTACGGCCACATGAGCCGCATCGACGTGAAAGTGGGCGACATGGTGAAAAAGGGCCAGAAAATGGGCGTGGCCGGCTCGACCGGCCTGGCCGGCGGCGTACACGTTCATTTCGGCATGCAGATCGATGGCGTGCAGATCAACCCGCGCGAGTGGTGGGACGAGCACTGGATTAAAGACCGCATCCTGAGCAAACTCACCCCCGGCGCCGCGGTTCAATCCGAGCAAGCCGCCGAGCCGAAGCCGCACCGGGCCCACCATAAGAAGCGGTAGGAAGAGAGCGCACACGTCAGACCCAGTACGGGCCGCAATACTAAAGCAGCCTCGTGAACTCTTCCACCGTAAGCCCAGCCTCTCGAATCAACGCCCGAAGAGTCCCTTTGGCGAGTTCTTTGTGATTTGGAACCGAGAGGCGCCGGTGGGGCGGATCGGTGCGTCGAAGAATGATGTGGCTCCCGTGCTGCTCATCGAGTTCATATCCCAGCTTTCGGAAAGCCTTGACGGCATCGCCACCGGAAACCACCGGCAACCTCATCCGCCGCCGACCTCGATGATCTCTTCGAGTATGCTTGGAGGCACCGGCTCGCCATGCTTCGTCAAGCTCTTGAGGTAGCCTTCGATCGCCTCTCGAATGTTGTCGGTAGCGTCGGCGCGCGATCGCCCCTGGGAAACACAGCCCGGCAGAGCCGGACACGTTGCCACAAACACCCCGTCCTCGTCTTGTTCCAGGTAAACACGATACTTCATCACCCAGCATTCTAGCAGAGCGTCGAGTCGCGGCCAGCCTGTGAGGAACACCTCCCCGGGGAACGAAGTTTGAAACGTGTCCAGCCCTGCCGAAGGCGGTAGGATTCAGAATTCCCCGGCTGTTGACCCTGCGAAAGCGCTTTGCGGCAGCGGATACAGCATAAACTTGTAAGTTGGGTCCGAGATGAAATATCTGGAACGATTTGGGGAGTGCCTCTTCAATCCTACTGAAAAGCAGATGCTTGAACGCGATCCGCTCCTGGCCTTCTCCTTCTACCTTTCCGGTAGAGTGCTTGTCCTATGCGATCTGGCGGACGAAATCGTCGCTAACCTCGACCAGGGGTTTTCGGCTGAGCCCATCCATGGAGGTGTGATAGGCCGGGCGGACACGCTCATGTGGTTCTGGTTGCTGGGGGCATATGAAGTCGTCCGAACGATGCATCAGGCTAAACAATGCTTCAGCGGGCGGCTCGCTGCGGATCTACAGGATCTGAAAAAGCACCTCGCACGCGCTAGAATGCCGGCGGCCAAGATGGAGAAGCCTGGGCGCAGAGCGCCCGTGACCTCGAACAGAAGTCCGAGCGGGTGGGACTATAGCAACCGTGACCTGCTGGGTAAACGATCCTGAGGAGTGCGAGAGCATAACGGCTCGCGGGCTCCTCGCTCACTTCGATGAAGTGTTCTCCTCCATTTCAAGGGCTGACGTTGTCTCCCATCACTCGCAGTCATACCTCGACCAGCATGATCATCCCGCTAAGGCCAAGGGGTAGCCCACCGGAAGAGGCGCTGCGTAGGAAACGTCTCCATCAATCGGTCGGAGCCGGACTGACCAGTCGGGCGGAAGATTGCCGATGGTCGAGTGCCATCGAGGCGTCGCCGTCCATTCCGAAGCGCCCGCTGAGCCCAAGCCGCACCACGCCTACCACAAGAAGCGGTAGCAAGGGCACTGGCGCGGGGACCGACACGGTCGACCGCGGTCAAAGCCTTGAGCGAGCGACGCTGGGCGGGTTAACCTGGAAGGAGAGCCTATGAACTGACGATTGACCTGTCGGAGCAAAATGCCGCCGTGCTGGAAGCCCAGGCGCGCGCAACCCGCATGCCGGCCGACCGCTATCTGGCGCATATCGTCGAGCGCGCTCTGGAGCGCCAGCACCGCCAGAACGCCGAGAGCCTTGGCAAACACCTGGACTACATGGCTTCTCAGGTTGCCCCGGAGACAACCGCCGAGGAGATGGAAGCGGCGCTCCAGGAGGCCCTGCAGCATGTTCGGCCGCCTCGTAGCTGGCGGCCGTGAGGGTTGTTCTCGATATTATGATTATGGACGACGTTACCCTTCTGCGGGAGCTCCGCCGGCCGAGCGCCCGATAAAATGAGGGCGCACCGCTGCCTTGATAGATGCTCCTCCTCACTTCCCCCGCAGCAGTCCTCTTACCCGCATCCAATCCGCCAGCCTGGCGGGCCAGGATGCCAGGATCTCGTCGGTGGGCGCCAGGCCTACGCCGTGCGGGCCGCGCTCGTAGATGTGCATCTCGGCGGGGACTCCGGCTTTGCGCAGGGCCAGGTAGAAGAGCACGCTGTTTTCCACCGGAACGACGGTGTCGGTAGTGGTGTGGAAAAGAAAAGTCGGAGGCGTCTGGGCGGTCACCTGCAATTCGTTCGAGAGATCCCGCACCAGCTTCGGGTCGGGGTTGTCGCCCAGCAGGTACTGGCGCGAGCCGCGATGCAGATACGGCTCTTCGAAGGTGATCACCGGATAGCAGAGCACCAGGAAATCCGGGCGGCTGCCGGCGCGGTCGATAGGGTCCGGCGCCGCGGGGTCGCCCGCATCGAAGTGGGTGCCGGCCGTGGCGGTCAAGTGGCCGCCGGCGGAAAAGCCCATCATGCCGATATGCGCGGCATCGAGCCCCAGCTCGGCCGCACGGGAGCGCACCGTGCGAATAGCGCGCTGCGCATCGCCCAGTTCGATGGGGTGATGATAACGCGGCCCCAGCCGGTACTTGAGCACGAATGCCGCAACCCCGATGGAATTCAGCCAGTGGGCAATCTGGTCGCCTTCCTTGTCCATGGAAAGATGCACGTAGCCACCGCCGGGAACCACGATTACCGCCGTGCCGGTAGCTTCGGCGGCGGGCGGAAGGTAAGCCGTGAGCGTGGGAATGTCCTCGTCCGCGGTCCCCAGCGCGCTGGGCGCGCTTTTGGGCCACAGCGGTTGTGGCTGGGGTCCGCTCGACGCGGTTTGGCCCATCAGCGCCGTGGCCATCAGGGCTATCAGCGCGGCGCCAGCGAAGAATAACTGGAAACGTACCGGGTTCATGCCTATTACCGTATCACCCGGACGTCGCCTTTGCCCCACACGGTTTGCCGCCCGACGCCGATCCAGCGCGCGGCCCAAAGCCAGGGCATAAATTCGCCCAAATCGCCCTCATAATCGGCTTCGCCGGTGAAGCCACCCAGCGAATGCACCTGCCCGGTGCGGCTGGAACGGCGCTGGGCCCGCTCCCAATCAAGCCGCGCGTGGACCAGGCGAATGGATCGCGCGCGTTCGCCGAGGCCGCAAAAATCGACCTCCAGCGGAGCGGCACCGTAGAGCGCCCGGAGATTGCCGAGCCGGTCCCGCAAGCGCGCGAACAAGGTGGTGAAATCGGGTTCTCCGGCGGAGGAAGCCCGTCCTTTCAACTCCGTCGCCGTGACGAAACGGAGCGAAACATGGTCGGCGCGCTGGCCCGTATGGGCGAGGTTGAGGCAGATGGGGGGCACAAGCCTTGTCGGGGCCTCGTCGCTACCCGGACTAAAATCCGTGCCGCCATTGTCGAGGTCCAAGGCCTCGATCCGCAGCAGTTTCGACGCTACGCGGCCTCGGCCCATGCCGCGCTCCGCGGCGCCGGCCAGCGCGCCCAACAGCGGCCAAACCGCTTCGCGGGCGAAAATATGGACGTCGAAACTCCAGCATTCCTCCGGATGGCATTCGGTCCCATCGAGGTGGGAAGCGCGTAATACGAAAGGGCGCGGCCAGTCCGCCAGTCCGCTTGGCGCCGGCCCGCCCTCCGGCGTGCGCCCCGGACGGAACCACCGCGCGTAGTCCTGCTGACGATCTTCGAGCCGATATCCCAGGGCTCCGCGCAGCAGATTGGCGGCCGGAATGGGAAAGCGCAGCGGCCCGCGCGCCCGAAGGTGCAGGCGCACCCGGTAGAACTCGAATGGAATCATAGCCGTCGGCTCCAATTTATCCATCCCGCTGATGTATAATGGTATGGCATTTGGCTCTTGTGTTCCGCTTTGTGAAGGGGGGTTGCGTGAGTCCATACCGCAATCCCCTTTTTCACGTGGGGGAGGACGAGGGCGGAAGTTACGTCTTAGAAGGATAGAGGCAGATGAAAGAAAAAGGTACAGTGAAGTGGTTTAACGCAGCCAAGGGCTACGGGTTCATTCAGCGCGAGAACGGAGAGGATGTCTTCGTGCATTTCTCGGCGATACAGACGCAAGGGTATCGCACGCTCGACGAAGGAGCAAAAGTAGAGTTCGAAGTCACGAAGGGCCCTAAGGGGCTGCAAGCGACCAACGTCTCTGTGGCCTGACGTCTCGCGGCGGACCGGCTGCCGCGCCAAGCAGACGGCAGCCGTCCGCCGACATCGATTCTGGAGGGATATGAGCAAAGAGGACAGCATTGAAGTCACTGGTACCGTTTTAGAAAAGTTCCCCAGCGGCCTGTTCAGCGTTCAACTGGAGCACGAACGGGTCGTTTTGGCGCACCTGGCCGGGAGGTTGCGCCGCAATCGCATTCGCGTTCTGGCAGGCGATAAAGTCACTCTGGAAATGTCTCCCTACGATCTCACGAAGGGACGAATCACGTTCCGCCACCGCTAACCGACTTCATCTTCCGTAATTTCCCGGTGAAATCGCCGTCCTGGTTCTGCAAGTACGTAATCATACTACCGGTTAGGTCCCCCTCATGATAAAACTTTGAGAGGTTGATTTTCCCGGTCACAGAACTTCCGCAATTACTTTGCGGCAGCCTCGGATTTACCGTAATCCATTGGATTCTATCGGTCAAGGGAGCCGACGCGCTAGGACAACGGCAGCCCGCAGCGAGCAGGATGGGGGCAAGCGGAGCGATCTCGCCGGTATAATCAAGTCGGAGGCAGGGGTGGATAAGCCAAAAAGTTCCCAAAGTCGGTCGCGGAGGCAGGTTCCTTCCGATCCCGGCGCCGACCTTGTTCAGCTTCTGGGCCAGAAGGTGGTGGGCCAGCCAGCCGCAACGCGCGTCATCATTCCTTATATTCAGATGTTTCAGGCTGGCCTTTCGCCGGAAGGGCGTCCCGTCGGCGTGTTTCTCTTGCTGGGACCGACCGGTACCGGGAAAACCAAGACCGTGGAAGCCTTGGCTGAAATCCTGCACGGTAGCAAGAAAAGCGTGCTACGCGTGGATTGCGGCGAGTTTCAGATGGAACACGAAGTTGCCAAACTGATTGGCGCGCCGCCAGGCTACCTGGGCCACCGCGAAACCCAGCCCATGCTGACGCAGCAGAAGCTGAACGCCGTGACCAGCGAAAAATGCGGTCTGTCGCTGGTATTGTTCGACGAGATCGAGAAGGCCGCCCCGTCCATGACCCGTCTGCTGCTGGGCGTGTTGGACAAAGGCGTGCTGCGGCTGGGCGACAATTCTTCGGTGAGTTTCGACAAGAGCCTGGTCTTCCTGACCAGCAATTTGGGCGCCCGCGAGATGATACGGGAAATCAATCCCGACTTCGGTTTTCAATCGGCGGCAGGCGGCGTACCGCGCGCGGACCTGGTGAACAAGCTGCAGAGTATTGCGATGGTGAGCGTGCGCAAGCGATTCTCGCCGGAATTCGTCAATCGTATCGACGCCGTCATCACCTACCAGCCGCTCACACCCGAATCATTGTCCGCCATCCTGGATATTCACGTCACCGATTTGCAGGAACACGTCAATACCAGGCTCGGAAACCGTTCCTTCAACCTGGATGTGCCGCTGGACGCCCGCGCGTTTCTGATCGGAAAAGGCACCAGTGCCGAATACGGCGCCCGCGAGTTGAATCGCACCATCCACCGTTTCCTGACCCAACCCCTGGCCACTTTGGTCGCTGCCAACCAGGTAGTACCGGGCTCGACCGTTCAGGTCCTGGTCGACCGGGAGCACGACAAGCTGGATATCCGTACCCAGGGAGCCGCCGGGGAAACGCAAACCTCCGCGCCCACGGTCCTGCTGGTGGACGACAACCGCGACCTGCTGCGTTTTCTCGAGCGGTTGATGGGCGACGCCGGATGGAACCTGCTGATCGCCGACTCGGCTACGGAAGCCAGGCGTCTGGTCAACGAATCCAAACCCGACGCCGTGCTGATGGACTACATGCTGCCCGACGGCAACGGGGTCGAATTGGGCGTGGAATTTCGCCAGATCGTCCCCGAAATGCAGGTGATCGTCATGACCGGATCCATTCTCCCGCCGGAGGAAGAATCCCTCTGCGAGGAGCACGATTTCCCCGTGCTGCGCAAGCCCTTCCTGGCAGCCGAAGTCATGAACCAGATTCGCACCCGCTTCGCCAATTCCTCACGCAGTGCGCGAAGCTGACAGCAGCGCTGTCAGCAATCAGCGTTCAGCCTTCAGCTTCAACAGGATGGCCGCAGAGCTCTAGCTGACCGCTGAGTGCTGATTGCTGACCGCTCCACTCTATTTCCCGCAGCAGGACTTGGTGACCATGATTTCCGGCAGGCCGTCGCGGCGCGGAGCATTGGAAGCGAAGTACTGCTGCGCCGCCAGGTTCTTGTAAAACGCGCCCGCCACACCGGAAGCCAACGGACCGCTGACGTTGTGCAACGGGCTGGTCAGCATCACCACAACCACTACCTGGTGAGGCCCGGCGTCGGTGAACGAACCGAACCACCCCATAAACGTGGCGCCTGCGTGGTAATCGGTACACGTGCCCGTCTTTCCGAAAACCGGCTCGTTGGGATCGTAGGCCGCGCGGCGGGCAGTGCCAAACTCCACCGCGCCGCGCATCCCGGTCTTGATGTCCTCGATCTCCGACGCCGCCAGTTCCAACGGGCGCTTGATTTCGGGCTTGAAACTCTCGGTATCCGCCTGCGTGCGCGGATAGCGCAGGTAGTACAGCGTGCCGCCGTTGGCCAGCGCGGTCAATAGCCCCGCCAGTTCCAGAGGAGTGACCAGAAAGCCGGTGCCGAAACTCGTCATCATGCCGACCCCGCCCCATCGCGGCGTCTCGCTCACGATCTCGCCCGGTTGTTCGCCTTCAATTTCCAACCCGGCCTTTTCTCCCAACCCCAGCATCTGGGCATAATGCACCACGCGATCGAAGCCGAGGCGATTGCCCAAATAGGCAAAATAGGCGTTATTGGAAACCGCCAACGCATTAGTCAGGTTGAAGCTGAGCCGGCGGCTGATGTGGACGACCGTTTCGCGCTCGACCAGGTGCTCCTTCAAAGCCGCCAGCGCGGTGACAAGCTTGATCGTCGAACAGGGAATGAAACCGCTCTGGTACGCCAGTTTCTGATTGACGATGGTCAACACCCTGCCATTGGCGGGATCCACCACCACCACGCTGCCCTTTTGATTTCCCAGAGCGTTCACGGCGGCGAGGCGGATAGTCAGGTCGTCGCCATCCACGTTGTCGCCCTCGGTCGGGTCGTAAAGAGGCGGCCGCGCCACTGGCCTCCTGCTGCGCCGCGCGCTCGGCGCCGGGCTGCCGCCCCAAGCTGGACGGCCCATCGGCGCCCACGCCACCGCGTAGCCCATAAGTAATGCAGTAAGCCGTTTCATTGCGCCTTGCCGGCCGAGAGGCCTAAACTTATATTATCGGCAATTTCAGACGAAAGCGTCAACTTACTTAGGCACGACGAGCACGACGCTCCCTCCACCTGGACACAACCGCCCTAACCGTCCTAACATGAGCGGTGATGCAAGCCCTTCTGCTTCCCCGTTATGGACACTTGGAAATAATCGACATGCCGGTCCCGGTACCCGCCGCCGGCGAGATTCTGGTGCGCGTGCGCGCCTGCGGCATCTGCGGCAGCGACGTTCACGGTTTGGACGGCTCCACCGGCCGCCGCATACCGCCCCTGGTCATGGGTCATGAAGCCGCCGGTGAGGTGGCCGCGATTGGCGCCGGCGTCTCCGACCTTGCACCCGGCGACCGGGTGACCTTCGATTCCACGATCTTCTGCGGCCGCTGCTTTTTTTGCCTGCGCGGAGAGGTCAATCTCTGCGATAACCGGGAGGTCTTGGGAGTCTCGCCCGGCCCCTATCGCCGCCACGGAGCCTTTGCCGAGTTCGTGGCCGTCCCACGGCGCATCGTCTACCGGCTTCCGGACACGCTGAGCTTCGAGCGCGCGGCGTTGATTGAAGCCGTGTCCGTTGCCGTGCATGGCGCCGGCCTGAGCGGCGTTCGCCTGGGCGATACCGCCGTGGTGGTGGGCGCCGGGATGATCGGTTTATTGGTGGTCCAAGCGGTGCACCGCGCCGGTGCCACGCGCGTCGTGGCCGTCGATGTGGACGAAGCCCGCCTCTCGCTCGCCCGCCAACTGGGCGCTACCGAAACCGTTCTGGCCGGAGCGGGCGCCGTGGCGCGGATACTGGAGCTAACCGGCGGCCGCGGTGCCGACCTCGCCATCGAGTGCGTCGGAGCCGAGGCTCCCATTCACACCGCCGTCTCCAGCGTTCGCAAAGGCGGATCGGTGGTTCTGGTGGGCAATGTCTCGCCCAAAATAGCCTTGCCCCTCCAGGAGGTCGTCTCGCGCCAGATTCGTCTGCAGGGCTCGTGTGCCTCCAGCGGAGAGTACCCGCTGGTCATCGACCTGATCGCGACCGGGGAAATCCGCGTGGATCCCCTCATCAGCGCCGTGGCTCCGTTGAGTGAGGGGCCGCTCTGGTTCGACCGCCTCTATCGCCGCGAACCCAACTTGATGAAAGTGATCCTGCAACCCTAACCTAAAAACACTGCGCCCGGAATCCGGCGAAGAACCGGAGTCCGGGCGCAGGTAAAGTCCCAGGAGAGCTTGAAAGACGCCCTTGTCAGTTCTTGCGGCGGCGCTTGGCCAGACCAAAGGCGAGCATGCCGATACCGGCCGCGATCATGCCCAGCGTGCCGGGCTCCGGTGTCGCGGTGACAGCGCCCGCAAGCACGGCGTTGCCGCAATCGGCGGCTGAAAACTCGACGCCGATCTGCCCGTTGAACAGCAGGCTGAGGAACGCGGCGGGCGCGGAGAAGTTTAAGGTCACCTGGTATTGCGCGCCGTTCGTCTGGCAGCCGGGCCCGCTCTTACAAATCGACTCTGTCCCGGTTTCCGCCGCTGTGGCGCTCGAAGTGCCGGTTAGGTCCACCACTTGGCCGGGCCGGTAAGTGTCGTTCTGGTCATACGCCGTGCCCGCGGTTTCGGTTTTCACGGTTGAGCCATCGATGGCGTACAGATCGCCGGTCGATAAGTTGGCGTTAACGGCCGCTGAGCTGCCGCCGCCATCGAGGACCACGCCGTAAGCCAAGCTCGCCGGAGTCGGCACGGTCACACAGTCGGACCCGTTGCTGCATGACTTCGTCGTCGGTGAAGCCGGATCGTAGAAGAAGAGATCGCCAATGTTAAACGTGCCCGGCACTCCGCTTTCCGTGAAGGAAGCGAGATACTGAGCACCCGCGCTGCCTTCGATGCTGGACTGGCCGTCGCCGAAATCGAGATCGATCACCGCCGTCACTTGGTCGGTAGACGTATTTATGGATACCGAGATCGACTGGGTGTCGAAGTATAAGGCGTCTCCAATTACGTTCGGATCGCCGGAACCAAAGTTGCTGTTAGTGAGAGTCGTCGCGGATCCAACCGCGCAAGCGAGGAGCAGAAACTGAACGGTTCGCATGTTCTGAGCATAAGTCGAGTTACTTGCATAAGTTAATAGGTCATTGGAACAAAAAGTTTGCAGTACGTCCCAAGTAAACCTCCCGTACGCACTACGAATTCGCCGATCGATACTATAAGACTTATCCGTACCATTGGTTTGGCCTGCGGGAAGAAGGTCGGATAATTCCTCTCCCCATCTGCCGCGAAAACCGAAGCTGTGGGGTGGGATGGCATTCCCAATGTCACATGCTCTTCCAGCCAACGCCCGCCTGCGTAAGTTGTGGGGCGGGCAATTTTGCCCGCAGCCGCCTTTCCAGGCGGCTCTTTCGAGGTGCAGCGAGTCTTCCTGCCAGGCGAGAGCCGGCAATAAGCCGGCTACAGCCAGAATTGGCTGCCCCACGATCCGGGCAGAATGTCACCCTAAACGCCCCCGTCCGGACCCGCCGGCGTCCAGTATGGCGCCGGTGGGGTCCGCCTCCGCAAACCGGGGGAGGAGTCGCTGCGGAGGGGGTGAGGCACGTGTCGCGCCAAACACCTGTTTCAGAGGTTTGCGCCGGTTTTTGAATGAGATGGAGCATCCCCTGCCAACCCCGCGCTGGCGCCGGGTGTCAACTTCCTGGACACTTGGCATTCCATGCGGTAGACTAACTTGCCATGGGACCGGTTGCGGCGGGCGTCCAGGACAGGCTCGGAGCGATTCTGGCTATCTGCCGGAAGATGAACTCCGAGCGCGACCTCGCCAGCTTGCTCGACGTCGTCGCCCGGGAAGCCACCAGCCTGCTCGATTGCGATCGTGCCAGCATTTTTCTGCTCGATCGCGAACGCAACGAGCTGTGGTCGAAGGTTGCCCTCGGCAGTTCGGAGATTCTCCGTTTCGACGCCCGCCGCGGAGTGGTCGGGAGTACCGTCATGAGCGGACGCACCGCCAATGTCTGCAATGTCTACGACGATTCCCGCTTCTACCATGCCATTGACGGCCAAACCGGCTACCGTACCCGTAACGTGCTCGCCGTGGCCATGCGCAACCAGCGGGGAGAGATCATCGGCGCCTTTGAGGCCCTCAACAAGAACTCCGGGGACTTTACTCCGCGCGACGAGGAGTCGCTCGAAGCCCTCGCCTCCCATGCGGCCATCTCCATCGAAACGGCGCAGTTGATCGGCGAGTTGCGGCGCAGCCAGAACGAACTGGTGGAGCAGAACGCCCACCTGTTTCGCGAGGTCGAGAACCGCTATGCCGCCCACGGCATCATCGCTTCCGGTCCCCGTCTCGAGCAGGTGGCGCGCCTCATTGAGCGCATTCGCGACAGCCTGGTCAACGTGCTCGTCACCGGGGAAAGCGGTACCGGCAAGGAAATGGTCGCCAAGGCCATCCACTACGCCAGTTCCAGGGCGCGCAAACGCTTCGTCGCGTTGAACTGCGCGGCCCTGCCGGACACCCTGTTGGAAAGCGAGCTGTTCGGCATCGAGAAAGGCGTGGCGACGGGCGTGACTTCGCGCATCGGGCATTTCGAGACAGCCGACGGCGGAACCCTGTTCCTGGACGAGATCGGCGACCTCAGCTTGACGGCGCAGGCCAAGATCCTGCGGGTGCTGCAGGAGCGCACCCTGGAGCGTGTCGGCGGCCGAACCCCGATTCCCGTGGACGTCAGGCTGCTGGCAGCCACCAACAAGGACCTCGATGCCGAGATCGCCCGCGGCCATTTCCGCGAGGACCTCTACTACCGCATCAAAGTGATCCACATTCACATGCCGCCCTTGCGCGAGGTCCCCGAGGAGATCCCTCTGCTGGCCCGCCATTTCCTGAAAGAGTACTGTCGCGAGACCGGTTGCCCGCCGATGGAGTTGTCCCAGGCCGTCATCCGCCGCCTCAGTGCCGCGTCCTGGCCCGGAAACGTGCGCCAGTTGCGCAACGAAGTCATGCGTCTGGCCGCCTGCGCGTCCGGACCGGTGATCGGCGAACAGGATTTGTGGGAAGGCTTGCCGTCCCCCTCCGCCCCTCCGCCCGCGGCAGCCGCTCCCGCTGCCCCCCGGTCCCCCGCCACCGGCCAATCCCTCAAAAGCGCCATCGGGGAGTTGGAAATGCGGATGATCCAGCAAGCCCTCGCCGAAACCCGCAACAACCAGCAACAGGCCGCCCGTCTGCTGGGCCTTAGCCGCCAGGGATTGATCAACAAAATGAAACGCTACCGAATCGCCGGGTGAGGCGCCAATCCGCTATGTATCGGGCCATTATTTTCGATCTGGGAAAAGTTCTGATCGACTTCGATTTCGCGCGCGGCTACCGGGCACTGGAGGGCCGGTGCCCTTACTCGACCGCCGAGATCCGGCATCGGCTCGCCTCCACCGATCTGGTGGAACGATTCGAAACCGGCCTGGTCGAGCCTCACGACTTCGTGTCTGAACTCGAGAACCTGCTCTCGCTGGACATCGCTTATCCCGAGTTCTGCGCCGCCTGGAGCTCCATCTTTGGCCAGCCGCTGATTCCGCAATCCGTGCTGGCGGACCTGTCCGAGCGCTACCGCCTGGTCTTGCTTTCCAATACCAACGCCATCCACTACCAGGCACTCTGCCGGAGCTACCCGCTGCTCGATTATTTCCACTACCGCGTGCTTTCCTTCGAAGTTCACGCCATGAAGCCCGCGCCCAGGATCTTTCAGTGCGCCATCGAAGCCGCCGGCTGTCCGCCCCAGCAGTGCTTCTACACCGACGACATTGCCGCCTACACCGAAGCGGCGCGCCATCTCGGGATCGATGCGGTGACCTTCGAGTCCGCCACCCATCTGGAGCGCCAGTTGCGGCTGCGGAACATTCTCCCCAAATAAAAAAGCCGGGTGCCATTAGAACAAAAACATGGCGCCCGGCGGTAAGTTTCCCGCAGCCCGTTCGGAGGATCGGGACACGGGGGTGGAGGAGCTTGTCAGAAACTCGAAAATTCGATTAGCAGAGCAGGCCGCCGTGCCCCAGGCCGGCGATCTCCCACCCATTTACCCTGTAGCGAGCCAGTAGCGGCGGCAAAATCAAATCCACCACGTTCGGCTTGGCGGAGCGGAAGCAGCCCGGCGCCGAAACGATTGGCGCCTCGTCCTTGTAAGCCAGCAACAGCAGATTCCCCGGCTCAACCGGAGCCAGGAACCGCTCCACTTGGGCGCCCACGTGTACCATGGCTTGTCCGATCACGTCTTCCGGACCCGCCGGCGCCGTCGTGGAGGCCACCAGAATGGCACAAGGTTTGGATCTCAAGAGATGTTGTAGGCAACGGGCGACAGAATTCTCATCTTCTGTGCAGGCTAATACAAAATTGGCGTTGACCCCGAACCGCTCCAACCGCTGCCGCATAATGTTTTCAAATAGTTGCCGTGCCCGCTCACCACTGATCGGGTCCGTGTACAGAACCCCGATTGTGGGGACACGCACCGGGCGGGCTTGCAGGATCGGACCGCGCTCGCGCAAAATATTGGTGACAGCCTCCAGTTGCTCCTTGCTCACCGCAAAGGGGGCACTCTTCACCGTGGCAATCCGCTGCCCGGCAACCGCGTAGGTAAAGTTCTGCGCGGTGGCAATCACCACGCTCGCGGTGCAGTTGATCTGTTTCAACAGCTCGTCGTCCACCAGCACGCAGGAATTCTCGGTGGCCAGCAGGTTGGCGCGGCCGCCCGCGGCCAACCGGGTCTCCAGACTCCCGCAACCCATTTCGGCGGCGACCGCGGATACCGCGTCGTCCTCGCTTACTTCTCCTTCTTCAAGGACAGTGACCCAAATGCTGTCCATACCCTCGGATTCGAGGATCCGGACATCTTCATCGCTGATCACATGGCCCTTGGCCAAAAGCTTCTTGCCGCCCGGCCGAAAGACGCTGCAACAAAGAATCCGGCCCATGGAAGCCTTCACGTCGACTGTCTGTGCTCGCATAACTCTTGTCCTCTAATTTAAGGCTCGTATATCTTTTAATATGGTCTGATTCTAGCGCGGGAACTGCTGCCTGTCGCCACCGAATTGCAGGGTCTTTTGCGGGGAGGACCCCCTACGTCCTACCCCCTTTGTGGGTAGAACGGCCCTCCCCTGGTTAGCCCTTCCCAAGCGGGCCATGCAGGACGGGACTCCCGGCCCGTTCGCTTCAGCCAACAGGAAACCGGCGCGCAAGCGATTGGGGAATTACCGGCCTGGCGTCGGAATCCGGATGAATTGCTCGTCGGCGCCCATGGTCGATTCGCCCCAAGGCTGGCCCTGCGCCTTAGACCAGCGGTCCGTGCGCAGTACCCGCAGTACCGCCACTTCGTCGCACGCCTGGAATTTTGGGCACCGCACGCAGTCCTTCCACGCCTTCAGCGGCAGCATCCCCCGCTCGACTGCCTGAAAACCTACTTTGCCGAAGAATTCAACCACGTAGGTGAAGGCAAAGACCGCGCCCAGCTCGTACCGCTCCGCCTCCGCAACCAGCGCTTCCACCAATTTGCGCCCGACTCCGTGGGTTTTCGCTTCCCCAGCCACCGCTAAGGAACGAATTTCGCCGACCGAGGGACTGTAGAAGTGCAGCGCTCCGCACCCCAATAATCGGCCGCCTAAGATGGCCACGCTGAAATCGCGAATCGTCTCCGACAGCTCCAATTCGGTGCGCGGCAGCATCACTCCCCGAGCGGCGTAGCCATTGATCAAATCGAGAATGGCGGGAATCTCCCGCATCGCCGCCTTCCGAACGGTGAAACGCAATTGGCCGGCCGGCTCGGCGAAGGCGTCGGCTCTTACCGCGCTGATCATTGTGTACTCTCCTCGTCAGCAACCATGGCGGTCCCGATCGGCTCGCCACCCAGGAGCCGTTCCAGCACCCGTTCCGCCGCTCCCGGCGCAATCCGCACTTGCCCCACTCCCCCATCGAGAGCGGCCAGCGCCGCGTTCAACTTCGCCCGCATGCCGCCGGTAGCGATTCCGGCATCGATCAGCGCCTTCGATTGCCCCCTTGTCAGCGTGCTCCGGACCTTCTTTTGTTCGTCCAAAACACCCTCGACGTCGGTCAGAAAAATCAATTGGGCGGCGCCGAATGCGGCGGCGCAAGCCACCGCCATTTGATCGCCGTTGACGTTGTAAACCGCTCCGGCCCGGTCTCCAGCCACGCACGCCACCACCGGCAGATAACCGTGGCCGGTGAGCATCTCGAGCAGCGCCGGATTCGAACGCGTCACTCGCCCCACCGCGCCCAGCCGCGGGTCCATTTGCTCCGCCTCCACCAGGAACGCATCGATTCCCGAAAGGCCTACCGCCAGCGAGCCGGCACGGTTCAAGCTGGCCACCAGCTCGTGGTTGACCGTGCCGGCGAAGACCTTCAGCATCGCATCGACGATCTCCGGCGTGGTCACCCGCAACCCGTCCACGAAGCGGCTCTCCACTCCTCGCTCAGCGAGATACCGGGTCATCTGCTTGCCGCCGCCGTGTACCACCACGATCCGCGCACCCGCGCGGCCGGCGCCGGCAATCTGCCGCGCCAAGGCGTCGCGCGAAGCCGCGTCGTCCAGCAGCGTGCCGCCCAGTTTTACCAGAATCTTCGCCCCGCCGCTCACAGCAGTCCCTCGGTTTCGTCGAACCCCAGCGCCAGGTTCATGTTCTGAACGGCTTGGCCGGCTGCGCCTTTTACCAGGTTATCGATCGCGCTCACTACCACCGCCCGCCCGGTCCTGGAGTCGAAGGTGACGCCGATGTCGCAGAAGTTGGTACGCGCCACGGCGCGCAGGTCGGGTACGCGGCCCGGCTGATAGAGGCGGACGAAATGCTCCCCGGCATAGCGTTTCTCGTAGATGGCGAGCAGTTGTTCCGCGTCGGCTACCCCGCGCGCGCGGAAGTAGACCGTTTCCAGGATGCCGCGGTGAAGCGGCAGCAACTGGGCCGTGAAGCTGAACTCGCCTTCTTCCAGCCCGGAAGTGCGCAGCACCTCCGGCACATGGCGATGATTCAGAATCGAGTACGCCGAAAAATTCTCCGTCACCTCGCAGAACGTGTTCTTGGGCGTAGGCTTGTTTCCAGCGCCGCTGACGCCGCTTTTGGCGTCGCACACGATACCCGCGCCCCGGTCCACCACCCCAGCTTCCAGCAGCGGACGGATGGCCAGGTTCGCGGCCGTGGGGTAGCAACCCGGATTGGCGATCAGCCGCGCACCCCGGACGTGCTCGCGGCAGAATTCCGGCAGTCCGTATGCGGCCTCCGCCAACAGCGCCGGCTGCGTATGCTCGGCCTTGTACCAGGTCCGATAGTTTTCCGGCGTGCCCAGCCGGAACGCCCCGCTCAAGTCGATAACCCGCGCCCCGGCTTCGAGCATGGCTGGCGCCAGTTGCATGGAAACCTCGGGAGGGGTGGCCAGAAAAACCAGGGACAGTCCCCTCTTCCCAACCGCAGCCGGGTCGCAAGCCATCCGCTCGGCACCGGCCGCGCCTCCCCGGATCGCCTCACCACCCCCGGCATCCTCGCGGTGCTCCAACAAAACTGGCGTCGCCCTCCCGTGGCGCCCCAGAATCCGCACCAGCTCCGCGCCGCTATAGCCCCGATATCCGACCACACCAACTGAAATGCTCATTTTGTGTAATTATTCTCTACAATGAATAAATATACCATGACCGCTCCCGAGCCAGTCCTGGACGCAGCGAATTGTGCATTCTTGTGCATGGCAGGGGAGATGACCAACCCTCGCGAGTGTGCATAAGTTTGTTTACAAGTTACTGGTTCTTAACGCTTTTTTCATATCTTCAGATAACTGGAGCTGAATGTCCGATCTGTGATAAGGGTTGACTCATCGGCATGCAGCTTTTTCCGGCTCATTCTTCCCGTGTTGCCCTTACGCAGCGGACTTCACTGGCAGCGCTAACGGTGATTAGCGCGCTCGGTACCTTCTTCGTTTTGAACCAGATGCAATCCGCGGACTTGGCCGAAGCATTGCCGCCCCGTGCGGCGCCTTCTCGACCATTACCAGCCGAAGCCGCCACCGATGCGACGGTGGAACCAGCCCCCGCCGAAGAGGTGAAACCCGTCGCCGTTTCAGGCCTTTCCGCTGAGCCATTCCCAGCCAAACCATCCCCCCCAACCGAACCGCTCGAAGCTACGCCCCGGTTGCGACCCAAAGGCCCGGTGGCATTGATCGCCGAGGACGACTCCAGCCTGCAGCGGATGATCGCGGACCCCAAGACCCTGCCGCGGTTGATCCGCGACGGCCGCCTTTTCAGCGCCAGCCCGGGCACCAAGGTCGAAATCCTGGAACGGCGAGGCGGTCTGGTTCATGTTCGCCTGCTCGAAGGCGCCACCGCGGACCGTTCCGGCTGGGTGATCCGGAGCGCCGTTTGGAATCCCGCCCGGCGCTAAATTAGTTTTCGCAAGGGGCGGATTTTGCATAAATAGTGGGGCGGACCCCCTGGTCCGCGCGGGTCCCCCCGGACCCGCTCTACTCCAGAAGAATCAAGCGTTTTGCCACCTGCAACAAGCCGGCCGGGGGGCCGGCTGCGGACCAGGGGGTCCGCCCCACCGTTGAAATGCGCCCAACACCTGGCGGGAATGCACCGGATTCATTTGAGAAACTCGGATAGGCTGTGGCACTCACTGGATGGAGCCACGCGGAAACCGTCGGGTTGCGTCCGGACATCCCGCTCCAAAGGAGCCTGCGGTAATGACAAGGGTAGCCCATAATCTCTTCGCGTTTTCAGTTGGCCTGACGCTCGCGTTGGCCATGTCGGGCGCGCCGGCCCAAGCGCAGCCCAATATCCAGTTCCTGCCCAACATGGGCCAACGAATTACGCCGCTGGCGCCCCAGGATTCCCGGTTCGAGCCGATGAACCCCGGCCTGGCCGACAATCCGGATTGGCTGGCCGGGCAAGCAGTCTCGACCGTCGTCAGTCCGGATCATAAAACCCTGCTGGCTCTAACCAGCGGGTACAACCGCGTCTTCAACACCAACAACCCACCTCCGCTATGGTCCGTCGCGGACTCGAACGAGTACGTGTTCCTCTACGACATTTCGTCGGGCACGCCGCTCAAAAAGCAAGTCGTCCAGATCGTCCCAAACACCTACAACGGGATTGTCTTCGATCCATCCGGCGCGGCCTTCTATGTGGCCGGCGGCCCCAGCGACAATATCCACATCGTTTCCCGGAGCTCCAGCGGAATCTGGGGGGAGCAACCCGGAACGGCGCTCGCCTTGGGCCACAGCGCCGGCAATGGCATTGGCGTGCTGCCTTGTGCCGCCGGCCTGGCTATTTCGAGCGATGGTCGGACGCTGGTGGTGGCGAATTACTACAACGACTCGATGACCGTGTTCACCGGAGGCCTCGGCAACTGGTCAAAGGTGACCGAACTCGACCTCCGGCCCGGCAAGAGCGACCCGTCGCAGGCGGGCACGCCGGGCGGCGAATATCCGTTTTGGGTGGTTTTGAAGGGAAACGGATCGAGTGCGACGGCATACGTATCGAGCGTTCGCGACCGCGAGATCGTGGTAGTGAAGCTGGTCGGACCACCGGAACTATTCAATCCGGGGAGCCCGACGGTAACGGCCCGGATCCCAGTCAAAGGCCAACCCAACAAGATGACGTTGAACGCGGCCCAGTCGCTGCTGTATGTCGTTGAAGACCAGTCGGATACGGTTGACGTAATCGACACCACGGCCAACCGGATACTCGAAACCATCCCCGTAATCGCTCCCGCGACGGCGGTGCCTTCCTCGCTGGCGCAGTATACGGGTGCGAACCCCAACAGCGTGACGCTTTCACCGGATGAGACACAACTTTACGTGACCGATGGCAACCTGAATTGCATCGCGGTGGTGGCGCTAAGCGGAACCAACCGCGGCGATCAGGTAGTTGGTCTGATTCCGACCGGTTGGTACCCGAATTCGGTGAGCTTCAACGCCGATGGCAGCTCGGTATACGTGGTCAATGGGAAGTCGCCGACAGGCCCGAATACGGGCTTCTGTTATGGAGGCTACGGGCCGCCGGGATCGAAAAATTGCATGGCGTCGAATCAATATAATCCGCAGTTGACCAAAGCCGGCTTCCAGAGCTTCCCGCGCCCCACCGCGGCGCAACTGGCGAAGTTGACGGCGCGGGTAGCCATGAACGACCGGTTCTCCAGCACGGAGAGCGACAGCGACGCCGCCGTGATGGCGGCCGTGCGCCAGGGCGTTCAGCACGTGATTTTCATCATCAAGGAAAACAGGACTTACGACCAGATCCTGGGGGACCTCGAAATCGGCAATGGCGATCCCGATTTGACCGAGTTTGGACAGGCGGTCACGCCGAATCAGCATAATCTGGCGCTGACATTCGTCACGCTCGATAACTTCCAGGACACCGCCGAAGTCAGCTATGACGGCTGGCTGTGGACCACTTCGGCTCGCGCTCCCGACGTGGTGGAACGCCAATTCCCGGTGGCCTACGCGTCACGGGGCACCAGCCTCGATTCCGAGGGCCTGAATCGCAATGTGAACGTTGCCTATCCGACCGTCGCTCAGCGCCGGGCCGCCGACCCCCTGACATCGGCCGACCCGGACCTGTTACCCGGGCAGACCGACGTGGCGGCGCCGGATGGACCGGACAATCAAGTGAATACCGGCTATTTGTGGGATTCCGCGCTGCGGGCGAATCTCACGGTTCGGAACTACGGTTTCTTCGTGGACGTGACCCGCTATTCCGCGCCGCCCCTCATACCCCTGGTGCGCAACCCGGCCTCGAGCGGCACCATCGTGGCTTTCCCTTCGAATGTTTCCCTCGCCCCGCTCACCGATCCGTTCTTCCGCGGCTTCGACAACGCCCTGCCGGATTATTACCGTTACGCGGAGTGGGCGCGAGAGTTCGACGCCAACTACGCCAATGGCGGCCTGCCCGCGTTGAGCCTGATTCGCCTGATGCACGATCACACCGGAAGCTACTCAACCGCGATCGACGGCGTGAATACTCCGGAGTTGCAGGTGGCCGATAACGACTATGCGGTCGGCCTGCTGATACAGAAAGTCGCAAATAGCGCGTACGCGAACAACACTCTCATTTTTGTAATTGAAGACGACTCGCAGGATGGCGGCGACCACGTCGATTCCCACCGCAGTATCGCCTTCGTGGCGGGTGCCTACGTGAAGCAAGGCGCGCTGGTCTCCACCCAGTACAATACCATCGACTTCATGCGCACCATGGAAGAGGTTCTGGGCCTCCCGCCGATGAACCTCAACGACGCGCTCGCCAGGCCCATGGCCGACATCTTCAACACGACGCCGAGCCCGTGGAGCTTCACAGCTACTCCCCCGGCGATCCTTTACAATAATACGCAACTGCCGCTGCCTTCCAGGCCGGCCGGCCTGTTCGTGCCAAAGCCGGCGCACGACGCCAAGTACTGGGCCCGCGCGTCGAAGGATATGGACTTCACGGACGCGGATCGTGTCGATTCCGACGACTTCAACCTGGTTCTCTGGAAAGGGATCATGGGCCACAAACCGTATCCCGCCGCCCCGACCGGAACGGACCTGCGCCGGAACCGGGAACAGCTTCTCGCGCGCTACCGGCGGTCGCTAAAGCAAAAAGCGGCACAGTCCCCGAAGACGGGGGCGAACTGAGCGCGGGCCTGTCCGGCATGAGCCCGGACCGATCTGCTAACCCCATACATAGAACAGAACCATCAGTAAAAGCCACACCACGTCCAGAAAGTGCCAGAAAACGGCGGTGATGTCGATGGCCGTCCGCTTGGCCGGCCCCAGGCGCAATCGCAGCGCCTGGATATCGACATAGACCATCGCGCCCATGCCTCCCGCCAGATGAAGCGCGTGGGTGGCCGTGAGTACGTAAAAGAACGCGCTGGCGGGGTTGCTGGCCACGTAAATCCCTTGGCGGCGCAACTGTTCCCAGGCGAAGAACTGGCCCAACAGAAACACGCCGCCCAGCGCCGTAGCCAGGGTCCACCAAAAATTGAAGCGGCCGCGGTCGCCGGTTCGCAGCGCATAACGGCCGCGATCGAGCACCAGGCTGGAGGCCACCAAAATAAGCGTATTTACCCAAAGAATCTGCGGTTTGCGAATGCCGACCCAGTCGTCGGAGACGCCGCGCCGGGCCAGAAACGCGCCCGCCAGGGAGACAAAGACAATGCTGGTGGCGACCAGGCCGATGAATAGGCCCCAGAAAGACGCGCGGCGGTCGGCGCCGCGGCCGTTCGGCTCCCCCCCGCCGTTATCCCCTCCCCATCCCCGGTTCTCGGGCGGCACCGGCGGCGGACCCTGCACCGCACCGGGTGTGAGAGATCCAGGCATACTTCTAGAATCGCACCGCGGCGCAGACTGGATCGGGCACTCGGTTACTTCTTGTAATAAGCGGCGTTACGCTCGGTGAAGCTGTTCCACTTCTCCGGCAGGTCGTCGAGGGCGAAAATTGCGGAAACCGGACAAACCGGAACGCAAGCGCCGCAGTCGATGCACTCCACCGGATCGATATACAGCAATTCCTCGCTACCGTAATTCGGTTCGTCCTTCTTCGGGTGGATACAATCCACCGGACAGGCGTCGACACAGGCGGTATCCTTCGTTCCGATGCAGGGTTCTGCGATCACGTATGCCATGCGGTTATTTCCCCAGGTTCTAAAGATGTACCACACCCGGTACGGAAAACACAATTCTCCGTTGCTAAAAGGCGCTTAAACCCCGCAGACTAGAGAAGAATGCCATCCAAAGTGCGCAAGGTCGTTTTCCCGGCCGCGGGTTTGGGTACCCGGTTTCTGCCAGCTACCAAGGCTTCGCCCAAGGAGATGCTCCCGATCGTCGACAAGCCGATCATCCAATACGGGGTGGAAGAGGCGCTGCAATCCGGGATTCAGAACATCATCATCGTGACCGGCCGCGGCAAATCCGCCATCGAAGACCATTTCGACGTCAGTTTCGAGCTGGAAGATATGCTCGAAAAGCGCGGCAAAAAGGACCTGCTGGCGATTGTGCGTGGTATTTCCGACATGATCGACGTGGCCTACATCCGCCAGAAGGAGGCCCTGGGCCTGGGTCACGCCGTATTGCGCGCCAGGGAACTGGTGGGCGACGAGCCGTTTGCGGTGGTGCTGGCCGACGACGTGATCGAAGCCGACACCCCTTGCCTGAAGCAATTGCTGGATGTCTACAACTTCTTCAATGCGCCGGTTCTGGCCGTGATGGAAGTGTCGCCCGAGGAGATTTCCTCCTACGGCGCGATTGCCGCCGAGCCGGTCAGCCACAGCGGCGCCACCGGCCAGGTCTACCGCATTCACGACCTGATAGAGAAGCCCAAGGCGAGCGAAGCGCCCTCCAATCTGGCCATCATCGGCCGTTACGTGCTGACACCCGAGATTTTCGACTCGCTCACCAGCATCAAGCCCGGCTCGGGCGGCGAAATCCAGCTCACCGACGCCCTTCGTCATCTGCTCCACAGCCGCCCCATCTACGCCTGCAAGTTCCAAGGCACCCGCTACGACGCCGGCGACCGCCTGGGCTTCTTGAAAGCCACCGTGGAATACGCCCTGCGCCGCAAGGATTTGGGAGGGCCGTTCCGGGAGTATTTGAAAGGGCTGAAATTGGGCGAGTAGGCCGCCCTAGCTAGCTGACGAAAAACAGCGCGATTTTTCCCGCTGCGCGAACGTGTCCTGGCCCACATCAGCTTGTAACGCAGCCGGACAAGCTCTCCCACCAGCCGGGTGTTCATTTTCGCGGCCGGATGACCTCTTGGTTGAGGTAGGGACGCAGCGCTTCGGGGATGATCACAGTGCCGTCTTTTTGCTGGTAGTTTTCGACGATGGCCACCCAAGTCCTGCCCACCGCCAGGCCGCTGCCGTTCAGGGTGTGCGCGAATTCGGATTTCTTGCCGCCGCGGCAGCGAATGGCCGCCCGCCGCGCCTGGAAAGCCTCGTAATTCGAACAGGAGGAAATCTCTTTGTAGCCGTTCTGGCCCGGCAGCCAGACTTCGATGTCGTAGGTCTTGGCTGCCGAAAATCCCATATCGCCGGTGGCTAACACGACCGTACGAAACGGCAGCCCCAGGCGGCGCAGAATGTCCTCGGCGTCGGCGGTGAGCTTTTCCAGCTCGTCGTAGCTATCCTCAGGCCGGGTAAACTTCACCAGCTCGACCTTTTGAAACTGGTGGACGCGAATGATGCCGCGCACGTCGCGGCCGTAGGAACCGGCCTCGCTGCGGAAGCACGGGGTATAGGCGCAAAGCTTCACCGGGAGCGCGTCGGCCTCCAGCGTTTCGCCCGAATAGATGTTGGTGACCGGAACTTCGGCGGTGGGAATCAGCCAGAAATCGGTGCCTTCGCACTTGAACAGGTCTTCCTGGAACTTGGGCAACTGGCCGGTGCCGAACAGGCTTTTGGAATTCACCATGAAGGGTGGCAGCACCTCGGTGTAGCCGTGCTCGCGGGTATGCACGTCGAGCATGAAATTAATGAGCGCGCGTTCCAGCTTGGCGCCCATGTCCCAGTAGAGGGCGAAGCGGGCGCCGGTGATTTTGGCGGCGCGCTCCAGGTCGAGGATGCCCAGTTCCGCGCCCAGGTCCCAATGCGCCTTGGGTGGGAAATCGAACTCGCGGGGTTGGCCCACGCGGCGCACCTCGACATTGGCGGATTCGTCCTTCCCGACCGGCACGGATTCGTGGGGCAGGTTGGGAATGCCCTTCATGAGCTCGCCGAATTCGGCGTCGACGGCCTTGACTACCTCGTCGCCATCGGCAATGCGGGCTTTCAGCTCGCGCACGCGGTCCTGGCGGTCGCCCGTGTCGGCGCCTTCGCGCCTCAGCTTGCCGATTTCGGCGCTCTCGGCATTCACCTGGGCCTTGAGCTGTTCGGCTTCGGAGATGGCGGACCGGCGCCGCCGATCGAGCTCGCGAAACCGGTCGAGGCTGGGAACCGATGCCCGGGTCGCCAGGCGCGCGGCGACCTCATCGAAATGGCTTCGGAAATAGCTGAGATCGAGCATGTCCCTTTATGCTAGCGCAGGCCAGCCCGAAGCTTTACGGAAGGGCCGGAATGGGACGGAATGGGGTGCTTAACCGCTTATGGGAAGTCCGCTCCCGGTAACCGCTCCCTGACAGTCGCGGCTCGGTAAGCAGCTGCAAACACGCGGTGCCCTAACGGAGACGCGACCGCGAGGGAGCGGATTTCCGCGCCTAAGCCGCCAAATTCCCATTTCGGCTAACCAGCCGCCGGAATGGGCCTGGGCCGCTACGCTTTCCAGTCCATGAATCTCCCGGTGCGGCGAGGAACTTAGGCCCGGGTGAGGTTATTCATCGTCATCCTCAACCGGAACGGGCTCGAGGTCTTCCGCCTCGAAAATCTGGTGGCAGTCGAGGCACTCCAGGTAATCGATGCCGTCCCGGCGGACGATAACTTTAGTACGGGTATGTTCGCAAGCGGTCTGCATAACCAAAGCTTTGATGAGAATTATTCTAACCGGGTCCACGGCCATGTCAAGCCCCACGCTGGCGGAAATATACCCAGGCAGGGCTGGAACGGCCCTGAGTCGGATAGGATTGAAGTATCGTCACGGACTGGAAACAGCAACTGCGGGTGGTACTGGTAGACACGCGGAACCCTTTGAATATCGGGGCCGCGGCGCGTGCCATGGCCAATTTCGGCTTCGAGCGGCTGCGGGTGGTGAACCCCTACGACGTGGCGTTTCGGGAGGCACGGTCGGCGGTCGGGGCGGCGCCGCTATTGGCGCGGGCGGAGGAGTTCGGGTGCGTGGCGGATGCGGTGGGGGATGCGAGCCTGGTCGTCGGAACGACTTCCGTGGGGAATAGACACCCGCGGCTTCCCGTGCGGCGATTGGAGTTCGGAGCGCGGCTGATCGGCCGGCGGCTGGCGGCGCGACCCGTGGCGCTGCTGTTCGGGTCGGAGAAATTCGGCCTTTCGAACGAAGATATGGCCCACTGCCACTGGCTGATGCGCATCCCGACCGTGGACCGGGACCTTTCCATGAACCTGGGACAGGCGGTGGCGCTATGCCTTTACGAACTGGCGCGCGACCCGGAGGCGGCCGCGGGAGCGCCGGAGCGCGTGTCGCCGGCGGCTGCGGGCGAAAACGAGCAAATCACCAGGCTGTTTGTCGAGGCGCTGTCCGTAAGCGGTTACATCCAACCGCTCACCGCGGCATCCACCGAGGACAAAGTGCGGCGGTTGGTGCGCCGGCTGAAAATTTCAAAAAAAGATGCGCCGGTGGTGCTGGGCATGCTGCGCCAGATATTGTGGAAACTGGGCGGCCAGTAGCGCCGGCGATCTTGTCGCCGGTGTCCTTTGGCTCCCCGTGAAGCAGGCGTTTTCGCCCTCTAGTGAGAGTTATCTCCGTTCGAGACATGAATCGAAGATAAAGGGAGGCCTATGCCAGTCACGAAAAAGAAAGCGGCGCCTGAATTTCGATCCGAAGACGAGGAGCGCGAATTCTGGGCCGGACACGATTCGACGGAGTACATCGATTGGCGCGCAGCCGGGCGTCGCCAGTTCCCGAACCTGAAGCCGACCCTCCGCACCATTTCGTTGCGGCTTCCGGTTTCCATGATCGAGGATCTCAAGATCCTGGCCAACAAGCGAGACATACCCTATCAGTCCCTGCTAAAGGTGTTCCTCGCCGAGAGACTGGAGAAGGAGCGGCGGCGGGCGTAGCCGGGCAGCGCTCCTTCCATTCAGCCGGCCGCTGTTTGTGGTTAGTCTTCGGACTTTACGGAGTCGGCTACGGGTTGTTCGGCAGTCGGCTCCGCACGGAGCGTTTTGGGCAAGGCGATATTATGGATTGTGCGCGATCGCATTCCGTGGTGCCTCTGGGGTTTGGTCTGCCTGCACTTCAGTTGGCGAGCATTTCGAAGCGGCTTCGACGCTTAGTGCTCGCGTTTGGAATTACGGTGACGTATTTGGTGGGACAGGCCTCCCGGCCTGTCGTAGCCGCGAAGCTGCTCTTCCAGCCGCCGACAGGCCAGGAGGCCTGTCCCACTCGGCAACGGAATACGTCGCAGTAATTGCGAACCACGGCACTTAGGACCGAAACACTGGCTGCCCGGAAAATCGGAATCCGCCGTTATGATCGTAAATCCCTCGACCGCCGCGTATTCCCAGATCTTCTCATCGGGCGTGGAACGGGCGAGATTCGTGTCGAAGACGTGCGCTGACCCCGGAAAAGGTCCCCAAGACGGCCAACCAGCTTAGGCGAGAGATTCGCGTCAAACAGGAGTTTCAACACGACCTGCGCTCCCGCCCAATTTGGGAAGCGTAGGCATAGACGGCGGGGAAATCGGCCTTCTCCAGGTACGGGTAATCGCCTGGGATTTCATCCTCGGCCATGCCTGATGCGAGGATATCCAGTACATCCCATACCGTTACCCGAAGGTCGCGGATCGAAGGCTGCCCGGATCGCTGGCCCGGCGAAATGGTGATGCGGGACAGATCCACCTTCTCTGTGGTGGCCATAATCGTATTATCGCCAATTTCGCACGCTGCCCGCCCTTCCTTCTCCCTCCGCCGTCCTTCACAAATATCCCCATGGCCCCCCTGCCACGAACCGCGCGTCGCCGCTGGCTGCACAGCCGGACTTCATGAGAAAGTGGGCAGGCATCCTACCCGCCTCACTTGGGCGACCGGAACCTTGCCGCGCGGAGGCATGAGAAAGTGGGCAGGCATCTTACCCGCCCGGGGGGCCTGAGTTTCTTGGGCCATAGCCAGCCGGTTAACTGTTCGAGCTGATCACGCCGGCGCTCGACAAGGTGTTCATGATGATTGCCATCGGGTCGAGTGAGCTGTTTTGCGAACTGCTTTGCGAGCTGTTGGCCTCGAAAGCGGCCAGGATCTGAGCGGTCAGGCTCTTGGCGAGGCTGGCCGCGCTGGTGCTGCTGGTCGAGTTGGTGGTTGAGCTGTTGGTTGAGGTCGCGCCGGTCGAACTGGTGCTGCTCGATCCGGCATCGGAGCTGCTTGCCGACGTGGGAGGCGGAGGGGGAGGGCCACCCTGGCCGCCGCCGATGGCCGACGCCAGATCCTGGATATTAGGAAGATTGCCGGACGAAGAGGCGTTGCTGAAATCCGTGGCCAGTGTGGTGAGCTCGGTCGCCTGGGCGGTATTTCCTTCCGAGGTCGCGGTGGTGGCGGCGGTTGTCAGGTTAGTGGAAATCTCCGACATCACGGATTTGTATTCGGTGGGGTCGGACTGTTGCAGGTTTTGGAGCGTAGTCAGCAATTGGGCAAATGGCGAAAGCTGGCTGCTGTCGGACGACGAGGAATCGAGCGAAGACAGGCTGCTGAGGCCGCTCGTGGACGAATTGGACGTGTTGCTGGTCGAGCTGGTGCCCTCGATGGCGCTCAGCAGCGACTGCAGATAAGTTGAAGATAGGCTGCTTATTGAACTCATGTCTATCACTTCGGCACTTAGCGGGCCGGATCGTGTTAAGCCATGGTAAAGCTATGCTAAATCTTCGCCGAGCGGTCCGGACCGGCGGCGCGGATAACTCACGCGAAATCAATCCGATTGGTCCGGAGTTTACAGAATTAACGTCCTGGCGACAGAAGGTTAACTACAACCTGCGTCAATTTTCCGGCGCGGCGGCATCTTCTTGACGCACGGTCGCGGCGACCCACCTGCGCTGGCTGGCTTCCAGGGCCGCGTGCCAGGCAGCCGAATTGCGCGCCAGTACCACCTCGCGGCAGGCGGCGATCCACTTTCCGGGCGGCGGCGCCCAGCGGTCGGTGCGCAGCACCAGGACGCAGCCGGCCGGGGGCGCGGTGGCGGCAGGCGCTTCAGCGGCGACAACGATAGCGGGCTCCCGGCCGGAGTATTCGCCAGGAAAGCACGCCACCGAGCCATCCGTCAGGGCGAGGAACTCCGTTTCGTCCTCCACGGTCGTCGAACGGCACCCGGCCAAGGCCATCGCGGCGGCACGGCGCAAGGCTTTGGCGGCAGCCTGGCCGCCGACCAGGCGCAGCCGGCCGAGGCCTTCGTCCCAGAGTTTACGGAAAAGGGAGCGGTCGGCCACGGCGCGGGCCAGAAACTTCAGGTAATTGACTTCCAAAATGGCGGCCAACTCGTCCTCGCGAAAATAACGCGAGGTGGTGGCGCGATGGCGGTGTTCCACCAGCGCCGCGGCCACGTACACGCTCGGCCAGCCGCGCTGCCAGGCGCGATAGCCCAGGTCCAGGTCCTCTACGTAAGCCGGTTCATAGGCTTCGTCGACGCCTCCCAGGGCGAGCAGTTTGGCGGCGTCGTAGAGTGAACAGCCGCCGCTGCCGTAGAGCACCCAGGTCTGGTCCTCGCCCGGAAGCGGCTCGTCGCAGCGCACCGGGAAATCCTCCGGGCGGCTGGCGGCCATCACGGCTTTACCGGTTTCTTCGCGGCGCACTCCGGCCGGAAAACGGATCTGCGCGGTGGCGCAGAACAGGCCGGGAGTGTAGGAAAACGCGGCCAGGAGTGCGTCGAAAAATCCCGGCTCCAGCAACATATCGTTGTTCAGCAGGCAGACATGGGAGAAGCGTGCGCGGCCGATACCGCGATTGACGGCGCGAGCGAAAGACAGGGGCCACGGCGAAACCTCCACGGCGACGGTGGGCCATTCGCCCTCGAGCCACAGCGCGGTGCCGTCGCCCGAACCGTTATCCACTACCAGGATCTCGGCCGAACCCTGTTGCAGCCGGCTTTCGAGCTGTGCGACGATTCCGGGCAACTGCATCGAAAGCAGCTCTCGGCCATTGCGCGACGGGATGACCACGGAAATGCCGGTAGGGCCGAGCGGCGAAGTTGCCGGCCGCCGTGGGCGCAACCTTCCGACCAGGGCATAAATAGCCTCCGGCAGAGTTACCGCGGAAACTGCCGGCCGCCGCGGGCGCAACCTCCCGGCTAGCCGCGCAGCGAAATAGCGAAGTGAGAGGCTCAAGCTTCGGTCCATCCGTGGGGCAGACCATCGTTTCTTGTGGTCTGCCCTACTCTTGGCAACCCGCTCGTGGCCGGCTTTCGGCATCGAAAAAGAGCCTGCGTGGCAGACCACAAAAAACGATGGTCTGCCCCACAGATGCCCCGATTGCGGCGCGAAATACCAGCGCCAAAGGCTGACCGCAGACCGCTGAGCGCTGAAGGCTTTTTCTTCAAATCAGCAGGTACCGGTCCGGCACGAGGCCGCTTTGGCGGGCGTCCCACATGGCCAGCGCCTGCAGCGTGAACGCGGTGGAAACGGGGCTGACGTGGGGCGACCACCGGCCGCCCTGCCGGCCGAAATAGTAACCGCCATCGATGCGGGCGTCGGGCGATACCACGTGAAAGCTTCGGAGCAGGCCGGCCTCGCGCTCCGCCGCATCGCCATCGAGCGGGGCCACGCCGCCGGCGGCGGCATACAGGCGCATGCGCAGCAATTGGGCGTAAACGTCGGCGCGCTCCAGGTGTCCGGCGCCGGCGGCGGCATGGTTGGCCACGCGCTCGATCCCGGCGGCGATGGCGGCGGCGCAGCGCGGGTCGTCGGCCGCCGGCAGCAGTCCTTCGAGGAAATATAGATAAGCGTGCAGGCGGTCCACCACCTTGGCCGGCTCGGAATGCCCGGGCAAAAAAGCGTCGTGGGTAGCCAGCGCGGCTTCGAGCGAGCGCCGGAAAGGCCCATCGAATTCCCCGCCACCGGTGGCCTGGTCCAAATCGCGCCACGCCATGGCAGCCTTCAACTGATAACAGCCGGGCGAGCGGGACCAGCGCAGCGGTTCGCGCGCGGCGGGGTTCTTCCCAGGCAGTTTAACCACCGGATGCCAATCGCCGCCGCGGTCCGCGAAATCCCGGGCCATGGCGCGGCCCAGCGTGACGGCGGCCTCCAGAAATTCGGGATCTCCGCCCGCCCGCCACACCGCCAGCCAGCCCCGCACGATGATGCCGCAATCGAAAAAATAAGCGAACCGGGGCGGATCCAGCTCAAACGGCATGGCCTGCCATTCACCCTGCCAGGCGCTGTGGGTCAAAAAGCGGGCGGCGCGAATCGCCTGCGACAGAAACCGCTTATCTCCGGTGAGGGTGTGCAGGTACACCAAGGCGCTGGCCGTATAGCCGGTGATTTCAGTGGATACCGCCAGGTTGCGATTCAGGTCGCCATTGTAATAGCGGGCTACGCCGCCACCGGGATGTTGGATGCCGGACTGGAGAAACCAGTGTGCGGCGCGTTCGAGATTCGACAAGGTACGCCGCCATTCTAACATCAGTATGCGGACGCACCGTGCTCTACCGGTCTTTGGAGGGCGGCGGGCCCGCATCCAGTTTCCGCAGCGAGCGCTCGGCCCACTCATCCCGCCGTTGGGCGTGCGCCAGGTAGAGCCGCAGCATGCCGCGCGCCGCGTCCCACTGGTCGTTGCGAAGCCAGTAATCGGCCAGCGTCCGCGCGCACAAAGGGCTGTCCGGAGAGTTCTCGATGTAGGCGGCGCACTCCCGGTCCAGGTGCCGCAACATGCGGCCGAGTTTGTTCGAAAGCACCGCGATTCCGGGCGGCGGCCGGCGCAGGAAGATCACCGCCTGGCGGTCGTCGTAAACCAGTTGCCATTCGGTGCCGATCGGGTTCGCCAGGGCCATCGCCAGCGGATACAATGCCCCCGATACGTAGTCCATGGTGTTCATTACCACCACCCGGACGCCGTAGCGATTCAGCAATTCCTCGCGCGGCCCGCTCACCTGGTCCGGGTACGAGCCGGTGTTGAACAGGATGCGGTTGTAGTCCCGGTAGACCGTCTCGCTCAGGGAGCGCCCGTCGATGAACACGCGCTCCTGGGGCCAGGCGCTCCAGATCAGGTACCCTCCCTGCTCGTAGGTATTGAACATGGGCCCGGTCACATGGTGCTCGACGAGGTAATCCGCCGCCCCGGCGGGCACGGTCCACTCCGCCACGCGGAGCTGAAACAACCGGCCCTGCGCCAACCCGGCCGCCGCGCCTGCCGCCAGCAGAACGGGTAGCACCCAGGCCAGCGCGCCGGGAACTTTGACGCGGAACGGAAAATAGGCGGCAATCAGGACCGGCGCCAAAAAGCCGACCAGCGGCGTGTTGCGGAAGGCCGCAAGGGATGCCGCCGCAAAAGCCGCGAACAGAATCCAGTGCGCCGGCCTCACTCTTCGCCATGAAACCAGCAGCACCAGCGCCGCCACGTACAGCAGAATATCGAAGCCGTACGGCGGTCCCCACAACTTGGGCGGCTGCCATTCGATCAGGTTCGCCTGCATCGGGCTGCGCCGATAAGCCAACATCGTGGAAACCACGCGGAACCCGTTGGGATTGACCAGGGAAGCGGCCACGGCGCCGGCCGCCGCCAGCCAGAATCGCCGGCTGTCCCGCGGCCATGTCCCGCCGCGCCATCGGAGCAGGTTCTCGATGCCGTAGGCCGCCAGCACTACCCATCCCAGCGGGAACCCTCCGTGGCAGTTCGCCCACAACAACGCCAGTGGAGCCAGCGCCCACCAGCCGCGGCGCAGTTCCAGCAGGCTCACGAACGCGGCCACGCCCAGGAAGCTGACTACCCCGGGACGGTCCGCCGCGAATGCCGCCATCACCGTACCCGTGGCGCAACCTGCTGCAATGCCCGCATAGAAATTCTTGGACAATCGGGCGGCCAGCCAACCGGCCAACCCGCACAGCCCGGCCAGCAGCGTGGCCCGGGCCAGCACAATCCCGGGGAATCCGCCCGCCGCGTAGACCGCGTACATCAAAACCTGGCTCAACCACTCGTGCGTCAGGTTGAAGTGCCGCACCGCGTCCTCGCCCTGGTACGCGGCCGCGGCCGTTGTCGTATAGGCGAAGGGATCCGGCACCGGCAGGGCGTGGTGTTGCACCATGTATTGCCCGGTTCTCAGGTGCCACCAGAAATCCGTATCGGCGATTTCGGTCGAGAACAGGCCCAGCAGGCACACCGCCGCAAGCAGCAGCGTCGCGCCCTTTAGCCAGCCGGCCGGCGCCGCCCAAGCCGTCGCGCGCACCGGGTCCACCGCTTGCCGCCGGTTCTTCCGCCGTCCGCTACGGCTGCCGCTCATCGCTCAGTTCCAGCTTATCTCAGGGAACTGGGGCGCCGGCAACCTCGAACGGAGCCTTGTTATGATGACAGCGGGATGTCACAACAGGCCAACCCGGATGATTCGCTCCTCCGGCGATGGGTGGAGACGTGGCGCCGCGCGGGCGAGGAACTGGAGTCCATTCGCCGAACCGAGATCGAATCCGTCGACACGCGAGAGGCTGTCCGGCAGGTTTTCGGAGGGAACGCTGCCGCCGTGCCGGCCCGATCGCCAACATCGGGGCTGGTCGAACAGCAGGCGTGCCAGCTCAACGCGCGCGAAGCATCGCTGGTGGAGGCCTTCCGCCGGCTCCCTCCGGATACGGCCGCGGAACTGTCCGCTCTCGCCCAGCGATTAGCTGGGCTCACGCCGGAGCGGAGAATCGACTGGTCCGATTCCTGGTCGGATGAGGACCTGAAGGAATTCAGGGCTCCCTCGTTGAGGCGCCTCGATGCGGAGGAGTCAGAGGACTCGAATTGACGCCGGGTGATGTGGTGGTTGGGATTCTGGTAGGCGCCGTTGAAACCAAAGTCCGGCCGGCCGTGGTGATCGCGAGCAGCACTTACCTTGTGGAGCGTCCCGATGTGCTGGTCGGAATTCTCACCACGTACGCGGTGCGGGGACGGCTGCTTCGATTGCTTCTGCTCACAACGTTTCTGGGCGTCGAGTGCATTCCAGCTCGACCCGGACCGGGTGCGCATCGAGAAGGTCCGGCTGCTGAGCAGGAACGCCTCTGCTCCGCCGTTACGCTCCGCTTCCGCTTCCTGAGGCAACCGCCCATCTATCACATCGGCGAGACCATTCAGGCCCGGCTCTCGTTTAGCGCCAATGGGCAGGGCGGATTCACGGCAATGCCGGACCTCCGGCGCGGTGCTTTCAAGCAGATCGTCATTGCGGAGCCCTCGGAGGGCACAATCGATCCGTCGGCCCTGGACCGCCGGATCCATATCGGAGGAGGCGGCGGCTGGCTGGAAGGGGAAACTTGGGAAAGGGACCTCGATGTGAATGAGTGGATTCAGTTCCGGCGCCCTGGCCGCTACGCGCTGCATTTCGTCGTGAAACGCGGGGTGCTAATGCCGGTTCCGGGAGAGGCTGGACCTGGAGCCGTCCGATATTGCGACCTGAAGTCGAACGTCGAATCCATCGAAATCCTGGCGTCCGATGCGGGCTGGGAAGCTGCCGAGCTTGCGCGAGCCAACAAGCTGTTGGAATCGTCTTCGGCGGACGCCCGCTTTCGCGGAGCCAGCACCCTTCGGTATCTGAATACGCCAGCGGCAGCCGTGGCGTTAGCGAACTGGTACGTGCGATTGCCGGACGAGCCGGTGAAATCGGAACTCTCAGGAGGCATTTTCGAATCCGGGCACGCCGAGATCGTGCGAGCGGAGTTGGAGAAGGCTCTTCGGTCCGGCACGTCTGTTCCCGAAAGCCTTGTAGGTACACTTACCCTGCTTGAGGTCCGGCGGCAGTTCATCAATCGTCCGCGTCCATCGGACCCGAAGGCGGCCCAAGCGTGGTCTCGCGAATACTGGGACCTCTTGGAGTCCGTGAAGAGCAAGTATTCGGCTGAGGCGGGGCGCTCCATTCGCTGACCTCGACCCGGGAACAGTCCCATTGGCGGGCGGCAGACGCGATCCACGCATCGGCGGTCTGTATCCTGTGGCCGGCCCGGCGACATCGATCTACCACTTCAGCCCAGATCGCGCACGTGCGCTCATCGGGATATAGGGTCAGATACAAGGCCATGTGCTGCTCCAGAGCCCTACGTCGAGGCTCTCCCCATTTGTTGGCAGCGGGCCAGAGCAGCAACTCAGACCGGGTCATGAAGGAAATCAACAACTGGTGTCCGGCCACCGCGCCGATGCATGCCTGCCGTAGGGAATGACGTCGGTTGAACAGGATCGACACGACATTGGTGTCGACCAGCAGAACGCTCATTCGGCGTCAGGGTGGACGGCCAACTCTTGTTCGCGAAGGTCCCGAAGCATAGCGTTGAATCTGTCCACCTCGCCCGGATCGCCGTCATCGGTGGGAGAGAAATCCCAGACCGGGGGTTTCAAGCCGGGAATAGAGCTGCTCGGCGCAGCTAGATTCCGAGGATCAACCACGTTCGCCATATCCCCAGTGTATTCGATTGCGAATGCAGGCGGGAGCTGATTGTCGACGAGGAATCTCACGCGGACAGTAGAACGGAGTGATCCGCCTGACGGGCGGCATACTCAATCGACGCAAGAATGTCTTCCCGTTCCAGGTACGGGTAGTCCGATAAGTTTTCTTCGACAGTTGCTCCGGCGCCCAGCAATTCCAGGACATCCGTCACACGAATCCGCATGCCGCGAATACACGCGCGCCCGCCGCACTGGGCGTCGTCGATCGTGATTCGGGCCAGTCGATCCCGCGTCATTGGACCTGCTCAAGACCAGTCTAGCAGCTCGGAGTGGTTCGCGCCGAAGCCCCCTCCCGAAGCTCTCGAAACCTTCCCGTAATTGCCCGTTCATTCAATCGAAACACCCCGCTGGTACGTTCGTTATTCCACATGAAAACCCGTACCATTTCGCGGCTATCCCTATTGCTTTTCCCGTGTCTGTTGGCGGCTCAGAACGACACGGCGGTACTATCGGGTCGCGTCGCCGACCCGTCGGGACTGGGAGTTCCGAATGCGCAGGTGCGCGTCACCCGGCAATCTACGGGCGCTACGCGGGAAACCCTCACTTCGACTGACGGCGTTTATCGTCTCGAACTGCTCGACCCGGGCGATTACGACGTGCGGGTGACGGCGCCGGGCTTCAAGACTTACGAGGATACCGGCATTCATCTGCAGGTGGCCCAATCGTCGCAGCTCAACGTGGCGCTGGCGCTGGGCGCCACTACGGATTCGGTCATGGTGCAGGCCGACGTGTCGCCGCTCGAAGCCGACAGCGTTGGCCAGGGGACGGTGGTGAGCCAGGAGAAGGTGAAGGCGCTGCCGCTCAATGGCCGCCAGTTCCTACAGTTGGCTCTGCTTTCGCCCAACACGAATTCGGGCGGCCTGGCGGTGCAGCAGAACGCCGTGCGCCAGGGCGAAGTGGCCGGCCTGAGCGTGGCCGGCACGCGCACCAACGATTCGGCCTATCTTCTCGACGGCGTCGTCAATACCGATCCCGACTACAACGCCCTGAACTACGTTCCCATCGTCGACACCATCGCCGAATTTCAGGTTCAGGTGGCGCAATACAGCGCCGAGTACGGGCGCGCGTCGGGCGGGCAGATCAACGTGACGACCATCTCCGGCACCAATCGGTGGCACGGCTCGGGCTGGGAGTTCCTGCGCAACAATAACCTGGATTCGCGGCCGTTCAACCTCACCACCCAAAGCAGCGTTCCCAAGTTCCAGCGCAACCAGTTCGGCGGGCTGATCGGCGGCCCCGTGGTCAAGAACAAGCTATTCGCCTTCTTTAGCTACGAGGGCCTTCGTACGCGGCAGGCAGCCGCCAATCTAACTACGATTTCGACGCCCGACGCCCTCCAGCGCGCCGGCAACTTCAGCGAAGAGATCGCCACTACGCTGATCTACGATCCCACCACCGCCGTAGTCAACGGCACTCGCACTCCGTTCCCCGGAAATATCATTCCCTCGACGCGTATCAACCCTTCTGTTTCGACCGCCATGAATGTGCTGCCGCTGCCGAACCTGCCGGGGAATCTGTACATCAACTCTTCCGACGTGCTGTGGCAGAACTTCGGCAACTACTCCGGGCGCGGCGATTACCAGATCTCGGACAGCCTGAAGCTGTTCGCCCGGTACTCCGGCTCCGGGGAAAACGCGTCCATTCCGGTGGTGCTGCCGGGTCGCGCCAACCTGGATAACGCGGCTCCGCGCAACGTGGCGGTGGGGCTGACCAAGGTGTTTTCCGCCGACAAGGTGAACGATCTGCGCCTCGGTTTCAGCCGGCTGAACTTTCGTTATGGCCTGCCCGAACCCGACTTCAGCGTGGACGGCCAGCAGGCCGAACTGCCCAATTTTATCGTCGGCTCGCTGAACTTCGGGGGCTCCGGGCCGTATAACGCCACCGGCCAGGGCGGCCTTGCGCGCGCCCGTGACAACGTGTATCAGCTTTGGGACGTCTTCGCCTGGCAGCACGGCCGCCACTCGTTCAGGTTCGGCGGCGAGGGCGACGACTTTCAATATGTCCGCTACGAATATGCCGATCCGCTGGGGTCGCTGACGTTCACCAACGGCTACACCGATGCCACCGGCGCCGCACCTAAGACCGGCGACCACAGCGGCGACGCGCTGGCGACCGCGCTGCTGGGATTGCCCGAAGCCGCCACGCGAACCCTGGGCGGCAACCGCATCGACGGCCGGCAGAAGAACGCCGCGGGTTTCGCCCAGGACGACATCCGGCTGGCGAAAAACCTGACCATGAACGCCGGCTTGCGGTGGGAAGTTTCGCCGCCGCTCTACGATATCAATCACCAGATGGCCAGCATCAATTTCGGCACGGCGCCGACGCCCGCGGCCATCTTCGCGGCCGGGGAGCAGGGCATCTACAGCCCCGAGCTTTTCGTGTGCGGCACCGACGGCCATCCGCGCGGCTGCGCCTACACCAACTGGCACAACGTCAGCCCGCGCCTGGGTTTCGCCTGGTCGGTGGATTCGAAAACCGTGGTTCGCGTGGGCGCCGGCATCTATTACGGCACCCAGGACGACAATACCCTCCTGAAGCTGGCCCAGACCCTGCCCACAACCTATGCGCAAACGCTGACCTTCAACGCTTACGTGCCGCAGAACACCGGCTTGAATGTGTTCACGGCGGCTGTGGTGGGCAGCCAGTCGATCCAGGCCGCCGCCATCGACCCGCACCAGGGCACGCCGTATTCCCCGCAATGGAGCTTCAATATTCAGCGCACCATCGCACCGCAGACGGTGATTGAAGTGGGCTACCTGGGCGACGCGGGCATTCACCTGGAGCAGAACGTCCAGGTCAACAACTCGCTGCCGGGAACCGCCGTCAAGCGGCCGTACTATGGGCTCACTCTCGACGGGCCGGTACAGGCCGCGCTGGACTTTCCCATCACCAGCACTACCGTGCCCGTCACCACCATCAACTACTTTCCGCATTCGGCGCAGAGCAATTACCATGCCCTGAGCGCGCGGCTGGAACGGCGCTTCCATACCGGCTTTTCGCTGCTGAACTCTTTCACCTGGTCGAAGGCCATCTCCAACGCGCCCCAATACCGCAACGACGGCGGCGCATCGGGCAGCGAAAACTCACCCCCGCAGGACTCTTTCGACCTGGCGGCCGACCGCAGCCTGGCCTACTTCAACGCCAAGTTCCGCTGGGTGACGACGGGCGTGCTGGACGTTCCCTTCGGCAAAGGCCACCATTTGCTCAGCACCGGCCCCGCCGCCGCGGCCCTGGGTGGATGGCAGGTTTCCGGCATTCTGCAGTTGCAGAGCGCCTTCCCGTTCACCGTCGATTACCAGGGCGACCCGATCAATATCGGCGGCGGCAGCGGCGGCATTCTGGTGCGTCCCAACTACGCGCTCAACGCCAACGGGTCGCCCATCAATCCAAACCTGTCCAGCAGCAAACGTTCCACCTCCGAGTGGTTCAATACCTCGGCCTTCGTGCAGCCCATCTACGCTTTCGGCGACGTGGGCCGCAATACGGTTTTCGGCGCCCCGCTTTACAACCTGGATGCCACCGTGGCGCGCACCTTTCACCCCGTCGAAAAGGCCTGGGTCCAGTTCCGGGCCGAATTCTTCAACGTCGCCAATCATCCTAATTACGATCTGATCGGACGGCTGGTCAACGTGAACACCTTCGGCATCGTGCAGAGCCAACTGCCGCCGCGGCAGATCCAATTCGGGGTGAAGATCGGGTTCTAGAGCGGCGGCGCGTCGGCCGTGGTACGTCAATCGTAGAGTGGCCGCCATGGGATTGATTTCGGCGGCTCCTCGCCAGTCGTGCACGGCCGGCGGCTATGTTGCGGGTGGGAGTGAGTTACCGGAGGCCGAATCAGGCGCTTAGACGGTCCCGACAAGCCGGCCAGCGGGCCGGCTGCGGACCAGGGGGTCCGCCCCACCAGGCGCTAGGGTCTACACCTTATAGATCAACTAGTACTATTCGCCAAAACGTGACTACAGCGGCATTGCAAAGGGCAAAACCCCTGGCGTAAACTTAAGACCCGGCGGACCCTGCGGGCAAAGGGAGGATTAATGGCTATGACTGCCTGTCGCTATCTATCTGTTTGGCTTGCCATGGCGGCAAGTCTGCAGGCGGGAATCCTGGTCAGACGGGTTCCGCAGGGTTTTCAGTTCGTTGAAGCGGTGGCGGTTTCGGTCAATGGGAAAGACAAAGTTCTCAACCTGGGCTCGGATCCCAAAGTGGGCGGCCGGCTGGGAAAGCTGGCGTCGGTCCGGGTAGGGGGCGCCTGGCTGCTCGATGCCGACTCCGGCGTGGTGGCGGCTTACGAAGATGGGACGGTGGAATACCTGCTGCCGGAAGGCACGCCGAAGAACGCTCCGGGCGAGGCGGCAAGTATTTGGAAATCGGCCAGGCTGACATATAAGAAGGCTCCCTCCGACAAGGCCGGAACCGAAATAGACATCGCGGAGTTCGTGGCGTTTCTTCCGGATGGGCCGGCGCAGCTCACCCGCTCGGCCACCGATCGCCGCTCGCTTGAGCTGATCGGCGGCAAAGCCAAGGTATTCGACACGGAGCTCAGCCTGATCGCGGCCGTGGTGAAGGCGTATCCGGCCGAGCCGGCGATAGCGCCGCTCGCCAAGTTCGTGGAGCAGGCCATGGAGGAGCGCTACGAGCGTTTCGAAAGCGGCACGGTGGGGCTCGGCGTGCTGGAAGAGGCGTTGCGCTTCGCCCAACTTTCGGCGGAGATCTATCCGAAACAGGCCGAGCAGGCGCGGCTGCGCGACACGCTGGCGGCGCGGAAGGCATGGCTGGACCGGAAGGCGGCCGTGCTGAAGGCGTTTGCGGCGGTGCGGGACTGGGACGCGCTGCTTCTGGGCGACCGCGATTTCGAGCGCTACCAGCAGGCCTTTCCGGAGATGGCCAGCCTTCACGGCGAGGCCTTGAAACAGAGCATCGAGTGGCACCGCAAGACCGGCGAGGAGCGCCTGGAGGAAAGCGATTTCGCCGCCGCCTTTCGCGAGTTCCGCCTGGCGAGCTACCGCCAGCCGTCCGACAAGATTCTGCAACAAAAAGTGCTGATGGCGTGGACCGATTATTCGCGGCGGGCCGCCAGCGACCACCTGGGCGGCCGCAAGCAGCTCAGCTCCGGACAGCGGGAAGCCATTAACCAGGCGCTTCGCTTTGCCAGTGGATACAAGGACGAAAACAAGCTCGACCTGGCGCTGAAGAGCGTGCTCGAAGCGGAAGCCATCGATCCGGATTCGCTGGCGATGCTGCTGAAGAAGGCGGAGATTCTGGGGGCGAAGGGCGAATTCAACCAGGCGCTGGCGACCCTGGACCGGTACGACCTGGACGCGGTCGACGAGGAGCGCGAAAAAGGCAGCAATCTCCGCAACGACCTGGCGTTCAAACGGACCAGCACCGTGGAGGACATGAAAGCACAGTTGCGGGCCGCCTGGGCGGAGGGCAACTTTCACAAGATGCGCGACCTGGCGATGCGCGGGCTCACCGCCAAGGACGACGACGCGGAACTGCTGTATCAGGGGGGCATGGCGTCGCTGGCGACCCGGCACGCAGCGGAGGGCAAGACTTATCTGACCCGCTACCTGGAGGTTTCGAACACGCTCGACGCCGACCAGGAGCAGCGCATTCGCGTGCGCGCCGTGATCGCGGGACTGGGCGCGGCGCCCGCGGCATCCGCGGCGCCTGCAACCACGGCCGGCGGCGCGGTGAACTGGATGTCCGGAATGCGGCTTCCCGACGACGTTTACTACTGTCCCGCCAGCCTGGCGTTTCAGGCCCACGTGGACCACATCGAAGCCTCGAACAAGATGCGGGTAGTTTACGATTGGGACGGCGACCGGCTGCGATCCATCGTTCCGACTTTCGAGAAGGCTGAACGTGCCACCGGGGAACGGACGATCGCCTTCGCCTACAATCCCGGTTTCCCGGCGGTGAACGCGGTGGAGTACGTGGCCGTGCGGAGCTTTCCGGCGGGCGATGCCGATGAGATCTATAAGCGGTCGGTTCCGCTGCTGTCGAACCATCCCGATGTCGATCCGGGAGCGGTCCGGAGGCTGACAGGCAAGGACATCGCCATCGGCGTGGCGGGCAACAAATATTTTCAGCCGTTCGTGTGGGACGGCATTCACTATTTCCGCCTGACTTACGACAGCCGCGGGAGGGTCGCCGAGGCGCGCGAATTGACCGATCGCGCGGCCGCGCCCGGCAACTCGATGCTGGAATTCGACTGGGATGGCTTGCGCCTCACTGCCATTCGCGGCTACGAAGGCGCCGGCAATCAGCGCCGCCAGACCTACGAGCGCACCATGGAGTACCAGGATGCGCGGCTGGTTTCCGAACAGATCCGGACCGAGGGCAAAACCTGGCGGATCAAGTACAACTACAACGGCGGCAAGCTGGCCGCCGCCATCTGCGATCGTGATCCGAGCCTGGACGACCGGTCCCGGCAGGTGACGTTCCGCTAGGGAGAATCGACCGTGCGGAGAATCGGCTCAAGCTTTCTACGCGCCGTGTTGCCGCTGGCATTGCTCGCGGCCTCGGCGCCGGCGGTAGGGCGCGCACAGGAGGGAAAGCGGGTGGCGCTGGTGGTGGGCAACAACACCTACCCGATGGCGCCGCTTCGCAACGCCGTCAACGATGCGCGCCTCATGGACCAGGCGCTGCGCAGCGCCGGCTTTCGCACCATTCTGGTGGAGAACGCGAGCAAGAGCGCGTTGGAAGAGGCGGCCGCCGAGTTTCTGCAGCAGCTCGGGCCGGACGATACGGCGCTGTTTTTCTATGCCGGCCATGGCGTTCAGATCGAGAATGAGAACTTCCTGGTGCCGGTGGATTTTGCGGCGGCCAGCAGCGTGATCCAGGCCAAGTTTCGGTGTTTTTCGATGGCCCAGTTGCTGGACGCGTTGAAGAACCGTCCCAGGCGAACCATCATCATCCTGGACGCCTGCCGCAGTAACCCGGTGGCACAGTCGCAATCGCTCGAAGCGGGGCTGGCGCAGCCGCAAAACGCGGGGAAGGAAAGCTATATTGCCTATTCCACCGGACCGGGGCAGGTGGCGGCCGACAATCCCAACGGCCGCGACAGTTGGTTTACCGAAGCGCTGGCCGATTTGATCGGGCAGAAAGACCTCACGCTCGAGGACGTGTTCACGCGGGTCCGCTCGCGGGTGGGCAGCGAGACGGGGGGAAAGCAGACCCCATGGTCTATCTCCAGCCTCTCCAGCAAGTTCTATTTTCATCCGCCGGCTAACGCCGATTCCGAGGTGGATCCCAGCATGGCCGAAAAGTGGATGGGGGAAGCGCGGCTGCGGGAACAGCGCCAGGATTGGGCGGAAGCCATCGGCCTGGTGGAACAGGTGCTGCGGAAGAAGCCGGGCGGCACGCTGGAAGCGATGGCCGCGCACAAGCTGCCGTATCTGAAAGCTCGCAGCGAAGCCGAGGCGCGCTACGAGGCGTCGGACTTTGCGGCCGCGGCCGCGCTCGATCGCCAGGCGCTCGAGATCGATCCCTTCGCTCTCGACGCGGCTTTCCAGGGAGTAAACGGCTACCTGTTGGCCGACCGTTTGCCGGATGCGATCGGGCTGCTCCAGCAAATCAGGTCGCGAGGGACAACGGCCTCGCTCGAAAGCGCCAATGCCATGCTGAAAGCGCTGGCGGAGGCGGAGCCGGCGGCGGGCAAGGTGCTGGAGACCGGAATTCCCCAACCGCCGCCGGTGGAGGAAGTGATGAGCGGCACGCGCTTCCACGTGCCCGATTTCGACGCCGGCGCGCGCTATTTGCTGTCCACGCCGGTCGACCTGGCTCGTTGGGGTAAAGAAGTGACCGCGGCCCTGACTCCGCCCGCACCCCCGCCGGCGCCGGCGTCCGCGTCGCCAGAACCGGCCGAGCCGGTGGCGGCTTTATCCGAGGCCGAGCTGAAAGTGGCCCAGGCCTTTCTGCACGTGGAAATCGTTCCCTCCGAGGATACGCGCGACATTGCCATCCGCCGCATTGGCGGGGCGAACCGCGCGCCGGCTGAATCCGGCTCGATTCAGATTCTCGGTCCCAAGGGGGAAATGGCGGTGCTGATGAACGACCGGGCGCTGGCACGGCAGGTGCCCGCCAACGTGTCGTTGCCGGTGGGCAAGTACGAATTTCGCACGGTGGAAGCGGGCCGGGTTTTGAGCCGGGAGACAGTGGAAATTACCGCCGGCGGCACCTCCATGCTGACCATCCGGAGGCAGCCATGAAACTGGCGGGCACGATCGTGCGCATGGCATTGGCGGCGGCGCTGGCGGCGCCCGCGGTGGCTGCCGGGTGGACGGATCGCGGCGAGTACGACCTGGTGATGGGAATTCGCTCCGAGGCTTCGGCCCAAAAAAGGGTGGAGCTTCTCGACCGGTGGCAAGCCGGGTATCCGCGGTCGGAATTGCGCCAGGTGCGCCGGGAATTATATTTGGCGGCGTTCGAAGCACTGGGCGACGGGGGCCGGATGCTGAAAACCGCGCGCGAAATGCTGGCCGAGCGGGCCAACGATTTCGTGGGCGTCTATTGGTGTACGCTGCTGGTGCCGGAGGTGAGGGACGCGGCGGCGGACGTGCTGGAGGCGGGCGAAAAAGCCGCGCGGCAGTTGTTGGCGGGGCTCGACAGCTATTTTGCCGCTGCCGGCAAACCCGCCGCTTCCGGCGACGCCGAATGGCAGAAAAGCAAGAGCTCGGCCGCTTTGCTGGCGCACCGGACGCTGGGATGGATTGCCTGGCAGCGCGGCGATCTGGCGGGGGCCACCAAGGAGTTCCGCCTCTATCTGGAGCAGGCCCCGAACAGCGCCGAAATCGCCGCCTGGATGGGGATTGTCTCCGGGTTGCAGAAGGAGCCCGACAAACAGGTGGCGGGGCTGTGGTACCTGGAGCGGGCCGGAGCGTTGCGGGGCGAGGGGGCGCTTCCCGACGAGCAACGACGCGCGGCCGGCGCACTGGCGGATCAGGCCTATGCCGCCTACCACGGCGATGGCGAAGGGCTGGAAAACCTGAAGACCGCGGTGCTGGCGAGCGCGGTCCCGCCACCGGATTTTCACGTGGAAACGGCGGCCGCGGTGGCCGTCCGGCGTGCCGACGAGGAACTGACCCGCACCAATCCCGAACTCGCCGCCTGGGTCCGCATTCGCCGCCAATTGGAGTCGCCGGAGGGCGACAAATACTTCGCCGATCTGCGCACCACGCCGCTGCCCAGGCTGAAGGGCACGGTGATCCGGGTCGATCCGAAGTGGAAGCCGGCCGAGATCGTGCTGGGGATTAGCCAGCCGGATGCCGAGGAGGTTGTGCTAAAGGTGAGCCCGCCGTTTCCCAACACGGCACCCGCGGGTACGGAACTGGAGTTCGAAGGCACGGTGGACTGGTTTGGCAAAGAGCCGTTTTCCCTGACGGTCGTGGTGGATCGCGAAAAGATAACCGGCTGGCCGGAGCCTGGTTCGCGCGGCAGGAAATAGGGGCGGAAAAAAGCGGTCAGCAATCAGCGGTCAGCTTTCAGCTAGCTTGGGGCTGATAGAAGGCTGATAGCTGAGCGCTGACCGCTTCTTCGTCCTACCGGTGGTGCACCTCGATTTGAGCGGCGATGTTGGACGACGGGTTCCGGGATGAATTTACCACGTAGACGGACCCCGCCGGTTCGGTGTCGGCGAGCGGCTGGTTAATCCTTTTGATAGCGATATCGCGGGTTCCGAACTGTTCGCGCATGCGCGCCACGGCGGAATCGGTGACGCTGGCGTCGGCCACCTGCGCGGCGGGCGCCGGGCGCGGCGGTGCGGCGGAGGGTGGGGCCGCGGCGGGAGCTTTCAGGTTCTCGTACAATTCAAAGGAATCGCGCGGTTCCCGCGACAGCACCACGAAGAGCGTCTCGACGCCCGGCGGGTTCTCGATTTCGAAGCAATGGCGGAGCGGAACGCGAGTTTTCTTTCCGGGCGCGATGGCGTTGCTTTCGGTTGCCATATCAGGGTCGGCGGAGGGCACCAGCATTTGCCAGGAGCCGCTCGATTGTTTCGCCAGCACGTACAGAAAACCGGCGCGGTTGGATTCGAAGTCGATGGCGAAGCACTCCCCGGCACGAAACATACGGTCCGAGGCGGCGGGCTGCGCGCGGCCTGAATTTGCGTCGACGAGCACGAGGTTGTAACGCAGCCCCAGGTGCACGGCTTCCGGGTTGGCCGCGGTGCTGGCGCGGCGGACGGGCGGGGGTGAGTCCTTTTCCACCAGCGCCTGGTAAAACAGCTCGCGGGCTCCCTCGACTTCCGCCCGTTGTTGCGCCATGGCGCCAGCGGCCGCGCCAAGCAGGATGAACGAAACAGCGGTAATCCGCATATCACCCTCCCCTATATCCGGTCTGTGAATTGTATCACCGCGGACATGCCGGCAGCGCAGCCGCTCTTAGCACGCCAAGTCTTCGCGTCCCAGCTTGAAGCCGTTCAGGTTGCCCAGTACGGTAACGGCAATCTGGCGAGGGTCGAAAAATCTCCGCGCGATCCGCTGCACATCGTCGGCGGTGACCGATTCGATCGACTCCACCAGTTCGTCGAGGGTGAAGAACCTGCCGAAATACATCTCCTGGCGCGCCAGGTTGGACATCCGGCTGGAGGTGGACTCCAAGCTCAGCATCAGCGAGCCTTTCAGGTGATCCTTGGCCCGCCGCAGCTCCTCCACGCTCACCTGGTCCTGCTTCAATTGGTGGAACTCGCGCAGAATCGACTCCACCACCCGGCTGGCGGATTCGATCGAGGTGCCGGCGTAAATCGACAGACACCCGGTGTCGCGATACGGGCTCAGCTCGCTGAACACGGCGTAGGCCAAGCCCTGCCGCTCCCTGATGTTCTGGAAGAGCCGCGAACTCATGCCGCCGCCGAGCAGGGTATTCAACACGTAGCAGGCGAAGCGCTCGGAGTGGGGCAGCGGATAGGACGGCACGCCCAGGCAGACATGCACCTGCTCCAGCGCTTTTTTGTTGCGCAGGGCGATGCGCGCGTGCGTGTTGGGCGGCGAATCCGGGCCCAGCGGCGCGCCCGGCGCGGTATTTTCGAAGTGCTGCCGCACCAGCCCGACCAGCCGCTCGTGGGTCAGGTTCCCCGCCGCCGTGACAATCAGGTTGGAAGGGACGTACACGGCCGAGTAGTATTCCAGCACCGAGTCCCGATGGAAGCGTTTGACCGTCTCGCGCGTGCCCAGAATCGGTTTGCCCAGCGGGTGGTCCTTCCAGAAGTTGGAGGAGAAGATCTCGTGCACCAGATAGTCCGGGCTGTCCGCCTCCATCTTGATCTCTTCCAGAATCACACCCTTCTCTTTTTCGATGTCCTCCTCGCGGAACGAAGGGTTGAGCACCAGGTCGGCGAGGACGTCGAACGCCTGCGAAAGGTGCTGGTCCAGTACTTTGGTGTTAAAACAGACCAGTTCCTTGGCGGTGAAGGCGTCCAGGTTGCCGCCGATCGAATCCACCGACCGGGCGATGTCTTCGGCGGAGCGCGAACTGGTCCCCTTGAACAGCATGTGCTCGATGAAATGAGAGATTCCGTTGCGCTCCGGAGTTTCCCGGCGCGAACCGGAAGCGATCCACACGCCGACCGAAACCGAGCGCACGTGGGGCATCGGCTCGGTGATGACGCGCACTCCGTTAGCCAGCACGGTAGTTTCAATGTCGCGCAGAGGACTATGGGCGGAACTCATGTTTTTGGAGGAATGAACGTAGGGCTGCCTGATTTATTTGTAGCACTATTTGCTGCCAGGCTGCTGGGCGGCCGCGGCTGTCAGGATGTCCAGCAGTTGCCGACGCGTCACAATTTGGGTTTCCGCCCAAGACGCCGGAAAGTGTGACCGGCCAAAACAGCACATCGATGACATCCGGGCCGAGGATTACGTTGCAGGGTGGCGAACGCCGCGGCTTCCAATGTGGGCGACATGGAAACCGAGCATGCATATCCTACTCGCTCACCTGTCCACCAAGCGGAACGCCATTCACGACCGGAAGACTGGCTTTGATCACCGCGCGCATTTCAGTCCGATGCGGGAGGAAATACGCACTGCATGGGCAGATTTCGCGCAAGGGCTAAAAGGGACGATTCACGACGGCAGACTTGACCCTTTGTTAAAGGAGCATCGAGAGAATTTCAACCGGATAGGCTGAGGGCCGAGTTCCTGGCAGCGCAGCGGTCAGCGCCAATCCTGCGCACCGTGCCAGATGTGCAGGATTTCGACTATTTCATCGGTGTAGCGGTAGACAACGACGTAGGGCGGGCTGACAAGTTCGCGGGTTTCTTTCACCTCTCCAGGTCGGCCCAGGCCGGGGAAGACCGCCAGTTGTTCAATGCGGTCGACAACCGCCTGGGCGACTTTCTGTGCAGCGGTTGGGTTGTCTTCCTGGAGGCGCGTAACAGCGGCTTCGAGTTGGTCGGACGCTTCTGGCGTCCACCGAATCAGCCTCACAAGTGAAAGAGGCGGTCGATACGGGTCCGCACTTCTCGGTGCTCTAGAAACTCGCTGCGGTCGGCTTGCTCGATGCCTCGTCGCACTCCTGCGATGAAGCGGGCCTGGTTCTCAAGCATGCGATTAACCGTCTCCTGTACGAGTTGCTCCGCATCCTTGCCATTTGCGGAGGCCACTTGCTGGAGCCGCGTTTCCACATCGGGCGAGAAATGTACTTCCATACCCCCAAGAGTACGGACCGGAACGGCAAGTGTCAAGCTCGCCTTCGCTGCCTGCGGGCCGCGGCTGCCGCCAGGGCCGCCGTTTGCTCGTCCGGAAGGTCAATCGTCAACGTCATGGCTCTTGCTCCATGGTCTCAGTTGTCCCGCCCTCGTCGGTTACACTGAAATCACGATGTCCTTACCGCTGGTGGGCATGGACCTTGCCGATCTCGGCGAGGCTATCGGTCCCGATCAACCGCCCTATCGCGCCAGGCAACTCTACCAGGCGATCTATGGCGGGCAGGCGGCCGAACTGGTCCAAATTTCGGCCCTCCCGGCCAAAATGCGCGAAGAACTGACTGCCCGGCACTGCCTTGGGCTGCCGCAAACCGCGCACCGGTACGATTCCGCCGACGGCACTCGCCGCTACCTGCTGCGGCTGGACGACGGCCGCACGGTGGAAACCGTGCTGATGCCGGAGGGGGAACGCGACACCATCTGCATTTCGAGCCAGGTGGGCTGCCCGGTGGATTGCAAGTTCTGCATGACCGCGCTGCTCGGGCTGGAGCGCAGCCTCACCGCCGGCGAGATTGTCGGCCAGGTGCTGCTGGTGGCGCGTGAAAACCACCTGCGGCAGGATGGCGGGCGGCTCAATATCGTGATGATGGGCCAGGGCGAGCCACTTTTGAACTTGCCGAACGTGGTCAAGGCGACGCGCATCCTGCTCGACCCGGCCGGCTTCGGCCTCTCGCCCCGCCGCATCACGGTTTCCACCGCCGGCATCGTTCCCAAGATCGAGGAACTGGGACGCGAGCCGGTTCGGCCCAAACTGGCCGTTTCGCTCAACGCCTCCACCGAGGAATCGCGGCGGGAACTGATGCCGATTACCCGCAAGTATCATCTCCGCGACCTCATCGCCGCCTGCCGCGCCTACCCGCTGCGCCCCTGGGAGAAGTTGACCTTCGAATACGTGCTCTTGAAGGGCGTCAACGACAGCGACGCCGACGCGCACCGGGTGGTGAAACTGCTGGCCAACCTGAACGCCAAGGTCAACCTGATCGCCCTGAACCCCGGCCCCGAGATCCCTTACCGAACCCCCGAACCCGAACGCGTGGAGGCGTTTCAGCGAATCGTGCGGCGGTCGCTCGCGTGCTTCGTGCGCAAGCCCCGCGGGCTGGATATCTATGCGGCTTGCGGCCAGTTGAAGCGGTATAGCGAGCGCTGACAGGCCGGGAGGCCTGTCCTACGGATCAGATCTTCTGCACCCGGCGCAGCGTATACTGCTCGGGCTTCATGCTGGTCTGCTCCAGTTTTTTCCAATCGTCGTTGGCGTGGATCAGCTTGCCGCTGATGTGGTTCGACTTGGCGGAGGCCAGAAACAGCGCGAGCTGAATCTGTTTTTCGGGCGCGACCCCACCGTTCACCCGCAACTGGCGCGCTTCGGTGTATTCTTTTTCGCCGGCCCCTTCCTCGCCGGCGCGCAGGATCTCGTCGGTCATGTGGGTGTATGTGGCGCCGGGAATCAGACAATTGACCTGCACGTTGTGCTCGGCGACTTCCTCGGCCAGGGTTTCGGCGAACCGCACCAGCCCGGCCTTCGAGGCCGCGTGCGCGCTGAAATTGCGGCGCGGCGAGGTGGAACCGCCGCCGGCCAGCAGAATGATCTTACCCGAGCGCCGCTCGATCATGTGCGGTAATACCGCCCGGCAACAATTCACCGCCCCGATGAGATTGGTCCCGATGGCTTCTTCCCAACGCTTCGGATCGGTTTCGACGAGCGGCCCGATGGGGCCCAGCAAGCCGGCCGCCGCCACCAGCACGTCGACGCCGCCGAACAGGACGCGCATCCGGTCCACCGCGGCGGCCACTTGCTCGCGGTCGCGAACGTCCGCCTCCAGGCGAAGCGCGTTGCCCCTGGCCTGCTCGATCTCGAGCTTCGCCAAGTCCAGCTCCGCCCGGCTCCGCGCCAGCAAGCCCACCCGCGCTCCCGCGTCGGCGAACCCCATGGCCAGCCGCTTCCCGATCCCGCGGCCCGCCCCGGTAACCAATACGCTCCAGTCCCGACTCACACTGCGATTGTAATCCCCAGCGTTGAATTTGCAGTGAATGGCCCCGCGTCCGTCAGGAAGGCACGATTTGGGAAGGTTAGTCCCGTTCGACCGCTCTCTTTGCGGTTGCGGCTCGGTTAGGGGCACCGCATGTTTGCAGTCAGTTACCGGTTTCCGCGCCTAAACTGCGAAATCGCCAGATCGCTCAATCAGGCGGCCTGGCGGAATGCTTTCCTGGGCGCGGAGGACTGCGTTTTGGCTTCGGCGAGGCGGCGGCGGTGGGCTGCCAGGCGGGCGATTTCCGGAGTTGAAAAAACAAATTGCGGGGGCAGGGATTCGAGGGGGAAGTCGCGTTCGACGTCGTAGGTTTCTCCTTTACTTTCCGCCAGTTGGGTGAGGAGGACGACTTCTTCGGCGGCCTGTTCGA
>Ga0182016_10000254_pt1 | contig 66690 bp, 52 predicted proteins | sample 712S2MmetaG_FD_120491 | JGI IMG/M metagenome (GOLD analysis project Ga0182016, IMG submission 120491) | Permafrost microbial communities from Stordalen Mire, Sweden - 712S2M metaG | ecosystem: Environmental > Terrestrial > Soil > Wetlands > Permafrost | place: Sweden: Stordalen | collected...
AAGTCTAAAGCAAACAGACCGGTTGATGCAGTTCTCAAGCCCGCTGGGCAAGGACGTGCTGCTGATTGAGTCGCTCGATGGCGCGGAAGGAATTTCGCGCCTCTTCGAGTTTCATGTCGAGTTGCTCGCCACCGTGGATACGACGATCGACCTCAAGTCGATTGTCGGCGCCAAGGTAACCGTTGCAATCGCCCTCAGCGATGTCCAGGGATCCAGATGGATCAACGGCATCGTTGCGTCGTTCGAGGAGTGCGCGGGCGACGAAGAATTCGATGTGTACCGCGCCCGGATTGTCCCCTCCATGTGGCAGATGACGCTGAGCGCAAACTGCCGCGTCTTCCAGAGCAAGACTGTCCTCGATATTGTCAAGGCAGTGGTTGGCGAATATGGCTTGTCTTTGTCGGATCAGACCAGCGCATCCTATAAGCCCCTCGAGTACTGCACGCAATACTCCGAATCGGATTTCCATTTCGTCTCGCGATTGATGGAAGAGGCGGGAATCTATTATTGGTTCGAGCATACCGACCAGGATCACAAGCTGGTTTTGGGCGATAGCCGGAGTGCCTACCAGGACTGTCCCTTGTCGGCTTCGGTTCCTTATGCCTTGAATGAGAAAGGGCGCGAGGGAGCCTACGGAGCGAGAGTTACCGAGTTCACCTCGGTCGCGACCATGGTCTCCGGCAAGCACTCGACGGCGGATTATAACTTCCGCTCATTTACTCGCGTCGATGCGGATCCCGTAAACAGCACCAGCGACTTTGGCAAGAACGGCTTTGAGCAATATCTCTATCCCGCCGGGGAAGAAGGCTACCTGAAAGACGCCGACACGCAATCGGTAAAGGCCTTCGAGACGTTGTTTCTCGGTGCAGAGGCGCACGCCAACGATGCCATGGCGCAAGTCTATCGCGGCGATGGCACTTTACGCTCCTTCTGCGCAGGCTACACGTTCAGCCTCACCGATAACCCCCGCTCTGCCTGGAACCGGAAATACTTGCTGACAGCGGTCTCTCTTCACGCCGACCAGCTTCCTTCCTATCGATCCAGCGACGTGGGAAATAGCACGGGATATAGCAATCGTTTCACGGCGGTTTCCTCCGATATTGTCTTCAAGCCCGCAAAAACTTTCCAGAAGCCGAAGATATACGGTCCGCAGACGGCCTTTGTCGTAGTGCCCGCCGGCGAGGATATGCACATCGATAAGTACGGGCGCATCTGCATCCAATTTTTCTGGGATAAGTTGAGGCAGCCAAATACCGTGGACAACACATGGGTGCGCGTGGCCCAGCATTGGGCCGGCAATGGATGGGGAACATACTTCTGGCCGCGCGTCAAAGACGAGGTCGTAGTTCAGTTTCTCAATGGCGATCCCGATAACCCGGTGATTACGGGTTCGGTCTATAACGGCGTCAACATGCCCAAGTATGCTCTGCCCGACAACAGCACGCGCTCCGGCATCGTTACTAGAAGCAGCAAAGGCGGTTCGGCTGCGAATGCAAATGAACTTCGCTTTGAAGACAAGTCGGGAAGCGAGCAGATATTTCTCAACGCCGAGAAGGACATGGATCATCGCACCGAGAACGACCACCGCCGCTATGTCGGCAACAACGACTCGCTTGTCGTCAAGGGCAATCAGACCGAGCAGGTTGCCGGCAATTACAACGGCCAGATTCAAGGCGACTCAGTCGCGCAGGTAAAGGGAAAGTCGGACCTTCACATCGGCTCAGACCAAAATGAGAAGGTCGATGGGAGTCATTCCCTGAATGTCGGCTCCAACCAGAGCATTCAGGTTGGCTCGGCTTATTCCATGGGCGCCGGCCAAACCATCTACATCAATGGGGGCATGACCGTGGTGATTGAGGCCGGGATGCAGCTCAGCCTGAAAGCATGTGGGAGCTTTATCGACATAGGGCCTTCTGGTGTTTCCATTTCAGGAACGCTGGTGCTCATCAATAGTGGAGGTGCCGCGGGTTCAGGCAGCGCCGGATCGATTACGAGCCCCTCTTCGCCCAATACCCCTGACCAGGCCGACGACGGCACCAAGGGCGGGAAGATGTAAGGCCAGCCAACCAAGCCCGTCCGAGCAAACTGTGGATATCGAGTCCATCCGAAGAATGACTGGTGACGTTTGACGCAGACATTGCCACAATCCGGCGCTGCTTCCCAATTCCCCTCGGTTGGCAGATGGAGTGTGACTTCTATGCCCGCAGGCTGGATTTACGTCGCCGACTTTGGGATGCGTCAGATCGCGACGGCCGCGGGAGCCGTTCCCGCAAGTGTGGGCCTGGCGCAGGATGCGCTCAGTGCTGAAGACGGCATCGCTGTCTATATCGAGAAGCAGAAGAAGCTTATCGGCAGCTACTTGAAAGAAGCGAAATTTGCGGGCCCGCAGGCAACGGCATTTGCGGGCGCAGATGAGGCGCACCTTCTCTTTGTGCGCCACAGCGTAGACAAAGTGGGAAACATGCTTCATGCCCAGACCTATGTGCGATTGGAAGATTGGGTGGGCATTATTACCCTGACAGCAGAGGAGGCTCAGCTCAGGGCAGTGCGCCCGGACTACGAAGCATTTGTGAAAGGATTGCACATTTTACCGAAGCCGGCGGATGAGCCGCCAGCAAGAACCTAGCAGGAAAACGAGGATGGAGAGCGACTGATGCCGCCAGCAGCAAGGGTCACCGACATGCATGTATGTCCCATGGTCACTGGGATTGTGCCTCATGTGGGCGGACCCATCCTGCCGCCCGGCGCGCCTACAGTGCTCATCGACTTTCTGCCCGCCGCGACTGTTACCTCCATGGCCACCTGCGTCGGCCCTCCGGACATGATCGTCATGGGATCGACGGGGGTCATGATCAATTTTCTCCCGGCCGCCCGGCTCGGCGACCCCACAGTTCATGGCGGAGTCATCGTCCTCGGCTCTCTTACCTGCATCATCGGCGAAACCGGCTCGCCTTCGCCGGGAATGGGCGGTATGGGCGCGGTCATGGCTGGCCTGGGCATGGCAGGCAGCGACGTTCTATCCGCAATCGCTTCGGCTTATTCAAAGGCGGCGGCCCTGCTGGACCCCAAGGCGCAGGCGCTCGCTGCGTGGCATGCGGCCCATGACGACGCCATCACAACGGCGCTCAAGAACCAAAAGGATCTGTTGGACGGCAAGAAGAAGGCCCTGACAAGATGGAATGACGCGGATAAGGCGGAATTCAAGAAATGGTTTGGCACCGACGACGATGCGTCAAAGAAGAAGATTCAGGACCGCATCGATAAAGAGCTGAAGCTGAATTCGGAACTGAAGCCGGAGAACTTCAAGCCTGCCGACCCTTCCGATCCCACGACGTTCGCCTACGTCTACCCTAACGACAAGACGCACACCATTTATCTTGACAAGGCCTTCGACGGAGCCCCCGACACGGGCAAGGACAGTAAGGCCGGGACTCTGGCGCATGAGATGTCGCACTTTGACGACATAGGCGGAACAAAAGATCATGTTTACGGCGCAGACAATGCCAAAGCGCTGGCCACAACCGATTCCAACAAGGCTTTGAACAATGCGGACAGTTTCGAGTACTACACGGAAGGCGCTCCTTAGTCTGGCGTTTGGGTTTCTATTTCTTTGTGGCGCCTGTTGCCAGAATGCAAATGTGGAACACGGGAGAACGAAAATGAGCGACAAAGAAACATGGGCGGTTTCGCTGGCGGTGAATGCCTCAGCGCAGGGTCTGCTTGCGACGGTGACCTTTGCCAATCACGGCTCGGAGCCCGCGGCCCTCTACAAGTGGAACGCCTGCTTCGACAATCGGATTCACAACGATGTTTTTGAAATCATGCACGAGTCGGGCAGCGTTTCCTACATTGGCAGGATGGTCAAGCGGGGCGAGCCGAAGGCCGATGACTTTTTGACTGTAGAACCAGGGAAGAGCGTCTCTTTCACGGTTGAACTGCGCACTGCATACGGGTTTCCAGCAGGCAAGCATCAGTACAAGATCCGCTACTCGGCGCTGAATCCATATCTCGGCCGACCTGGATTCGATGCGTTGAAGTCCAATCCCGCCGCCTTCGATTATTCCAACTAGAGACGAATCATTCACTGTCCCGTCGAATCCCACACCTTCAGCAACGCCGGAGATACATACGCGCGCGCCGGGTTGTAATTTTCCGCGCGCGCCTTTCTGAACGCTGAAATGGCTTCTGGGGATGGTCCCTTCCACTGCTCCCGCGGAGTTGTCAAAATCGACTGCTCAAGCAGCGTTGCGCCTAGATAAAAGTCAGCCACGCCAGGGTTTTTCGCGGTCTGCGGAGATTCCAGATAGTCCAACAGCGATCTTTGGGCATCGTCGAATTGCGAAAGATAAAAATACCGGATCGCCGACACCAGTTCATTCCGGGCCGCCGCCGGATCGTTCTTGATCGCCTGTTCGATTCTGGCAGTATTGCTTTGCGCGTCCTGATTGCCCGGCTGTAGTTTCAGCACCATCGCATAATCGTTCAGCGCGTCCGGCAGCTTGCCTTGCTTCTCCGCATCCCGTGCATCGCTCAGCAGCTTGCTGACTTTCTTCGCAAGCTCCGCCGTCGAATCGCCCACCGGTTTAGTCACAACCGGAGATGGAGGAGGCGCGCTCTTGGTTTGCATGGCCTTCTGTAACTCGGCGATCCGGCCGGCGGGATCCCCTGGACCATTTGGATTCAGAGACGCAGCCAATCCAAGCTGTTTGATCGCTTCCTGAGGATTGCTCTTTTCCTGTTTCTGGGCTTGATCGAGGTACCCGTTGTACAGGTTGACATTATTGACGTATATGCTAGCCGATGCTTTCGAGTCAGCGTTGGTCATCGCTTGCGCCAGCGTTGTGACAGCGTTAAGGTCGCCCTTTGCCCAAGCGGCCTTTACCTGGCTTAGAAGCTTCTCGTTCTTGATCAGCTCCAGCAGGAATCTGGCCTGGCCGGATAACTTCGGGTCAAAGCCCGAAACCAGCTTCGCCGTGGATTCCGCTCGATCGAGGTCGTGACTCTTATAGAGAGCGATGGCGCTTGCCAGGTATGCGCTGTCGTCGTTGATCAGGCCCGAGCGGTAGCTACTGCACATTTCGGCGTATCTTTTATTACTGGGGTCCAACTGTGCCGCCGCGCAATAATCCTGAACCTGCTTGGCCCGGTCGCCGCCCTCGCCCTTGGCTTTTTCAGCTAGATCCTTTGCCTGCTGCTTTAAGTTGCCACCGTAGTCCTGCGCCTGCACAGACACACCGCAGAGCATTAGGCAGAAGACGCAAATCGCGGTCCGCAGGTTCATTTTGCGCCTCCAACAATTTGCTCGATCGCTTTGTCGTCGATCGGCTTCATATCGACACTGCATACCTGTGCGGATTGATCCACATCGCATTGCTGGCTCTGCGTGCTTCCATCGGCCCCTTTGAACTCCACGGTATACTTGCCCGCTGGGATGTCATCAAGACGCAAGGGAGTCCAATGATCTCCGGCAGGAAGGGCAATAGCCTTGCCTTTGTCGGATGTAACGCTCACCACTTCGGCAAAGGGTGAGGCATTGAGCTCGAGCACACCCAACGGAACGGCCGCCGGCTGGCGCATGAAGAACCACCAATAGCCTCCGCCTGCCGCCGCCAGCAGAACAACGGCAAGAACCACAAACAAGAGCGCATGTGACCCGCCGCTCTTCTTAGCAGCCGCTATGGGGACGGCCGCTGGCTGCGCTGTGGGAACTTGTTGCCATGAAGCTGGCTGCGGCGGGGCCGATGGTTTTCCAGTCGCCTTGGCAAGGCTTGTCCAGTTGGCCTGCAATCCACTGTCCGCAAACGGCGCTGCAAACTCCACGCGGCCTAACTCCTCGGCGGCGCGCGGCCGGTTGTCCTGCTGCATGGCTTGCGTGGCAGACTCGATTGCCATGGTGAGCAGCCCATTGGCGGATTGAGTGCGCTTGTTCGTATAGTCGGCGATAGCCGCGAGGAGCTCCGGTGTGTCGCCGCAAGTGCGTCGGGCAGCCTCGAGTCCATTTAGAACCTTGGCCAACTCACGCTTTTGCAGAGCATCGACGGCCGCCTGGATTGCCTCTTTTGTCAGGCGCTCCCGGCGTTCCCGCTCCTTGGCGGCATCCAGCCGCTCGCGCAACTCACGCACGCGCGCATTTTGCTGAATCTCCTGGGGCTGGCTTGCGAGCAGCTTTGACGCCTGTTCGGTATCCGTTGCACTCATCGCTTGCGCGCGGCTCAAGACCGCATCGACGCGCCGGCTCACCTCGGCAAGGCTGGCAGTGGTCTGGCGCAGCAACTGCTCCACCGATGCGGCGCCTGTTTCCGCGGCCGCAGGTTGCAGCAGAGCTATGGCAGCCTCCAGATTTCCCGCCGCAATCAGAGCCTGCGCATCCTTGGTAGCCTTCGCCGCCGCCTGTGCCAGTTCAACCTTGCGCTTTTGCTCCTGCGCATACTTCAGCAAGGAGGCGATGTCAGGGCCTTCGCCGCATTCGATTGCAGCGGAATCCAGAATCTGAATCGCCTGATCGAACTGCTTCGCATCGATGGCCGTTTGCGCCCGCTTCAGGTATTGGTTCTTCGTTTCCCCGGCAGTGGCCTTCTTGACCTGGCCAACAACCTTTTCCTCCAACGCGATCAACTGCGGCTCTCCCGGCATCTGTTCCAGTGCCTGATGAACCGCGGTCAGAGCTTGCTGCGGACTGGTAACCAGAAGGCTGTACACATCCAGCGTAGTCTTCTCTACCAGCTTCTTTGCGGCTTGCTCGCGCTGCTTGGCTTCCGCTTCCGCCTTCAACTGCAACAGCACGGCCTCGCCGGGGAGACGCTCCTGTGCACGTTGAATCAGGGCCAGCGCGCGCTCGAATTCTCCCGATGCAATAAACTCCGAAATCTCAGAACCAATCTGGTCGATTATCTTGCGGCGGCGCTGCTCCTCCTGGCGATCCACCGCTTCCTGGAACAACTGCTGTGTTTCGGCATCGGTCGGATCGATTTCCAGCGCCGACCGCAGGCTTTGAATGGCCTCTGTAAACTGGCGAGCGGCGAGTTGGCTTTTTGCCGCATCGCTGAATTGACGGCGCGCGCGTTCTTTGCTTGCTTTCTCGGCCTCTTGAAGTATCCTCGCGCGTTCGTTGCGCAGGTCCGTATTCCGGTCATCGAGGTCGATCGCCTGATCGATTAGCTCACTGGCATTTACATAGTCGTTGCGCGTCCGGGCAGCCCGCGCCTGCTCAAGGAAACTGGCGACCTTGTCTGCCTTGTCCTTCAATGCGCGGGCGTTTGCGATCTTGGCCGCAAGCTCGGGATTGTCCCGGTCGATGCCTGCTGCCTGCGTGTAGATTTCCAGCGCCTCGGCGTAATGCTGCGCAAGCACCGCCTCATCGGCTTCCACCAGCAGTTGCCGCAACTGCACCGTCTTTTGCTGCTTTGCAACCTTCTCCTGTACTTCGCGCAACAGCTTCTTTACTTCGGTGTTCTGTGGATTCAGGCGCTGAAGATCGAGCAGTATGGGCCTTACCGCCGACCACTGCTCGCGCTCCATCTGGATCTTCACATTGCCCAGCGCCTCGGCCACATGCTCCTGCTTGAGTCCGTCGTTGATGGCCTCGATATCCGCGGCCATCTCTTCGGCCGTCTCGTAGCGATCAATCGGATCCTTTGCCAGTGCGCGGTCAAGCAGATTGTCAAGGGATGCGGGATAGCCGGGCACAATGCTGGTTACCGGTTCATGATGTTCACGGACCACGCGGTGCAGAGTCGCGGGATCGTCGCCGGGAAACGGCAGCCGCCCAGTCAGCAGCAGATACAGAATGATGCCCGCCGACCAGATGTCTGCTCGACCGTCCGCGGACTTGCCCAGAAGCCGTTCTGGAGAAATGTAGTGGAAGGTGCCGATGACCATTCCAGCCTGCGTATGGCCAGAACGATTCTCCAGGCGGGCCACGCCAAAGTCCACAATCTTGATGTTTCCATCCGGCTGGACCATCATGTTAGCCGGCTTGATGTCCCGATGGATAACTCCCTTTGAGTGCGCATAACCCAAGCCGGAGCATAACTGGCGAATCATCTCCAGCTTCTCGATCAAAGAAAACTGGCGTCCCGCTTTCAGCAGATTCTCAAGCGAATCTCCGGGAAGATACTCCATGACGATAAAAGGATTTCCATCCTGCTCGCCAAAGTCGTAGACCGTAACAATATTGGGGTGATTCAGGATGCCGGATCGAGCCTCCAGCATAAAGCGGTGGCGCAGCTCCTCATTGGCTTCGGTAATGGTCTTGATCGCCACTTCGCGGCCAACCGCGTTGTCCAGTCCCCGGTAAACGACGCCCATGCCGCCGACGCCCAGAATGCCCAGGATTTGGTATTTGCCGATTTGCGTGACTGTTGTGCCGGTATCCATGCTATCCACGGTCCCTGTTCAAGCATCCTTGATCAGTTGAAAGCAATGATAATACGAGACTTGACACTCAATCAGAATCTTTTTAGCGTACTCGCTTTTTCAAAAGAGAATCTGGAAACCGACGGCCCTGCCGTCCCCTCTCCTATGCGCGAATCCACCCGGGTTTGCAGCAGTCCTGAAGCGAAGGCCGACATCTGAAACACGGTGGGAATAACAGGCGCTGCAGAACTGCCCTCACATCATACTATCTATTAAGGTGATGCCCTGTGTAGCGTCTGTCAAGAGCGGAGTTTTGCCGGATGCGGCGATCCATCTGAATCCGGCTAACCCAATCGATTCCCGCTTGGGATACTTACCTCGCCAAATGCACTGCGTAGCGCTTTGCCAGCTCAAACCGTACCCGGCAAATTCGCCGGAATCTCGATCGAAACCAGCGTGCCTCGCCCAGGACTGCTGACCACCGTGAATCGCGCCTGGTTGCCGTAGAGAACCTCCAGCCGTTCCTGCACGTTTTTCATCCCGATGCCCGCGCCGGTGCGGCGCAGCGCCGAGGCTGGCTTGTTGCCCATGCCCACCCCGTCGTCCGCCACCTCAATCAGCACCCGGTCGCCTTCGAGGCGGCTGCGCAAAGTCACCGTGCCTCCGTTGAGTCGCGGCTCCAGCCCGTGCTTGATGCTGTTTTCAATCAGCGGCTGCAGCAGGATGCTGGGCACCAGCACCGCCAGGGTGCGCGGATCGATCTCCTTGTCCACCTTCAGCTTGTCCGCGCCAAACCGCACCACCTCGATGTCCAGGTAGTCGTCGGTAAAGCTCAGTTCGTCCCTCAAAGGAACGTAAGTATCGTGATCTTTGAGCAGCGCCCGCAGAATATTGGCCAGCTTCACCACCATCTCGCGCGCCATCTCCGGCTTCATGCGCACCAGCGAGGCAATGGAGTTGAGCGTGTTGAAGAGGAAGTGCGGATTGATCTGCCGCTGGAGGGCGTCGAGCCGGGCCTCGAGCAGCAACCGCTTCTGCTCTTCAAGTTTCAATTCAATGCGCAGCGCATTCCACACCTTCAGCGCGATGCCCACATCGATGGGCGCGCTCAGCCAAACCAGTGCCTGTACCCACCACTGGCTTGCAACGAGCGCGAACAGCCGATGCGGATAGGTATGGGCCAGCCAGTCCCGGCACACCTCCGCCGCCGCAATCAGAAACAGCATCAGGAACTGGCGATCCATGCGCGGCTGGCGCAGGTTGCGGCGCACCCATCGGTAGAGGCTCAGATCAATGAACGGCGTGAACGACCATATCTCTTCTCTCTCGACAAAACGGCTCAGCAATCCGGCCGATAGGCCCAGCGCCGCATTGAAGGGCAAAGCCAGATACTCATGGTGGTAAACAGCGGGCGCCGACAGCACCACTCCGCCCAGCACCGCCCAGCCCGGCCCCACCAGCAGCCCCAGCAGAATCACCGTTGCAAAGGAGATATCGGCAGCCAGAAAGTTGGGCACCCAGAACCGTATACAAACGCCCAGCGTAAGCGGCACCAGGAAAAACGCCAGCAGGGCCAAGGTTTCTCGCCGGCTCCGCCGCTCCGCAAAGAACAGCCGGCGGAATGTGACCACCCGCGCCAGCACACTGGCCACTGACGCAACCACACCCAGCTTCACCAGCAGCGTAATCAGAATGAGATTGTCGGTCACCCAATCAATGTATCGCACCAGAGAGATCAGGGGTCAGGTTTCAGAGATCACCTCTGTGTGCGCCATAGCTGCCTCATCGCTTTTGCGGCTGGGGTTGGGATTCTCCAGATCAATGGCGCTCCATCGCCCTAGTCTCCGATCTCTGATCTCTAATCCCTGTAGAATGAAAGCATGGGATTTGAAGTTGTAAGGAAGGTTGCCGAGGCGGATTTCCCCACTCGCTGGGGGGCTTTCCGTATCTTTGGTTTTGAGGGACTGCTGGCGGCGCCGCCCCCTTGCGACGAGGCCGGCACGACGGGAAAAGGCGAGGTCGAGGGGCTCGTTGCCCTCGTCATGGGCGACGTTCACTCCGCGCCGCCGCTGGTCCGCATTCACTCTCAGTGCCTCACCGGCGACGTCTTCGGCTCGCTGCGCTGCGATTGCCGCCTGCAACTGGAACTCGCCCTGGGTAAGATTGCCGAAGCCGGCGCGGGCATCCTGCTTTACGAACAGCAGGAGGGCCGCGGCATCGGCCTGATGGCCAAATTGAAGGCTTATGAGTTACAGGATCAGGGCATGGACACGGTCGAGGCCAACGTCGAGCTGGGCTTCGCCGCCGACTGTCGCGGGTACGAGCTGCCTGCCGAAGTCCTCAAGCTGCTCGGCGTCGCCCAGGTTCGCCTCATCACCAACAACCCGGAAAAAGTAGATGCCCTTGAATCGGCCGGCATCGCCGTTGTTGAGCGCGTCTCCGCCGAGGTCGAGCCGCAGGAGTCCTTCGAGCGCTACCTCCGCACCAAGCATGAGAAGATGGGCCACATTGTTGAGTCCTCCCTGTGATGCAGAAAGACCCTGGCTCTATCTCTCCCTACTGTGAGCCCATGCGGTTAATCCCATAGGCTTCCAGCAAATCCGGCAGGGTCACCACCCCTTCCAGCTTGTGAATATCCGCGCGGTTCACGACCGGCAAAATATCCAGATGGTGCTTGCTCATACGTTCCAGCGCCAGATGCAAAGCGTGATCGGTGTGCAGGTGTGGCACATGAACGCTCTCCACAAGGTCGGCTAGCCGCTCTTCACTCTTTCCATCGGCGACGGCGCGCTCCAAGGTTTCGCTGGCCACAAGGCCTAGAAAGTAGTCATGGTCGGCTACTAGCCAGGTATGAGATTGACTCGCTCGAATCCGTCCAATCGCATCCTGCACAAGCATCTGCGCGGAGAGAACTTCCGGAGATTTTTGCATAACCTGAGCCACCGTCCGCTGGCTGCTTCCATGGCGAGTGTCGGCGCTAGGAAGATGAATGCCATCCTGATCGGCCAATGCCTCGTAGATAGGCTGTTTCTGGAATCGCGATGAGATGAAGAGGCTGGTCATGTTGGCGATCATCAAGGGTACAATCACGGCGTAATCCCGCGTCATTTCAAAGATCATCAGCACCGATGTCATGGGAACGCGGACGATTCCCGCGAAGACCGCTCCCATGCCCACCAGCGCGTAGGCCCCAGGGGTCGCCGTGTATCCCGGCAGCAGGTTGTGGGCCACGGTGCCGATCGCGCCTCCCAGCATGGCCCCCAGAAACAGGCTCGGGCCGAAGATGCCGCCGGCGTTGCCTGAGGCATAGCTGACCGTTACGCCGATCAGCTTCAGCGCCACCAGCAGCAGCATCAACTTCAGCGCCATCGAACCGTTCAGAGCATTGCCGACATACATGTAGCCCACGCCCAGCACCTGTGGCACAAACCAGCCCATCAGGCCAACCGTCAGCCCGCCCACGACGGGATGCCACCATTGCGTTTTCCTGGGCAAATGCAGAAAGAATTTGCGCATTCCCAACAAAAGTTTGGTAAACGCTACGGATAGGAATCCGCCGGCGATCCCAAGCAAGGCGTAGATGCCAAACTCCAGCGGGTGGATCAGTGTGTACTGCGGCACTTGAAACAGCGGGTTATTGCCGAGCATCAGGCGCAGCACCGCCCAGGAAGTGGCGGAGGCAATCACCACCGACCCCAGGATGGGCGCGTTCATATCGCCCATCACCTCTTCCAGAGCAAACAGCACCGCCGCCATGGGAGTGTTAAAGGCCGCGGCGATGGCGGCGGCCGCTCCCACGGGAATCAGAGCCTTTACCTTCTCCGGGCGCAATCCGAGCCAGCGTCCAAGCACCGAGGCGATTCCCGCGCCCACCTGAACGGATGGTCCCTCGCGGCCCAGCGGAATGCCGCTTGCCAAGGTGGTCGCCGTACAGAAAAACTTGCCCAGTACAGTGCGCAGGGAGATGAATCCATCCCTGGCGAAGAGCGCGGCTTTGGTCTGCGGCACGCCGCTGCCCCGGGCGTTGGGAAAATAGCGGTAGAGAAGGAAGCCCATGGCCAGCGACCCCGCGACCGGCACCAGTACCCGCCTCCATGCGGCGCTGCCCACCGGATACATACGCATTCCCAACCGCTCGGTAAGTACGATGAACGCGACGACCGAAAGCCCAGTGAGCGCACCGATCACCAGCGAGAGAAAAAGGAACACCTGCTCCTCGCGTTGGAGAAGAGTAGCCAGCCAGCCGAACAGAACCTCCGTTCGCCGGTTTTTTCTCAACTGATTGCTTGCGGGGGAAGCAGACGCCATACAAGCAGTTTACCCGAGCCTTGGAGAGATGCGGACAGGCGCAAAACTGAAGTCAAACTCCTCGGACTAGAGCGATATCCTGTGCCGCGGCCCATTGCTGGATATCCTGGCGGGTAAGAGCGACGGCCATCAGGTCAGGGAATTGGTCGGGAGTGCACGCGAAGACCGGGCAATTCATGGCGGCAATTTTTTCGGCATGATCGGAATTGTAGCCAGGGTGCCCGTCGTCTGAAAGAGCCAGCAAAACAATCACATTGACGCCGCTCTGCTTCAAGGCTGCTACGCGGGCCAGCATCGATTGGGCATCGCCGCCTTCGTACAAGTCGGTAATCAGCACCAGATGGGTCTTGGCAGGCTGCTCAATCTTCTGTTCGCAATAAGCCAACGCCGCGTCGATGTTAGTGCCTCCGCCGAGCTGCACGCCGAACAGCACTTCGACGGGATCGCTGAGTTGTTCGGTGAGATCGAGCACGGCTGTGTCGAAGCAGATGAGTTTTGTACCTATGCCCGGAATGGAGGCCATCACGGCCGCAAAGATGGACGCATAAACAACCGAGGACGCCATCGATCCCGATTGATCGAGGCAGAGAACGACATGATCGAGATTCGCCTGGGTCTTCGATTTGCGCGCATGTCCGATGAGAGTTTCGGGCACGATGCTCTTGTGCTCGGCCTGATAGTGGCGCAGATTTGCGCGGATGGTGCGGCCCCAATCGATATCGGCCGAACGCGGCCGGCGTGTCCGCTGCGAACGGTTCAAGGCGCCGCGGAGAAGCTCGACTGTCCTTTGTTCCAGCCGCGCCATCAGCGCTTGAACCACCTTGCGCACCACCTGGCGCGCGGTCTCTTTTGTCTTCTCGGGAATAGCGGCTCGCAGCGAGATGAGGTCGGCGACCAGATGCACATCGGCTTCCAGCGTGGCCAGGAACTCAGGCTCCAGCATGAGAGATTTCAGGTTAAGCCGGTCGAATGCGTCTCTCTGAATGATCTGCACGACGGGAGTGGGGAAGAACTCGCGAATGTCGCCAAGCCAGCGCGCCACTCGCGGGGATGAAGCGCCCAACCCCCCGCGCCCTTTGCTTTGAGAGGGCGCGCTGTAAAGCGCCGATAACGCCGCGCTCAGCCTCTGGTCGCGTTCGCTCAGGCAGCTTTGATCTTCTCCGCCCAAGGCGAGTTGCCAACGGCGCAGGCGTTCGTTCCGGTTCATGCCTCACCACCGATCCCGAGGATTCGGTAAAGCAGCGGAAGAGCTTCTGCGAAGGCACTGTCTTCCGCCATGCCCGGCTTCAATTCGAGCCCGGAGTCTTCCACGGGCCCCTTGTCGATGGTTTCCATCAATCGGCGGCGAGCAACGCTGTCGAACCCTGAGAAGCTGCGCCGCAACAGCGGCAGCGACTCAATAAAATCCCGCTCATCGAGTTCGCAAAGCCATGCGTCGATCAGTTGCAGCAGAGGCTGATCCTGGAGGATCACTTCGGAGCCTCCGCTCAGAAAGCTTTCCAGAAATGCGCCGGCTTTTTGTAATTCCTGCCCGCGCGTGTGCCGCGAGAAGGCAGCCGCAACAGCTGGCAAGTCCCAGGCGCGCAGATCGTGCAGCCGTCTCAAACTCAAGCCGGCTACAGGCGCAGCAACCTGATCGTCCTCAACCATGAGGCCAAGCTGCCGGCGCCAGTTGGTTGACAGGGATTCGTCCGCAAAAAGCCCGAGCGCCTCATCGTAGGCGCGCATGGCATTTACGCGAGCAGCGGCGGCCTCCTGGTCCAGGCTGTGCGATCCAACACGCACGCCGGCATTCACTTCCACGCTCATCGCCAGGATCAGCGCCCGCAACGCTTCCTCGGGAAGTTTGCGCGCGGTTCCATAGCGAAGCACTCTCGCCAAGGGCGCGATCGCGCTCATCAGGTCCGTAATATCGCTGGCATGAACGGCTGCCGCCTGCAACCTCTCGATGCAGTTGGTGGCGGACTCGGGAAGATCGGCAACCAGAGCGGCGCGAATCAATTCGGCCAGTTCCGTAACGGAGTTCGAGGCATTCGCGCGCGCCAGCGTTCGGTTGCCCGCGGCCTGCTCAATAGTCACGCCATGAATGAGAGCCTCAGCCAATGCAACCGAGAGCTCCGGAACCCAGCGAAGGATCCACACCTCGCGAAATGTCCCGCGCCCGGCTTCGGCTTCCACCAGCCGGCCCCACGGCACCTGAATGAGGTTCAAACGATGGAGGAGCGTAGACTTGAGCAAGCCGGCATCGGTGCGCATATCCACGCGAATCTCCTGCTCCAGGTCTTCCGGCTTAAGCCGCGTCTTTTTTTGCCAAAGGGCAAGATCGCGGGCAAGCGGCATCTGCGGAACCCGCTCATCGATCTCGCCCACGCGCTCGCCAACAATGAGCTTCCGCTCGATCAGCCGCAGCGCTATTTCATCTCCGTAGCAGAGCGTGGCCAAGGACGCCTCGCGCATCTCGGCTAGCCCCGGAACCTGAACGCCGCGCAATGCTGTGAGTCCGAGAGCCAGCCTTGCGGCCTCAATCGCAGAGGCGGTTGGAGCGGGGTAACCCGCATCGCGCAGCATTGCGGCGGTCTTTGCCTGCCATTGGGATGCGAACTGTTCCGCGCCGGGCGGCTCGTCTTCGCCATAGAGCGACCAGAGATGGCGATACCAGCCCGGAGACACCACGCCGGCTCCGTAGCCGGAACGATAGCACAAGCGGCTGTCGGTCCAGGGAACCCATGTCGCCTCCACTTTGATTCGAGGAAGGTCCTTGGGCAAATCTCTTACGAGTGCTTTGTCATCCGCAATTTTGCCCGGCGAGCGCAATGCGCTCAGGTGCCAGGCCCCGCAAACAACGGCAACCGCTCCTTCGTGTTCCTTGAGCGCCTGCCGGATGCCGATGCGCATGAAAGCCTCGCGCCGATCCTGGCGGTTTTTCTCGCGTTCGGCGATGGCTCCGGATTCGTATTCGTAGGCGCGCGCCGCGGTCATGGCGGCTTCAATGGCGGCGAAGACTGAAAGCGCGTGCCGGCCAGCCTGGCCTGGCTGCTTGCCCGATTGCTCGACGAGCGCATTCCAGAATGCTTCCCCATCTTCGTAGCCCGCGGCTTCGGCGAGCTGGTCGAGCGGATCGGAACGCCGCTCCTGGCTTGCCGGCTCAGCCTCCTCCAGTTTCGACAAGGCGATAGAAATAGAGGCCGGCCAGTCGATGAAGCGCACCGGGCGCTTGTGCTCGACTGCCCAGAGCAGAGCTTGCCATTCCGGCGAAAACTCCGCAAAAGGAAAGAACGATGCGGCGCCTGGATCATCGCTGGAATGGATCAGCAACGCCAATGGCGGTTTCATTCCCGGCTCAGACACAAAGGGAATCAGAGAATCCGCTTCGGGCGGTCCTTCCACCAGGATGCAGGCAGGGTCCAGCGCATCGAACGCCTGCCGCAACAGCGCAGCGGAGCCCGGCCCGTGGTGCCTTATCCCCAGCAGATGCAGACGCTCGTCCATCGCGGTTTACAGAACCTCTCGTATTGCGCTGTAAAGATCGCTCCAGCCGTCGCGGGTCCGCACCACATTTTCCAGATACTCCTGCAACGCAATCGTGTCCTGCACCGGGTCTTTCACCACTGCGCCAACCAGGTTGCTGGCCAGGCTCTGCGCATCCATCTCGCCGTTTCCGAAGTGGGCCGCCGATGCCCATGCGCTGACGCCCACCGAGATGGCTTCCGCCGTTGAGAGAGAGCCGGTCGAGGTCTTCAGCTTGGTCTTGCCGTTGAGCGTCTTGCCGTCCCGCAGTTCGCGGAAGAGGGTAACAATGCGAACCAATTCCTGGTCCGCCGGGCGAATGGGCGGCAGGCTGAGATTCGTGCCAATTTCGTGGACTCTCTTCAGCACGATTCCTGTTTCTTCTTCCAGTGTGGCGGGGGAAGGCAAAACCACCACGTTGAAGCGCCGCTTGAGCGCGGACGACAGGTCGTTGACTCCCTTGTCGCGATTGTTCGCCGTTGCGATCACATTGAATCCGCGCCGCGCTTCAATGGCGGTATCCAGTTCGGGAATGGGAAGAGTCTTCTCCGAGAGAACCGTGATCAATGTATCCTGCACATCCGAGCCCATGCGCGTCAGTTCTTCAAAGCGGACCAGAGTGCCCTCTTCCATCGCGCGAGTCAGGGGCGTCTTCACTAGCGCCTCCATCGAAGGGCCTTTGGCCAGCAGCAGGGCGTAGTTCCAGCCGTAGCGAATCTGGTTTTCATCCGTGCCGGCCGTGCATTGAATCAACCGCTGCGAGGAGCCGGAGATGGCAGCCGCAAGATGCTCCGACACCCACGATTTGGCAGTGCCGGGCAGGCCGAGCAGCAGCAGCGCGCGGTCTGTGGCCAGCGTGGCGACTGCTGTTTCAATCAGGCTTCGCTTGCCCACATACTTCGCACCGATCGGCGTTCCATCCGTGGCCTTGCCGCCGAGAATGTAGGTAACCACGGCCTGCGGAGACAGCCGCCAGTTTGCAGGGCGAGGACGATCGTCGCCGCGGGCAAGAGCTTTCAGTTCCTCGGAATAGATTGCTTCGGCACTCTGACGAAGTTTTTCATTGCTCATGATGTCCAACTTTCTCCATTGAATCCAGAATATCCAGCAAAGGCAGGGCGGTTCGTGTCAGCTCAGGATCGAGGGGCGCAATTAATGCGCGCAAACGCCCCCAATGCGTAGAAGGAGACACGGCCACAAGCATTTCCATCCACTCCGCGCCGAGTTTGTTTTCTTCGAGCAACTGACTGAGCCAGCGCGGAGATCGCAAAACCGATTCGATCAGCAATTCCGGCGCAGGCCCTTCAAGCGAACGGTGCAGCCAGCTCCATGCGGGGTACGACGCGGGAGGATTGCCCTTGTAAGGATGAATCAGAATCCCGGCCCAGCGCAGTCGCTCTTCGTTTGACATCATGCTCAGGTCAGCAGCGCCGCACTGGCTCAATTGCTCCCATGCGCCGTCGAGTTGGCCGCCGGTGAGTTGCGCCAGCAGATCGAAGTGTCTGTCCTGCGTGGCCATCAAGGCAAGCGCCAGCGATAACTTCGCATCCTTTTCCGCTGCCTCCACCAGTTGAGTCTCGGTGAGTTGCAGCGCGCCGGCGAGTTCTTCGCAACCGACCTCGGCAAAGGTCTCTCGAATCCAGGCCTTTGTTTCATGCTCCTTCACGGTTGCCGGCAATTCCAGCGTCAGCGCCGGGCGTTTCTTCAGCAGCCCCGTTGTCGATCGGCTAATTCTTTCGAGGCACGCGCGCAACGCGGGATGTTCGCCGCCATGGCCGGAAATCCGCGCCAGAAATCGTTGCGCAAGAGCCCGCACGCGCGGCGCGCGATCCTTGGCCAAGCCTTCGAGAAAGGTCCGATCACCTGTGTTTAAGCCGGTTTCCAAAGCCGCAAGCAGACGGACCCGCGTCTCGGCCGTCTCCTGCTCCCAAACCGATTCAACCAGTGTGCGTGCCGCCGTTTCGTCCTGCCTGCGGCGCTCGGCGATGAACCGCGCGCGCCGCGCCGGCGGGGCCTTGGTCCAGATCGTCTCATCCAAATCGTCCGCATCGAAGTAACCCTGAGGCTCGTGCGCGGCAGTGTCCCGCTGTTGCGCCCAATGCTGTGCTGTCAAGCCCAGATGCTCCGCATGACTGCGCACGAATGCATCTATCTTCGGCAGGTCGAAGGGATGCGGCCGAAGCTTGCACCTGCCGAATGCCCACGCCAAAGCCAGGGCCAGGTCGTCCGATGGACGCCGGTCTTTGAGCAGACGGAGCAGCGGCCTGCGCATGGAATCGGCGATGAGGGGGCGCTTGTCCCCGACGATCGCCTCCACGGCAAAATTCGCGGGCGGCAACGGCCGCTCGAAGCGCAGCGCCTGGCCCGTCAGGCTCAAAGCGTTGAGCGTGGCATCGAGAACATCTTCACTCGCCAGCTCGGCCAGATCGCCGCTGAAGCTCAACTGCTGACGAGCAGTCCCCGCGAGCAGCGCGGGATAAATCTTGGACTTCAGAGTCTTCGCAATCATGCGTTCACCCACCGCCCTAGTTCTGTCTCAGCCCAGCAGAGAGTGAAACGATAGCCATCCCAAAGTCCAACGGCATCCAGTTTCTCAAGGCCGAGCAACGGAGTGGCCTGCGCAAACTGCGATGGCTGCAAAGGGAGCGCAACCGGCGCGTCTTTCTTCTCGCTGTCGCAAAGGAAGAGTTGCGATTCGTGCCGCCGCACCCGCGCTGCCCGCACGCACATGGGCCAGACACCGAGCCATGGCTGTAGACACAACGCGCTCTGGTAGATTTTGTACGCGGCATCGAGAGTTTGTTCGGGCAGCTCCAACGGCGCGTCGCAAGCCTGTGCGCCACTCAGGGCATGCACGATCTGGGCGCGCATGGGCGCGGAAGAGGAATAAAAGACCAACTCGGCCTCAATGCGATCTCCCACGCTGTAGCCGCCTGACGCCGCGCCGGTGGCAACGGGTACAAAATCGATAAGCACGGCAAAGCGCGGCGCGTTCAGGTCTTCGCGGACTCCCTCATGCCACAGCCAGGTCTCTATCCGGCGCAGGCGATCCGGCTGCGCTTCGCTGAGCGCGGCCACCACTCGCCATCTGCCGCTCATGCGCATCGCGCCGGGGTCGGCCAGCAGCGCCTCACGTGTCAGCGACCAGCCTGCCGCCTGGCGAAGATCGGCCTTGAGATCAGCGGGCAGCGACTCCTGACGGCGGTAGGCCGACGACATCAGATGAATCAAACCCAGTTCTTCGATTGCAGCGGCCGGTCTCAAAGGCTCCGGCAGCGTGAACAGGCGCGCCGGAAGACCATCAAGCCGGGTCGCCAGCCCCGAAGCCTTTGCATCCACAAGCCGCTGCGCAATCAGGCGGCAGGCCTGGGTAGACTGCGCGGCGAAACCTGCCAGGCCTCGCTCCATCTGGTCAAAAAGCCACACATCCAAATCGTCAAGACCCTTCAGGATTGAAGCTTCTCGCTCCTGGCGATTGCGTTCCCGCGCCGCCGCCGCCCGCGCTTCGGTTCTCGGGTCGGAATCCTCAGCGGGAGCAGTCTGCGATGTGGCATCCATCGACGCCTTTGGCTTGGCGTCCTTGGTTTCGGCCGCGGCGTCCGCCGCCGGTCCCCGCCGGCGCGACAGCCAGTCATTCACCCAGGCTGGAACTTCAGCGGCGGCAAATGTTTGTTTGCCTTCCGCCCGCATCCACATCAACGCAAGCGCATGTTTGCAGGGAAACTTGCGGCTGGGGCATGTGCATTTATAGCCGGCGTCGGTCTCGGAGACGGCGACGCGGTAAGGCGTAGCGCCCGAGCCCTGGCACTCGCCCCAGACCAAACCGCTGCCGTTCGACGCCAAAGCAGGCCAGCCGCTCGGCTTCAACAGCTTTCGCGCCGCATCCAAGGAGGCCTGGTCCGGCGCCAGGGCTTCCACTTTCTCCAAGCTCAGAGCCATCGTGCTGCCTTTACTGATACTCTACGCGATGGCGTTTGAAGACACCCGGCCCAGCCACAGGATGACCGGCGTCATACATAGCAAAAAACCAATGACATCTTGCATTTGAGGCCATCTCTCTTTGAAAAGCGAAAAGATAGTGGAATACATCCCTAGCGCTCGCTGTTCTGGTAGGATTGCATCGCCATGATTCGACGGTCGATTGCGGTTGCTTTGCTTGCTGGCCTCATCTTTGCGGGGAGCGGCTCGCTTCCCGCGCAAAACCGCGGCGCGGCGGTTCCCGAGGCTGCAAACGAGGCGAACGCACACGCCATCCTGCTGGAACACTCGATCCGATTCGAGCTGCCCCTGAATGCTGCCGCCGGTTCCAACGTGCGGGTGGCCGCCTGGCTGATTTCGCCGGTTGGCATCGCATCGGCAGAGACGCCTGTGGATGTGGCCGACGGTATCCGCGGGCGCTCGGCGAGAACGACCGCGAAGGCGACTATCCGGTCTCGGCCAGCTATGCGGACGGCGCGCCGGCCGCCTGCAAAGTGACGATGGATTGGAGGTGCGGCGAGTCGCGCCCCACGCGCGCGGAAACGGCGACCACCAGCAAATACGGCCTGACCAAGGTACTTCGGATCGCGCGCAATACGTGGTTCCCCGCCCGGCCATTCCCACACCGCCTGTCTCTCTTCCTCTGGTGCAAAAGCTGCCGGGCATTCCAAGCTTCGCTCTGGAATCGGTTACATCTCCGTGTAATCTCCTACTACATCGATACAAATAAATGACAAATCGGTAACAAGTTGCGGCGGCGATCTCCTCATACTCAGTCTCGAAGCAAGACCAATTTCTGGAAGTGACATTTGAGAGACAACTGGATGAGCAGCGATTCGTTCCGGCGAAATTCCAAGATTTGGGTGGTGTTCTTGCTCGCTGTGGCGGCCAAGGCCTTCGGGCAAACGCCAGGGACAGGCGCTGTCTGCGGTGTAGTGTACGACCCGTCCAATCGAGCCCTCGGCAACGCCGAAGTCGAGACGGTAAATGAGGCTACCGATGCGTCGCGGTCGGCGATGACCACGGCCGAGGGTGTGTTTCGCGTTCCGTTGCTGCCACCTGGGAGTTATACGGTGACAGTGAATGCGGTGCGGTTTGCTCAGCATATTTCGCGGCACATACCGGTAACAGTGAGCGAGACGAGTTCACTGAATGTGACACTGGCCGTTGCGGGGGTAAGCGCAACCGTGCAAGTGGAAGGCGATGCGGAGTTAGTGGAACTGGAAAGCTCTACGCTGGGAGCCCTTGTAGACAAGACGGCGATCCAGGCGCTGCCACTGTCGAACCGTAATTACACGCAGATATTGGGACTCGCACCGGGCGTTGAGGTGGATCTGCCGAGCGCGACAGCGCTGGGACGCGGAACGCAGAATGTCGCATCCAACGGCTCGACGCCGACGGATAACAATATCCAATTTAATGGCGTCGATGCGAACAATCTACAGGAGAACTCGGCGGCCGACTCGGAAAGCTCTTTGGTGGGCACGGCCATTCCAGCGCCGGACTCGATCGAGGAGTTCCGGGTGCAGACGGCGAGTTTCGATGCCGCGTACGGGCGCGGGGCGGGAGCCAACGTCGATCTCGTCAGCAAGAGCGGAACAAACAGCCTGCATGGAAGCGCATGGGAGTTTGTGCGCAACAATATCTTCAATGCAAACGACTTCTTTTCAAAGCTCGACGGGCAGCCGCGAGCAGATCTGAAGCAGAACGAGTTTGGCGGGGCTGCTGGCGGACCGATCTTGCGCGACAAGACATTCTTCTTTGCTGCCTATCAGGGGCTGACCCAGGTGAACGGCCTGGGCAATGAACAGCATCCGGTTTTACCTCTGCTCACGGCCGATCGCTCGGCTGCGGCACTTGGTGCGCAGTTCTGTCCGGCCGGTCACCTTGACAGTTCGGGCCAACCGGCAACGGGGTATTTTACGCAGGCTGGCGGGACACAGGTGGCATGCGATGGGTCGAACATCAACCCCGTGGCGCTGGCAATTCTGAATGCGAAGTTGCTGAATGGACAGTTTGCCGTGCCCAGCCCGCAGGCCCTGCTTCCGATAAACGGAGCAGATCCCTCGGACCAGTTTCCCCAGGGAGAGTCGACGTATACGATTCCGGCGCACTACCGTGAGGACCAGTTCACGGTTGACATTGATCAGCTATTGAGCAAGAAGAACACGCTGTCGGGGCGCTTCTTCTACTCACGGGCGCCAACGGCTCAGCCGTTTTTGCCGGACGGTGTCGGCGGAGCAAACGTTCCGGGCTGGGGCAGCGATGAACTGGAACGGAACACCATGTTTGTACTCGCAGACACTCATATCTTCAATTCGAACCTGGTAAACATCGCACGGTTTGGCTACATGCGGTTTGATGGTACATCTACTGCGCAGAATCCGCTCAGTGCGCAGGCCATCGGGGAAGGCACGCCGACGGGGATATTGGGACCGGGGTCGAACTCGCCCGGATTGATTGTCGGCGGCTTTGCAATTGGGGACGGGGGAACTCCGGCGCAGTGGCAGGTTACGAATTCGTTCATCTGGCAAGACACAGTTTCTCTCACCAGAGGCCGCCACAACACGCGCTTTGGAGCGGAGTTTAAACGGCATCAGGTGGATTTGAATACGCCTGAGGAGACCGATGGACTGCTTCAGATCGCCACCTTTGAAGACTTCTTGCTGGGAGAGAGCGCGGCAGAAAATGGAAGCCCGGAGGGTTTGAGCAATGTGACCAGCAGCACCGCGGGAGGCGGCTTCTTTCGAAGGAACGAGCGCTACAACGACTTTGCAGGTTTCGTGCAGGACGACATCAAGCTAACCCAGCGGTTGACCGTGAATGCGGGCCTGCGGTACGAAATCTTCGGCGCGGCAACCGAGATCAATGGGAGGTTGGCGAACTTCGACGCGGATACTGCGGCACAAGGGCCTGTTCCGGCGTCGGGAACGTTCAGCGGATTTACCCTGCCGTCGAACTTTTCGGGTGCGGTGCCGGCGGGAGTACTGAAGACCGGGTTTCCAGGTTTGTGGAAGACGCCCCATGGGGACGTGTCGCCACGTCTCGGCTTCGCCTGGCAGGTCACGGAAAAGCCGGTTCTGGTGCTGCGTGGCGGATATGGCGTCTACTATGACCGGCACTCCGGTACCCTGGCGGAGCAGACAGCCACACAGGCGCCGTTTTCGTCCCTGAACATCGTTGCTGGGGATCCAAACGGGCCTGCGACCTTGCAGAGTCCCTTTGTTCCTTTGGTGCTGCCGGATTCGAGCTATCCGATCTATATGCCGCGCACGCCAACTTCTACCCCCTTCATCGAGGGCACTAACCCGAACATGCAGGACGGGATGACGGAGGAGTACAACCTGAATGTTCAATATGCATTCGCGAAGGATTACCTGCTTCAAGTGGGATATGTGGGGACGCGGTCGCTGCACCGGCCAGGGCAGGTCGAGTTTGATCAGGCGCTGTTGGCTAGTCCGCAGAATCCAGTAAACGGGGAGACCGCCAATTCAGTGAACAATGTTACCGCCCGGCTTCCAATTCAAGGTGTAAGTCAGGGGTCGCTGTTCACTGACTCGGTCTTCATTGGGAATTACAACTCGCTACAGGCTGGAATTACGCGGCGGATGAAACATCGGTTCCAGCTTCAAGCAAGCTATGTGTGGTCGAAGAACCTTGACGAAGTCAACAATGAGGGAGGGTATGGAATCGATACCTTCGAGTTGCAACTGCCGACCAACAATCAACTCACTCTTCGCCAGTCGTCCTACGGTCCGGCGGGCGATGATCGGGACCAACGAGTGGTAGCGAACTCTACCTGGTTCGCGCCGAAGTTCGCATCCGCCCCTGCGCTGGCGCGGCACATGCTCAACGGTTGGGAATTTTCGGGCATCGGCGTGATTCAGGCAGGCACTGCGCTGAGCGTTTTTGACTTCAATGCAGGCTCCGTTTATGGACTCTTGGGCGGCGAAGCACGTGCAGAGCGGACGGGGAGCAATCCTTCCACGCATGGCTCTCTGTTCTCGCGCGTGATGAATGGCTATCTTGACCCAAATGCATTCACCATTGCGCCGGAAGCTCCAAACGGGACCGGCCCCGGAGATACGGACTTCGGCAACAGCGGCGTGGGTTTTGTGCGCGGTCCCGGTCAGCACAATATCGACCTGGCCGTCGAGCGTATCTTCCCGGTGACTGAATCCAGAAGTTTCCGTTTCCGGACAGAGTTCTTCAACCTCACCAACACCCCTCAATTCGCCAATCCCAACAACTCCGTCGATATTGTCGAGGGTTCCAGCGGTCCCGCCAACCTGAATCCTTTGTTCGGCACGATCACCTCGACAGTCACCAATCCACGCATTATTCAATTTGCGGCGAAGTTTCAATTCTGAGACGCGCAACGGACCGCGATCCCATCGCCGCAGGCTGCCAGAAGGGAGTTAGATGGTTACGGTAGAAGAGATAGAGGCTGCCTGCAATGCATCGCAGCCGCTCGACTTCCCCAGGCATGACGTGGACGCGCCGGAGCTGAACCATGGACAGATGTTTTACCCTTACGGGTTTCCCACGGAGGTGAAGACTAACGCGCCTGAGATTCTGACACACTACGCCGAGATGTGGGGTGCGTTTGAGAAGAGGTTCGACACGGACGCAATCCGGGTGGATGTGCATGTGGTGGAGGGCGAATCGACAGGGTGTCCGCCGACGCCGAAATATCGTCTGATGAGACCTTTGATGTTGGCCGTCGCCGACGCGGATAACTACAGCGTCGCCGATATTGCAGAGAGCAGGACGCGGTTCATCGTTTCGCGTGCAACCTTGCAGCACAAAGCATATCTTCGGTACTTCTTTCTGGACGGCGGGGCTGTCATCCACCTTGCCACTCGGCTCGCGACGCCCATCCATGCCGGCTGTGTGGCCCTGAGAGGGCGTGGAATACTACTGTTGGGCGATTCGGGAGCCGGCAAATCTTCGCTGTCCTACGCATGTGCGCGTACTGGTTGGACCTATATAGCAGACGACTTGAGCTTTCTATTGAATGGCGGAAGCCAGCGGATGGTGATTGGCAACTGTTACCAGGTCCGCTTCCGGCCCACCGCGGCAGAGTTGTTTCCTGAGGTGAAGGGGCTGGAGATTACGCCGCGTGCGGCGGGTAAGCCGTCTATCGAAATGCCTACCGCGTTCTTTCCGCAAATGATCTGCGCGCAAACTACACATGTGGATTTCTTGGTTTTTCTCAACCGGCGCGCTGGAGAGAAGCCGGAGCTTGTGCCTTATCGCAAGGAGGTGGCGCGGTATTTCATGCGGCAAGTGTTGTTCGGGTCGTCGGAGTCGCTTGCCGCGCAGTACGCCGCCCTTGAGCGGCTGCTGACAGCGGAGATCTTTGAGCTGCGCTACAGCGATCTGGGCTGGGCAGTGGATCGTTTGGAAAAGCTGGCGCGGGAGGGTCGCTAGTGGAGCGGCTGCTTGAGGCCGAGCCAGCCGAGGCTGTCAGCGCGATCGGCATTCGAATTTGGAGGAGGCCGGTTGCATGGCTGCTTGAGAAAAAGCTGAGCCGTGGCTTCTGGGTATTCTTTACCGTTGCCTTCTTTTTCGACTTTGGGTTTTCGGTCTACTTTTTTCTCTTCAACCTTTACTTGCTGGACTTCCACTTCAATGAGCGAGTGATCGGCCTGGCAGGCGGCGCACTTACATTGGGGTCGGTGGTTGGAACCCTGCCGGCTGGGTGGCTTGCGCGCAGGACCGGACCGCGCGCGATGCTTGTCTTTTGCATGATCGCAGCGCCGTTGCTGGGGGCGGCGCGCGCGATGGCTATGTGGGAGTGGGCGCAGATTGGCCTAGCGTTTCTGGCCGGGCTGGCGATGTGCATCTGGGGAGTTTGCTTTCTGCCAACCCTGGCAAGGCTTACAACGGAGGAGAACCGCGCGTCCGCATTCAGCCTCATTTTCTCTGTGGGCATCGGCACCAGCGCACTGGGCGGTGTGGTATGCGGTTATTTGCCCCAATGGTTGAAGATGGCCGGCTACGCGATGCAGGGCGCGGATGTGAAGCGGCTGATTCTGCTGGTTACGTGCGGCGTTGCAGCGCTGGGGCTCATTCCTCTGATGAGCCTGCGCGTGCCGGTTCAAGAGAGCGAGACTCAAATTGGGGACATAACTGGAAAGCGGCGCTGGAAGATGAGTCCGTTCCTCTTGCGATTCCTGCCGTCGATGGCGCTGTGGACCGCTGTGCTGGCTGCGTTCACCCCTTTTGCCAATGTGTATCTCGCGAAGGATCTCTATATTCCAATGGCGCAGATTGGAGTGATCTTTTCAGTAGCGCAGGTGGTTCAGTTATGTGTGGGACTTCTGACTCCATTGGTCTTTCGCGCGTTGGGCCTGGTGAATGGGATTGTAGCGACACAGGTTGCCACGGCCGCGGCCATCGGCTGCCTGGCCGGAGCCCACAGCCAAGGACTGGCGGTTGGACTCTACCTGAGTTTTTCCGCAACGCAATGGATGAGCTCTCCGGGGTTATATAACCTGCTGATGAGCAAGGTTCCGGACGACGAACGCAGCTCCGCGTCGGCAATGACGTTGTTTTGCAATGCGCTGTTTCAGTCCTTCGCCACGGCGGGCGCAGGGATTCTCTTTGCGCAATTTGGATACCCTCGGGTGCTGGTGGGGATTGCGGTGCTGGCTCTGATGGCGGCGTTGCTTTTCGGCAGCTTGGTTGCGCCGGCGGCTCGCCGCGCGATAGCGGGGCCGTAGGAGGACGCCGGGAGCGGGCAGCGCAGGAGCCAGACCGGTGACAGCACATGAACATGTTCGGACAGCCGTGCATGCCCGATACTCGCCCCGCCAACTGAAGAGCAATTTCCTCGATTCGCCTGCGCAGTCTCAATCGTCCCTCTTCCAAATACCGCAACGCTAAGGATTGAAGAAGTGAAGCAGCGCTTCTTCATCGTGCTGGCTCAGTGAGGCGCGAACCCGCATGTGACGCACAATTGTGCCGGATATTCTGGGCGAAAACCCCTCCGGCGCCGTGTGGCAGCGAGAGCAGTTCTGCTTGAATGCGCGTTCGCCCTCGTCCTGCGGCTGAGCGGCCTGCTTCTGAGCGGCGGACTTCTTCGCGGGTGTTGCCGCTGGCGTGCTGCTCTGCTGCGCCGCAATTGCCAATGCAGAAACCGAAGCCAGGACAAGGGCTCCAGACAAGAAATGCTTCATGGTTGTTTCCCTTTCCAGGCGGGGAACAGAAAACGATAGACGATTCCAGTCTCCCAGATATTGTGGTTGCCCGCTGTTGAGAATTGGCGCGCATAGCTTGTAAGAAGCCTTATGTTATGCGGCAGATTGTAGTCGAGGCCAAAGTCAGCTCGCTGTGTATTCACCATCGGAAGGCCATCGCTGACTATTGTGTCGCGACGGAAGGTCTGCTGCATACGGAAGACAGGCTCGATACGGCCAATCGCACTGTCAAGGCCTCCAAAAGCCTGTGTGCGGTAATCGGCCTCGACCCAATAACCTTGCGCATGGCGGCCGCGAGCAAATTCGGAACGCAATCGGAAAGCGGCGTCCTTGGGCTCCCACCAAACGTGGACGCCGTTGAAGTTTTCGTGCGTCCCTTGCAGGAGACGATCATATGAGAGTCCCATTTCCAGGCGCTGTTCGGGCAAGTAGAGGCTGGCCCGGCCACCGTTGCCGCGTTGAGCGCCGAACTGCTCGTTGCCACTACGAGTCGAATAGAAATAGGCGTAATCGATCGAGTATCCGTGGCGCGAGATCGCATTGCCTCGCACCATGCCTCCCAGGCCGCTTCCACTTGAAAAGGTGCCAAGAGGCACGATCAGCGGACCATCCTGAAAGTCGCCTATCCAAATGGGCGAGAGGCGCTCGATGTAAGTGTTGAATGGAATGAGAAACTCCCCGCCGACGAAGATGAAGTGTCGCGAGGCGATGTAATCGCCTTGCAAGTAAGTAAGACCGATGAAGTGCGTGTGGCCGTAGCCCGGCTGATTGCCACCGTTAGGCGAAAAGCTCTCCAGCAGGGCGGCGCGCGACTCGACGAGGACGTGCCCGCCAAGGGGAGCTGCCAGCAGCGGTTCCGCGATGGGAAAGTAGGTAGTCTTGCCCGCATTCGTGCTGGTTAGAAAACCGATTCCCCCCGAAACGAGAGGTGTGTCTTGCGCGGAGCAGTTCTGCGCAGATCCGGCGATGGCAAGCGCCAATCCGAGACAGCGGATTGCGTATCCTGTGGTGCAGTATTTCACGTTGAAGACCGAACGCAACATACAGGCAAAAATAGAGGATTCAACGGGGCTTGGTGTCGCCGGATCGTCTGATAGTTGTCAATCAATTGTCACTTTGCGCTGGGACTTTCAACCAGGTTCTGTAGCGCCGAGGGATAGAAGCATCACAAGGCCGTAGCTAAGCTCCCGAGACAGCTTCCCGACAAGCGGAAGCAGCAACAATCCGGTTACATTCGGCTTACAGCGACATGACAACTCATTGTCGAGAGCTGGCTAAAGTCGGAACAGCTTGAAGTTCCGAGTCCAACCTCGCGCCAGTGAATCGAACGCGGTCTGAAATACGGCGCGCATCAAGGCATCGGGACGATGAGCGCCATGCGCGGCGCGGCGCCGCCAAAATCTTCTGTTCAGGATCGTCACATGAAGCTCAAGTCCACTTTATACGCCATCTTGGTCTCAATGCTGTTGGCCGCGCCCTTAACTGCGCGAGCAGCTTCGGCCCCGCCCGCTCCGCGTCGAATCGAGATAACGGCCAAGCGATTTGCCTTCTCGCCCAGCGAAATCACATTGAAGAAAGGCGAACCGGTTGTTCTTGTACTCACGAGCGCAGATGTGGCGCACGGCCTTCGCTTCAAGGAACTCGGCATCGAGACCAAAGTGGGTAAGGGCCAGACCAGTGAGCTTGCCTTCACGCCCGACAAGACAGGTACGTTTCTAGGCCACTGCTCTGTCTTTTGCGGGTCTGGCCACGGAGGGATGACGCTTACCCTGCACGTTGTGGAGTGAACGCATGCCACGCAATTTTCTCGCGATCCTCGGAACGTCGTTGCTCGTCATGATGCTTGGCGGATGCAAAGCCGACCCGCCTGGCAAGGGAGAGACAGCGATCGTAAATTGGGCAAAACACAAAATATTCGTGCATAACAAGTCACAAAAGAATCCGCTCAAAGACAATGCGGCGGGAATTGCCGATGGCAAGGAAGCGTTTTCGCATTATTGCGTTGCTTGCCACGGGATGGATGGCCAGAATACCGGCGTGCCCTTCGCCGATCGCATGTCGCCACCCGTGCCTTCATTGGCTGGGAAGGACGTACAGTCTTATAGCGATGGTCAATTGAAGTGGGTCATCGACTACGGAATCTGGCCTTCCGGCATGCCTGGCTCGAAGAACACGCTAAGCGACGACGAGATCTGGTCGATCGTGCTTTATCTGCGCCACCTGCCGCAGGCCGGGAGCCTGGGCGAACCAGAGATGTACACGCACTAACTCTATGCATTCCTTTTACGCCAATTCGGCCAGCAGAACACTCAGTCGTGCATTGCAATTGCGCGAAGTGGTTCTGTCACTCTTCTGCGATCCCTTGCCAACCGAGTACACGCGCTGCCAAGGCTCTATTCAGAATCTGCTTGGGGTTCCGATCCTTGAACTTCAATATGACTGGACCCATCGGGTCTGTCGCGTGGCTCGATATTATGGCCTGTACTGGAAACTAGGCTCTCGATGAACGTATCCATACTCGAATCCGGAAGGACTGCGCTGCGAATTAAGCCTGAAGTCAGGGCGCTATTATCTGCAGTTCAGTTGAGCGGGCCAGACACCACCTCGCTCCAAAAGTTATCCGAGAAAGAGTGGACCAGTCTGCTCGCCTTCAGCGACAGCGCCCACCTCACTCTACAGATTGCGCAGCTCCCCGTGATGGGATTTCCGCGCTGGGTCATCGAGCGGCTCAAAACAAATCTTGCCGACAATGCTCTCCGCTTCGAGCGCGTCAAGGCTACCTACCGGGAAGCTGCCGAAGCGCTCAAGCAGGCTGGAGTGGAGCACATCGTTATCAAGGGGTTCACGCAGGCGCCCGATTATGTAGCGGACCCGCGGCTCCGAGCGCAGTCCGACATCGACATCTTCTGCCCGCCCAAGCACATCGATGCCGCCAAGTGCACCCTAAAGGCCATTGGCTATAGACCATCTGACGTAAATATCAGCTATGCCTCGGCCGACCACGAAGCAACTCTAGTTCGGCTTGGCGACTGGCAGTGGAGAGGCAATCTGTTCGATCCTGAAATGCCGCTCAGCATTGAGCTGCACTTCTGCCTCTGGAACGAGCGCGTCTCACACATCCGGGTTCCGGAGACCGATCTCTTTTGGGAGCGGCGCACCACGCGAGAGGTCGATGGGCTCTCGTTTTCTTGCCTGAGCTCTGTCGACCACCTCGCTCATCTCACGCTTCACATCCTGCGCAATCTCTTTCTTCGGCAATGGATCGTCCATCACGTTCGCGAGCTGGCCGTCTTCCTTCATTCCAGCGCAAACAACGAGACCTTCTGGCAGACCTGGAGCGAAACCCACTCTCCGTCACTGCGATCCTTAGAGGCGATCGCCTTTTACTACGCCCGCGCCTGGTTCAATTGCCGTCTCCATCCTCTGGCCGCACATGAGATAGACCGGCTTCCGGCAGCGCGCCGGAGTTGGCTCCAATGTTTCGCCGGCTCTACTCTCGAGGTAATGTTTGAGATGAACAAGGACTCCCTGTGGTTGCAACTCAGCATCCCATCCTCACGGAGGGAAAAGTGGAAGATACTCAGGCGGGTCTTGATTCCGGCGCGCATTGCATCCATCGACTCTCCCTTGGTTCAGATGCACAACAACCGGCTCCGCCAGTCCGGCGACAGTCCTCTCTGGCGGCAATACATCTCGTATCTGATCTCCCGCTCTGCTGCTCACTGCCGCGCAAATATTGCCACTCTCACGCGAGTCCTCCGCTGGCGTCTTTCCCTTATTCTCACTCGCTCAACCTGTCAATGAATAGCCGCATGAAAGATCGAAAGGTTTTGTGGCCAAAGAGCAGAAGACCATGCTTCCTGGCACTAGTGGCGGCGCGCTCAGCTTCAAGTGTTGCGATTTGGTTGTCTCGAGAGGTTGTGGCTTTTGCAGATCCTTGCCAACGCCAACGAATAGAGATCGACTGCCCTCATACCAACGCAGCCGGTACTCACCATATTCAAGGATCTTCTGACCTGCTCGGACTTTGATCTGCTCGTCCCACCCCCGTCCTCTGCGGACTGGAGTGACTGCCAGACGACGCCATTCAACATTGATTCGACAATAGCGCAGAAGTGCAACCTTGATGTTCGCCATCAGGGAACTTATGACGACGTTATACGGCAGATTACAGTGCTAGGATCGCGCTACAGGATTGTCGGTCTTGGATATGGTTGATTCTTAAGAGCTTATTTTATATGGTGCCGAAGAAGGGACTCGAACCCCCACACCCTTGCGAGTACGTGGACCTGAACCACGCGCGTCTGCCAATTCCGCCACTTCGGCACGTTCACAAGTTCAGCAGTTTCCGCTGAACCGGCAGCAACTCTGAGTCTCGCAAATGCGGAACCAGGTGTCAAATCCCCGCCCGTCGAACGCTTTGGTAGAACCGCGAGATCCTGCGTCAAACACCAAAAATTAACCCAAAGTATAAAAAAAGGCGTTGACAGTTCCTGAATGAGAAGATTACCTTCGCCCTGCTGTATATCTCACTCCCCCGGAGGTACGCCAATCATGAAGACGAAGATCATTCTCGCGGCAGCTCTCGCGCTGCTCGTTTCCTGTCCAACATTTGCCCAGGAGTTCGCTCCCGTCTGCGTCAAGGGAACCCTGGCAAGCTACATCGCGCTCGGCGCTGGCGGCTGCATGTTCAACAGCGCCCTCTATCGCGATTTCACCTATGCCGCTCCGGTCTCGAACACGATTTCCCCGGCTGAGATCGTCGTGACTCCAGCCGAACTTCCCATAGCTACTGCTCCGTTCCAGGGTCTCAACTTCTCCGCGCCTTGGAAAGCCGCCGCCGGAACATCCCAGGTCTCCATCATCGGTTACAACGTGGTGCCCTTCCCGCCCGAAGCCGAACCGGCTCCGTTATCAGCCCAACTCACGCTTGATCTGGGAACCGTGAAGATTTCGGGAATCATCGGCAGCGTTAGCGTAACTCAGCACAGCACCACGTCCCCCCCGGTGTCCACAGCCGGTACCACCCTTGAAGTTTACGAGAGGTGCGAAGACGCATGTTCCATTCGGCAGAGCGACTCGGTTACCATCTCGCCCCTGACGACGCTTCAAACCACTCTCACCATAACGCTCACAGGCGGTAATGATGGAGTTTCGCTGGACAACTTTGCCGCCAACGAATCCTTCGGCGTCCAGCCGGAATAACCCCAAGGAAGATCGGCGCATATCCCTTGTCGCGTTCGCTAGAGATCGCGCAAACCCAAGAATCGCCCTCCTACCCTCATTGCCCTCCCGTCTGTTGGAAGAACGATAAGGGTAGGAGCGGCCGATCCACGAGAAAGAAGCCTGTTTGCGGTACCCGTCAAACCAGCTTGGCGTCGAGCGAGATTTCAGTGTTGTTGGCGAAGAGCTTCGAGATGGGGCAGCCGCCCTTGGCGTCGGCCGCGGCCTTGTCGAAGGCTTCCTTGGTTGCTCCGGGAACGCTGGCGGTGGTGGTCAGCGCGATCTTCGTGATGGCGAAGCCGCCATCGGTCTTGGCCAGTGTGACGGCCGCATGGGTTTCGATCTTTTCCGGCGTAAGGCCCGCGCCGCCCAACTGCGCGCCCAGAGCCATGGAGAAGCAACTGGCGTGGGCCGCCGCAATCAGCTCCTCGGGGGTTGTTCCCGAGTCGGCGCCTTCAAACCGTGTGGCGAAAGAGTAGTTCGCGTTGCTCAGCACGCCCGTCGCCGTCGAGATAGTGCCTTTGCCTTCCTTCAGTGAACCTGTCCAAACCGCACTTGCCTTGCTTGCCATTGTCCCTCCTTGGGGGTTCCGTGTACCAGATGCTGCGGTTGCAGCGTTGATTGTGAGCTGAGTTTGTTGAGAGCCGACCGGCGCGCCGGCGCGAGGGGAATCGCGGGCGACGCTACCAGCTTGATGCATCGGGCACAAATGGGGGTGCCGCGACGCCGAATGCCTTTCTATTTATGCTAATCTGTCCCCCATGCTTCCGGAGCGGCCCAAGGCGCTGGATTGGGGAAATACCCCCGATTTTTCACAAAGTGGGAAGACGGACTCATCGTCGTCTGCCGAGCCGCCCATCGATCATCACTGCCAGATTTGCCCCAACTGCGGGCTTCGGCTCACTGGCCACCACTGCAAGCTGGTTTGCACGCAGTGCGGCTATTATTTGAGCTGTTCGGATTACTACTGAACAGCCGCACGCAAGAGCACATCGAGCCTAACCTACACTGGTAGCGACTGCTTTTATATGCGCGGTGGGCAGAAGATGCGCGCGGGCTAGCACCTTGCGGGTCAGTCCGGTAAGCGGCATCCCCGCCGCCACGCTGAGCGGAACCCAGCGGCGTACTCCACCCGCGATGGTCATCAGCTCCACACCGTCCTCGAAGACGATGCGAATGCGCACGTAATAGTTGACCTGCATGATGGCGTGGCGCACGATCATCCGCACCTCATCTTCCGGAACGGCGGAATCGATAAGGGTGGGCAGCTCCCAAAGGCCGGGCATCACGGTGAGCGCGGCTGGCCTCTGCTCCAGCAGTACCTCGCGGCTGGCCTTGCCGGAAACACGGCGCACGCGAACGCTGAGCGCGTGGGCTACCTCCCGGCTCAGCATCTTGGGCCGGGGCGGCGTCTTGTGTTCGCCCTGCGTCTTGCAGTCGCCAGCCACGGGGCAGGCCCGGCACTGAGGATTGCGGGGCAGGCAGACGGTCGCTCCCAGCTCCATGAGCGCCTGATTGAAATCACCGGGTCGCGCGGGGTCCACAAGACGCCCGGCCAGAGCCTCGATCCTGCGCTTGTGCGCTGCGCCGCCCGTGTGGCTCCCAACCTCCCAGCCTTCCAGGCGGCACAGCACCCGCTCCACATTGCCGTCTACCACGGCAACCGGCTCGCCAAATGCGATGCTGGCGATGGCCGCGGCTGTATAGACGCCGATGCCGGGCAGCAGGCGCAGCTCCTCAGACGTAGCCGGCAATTTGCCCTGCTGATGGTCGGCCACAAACTTCGCGGCCTTGTGCAACATGCGTGCGCGGCGATAGTAGCCCAGGCCGCTCCATAGAGCCAGTACATCCTGTTCGGGAGCCATCGCCAGCAAGACGAGCGTTGGAAACCTCTCTAGAAAGGCCTGGTAGCGATCCACGACCACAGCTACACGGGTCTGCTGCAACATGATCTCGGAGACCCATATGGCGTAGGGATCGGCGTTGCGCCGCCAGGGCAGGTCGCGCCCGTTGCGCTCATACCACTCCAGCAATTGCCGCCGGAGCCTTGCGATCTTTTCGGGTTCCTTGTCCTGCCTGGTCATGGACACACCTTAAGATATTTTTCCCAGCCGCATAGCCACAACCTCTTCTGAAGTTGGTTGTGCGCGATTTCTGACATTTTGCCTGGGGCAGACTTTCAGCGCGGCAAAACACGCCTACGGCTTGCCCCGCGCGCAGTCGGAGAGGAGGGATATTCCTAACTAACGGAGTTGGCAGCCCATTTCCGTCTCGATTCGGCTAAAAAATCAAAAAATATTCGTTTGCCTTACCCCAGCAGCTCCCCAAGCAGCCCTGCCGCCGCTTGAAGCGCCGCCTCGATCTGCGCCTGATCTTTGCCGCCGGCTTCGGCGATCTCGGCTTTGCCGCCGCCGGAGCCGCCGACCAGCTTGGCCACCGCGCCGACTAACTTACCTGCTTGGATGCGTTTGATAAGCCCCGGCGTTACCCCGGCGATGAGGGCGACCTTGCCCTCGGGCTGCGCCGAGGCCAGCACCACCACGCCCTCGCCCAGCTTTTGCTTCAAATTGTCTACGAGTGTGCGCAACTGGCCGCGCTCCAGCGAGTCAGCGCGCAGCGTCACCAGGCGGACGCCCTTCACTCCGACGGCGCGTGCGAGCGCCTCGTCCAGAGCCCCGGCTGCCGACTTCATCCGAGCTTCTTCCAGTTCGCGGCGCAGCCGCTTCAGCTCGTCTTCCTGGCTGGCCAGCTTGGCGCGGAAGGCCTCTGAAGGGCTGCTGCCGGCTGGGGCGGGCGCGAGTTGCGAGGCGATCTGGGCTACGGCGTAGTCTTCGCGGAAGGCGGCCAGAGAACCGAAGCCGCTGATGGCTTCGAGCCGCCGGACGCCTGACGATACCGACCCCTCACCGACAATCTTGAGGAGGCCGATCTCTCCCGTTGCCGCAGTGTGTGTACCGCCGCATAACTCGGTAGAAAATCCGTCCGACAGCTTGACCACGCGCACCTTGTCGCCGTATTTTTCGCCGAAGAGCGCCATGGCGTGGTACTCGTTGACGGCCACGTCGATGGGCACGTCTTCGAGGGTCTCGACGCGCGCATCGGCCAGCACCTCGCGGTTGACGATGCTCTCGATCTCCTCAAGCTCCTCGTCAGCCACCTGGGCAAAGTGCGAGAAGTCGAAGCGCAGCCGCGTGGGATCGACCGCGGAACCGGCCTGCTTCACGTGCGTACCCAGCACCTGGCGCAGCGCCGCGTGCAGCAGGTGCGTGCCGGTGTGATTGCGGCGGATCGAGTTGCGGCGTTCGGCATCGACGACGGTATTGACGTGGTCGCCGAGGGCCAGCGGTTGCTTAAGCAGCGCCTTGTGGGCGCGGACGCCCTGAACCGGCAGCACGCAGCCGGTAATCTCGGCGACGGTAGTGTTCCCGTCGGCGGAGGTGAACCAGCCGGTATCGCCGACCTGTCCGCCGGAGTCGCCGTAGAAACTGGTCTGGTCGAGGACCACGTCGACCTGGTCGCCGGCATTGGCAGCGGGAACACCGACGCCGTCTTTCACGATGGCGAGGACTTCGGCGTTGTTGGCGGTGAGCTGTTTGTAGCCGAGGAAGTCCGTTTTCTGGAGTTCACGATAGGCGGGGCTGGCGGATTTTTGACTGCCGCCCTTCCAGGAGGCGCGGGCGCGGGCTTGCTCTTCGGCGCGGGCGGCTTCGAAGCCCTCCACGTCGAACGCGATTCCGGCGTCGTGCGCAGCATCAACCATGAAGTCGAGTGGCAGGCCGAAGGTTTCGTAGAGGTGGAAGGCTCGTTCCCCGTCAAGCCGAGCGCGGATTCGGGGAAACTTGCTCAATAGGAAGCTGTATATGTTCTTGGACCCTTCCAACCTGTACTTGCGGAAGAAATCAGGATGCTTCTGAATCAATCTTTCGAGGAAGACTTCAGATTCTCCTGCGGGTTCGGTCTCAATTTCAGGCACTTCCTGATCTTCCTGATCAAGCTCGGCCATTCCTTCAGTTATAGCTGGTTCAATAGACCGAAGAATTTCAGCATCGAGCTCACGCGATCCTACCTTCAGCACGCGGTCGAACTGCTTTTCTTCAGCTTCGACAACTTTGGCTACGCGGGAGGCGGAGTCGATCAGTTCGGGGTACGCGCCCTGCATCAGGTCGCGGACAGCGTAGACCATTTGGAAGAGGAATGGCTGCTCCTGACCGAGCAGTCGGCCGTGGCGAATCCCTCTGCGGAGAATCTTGCGCAGGACGTACCCTCGGCCTTCGTTCGCGGGGATCACGCCGTCGTTGATGAGGAAAGTGGCAGCGCGAGCGTGGTCGGCGATGATGCGCAAGCTGGCATTGCCGGTTAAGGCGATGAGTCTGGCGGAGCGGGCGAAAGCCTCCGCATTTTCCAAGCCTAAGTTTTCCGCGTCCCGCCCGAAGGTGATGTTCTCTTCAAGCTCATCAAGGTCCTCAAATCTCACAAGTTCCGCAGCCCTCACAATCAGCGGAGTAAACAAATCCGTTTCAAAGTTGCTGACCTTGCCTTGCAGCACCGCAGCCACCCGCTCCAGGCCCATGCCAGTGTCGATGGAGGGCTTGGGGAGCGGGGTCAGTGTGTAGATCGTGGCCTTGGTCGCTGGGTCCACAACCGCCGACCGGTCGAACTGCATGAAGACCAGGTTCCAGATTTCGACGTAGCGGGCGTCGTCCTGGCCGAAGGGCTTATCGACACCAGGCGTCTCGGCCGCCTCAATGCCCATGTCGTAGAAGATCTCTGAACACGGCCCGCACGGGCCGGTCTCGCCCATCTGCCAGAAGTTGTCCTTGAGGCCGTACTCCTTGATGCGCTCCTTCGCCACGCCGGCCTCGATCCAGTAGCCCTCGGCCTCGGTGTCGCGCGGAACGCCGTCCGCCCCCTCGAAAATCGTCACATAGAGCCGGTCCTTGGGGATACCGAACCACTCCGGGCTGGTGACCAGCTCCCAGGCGAAGGCGATGGCGTCGCGCTTGAAGTAGTCGCCAAAGCTGAAGTTGCCCAGCATCTCAAAGAAGGTGTGATGACGGCGGGTAAAGCCAACGTTTTCAAGGTCGTTGTGCTTGCCGCCGGCGCGGACGCACTTCTGCGAGGTCGTCGCCCGGCTGTACTCGCGCTTCTCCGAACCGAGAAAAACATCCTTGAACTGGTTCATGCCGGCATTGGTAAACAGCAGCGTAGGGTCGTTGGCAGGCACCAGCGAGGAAGAATGCACGCGGCGGTGCCCCTTCGACTCAAAAAAGCGCAGAAATAGCTCGCGAATTTCGTTTCCCGTGCGGGTTTGCATGGCGTTACCAGTGTAACTGGCAGCCGCGATTTGTGGCATCTTGCGTTGGAAGCCTCCGGGAAACCGGTCGATAGTAAGCCATGGCCATCAAGACTGTTGCAATCGACGAAGCAGAGGCTAGAGTGCAGGAACGCAAGCGCCAGAGGCTGCTGGCTTTTATCAATCGCGGCGGACCGGTATGGCGCAAACAAGACCACCCCGATGTTGCCGAGGTTGGCACGGCGGAATGGACGCAAGGTCCGCGTTGCGGGCCAGATACAAGGCCGATGGCCTGCGGGAGGGAACAATGACCTTGAAACTGTCGATCCAGAACGCTAAACCTCCGAGACAATGGTTCCAATTCACCTCCCTGATCCTGTGGCGTGGCCAGGGCTCCGAAATACCCGCTTGTCTTCAGCCGGCAATGGTCGGGATTTCAACAAGCATCTACTCTTCAAGCGATAATTCGTCCAGATTGTCCAGCGCGGCCAGCGCCTCGTCCGGCACCTCCCACTGGCGGAGGATTTTGTAGATGACGCCGGTGGAGAAACCCGCCGCAACTAGGCGGCGCATGATGCGGGCGGTCTCTTTCTCGTTCTCCGGCTTGCGCAGGCGCTTACGGGCGAGGTGCTCGCGGGCCAGAGCCTCCTCGTTGGTTTGGCCGTAGCGGGCATCGAGGGTCTCGGCGATGAGGGCGTCGTGTACGCCTTTTTGCTTTAGATCCTGCTTCACCCGCCGCTGGCCCAGCTTTTCATTCTGCTGGCGCAGTCGGGCATAGGTCTCGGCAAAGGACCGATCGTCCAGATAATGCTGCTCTCTCAGCCTTGCCAGTACGGCGGCGACAACTGCCTCGCCCGCTTCGCCTGGCTCGACGCGGGTCTTCATCTGGCGGCGCAGGTCGGCTTCGGAGCGCATCTGCCGGCCCAGCGCCTTGACGGCGTAGTCGTAGAGGCCGGCTTCGTTGAGGAAGGCGCGGGGCTTGGCGGATTTAGATTTGAAAGGCAGCTTCTAGCTCCTAGCTTCTAGGTCATCGTTCCTTGCGGCCCATGCTCTTCTCCCCGAATCCTTTCATGTGTTTCTTGTTTGTGGCTAGATCGCCAACGCCCGATTCGTAGAGTCCCACACCGATGAGTTTGGGCTTAGTCTCAGCATTACCCTTCTTCCTCCACCAGGGTAATTTCTCGACAAATCTTGCTTCTCCTTTGTGAGTGATTGCGGCGGACTTTCCACGAATTCTCATGCCCTTGTATTCGTTCGTCGTCTCCTCGTGCCCTTCAAGGTAAATCTCTACATCAAGGGCACCTATAAGGGAAGCTGGGATTTCATCACCGTGAATATCCTCATGGTTAGCTTCAAGACGAGTTGCCTTCAGGCTGCCCGTATAGATTTCAACTGGGAAGCTCGTAAATTCAAACTCGACAAAAGGCTCGTTGATTGTTATCACAATCGGCTGCATCCATCCAGTTCCTGAATTCACATCAAACCCATCCGGCCACGTGTGTCTATAGGCGTCGATCTTCAGGATGACAGTCTCTGCGGAGTGATCAATCTGCTCCAGGGACGAATCGTGAAATTCATAGAACTCGGTCATATCGCTCCCCTTGGTCGATGATAGTCCGACTCCGCCTACTGAACTAGAAAGTGTTGGTTGGGCACCTAAACTGTTCCCTATTCCCTACTCCCTGTTCCCTGCCTTTGACGTCCACTGATCCACCCAGTCGTTCACTGTCTTATACCAGAGCTGCGAATTCTGCGGCTTCAGCACCCAGTGGCCTTCGTCGGGGAAGTAGAGCATCTTGCTCGGCACCTTGAGACGCTGGAGGGTGGTGAAAAGCTGGAAGCCTTCGCTCACATCCAGTCTGTAGTCGAGCTGGTTGTGAATGATGAGAGTGGGCGTCTTGAAGTTCTTGGCGTAAAGCATCGGCGCCCACTTGCGGAAGGGATTCTCGGCGTCGGGCTTGCCGTAGTAGTCCCAGGGCTTGCCTTTGAACTCCCACTCGTTGAACCACAGCTCTTCCGTCGTTCCGTAGGCCGATTCGGGGTTGAACATGCCGTCGTGGGTCACAATGCATTTGAAGCGGTTGGTGTGGCCCAGCACCCAGTCGGCCATGTAGCCGCCGTAGCTTGCGCCCAGGGCGCACTCGCGTGTCTTGTCGATGAAGCTGTAATGCTGCTCGGCATAGTCGAGGCCGGTCATCAGGTCGGTAAAGGGCTTGCCGCCCCAGTCGCCGTTGACTCCATCGACAAAGGCCTGCCCATAGCCGGTTGAGCCGCGGGGATTGATCATCACCACCACGTAGCCATTGGCGGCAAAGAGTTCGGCGTTCCAGCGGTAGCTCCACGAGTCGCCCCATGCGCCTTGCGGGCCACCGTGGATCAAAAACTTCAGTGGATATTTCTTGGCGGGATCGAAGCCTGGCGGACGGATGATGAAGCCCTGGACTTTGGTTTTGTCGGAGGCGGTGAACCAGAAGGATTCCATCGCGGGCAGGTCGAGCTGGGCAAGGAGGGCGTCGTTGAGGTGGGTAACGGGGGCGACCCCCTTAAAAGTTGGAAAAATGGACGGAGACTCCGACATGCAAGTGCAAAATGTGTACTCAAGGTGGTCGACGTCGAAGCTGACAACCTCCTGTGGCGAACGTACGTTCATCCGCGAGGCTAGCAGAGTTTTTCCGTCGGCGGTGGGATGAAGATCGCTAAACTCAGACGGAACGTAGTATGGGGAAATGTCCCCTCCCTTGGCGAGAACGGCCTTTGGGAAAGCTTCAAGCTTCCAAGCTTGCTTGTACATGTCTGTGTTCGTTGAGATTACGAGCGCATAGACAGATGCGTCCCCCTTGTAGCCCGCTGTGAAGAAAACTGCGAGAGAGCTGGGCGCCCACGAGAACTCGTCAATCCAGAGATCAAACTTAGGAAGCATGTACTCGATTGACTTCTGGGCCCGGGCATAGAGCGCCAGCCGGAACTTATCGCTCTCATACCCTGCCCGCGCTTGTGATCGCCAAGCCAGATACTTCCCATCCGGCGAGTAGGCCGGGTTGAAGTTGCCGCCCGCCGAGGTGCTAACCTTCACCGGCTTGGCTGCGGGGTTGGTCAGGTCGAGGGTGAAGATGTCGGCGTGGGTGCTGATGGCCGGCTCCTCATCGAGGTTCTCGGTAAAGGCCAGCTCCTTGCCATCGGGCGCAAAGGCGCATCCGCAGCCTTGCTCCACCGAGGGATAGTCCGGCGGCACGTCGCGGGGATCGTTGGGTGTGAGGTCGCGTATTCTACCCCCCTCAACCAAAGCCAAAAAGAGATGGCTGCGCTTGTCGCCGGTGTAGTGGTCCCAGTGGCGATAGAGCAGGTGTGTAAAGATCTGCGCCTTCACCTTGCTGGTGGCAAGCGCCTCATCGCGGTCGTAGTTGCATTCCGCGCCCGCGCCGCCGTCATCGGGGGTGATCGCCGGACAGTCTGGAAAGACAGAAGAAGTAAAAAGCACGAAGTGCCCGTCGGGGGACCAGAGGGCGTTGTCGGCTCCGGTGTCGAGATTGGTCAGCTTCCTCGGGGTGCTGGCCACGCCGGTTGCCGTGTCGAACGCCGCCAGCCAGACCTGCTGCGAGCCGGTACGGTTGCTGAGGAAGAGGATGCGTTTGCCGTCGGCGCTGAACTGCACGCCGCTGTCGCCGGGGTGGGCCGCTGCCAGTGGCTGAGGTTCGCCGCCAGCAATCGCCTGTATCCACAGTTCCGCTGTCTTGGTGTTTTGCTCGAGATTGACGGTGGTGACGGAATAGGCCAGCCACTTGCCATCCGGCGAGACGGCGGTTGCGCCCAGGCGCTTCATCTGCATCAAGTCGTCAAAAGTCATCGGCCGCTTGGGCGGCGCAGTCTGGGCTGTTTGGGTTAGGCAAAACTGTGCGGCGGCGGCGAAAAAGAGCAAGAGGGCAAGCGTAGATTTGCGCATGGAACCACCTATTCGCGCCGGAAAACGATCTCATTCGCGCGAAGGAAAAGTTTACACCGATCTGTGGCGCAGCCGGGTTTTGGCGCTCCAAAATGAAGCGCCCCAAATCCTGTCCGCCGAAGCGGAAGAGACCTGGGGCGCGTGGCCGACATCCAGAAGAAGCTACGAGATGCGATGAGCGCCGTCGGAGGCGTGGCAGATGTGAATCTCGGGCGTGATGCCGGTCTTGGCGGCATAGCGTTTGCCGAGTTCAGCGGCAAAGGCCTTGGCCTGATCCTGCTCGACGAGATTGACAGTGCAGCCGCCGAAGCCGCCGCCGGTGAGCCGCGCGCCGATCAGGCCCGGCAGCTGGTTGGCAAGATCCACCATCAGGTCGGCTTCAACGCAACTGCCCTCGAAGTCCTTGCTATAGCTGATGTGCGCCTCGGCCATCAGGCGGCCCACTTCCTTCATGTCGCCCTTCAACAGAGCCTCGCTGGCCGCTACGGTACGCAGGTCTTCGGTAATGACGTGCTTGGCGCGCAGGTAGGACTTGGGCTCCATCTCGTGGCCCCACTTCTCCAGGTCCTCGAGCGTGGCGTCGCGCAGGAAAGGCACTCCGCCGCGATGGCTGTTGATGATGGCGCAGGCGGCCTCGGACTCGCGGCGGCGCGTGGGATAGTCTCCGCCCGCAATCGAGTGTTTGACCATGGTGTTGGCAATCACCAGGGCCACGTTGGCGGGAATCGGCGCCAGGCGGAAGCTGAGGTCGCGGCAATCCAGCAGCAGGGCGTGATTCTCTTTGCCGTTGGCGGAGATGAACTGGTCCATGATGCCGCAGTTGGCGCCGACAAACTCGTTCTCAACGCGTTGGCAGAGCCGCGCGAGAACGGGGCCGGGATAGCTTGCGCCGATAAGCGACAGGACAGCTAGCGCCGTAACCACCTCAAGAGCGGCCGAGCTTGACAGTCCCGAACCCAGCGGCACATCGCCCCAGATGCTCAGGCTGAAGCCGGGAAATGTGTGGCCCTCGCCGGTAAGGATGGAGACGACGCCCATGGGGTAATCGCTCCAGTGCTTGCCGGCCACGGGCTTCGCCGCCGCGTCGAAGGTTTTCTCTTCCGAATAGTTCTCGGCCCATATGACGATTTTGCCGTCGGAGCGCGGCGAGATGGCGGCGAGGGTGGCAAAGTTGATGGCCACGGGCATTACAAAGCCCTCGGCATAATCGGTGTGTTCACCGATCAGGTTTACGCGGCCGGGCGCGACAAAGATCGCCGGCTCCGCCTGAAAGCGGTCAAGGTGCATCGAACGAAGAACAACGGGATCATGCATATAGGGTCACCTTCAAATGGATTCGATCTCAACAACCATGGGCCAAGAAAAGGATGCGCCGGGAGCCAGTGAGAGGGACCATGGCCCGGTGATTGCCAGGGAATCCACGGGCGCCGTGGACGGTTCCAGGGCGACACAGGTCTGTTTGGTCCCCGGCCGGTCAGGCCAGCCGCCGTGGCAGATCCATACTCCGAGATAAGGGATTGCCGCGGTGTCGAAGCCTATCTTGATTCGCACGCCCGCCTTTGGCCGCTCCAGCGCGCACCAGTTCTCAGCCGCCGACAAGGGACCTGCAAAGAGCTTGTCGCCGATGCCCGACTCGGGCGGCTGGGCCACGCTCAGGTCGGTCTTGCTGCCGTTTACCAGCGTCGCAACGGGCCAGTTCACCTGATCGCCGCCCTTGCCCAGCCTGCCGCCGCCTGAACCCTCGAGCCGCAGCGCATGGATCGAATCGGGCAGCACGACGCGGTCACCCGCCTCAGCCGCATAGGAGGTATGAGCGCACCAGGACCAGGGCGCCGCGTAGTTGCCGGTGTTGGTCACCTTGTAATCCACGCTCAATTTCCAGCCTTTGGCCGTTTGGGTTAGAGCAACCGCGCGCTCCAGCGCCAGCGGAAGCGAAAAGCACTCGCCACGGAAGGCCGCGGAGGTTGGACTCGCGGCAAGCTGCCGCCACTCAACCCGCCAAAGATCGCCATGATCGGGAACCGAGGCCGGACCCGCGGCGGTCTGCACTATGCAATCGGCGACCGAAGGCAGGCACTCGTCCCAGCCGCTGGCGTCGCCCTCCTCGAAGCGCATGGTCTGGGTGCGCGGGCCATAAGGGGCCAGCGGGGTTTGCAACAGCTCATGATCGCCAACGAGAATGGAGGCGATCTTTCCGCCCAGCTTGGGTAGAAAAGTCACCTGACAATTCCCCGCCTGGATGAGAACGTTTTCTTCCTTGGACCCAGAACCAACTGTCTCTGCCATCGTCCCTATTCTCCCATTGTTTCTGTGCAAGCTGACGTCAATCGCAGCCAGATAGTTTCCAGCCACTCTTCATGTTCCGGCTTCATCAGAACGGAACGCAAACAGGTGACCGTGCCTGTCGAATCTTTGTTTACGTTTCCATTGTGCGGCTGAAACCACGCCACCGGCAATTCTACAAGAGCCAGATGCAAATCTCGTGTGGCGCAAGACACAAAAAGCCCTTTTGCCAGCTCCGAGGCCAACTTTTGCGTTTCCGCCTTCAGTTTCCACACCACGATATCGAGCTCCGGAGCCCCGGCGGCCAGAGCCTGAAAGCGTCCGCTCCCGTCCGCGCGCAAACGCCGGTCCAGTTCCAAAGCCGCCGCCCGGCAGCGAGCCAGCCCGCGCGCAAACTCACCTTCGGGCGTCAGCGGCAAGAGCCGCTGTGTGGCCCACAGCGCCACTGCCGCGGCTCCGGCCCGCGAACACTCCAGGCTGATCTCTCCGAGATGCAACTGCTTTGAAGTGAAATAGGTATACGGCGAATCGTGCTTATAAAAGCGCCCCACCGCCGGATCGCGAAAGAGGACGCATCCACAGCCGTAGGGTTGGAGTCCATGCTTGTGCGGATCGATCACGATCGAGTCGGCCTCGCCCGTTGCCGCGTATGCCCGCCTTGCCGGCTCATCGAGCGTCTCCGTAATGAGCCGGAAATAACCGCCATAAGCCGCGTCCACATGCACCCAGAAGCCGAAGTGCTGCTTCAGCCGCAGTACCTCGTCCAGCGGGTCCACCGCGCCCGTTGCCGTAGTGCCAAGCGTAACTACCACCGTGCCCACATCGCCCTTGCGCAGTTCTGTCTCAAGCGCATCAAGGCTCATGTGGCCGCGGTTATCCGTTCCAATGGCCGAATACTCCAGTTTGAGCACGGCGGAGATGCGCTTGTGAGTAAAGTGCGCCTGCTCCGACCCCACGATCCGCCGCCCCGGCGCCAACTGCCCGGCTACCCAGAGAGCCTCCAGGTTGGCCAATGTCCCGCTTGAAGTCAGATGACCCAGATACGAGCTTGCCTGCTTCGTCCAGCCAAACATCGCCGCGATCTCGGCTACGGCCTCGATCTCCATCTCCGAACTCGCCCGTCCGCCGTCTCGCGAATGGTTGTTGGGATTGATCGTCATGGCCAGCGCGTAGGCCGCCCGCGCCACCGGATGCGGCGGTTTGAGCATCTGACCTGCATAGAGAGGGTGGAAATAAGGGTAGTTGTCCCCCAGCCGGTGCGCCGTCGCCTCCAGCACCTGAGCCATCGCCGTCTGGTCAGATGCGCTCTCGAAGGCTGGTAACGATCCAAACTCCGCCTCAAGCACTTCCGAGGCACGGGACAACAGGCCGGGAACGGGATCGTGAGACATCGCGACCTCTCACCGTATCACAGCCGAGCGGTTATCAATAGGGGTAATAAATACGTTGGCTAACCCAAAATGGCGCGTTTTCCGCTACCACAAAAGCGGGAATAATTGTTGACCGCTTATCCACACATGCATAGAAAATTGTGCAAATCGCATCCGAAAAGATGGTAAAATCTGTTTAGGATGGCGAAGTAAAGGCGAAAACCATGGCGATCAAATTCTCATTTGACATCAACAAGTCAATCGCGGCGCTCGCTTTTCTGGCAAAGCGTCAAGGCGCGAAGCTGGATATGTTTCTTTCCATAAAGAGGCTGTATTCGGCGGATAGGCGTGCGCTTGCATCTTGGGGAAAAACAATCACAGGGGACAGAATGGTCTCCATGGACCAAGGGCCGGTATTGAGCACTGTCTACAACCTCTTCAAAGGGATTGGGACAGCAGATCATCTTCGGCAATGGAAGTCATATTTCGGCGAGACCTTCAACAACAAAGTTCAGCTTCAACGGCCCCCAAATATCGATCTCCTTTCGGAGGAGGAGACTGACGCGCTTGAAGCCGCCCAGGATGAGATTGGCAGCGTTGCGCCTTGGGACGTTGCCGACTTTCTGCATAAGCTGTATCCAGAATGGGAAGATCCCCATGGGGGAAGTCGCAAAATCGATCCCGCAACGATATTGCGCAAAGAGGGACGGACCGAAGACGAAATTCGCATGATTGAGGAATCCGCAGAGAGTTTTAATCAGATAGAGAAGATGTTTAGTCACTTATAAGAGGACGATATGAAGCTCGGAGACGCGTTCAGAATGGGGGTTCCCCCTAAATATAATGTGCGCCATCTTTTCTTTGTTATATCCGATCCGGCGCAAAATGGCGGCACTTTTGTGATCGTGAATATCACAAAGGACTATATTCGCGCGGGGCGGGAATGCGTCCTACACAAAGGCGATCATCCTTGGATTATCGCCGAGTCGTTCGTGGCCTTTCGCGACGCCAGGGAAATCACTCCGCCCGTAGCGACCAGCCTATGCTCTCTGATTGGATCGGAAGTGTTCATGGAAGAGCCTCTCGAATCCACCGTACTCAAGCGAATAATAGAGACCGCGAAAGTTTCTAGGTCACTTGCGCCCGCCTTTAAGAAATATCTCTGAATGTCGAAGTCAATAAAAGTCAAAAGGTTCCAGAAAAGGGAATCGCCAGATGGGACAAAAGACGGAATTCCCACGCCTGCTTTTGAGAGGAATGGTACACTGTGGTCAGCGTTAGACTCGAACCGGGCGTGAGCAGCACTCGCCCAAGCAAGCAAGATTCTGCCAGTGGTCGCTCCGATTCATTCAGCGCAATTCAAAACCAGGAAACATGATCGACATGGAACAAGGTACTGTGAAGTGGTTTAATGACGCGAAGGGCTTCGGCTTTATTTCACGTCAGAACGGCGAAGATGTGTTCGTGCACTACTCTGCAATCAACTCGAGCGGTTTCAAGAGTTTGCAAGAAGGGCAGGCCGTGCAGTTCAACGTGGTGAAGGGGCCCAAGGGATGGCAGGCTGCCGACGTGCAGCCGGTTTAACCTCCAGCCTCGATTCCGATGAGTCTAGCAAACACACGCGAAGGCTGGGATTGCACCCGGCCTTCGAATGTCTTGCTCACGCGAATGTCAGGTGCGGCCGAAATCTGCGCCCTTTCGAGCATCTGCTTAAAGCGCCCAAGTTGGTGCGTGCCCAAGAATCGCCACACCCGCCGGCGCAATAGAAACGATGCGCTCGGGAATAAGAATCCCACCGGCCGGATGAGCCTCTGGGCCTCGTTGGCTGCGGTGGTGGCTGCGTAGAGTCTTTTGAATCTCGTTTAACGCAGCCGCACGTTCCGAGCGAGACTGCCGCTCCCACAACATCGCAAATTTCTGGCCGCAAACGCAGCAGCGGATATCCGCGTTTTCATTCGTATTTTTGCAGAGTATCGGCATCTCTTGACCACCGTTTCGGGAATATTGGTGCTGCTAACAACAATCTAACGGCTGGTAGCCGATCGGTTTGAATCCCTCGCCCGGCTTCCTGAGCAATCTTTCCGGGCAGAGCTTCCTCCCCTGTTCGTGGGAAGGGCTGTGCCGTGAACAGGACCAGGGATTAGAGGCCCGGACCCGTTATTTCAGGAGTTGGGAAGCTCCTCGTATACCGCGAAGGCACGGATTCGAAAACACGGAAAATCGGCCTGACTTCCTGGCCTTTTCGTTGAGCCCGGCAGCTCTCCTCGCATTGCTCTTTCCAGGATGCGGCTGCTTGCTGCGGTTGTCTGGTCCCTGTTGCCCGCTTCTTTCCGCTACACTGGCCCCTGGAATGTCAAACATTCTTGCCCAATCCGTTGAGGTTCTCACCACTGTTCTGACAGTGGCGGGCATGGGCTATTTTCTGGCCGCATTGCTGGCCGCGCGAGTCTTCATTGCCGGTAGGCGCGCACCGCTGCCGGCCTTTGCCCCCGGCGTCAGCATCCTCAAGTCTCTGAAGGGCCTTGACCCCGGCATGATCGACGCCTTCCGCAGCCACTGCCGCCAGACCTACTCCGGCGATGTGGAGGTGCTCTTCGGTGTTTCCTCGCTCACCGACCCGGCCGTCGCCGCCGTGGAACAACTCAAATCGGAGTTTCCCGCCCAATCCATTCAACTGGTGCGCTGCCCCACTCGCCTGGGAGCCAACGGCAAGGTAAGCACGCTTGTGCAACTGGCAAACCACGCACGCAACAACTTCCTGCTCATCAACGACTCCGACATTACCGTCTCTCCACGCTATCTTGAGCGGATCATGGCTCACTTCGCTCCTCTGCAGGGCGATGCTCTGCCAGCTTCGCATTCCGGCGAGGCGCAGAAAGAAGTGGGCCTGGTCACTGCGCTCTACCGCGGGCGAGCCCACGGCACGCTGCCCTCGCGGCTTGAGGCGCTGGGTATCGCGACGGATTTCCAGGCGGGCGTACTGCTCTCAAAGATGATCGAGGGCGGTCTTCACTATGGCCTCGGCTCCACGCTGGCTGTGAGCCGCAGCGCGCTGGATAAGATTGGCGGCCTCGCGCCGCTGGTGGATCACCTTGCCGACGACTACGAACTTGGCGCGCGTGTCTCCCAGGCCGGCTACCGCGTTGTGCTTTCTGCCGAAGTGGTTGAGACCGCCATCCCCGCCTACGGCTGGCGTGCTTTCATCGATCATCAGTTGCGTTGGGCCCGCACCGTCCGCGACGCCCGTCCCGCAGGATACGCCGGGCTCCTCTTTACCCATGGCCTGCCGCTGGCCCTGCTCAATGTGCTGGCCAGCGGACTCAGCCCGCTGAGCTTATGGCTCCTCGGCCTGAGTTTCTTTCTGCGTCTCGCCCTGGCCATGACGGTCGGCGCCGAGGTGCTCGGCGACCATCAGGTTTTGCCCAACCTGTGGCTGCTGCCCTTGCGCGACCTCATCGCCATGGGTATATGGGTGGCAGGCTTCGCCGGAAACACCATCGTCTGGCGCGGCCAGCGCTTCCTGCTCAAAGACGGAAAACTTGAGCCAATGGGAAGCTGAGTGTATTGGTCTCGTCAACGCTTCGCTAGAACTACAGAAACCGCGCCCGTTCCTCAGCCGTAGGGATCGGGCAACTCTCCAGCCTGCCCCAGATGCGATACCGCCAACGCGCCACCAGCCGGTAGAGCGGATCGCTCGCGAAGTTCGGAATCCACCCCAGCGTGGCGGCAACGGCCGGCCATGGCTGCGGCAGCTCCCTCAGCATGGCCAGCGTAGCCGCGAATCGAGTGAACACCTGCTCCCCCGAAGTAAGCGGTTGGCGAAATACCAGCACCGTGCCGGGAACCCCGCTAGGCTCAAGCAGCTCAGGGTACCCCGCAAGCAGCGGCGCTACGACCGGCGAGTCGGAAGCCACAAAGCGCAGCCGGTCATGCCGATCGCGGCACAGCAGCCAGCGCACAAAACCGTTGCAAAAGCCGCAGTGACCGTCAAAAACCGCCAGCAGCCGGTCGCCGATCTCGTCAAATCCGCTCACACTGATCGAGATGCCTCACAAATCGGCACGATTCAATTCCGCGAACGCGCATCCTTCCACCTTCTATACTGAACCCAGCATGAGTTCCCAAACCCCAGCCCCCAGTCGCACCCGTTCCCAGGCTCTGCAACAGCGCGCCGAGCGCTTCTTTCCCGGCGGCGTCAACTCCCCGGTGCGGGCCTTTCGAGCGGTAGGCGGCGCGCCGCCGTTTATCGAGAGCGCGCAAGGCGCGTGGATCACCGACGCCGACGGCAATCGCTACATCGATTACTTTGGCTCCTGGGGGCCGATGATCCTGGGCCACGCATTTCCGCAGGTCGTCGAGGCCATCCAGCGGGCCGCGCGCAACTCCGCCAGCTTCGGGGCTTCCACCGCTGCCGAGGCCGACCTTGCCGAGCGCATCGTCGCCTGTTACCCGGCCATCGAAAAGATGCGCTTCGTCAGCTCCGGCACGGAGGCCACCATGAGCGCCATCCGTCTGGCCCGCGCCGCCACCGGCCGCAAGATTGTCGTCAAATTCGAAGGCTGCTACCACGGCCACTCTGACGGCTTGCTGGTCAAAGCCGGCTCCGGCGTGGCCACGCTGGGCATTCCCGGCTCGGCCGGAGTGCCTGAGGAGATTGCCAGCCTCACCCTAGCCCTGCCCTACAACGACCTGCCCGCCGTCGAAGCCGCTTTTGCCGCGCATCCCGGCGCAATTGCCGCCGTGATCGTAGAGCCCGTCGTTGGCAATGCCGGCTGCATTCCTCCCGCCCCCGGCTACCTGGCCGGCCTGCGCGCCCTCACCGCCCGCGAAGGCGCTCTGCTCATTGTGGATGAAGTCATGACCGGCTTTCGCGTAGCCCTCGGCGGCGCGCTTGAGCTTTATGGGATCGATGCCGATCTGGTTACGCTGGGCAAGATTGTCGGCGGAGGCCTGCCGGTGGGCGTCTTCGGCGGGAAACTCCGTTTCATGGATCTTTTGGCGCCGCTCGGACCCGTTTATCAGGCCGGAACCCTCAGCGGCAACCCGCTGGCCATGGCGGCAGGCATCGCCACGTTGAGTTACCTTCAGGATCACGCCGCCGAGGTTTACCCCCAGCTCGAAGCCACTGCCAAAGCAGTCTTCGAAGGAGTAGCCGCCGAAGCCGCCCGCGCAGGCATCCCGCTGACCCTCAACCGAGTTGGCGCTATGGGTACATGGTTCTTCACGGCTGGGCCGGTGACGAACTATGACCAAGCCGCGAAGTCCGATACCGCAACTTTCGGCCGCTTCCACCGCGCCATGCTCGATCAGGGCGTCTGGCTGCCACCCTCGCAGTTTGAAGCAGCCTTCATAAGTACCGCCCACGGTGAAGAAGAAGTAGCCGCCACCATCGCCGCCGCCCGCGCAGCATTCAAAGCCGTTCAAGCCCAATCGCCGGAAATCCCTCATTGAACTTTGCGCAGGCTCGCCGTCCACTCCGATTCGATCTCGACCGCTCCGCGAACGCCGGTCGCGTAGTGATTGAAGCTGCTCCAACGATAGTCGCCGGGAGATGCAACCATTCCGCGCTTTACGGGGTTTCGATGGATGTAGCGAATTACCTCAGAACGAGCAGCTTCGCCACGAACATTACTGTCGCGGTAGCGCTCCCGCCAGAACTTTTCGCGCTGGCTCCTTAGTTTGCGCGAAGCGATTTGCTTGACGGCTTTGAGGAATTGAGCGACGAGGATCGACGGCGGCTCGTTCATGAGCAAATGGGCGTGCTCAGGCATCAGGACGTAGGCGTAGATCCTCGCCGGATGTCGCGCGCGAGTCTGTTCCAAGACGGCTTCGACTGTTTCCTTTGCGCCGGGCACATCGAGCAGAGGGAAACGGTAAAAGCAACTGAAGGCGATGAAGTGGAGGGACTACACCTTCTGAAACCGCTTTAGGACGGTCGGCATGGCCCCATCCTCGTTCGGCGTCCATCATAACCCAACGCCCGCTCATCGCAAAGAACGCGATGAACGGGGCACAGCTTCTTCTCATGGGTCAGGGTGATTCGTCGGGCGCAGGACCGGGCCACCTGCCTATTGCCGATTTAATTACCTGCAAGGTTTTGAAAATATGGGTAGGGGGGAGGGGGTATTAATTAAGTGGTAAAGGGGGCCGGAGGATGGCTGGGGCGGTTTTACGGGAACTCGTCCCTTCTTCTCTCGCCTTCTTTTTTACCAGTATGCACGAAGGGACGGTAATTTTTCGCAACGGGTTTAGGTGGAGGTTTGCGGCGGTGTGGAAAACGGATGGTCGAGGTTCGTGGTTCCCACCCTTGCCACGATGGAACTGTGGAAAGGATGGCGCACCCAGCTTGGTTGGATGGTTAAGATTTTGAAAACTTAGGGTGCGCCACCCGCCAGCGCGCTCTTCCATTGGCTCTCAGACCACGATGGGTGCCCCAGGTGCCTAGCATTTGGGCGCCTGGGAAACCTCAGTCTCAACCGGCATTTTCCCGGTAACGCAGATTTTCCGGCAACTGGTTGCCCCGCCGCATCGCGCTCCACTGCGATTCGATCTCCACTCTTCCTTCGACTCCGGTCGCGTAATGCCGGAACCTGGACCACGCCCAGTCTTCGGGCTTGGCAACGAGGCCCCGCACGACAGGATTGCGATGCATATAGCGAAGCTACCCGACGCGCTTCTCTTCGTTATGCACAAGAAAGTCGTAGTAGCGAGCTTGCCAGAAAGGCCGCTCCGCGCGCCGCATCGCCACTGAGAGCTTGAGCGCGTGGATCACGCCGGAAACCACGCCCTTGACCGGCTCTCCGATGAGAAGATGAACGTGCTCAGGCATGACGACATAACCGGCCACAACGAAACGGTAACGCTGGCGCACCCGCTCCAGCGCATCCTCGAAAAGATCGCACGCCTCAGCCGCGCTCAGGTACTGGAACCGGTGATAGCAACTAAACGTAAGAAAATGAAAGCTCCCTGTGTGTTCGTATCGGATGAGTCCGCGTGGCATCGATGGAAAGCCTACAACGAATCACTACAGATGTCGAGAAAAAGAAGAACCGGACCGCAAAGGTCTGTGCTCTCCCAGGTGCCCAAATGCGAGGCACCTGGGCCACCCATCTCCAGTGGTTGTGCTCACTTCTCCCGGCACCTGGGCCACGCATCTTCAGTGGTTGTGCTCACTTCTCCCCCGGCACCTGGGCACCTGCCATCCTAACGATCGCCAGTACCGGAGCCATGCTTTTATCCGGGCATATGAAGCACCAGTAAGAAGTCGGCCTTAGCTTGCCGAATCTGGTCCGAGACCAGCATGACAGCTACCGGACGCTCGATACAAGTTTCTGACCCTAACGACTCCGTACAGCGCAGTCAATTGCTTTTATAGAACCCGCCCCGCCTTTTCAGGAGGGTTTGCCTTGGGGATGGCGTTTTTCAAGATATTTCATGGCATTCTTGATCCCGGTCTGTATTCGTTCTTCCTGGACTAGGCTGGACGGCCGCCTAGCCTCGATTTCAGCGTATAGTTTCAGCGCATCGGAAGCTCTACCGAGTCCCAAATCGCATTCGGCCATGTACTGCATCGCCAACGTTACCATTTCTCTATCGCCCCTTGATAACACTCGACTAGCCGTATCGTATGCTTCGGCGAAGCGACCAACGGCAATGAAACAGTTTGATTGTTCGATAAGCAAATCCGCCTCATAATTCCCTTCAGGACAGACGGTGTGCGCGGCGTCGAATGCAGCGAGAGCCTCATCGTAACGAGCCAACTGAACGAGGGAGCGCCCCTTGAAGAATAGGTGTTCATACTTGCAGTCCCGGAAGTCGTCCCGCTGTAGAACAGCGCTATTGAGGTTTGCATCGATCAGATCGAGCGCTTCCTTACCACGCCCTGAATCGCTATACGCCCTTGCTTGCGCCATGATAACGAAGACATGGGACACCTCGTAGTCAGGAAGTCGCTTCAATTCCTGAATGGCATTTTCTCTAATCTGATGCAGGTTCATCCAAGTCGAACACGTAACAATGCCAAAGAGTATCCTCATCCGAACATAAACGTCCTTTGCACGAGGCAACATCTCCTGAAATTTGGCAAGAGACGCACTGAAATCGCGTTGCGCGCTCAAGTCTAGTGCTGCTTGAATTTCCTTTTCAGTGATTACCGCGTTATGCATAGACCCTCATCAAGCACCCAGATTTTCCCCGCCACATCAAGACCTTCGAGGCACTTTCAATTCTTCAGCTGAATTCAGCCACTCCTCTCGCAAGAGTTCCGCTGAACAGCTCGGGTTGTTTTTCCCGCAAAACGCGTCATGCATTGTATTTGGTTGATGCTGACAAGTGACGCACACAATGAAGTCGGATGCTCCGCCGATAATTTTGGGGACCAGCTTCAAAAGAAGCGCCGCACCCGTGCTCAATTTTTGCACGACCGACGCACCTGGCTCAATCTCCGGAATCTCTCCGGGCTTCATGTTGAACTCAGGAGGAACAGGGTCTGGTCCGGGAACAGACCTAGGAATAGGAGTGGGTGTGGGCTTTGGGATCCCCCGGGTGGCCTGCTGCAAAGCCTTAGCCGCCCCATCAGCCCCAGGAGCAACGCCTGGCACATAAGCCGCAACCGGTGGAGCGGGATCTTGCTGGGCCTTCTGTTGGGCCTGCTGTTGGGCCCAATAAACAATCTGATGGTGCTCGCGAAAGAGTTCATTATTCTCCATATCCTCCCGGGCCATCGTAATTGCTGAGTTAATATTTTGCTGTAATTCTGCTGAGTTTATGATTACTGCACTGCTACCTCCTGCCCCCATTCGCCACTTGTCTAACAAGCTATCATGCCCATCTAAATCAACTCCCGTTATTGGATTGTTATCGACGTAAGCATACAGGTTGAGGCTCTGCGGATCGTCGAGCTTCGCGTACGGAACAGGCTCAACCTGTGCGCTCCAATCCGGTGACATAAACCGCCCCATGCTGGAGGCGTAGTACCTAGCCCCTAAGTAGTCGTTGTTGGATTCCGAGTCTCGTTCTTTGCCGGTGAAGTGGAGGGGGGTGGAGTCGTCGGCGGTGGCGGGGGAGCATGTGTTCGGGTCGGGAAAGGTGTTGAGCCCGTCGCCGTAGGGGAGGCTCTGGATATCGGTCTCGGGGCAGCCCAGCGTGGCGATCTCTCCGCTGAGCTGCATGCGGCGCGTGCCCAGCGGGTCTTCCAGATGGAAGTGCAGCGCCGGGTTGCCCGAGACCAGGTCGTAGGTAGCCAGCAGCTTGCCGGCTGCGTAGGCGTTGGTGCGCTGCCAGGTGTTGCTGCCGTCGAGCATTGTGAGCTCTTCGCCGCCGGGGCCGAGGACGTAGTTCTCAGTGAACTGGAAGCCATTGGCAGTGGGGTCGCAGCTCATGGTGGTAATTGTACCCTTGGCCACGCGCGCGCCGTCGGCATCGTAAAGGTAGCCGGTCATGATCGGCGATCCGCCCAAGGGCGCGGGGCCTTCCACGGCGCACAGCCGCCCCTCGCCGTCGTAGAGGTACACACGAAAAAACGATTTGGATTGTTGAGGTTCGTGGTCCCCGATGCAGGCGATGGGTGCGGCGTAGCGCCGCCTCCATTACAGAATCAGTTTTCCGTTGGCTTCGTGATGTGGTCGACCACTAGGTTGGGCACGGACTCGTGCACAGCTTCGAGCTTGAGGCCAAGCTGTTCTTGCACCGCCGTGAAAATCGAGGGCCAGCTTTCCGGATCGCGTTCGGACCATTCGCGGCCAATCTGGAGCGTGTAATTGTAGATGCCGGTGAGACCGGTCTTGTCAATGACGGGCGCTTCTACCATCGAACTCAAGACGCCGGTGAGTGCCCGCATTGAGGCATTCGATCCGACAAACTCGAGGCCATGCTGCGATCCATGCGCCTGGACGTCGGCGGGGTGCGACGGAGGCGGCGCCTCTCCGTCAGCGGGCGGGGGAGGCGGAGGCACAACCTGCATCTTCGCGCCGCCTTTGCCCACAACGAGGTTGTAGATGGAGGTGTTGCGAGTTTCTAGGTGCGTCTTGAGGCCGAGGCGCTCTGCCAGCAGCACGCGAATCGCGTTCCGCTTTTCCAGGCGGACCTCGTTATCGGTGAGCTTGGCGAGCCTGGCATCGGCCGCTTCGTCCGAGCGGGCCCGGATGTCGTAGAAGGTGTTCGCGACCCAATCCGGCGCGCCGACGACCGGGGCATCGAAACCATAAGCAATCTGGAGAAGGGCCTTGATGGGAAGGTTCGTGGCTTCGAAATGGGTGGAGTGCGGGGGGCTGGAGACGGATACGTGGAAATTGGCATCCGGCGGCGGGGCAAGGCGGATGGTGGCAACGTCAAAGGTCAGCGTGGGCGTGTAGTTGGGCTCTTCCAAGATGGGAGTCTGCGCGTGGAGAGACAGGCCGCACGGGAAGACGAGAAGGGCCGTGCAGAAACCGATATGTTGCTGGGCGACGCGGAACATGGAGCGAAACATGGGCGTAGAACTCCTTGTGGGAATGATACGTTCGAGCGAGCGGCCCAGTTCCCGCATTGAGACGAAGCGGAACGCCTGCCCGAGGATGAGCAGCAGAATCAGGAGACCAAAGTCAGGCGATGGATAGGCTTCGCGGAGATCATGCGCGGGATTTCGGCAATTGACGCAGGCTTGCCGAAAAGCCAGCCCTGTGCGAAGCCGCAGCCGGACTCGAACATCATGCCTGCCTGCTCCTCGGTTTCGACTCCCTCAGCTACCGTGGCCAGCCCGAGGCTATGTGCCAGAGCGACGACAGCGGCGACAATCATGCGCTTCTGCCGGCTCTCGGCCATGGCGCGAACAAAACTGCGATCGATCTTGAGTTCGTCGAAGGGCAAGGCCTGGAGCATAAAGAGGTTGGAGTGGCCGGTTCCGAAGTTGTCCAGGGTCAAGCGGCAACCGAGCGACTTCAACTCATCGGCGACGGCCTGCGCGGTTGAGATATCCTCGAGCAGCGCGCTCTCGGTTACCTCGACGGTCAGACGTTCGAGGGCAAAGCCGCTTCGCCCGGCGATGGCGGCAATCTGTGCGGGGAGCGTTCTATCCATTAGCTGAAGGGGAGCGAGGTTGACCGACAACCGCAACGCAGCGGACAGCAGGGGCGTGGCCGCAAATGTCTTCAGCAACAAGCGCTGCGTGAGCGCGTTGATGAACCCGCACTTGAGCACGATGGGAATGAAGGCATCTGGCGCGATGGCGCCCAGGCGCGCATGGTTCCAGCGGGCAAGAGCTTCGAAGCCGGCCAACTGCCCGGTCTCAAGTTCTACCATAGGCTGAAAGAACGGAAAGAACTCCTCTTCGACAAAGGCTCTGCGTACGTCCTGAAGATCGAGGGACATAGCCTAACTTTACGACAAGGCGACAAGGAACGCTATGGACGAAAGTAACTTGATAAAGCCGGATGCCGGGGTTGAGTCCCCGGCTTACCGTTCCGCCGGCCTTAGATGTCGAGGTTCTTTACATCGAGCGCATTGTCTTCGATGAACTTGCGGCGGGCTTCGACGTCTTCGCCCATCAGGGTAGTGAAAATGGCTTCCGTCTCGGCAATGTCTTCCAGCTTGACCGAGAGCAAGGTGCGGCGCTCAGGGTCCATGGTGGTCTCCCATAGCTGGGTCGAAGTCATTTCGCCCAGGCCTTTGTAGCGCTGCACCGAGTAGTCCTTCTTGCCCTGTTCCACAATGTACTCGTAGAGGGCGCGGGCAGTCTGTTTCTCGACCGGTTCGCGCAGGGTGCGTGCGGCGCGGCGGGCAGCCTTGGCCTCAGCCTGTGCTTCGGCATTGTCGTCTTCCGCGGCCTCGGCATCTTCCGTGCCGGTGTCGGCAGCGGCCGCGGCTTTGGGGGCGTACTCGATCAGGAATGGGGGCTCGAGGAATTCCTTGATGAGGGAGTATTTGGCCATCATCTGGCGGAACTCCGGGCTGGAGGCGAGCGCCCAGTCGATGCAGCGCGTGGCGCCCTGCGCATCCGTAAAGCAGACGGACCAGGTGCGGTGTTCCTCGTCCTCGACGGGAGCGCCAACGGATTTGAACTGGAAGTCGTCAGCCAGCTCGGTCAACTGTTCATGCAGCAGGGCCAGCTTGGGTGGAACGTCGCTTTCGGACTGCGAGGCGAAATCTGCGCGATGGACCAGCTCGGCACGCGCCAGCAGTTCCGTCAATCGTTCGTTGCGGATGCGCTTGTCTACCTTTTCTGCGAAGTCCAGATACTCTTTGAGGGTACCCATGAAACGGATCAGTTCCGGGCCTTCAATGCGGCTGGCGGCCTCGCCGTGGCGAACCACCATGCCTTCCGAGGCGCGATTGACCATCACCTTGTCAAACTCGCGCTCGTCTTTGATGTACTGCTCGAAGCGGCCTTTCTTGATTTTGAACAGCGGCGGCTGCGCGATGTAGATGTTGTCGCGCTTGATCAGCTCCGTCATGTGGCGGAAGAAGAAAGTGAGCAGCAACGTGCGGATGTGCGAGCCGTCCACGTCGGCATCGGTCATGAGAATGATTTTGCCGTAGCGGATCTTGGTTGCGTCGAAGTCGTCCTTGCCGATGCCGCAGCCGAGCGCGGTAATCATGGCGCGGATTTCCTCGTGGCCCAGCATTTTGTCGTAGCGGGCCTTTTCGACGTTGAGGATCTTGCCCTTGAGCGGCAGAATGGCCTGGAAGCGGCGGTCGCGGCCCTGCTTGGCGGTGCCGCCGGCGCTTTCGCCCTCGACCAGATAGAGTTCGCAGCGGTCGGGGTTGCGCTCGGAGCAGTCAGCCAGCTTACCGGGCAGGCCGCCGCCGCCCAATGCGCCCTTGCGAGTGATGTCGCGGGCCTTGCGAGCGGCCTCGCGGGCGCGGGCCGCTTCAATGGCCTTGTTGATGATCTTCTTGGCAATGGGCGGATTCTGCTCCAGAAACATGCCCAGCCGTTCGTTGACAAAGGCCTGCACGGTACCGGCAATGTCGGAGTTGAGCTTGCCCTTGGTTTGGCCCTCGAACTGAGGCTGCGACAGCTTGACGCTGACCACGGCCACCAGGCCCTCGCGGACGTCGTCCCCGCTCAGGTTCTCTTTCATGTCCTTGAAGAGGCCCAGCGACTGGCCGATGGCGTTGATGGTGCGGGTGAGGGCAGTGCGGAAACCGGAAAGATGCGAGCCGCCGTCCACCGTATTGATGTTGTTCGCGAAGCTGAAAACCGTCTCGGAGTAGCTCTCGTTGTATTGCAGCGCGATGTCGATCTCGACATTGTCGCGCGAAGCTTCCATCACGATGGGCTTCTCGTGCAGCACCTGCTTGCCGCGGTTGAGGTGCTTGACAAACTCCGCGATGCCGCCCGCGTACTTGAACTCGGTGCGCCGGGCTTCGCCGGTCTTGCTGTCGGCGGTGCGCTCGTCGGTGAGCGTGATCTCCAGCCCCTTGTTGAGGAAGGCCATCTCGCGCAATCTCTGAGCCAGGGTGTCGTAGTTGAACTCGGTGGTGGTGAAGATGCTCTTGTCGGGCAGGAAATGTATTTTGGTGCCGCGCCGCTTGCTGGTGCCGGCCTGGCGCAGCTCACTGGCGGGAAGGCCGCAGCTGAAGTCCATCTCCCAGGTGTGGCCGTCGCGCCAGATCTCGACATTGAACTCCTGCGAAAGCGCGTTGACGCAACTCACGCCCACGCCGTGGAGGCCCCCGGAGACCTTGTAGGTGGAGGAGTCGAATTTGCCGCCGGCGTGCAGTTTAGTGAGCACCACCTGCACGGCGGGCATCATTTGGCCGTTGGGCAGCGCCATCATGTCCACGGGGATGCCGCGGCCATCATCGACTACCGTAATCGAATTGTCCACGTGAATAACGACTTCGATCTTCTTGCAATAGCCGGCCAGCGCCTCGTCCACGGAGTTGTCCACCACCTCGTAGACCAGATGGTGCAGTCCCATTTCGCCGGTCGAGCCGATGTACATGGCCGGGCGAAGGCGCACCGCCTCAAGGCCTTCCAGAATCTTGATGTTTTCGCCGGTATAGTTACCGTTGCCGCCGTTATCGCCGGGAGGGATGCCGCCAGATGATTCAGTCGCCATAGGGTTCCATTCGCAGGGTATTCGCTTTTGGCCCCGAGATATAGGCGCGGCCCCCGGAGTCCATTTCCGGGTTGCGAGATGTGGACTAACCGCTTGAAGTACGGGGGCTTTACACGAATTTGCCTAAGTCCATTTTAACACGCGGCGGCGGGCTGCGACGGGAAGCCGAACGTCACAGGCAGATGCCTTTGGATGCAGCATTTCAGCCGGAATTGCGGCCATCCCGCGGAAGGGCGAAAAGCGAAGCGCGCGGGGCATGGCCAGCTACTTGCAGCCGCTCGGGAGAAGGAGGTTCCACGCAATGGATTGGGATGGTGCGCATGACCATAGTAACCGAAAGTAAACCCTTTGTAATTTTTACAGCAGGAAATGTTTACTTACGTAACTTTTTGGGATTACTCTTTTAAAGGAGTAGGGAGAAGCGTCCCCACCTATTCAGATTCAAGGGAGGTCACGACCCAATGAAACTCGCCATCCGTGTCTTCGCATTGTCTGTCGTCTTCGTCGGCGTTGCTGCCGCATCCGTGTCCTCTACCTCCACAAAGATCATCCCCAGCCACCAGTCGGCGACGGCCAATCTGCCGACTCCAGGATGCGTTCCGGGACTACCCACTTGCCCGTAACCGGGTATCAGACGTCAACGAATTAGGGCAATCACACGAAAGGGCTACAAAGATTGCTGAATTTCGGTTGAGCAGGAGAGCAATTGGCGCTATTCTGAGAATACTCTCAGGGCGGTGTGGTACGACATGTCTTCGGATCTCGCAATGTCGTTAATGGGTGCTGCGGAATTCTTGCTGACGGTCGTGCTCGGTTTCCTGTTTTGGAAAAAGAAGCTGCATCGGCGATTCCCGTCTATGGGAACGTATTTGGGATTGCGGATGATCGCCGAGCCGGTTTTATTGATGCTGTTCTGCGGTGACCGGATCGTGCGTTCACCGGCTTGGATGATCTGTTATTTCTATCTATCCTGGGCGGTCTACATTGCCAGCGCAGTCCTGCTGTTCATGGTTTCCATCGAGGTCTTCCGGTCAGCGCTACAGGCGTTCCAGGGTCTTACAAAATTCGGTATCGTAATCTTCCGCTGGGCGGTTCTCGCGTCGATCATCGTAAGCCTTTCAACCTTTTCTTATTCTCATCGCGGCATTCTCATCATTCCGGACCTGGCGTATGGGCTTATGCGTTCGGTGAGCGTGATTGAGTTGTGCCTGTTGGGCTTTCTCTGCCTGATGATGAATGCTCTTGGCCTCTCGGTTCGCGATGTGGGATTCGGGATCGCGCTTGGCTTTGGCCTGATGTCCGCCAACGACTTTTGCCATTCCCTGCTTGTCTCGAGATCGACATCTCTGGCCGGCCCAGGGCAGTTCGTCTATGAGTCGTTGATTCTGGCCTCTTTAGGCGTTTGGCTGGCTTACTGCGCCGCACCCGAGCCGGCCCCCAGGCCTGTCATGGTTTCGGTCAACTCGGCGATCTATCGCTGGAACGAGATTGCGTCGGCGCTGGGGCACACGGGGACACAGGTTGTTGTGCCGCAGTCCGCCAGCCGCACTTTCCTCACCGATGTGGACAGCGTAGTAGACCGGGTATTGGCAAAAAACCTGAAGGATCGTGAATCGGAAACATAGGCGCGAGTTGGAGATACCGCCAAGGCAGAAAAAGGCCGGACCCGACGGGTTCGGCCTTTGCTTGTGAATCTTAGCCCTAGAGCATTTTCATTGTTACTGTAATGCGGGTATCCTGCTATCCCACCCTAGCCGCAAAAACAAAGACGCGGCGAGGGTGGGGCACCCACACCTTACACTATCGGTGAAAATGCTCTAATACTCTTTGCTTGATGAACTTGATGGCTTTGCAACTTTCGATTTTGGGCATGGGCTTGGCCGGAACGGGAAATTGCTCATCTTGCGCTTAACCCCGCGAAAACTGCGGTGGTTGCGGCTGGAGACAACGCGTTCCTGAAGGAACTCATCGAGAACCGCCTTATGAAAAGCTCTTCTCTTCGCGGAGGGGGAATAGCGCCATAGACAGCCATTTTGCGGCGGATCGCGCGCACGGCGCGCAGGAATGAGAGCCTGTCGGGGTCTTCATCGGCCTTTAGAGCGGCTTTATGCATCAGGCCGCGGATGGCGAAGTGAGTCATCAAGAGTCCGTAGAACTCCTGGCGCACCAAGTCCGGTGTTTTGCTGCGCAGCACGATCTTGGCGCCGCGCAGATCGGGCTTGAGTTCGTCGAAGGCGGTTTCAATCTCCCAGCGTTCACGATGGAGAGCTGCCAACTCGCTGGCCGGGGCCTTGCCCGGATCGAGGATGGCGGTAGCAAGCCGATAAATGGGCTCGGCGCCATCGAGGCCTTCAAGACGGTAATCGATCACCCGCAGGACTATACCGTTTGTCTTGTGCCGCCAGTCTCGCTCCGACGGATACACGTGGTTCAAATAGGAGCCCTCTGACAGGCGCTTCTCGCAGGCCATGCGCATGTTCTTCTTCATGCGCCAGAGCAGGTCTGCGCCTGTGTTCTGCGCCTGCTGCCGTAGCTCGAAACCGAAGAAATTCAGGTCAGCCAAACACGGCATGCCTTTACGCAAAGCCGGAAGAACCGATTTTGCCAGCGTGATCTCACCTGTCCGGTAACTGTCCATCTGGCTGCCGAACAGTACGTGCCGTTCTCCACCAGATATAGGAAATGGATTTGCGGATATGCGCTGGAGCCACGGCTGGCCCCAGGGGCGAGTGAAAGCATCTTCGTTGGCCTTCTCGTCGGCCACGTCGAATGTGCTGACATCCAGACTTGCAAGCCGCCAACTCCATACGCGCCACGCGTATGGATCGCGCGGAAGAAGCTCGGGCTTAACCGCCCACGGAATGCTCCCATTTGCGGTCATTCAGAATATCTCGACCGGTGGCTGAAGAAGCAATGGCCCAACCGCTGGGGCTGGGCCATGGGTTGTACGATGCGGCTTTCCAGCTACGGGGTTATGGTCTGAATAGCGTGGTTGCCGTGGGGTACCGAGACCAGGGCGGTGGGGTTTGCGCCGGCGGGGTAGGGGGAAGCCTGAGTGCCGGAAATTGCGCCAGTATCCGTGTCCATGCGGAATCCCGAGATCGAGTTCCCTAAATGGTTGGCGGTATAGACAAATCGGCCAAGCGCGGCATCGACGATAACGGCGACCGGCTCTGTGTCAGTGGAATTGATTGTAGCGCCAGGCGAGCCTGAGGGAGTTCCCGTGGCAAGGTCGATGACGTATGTCGAGACCGACGAGTCCAGCGCGTTGGTGACGTAGATGTACTTGCCGCGCGGATCGATAACAACGGCGGTGGGCTCATTGCCGGTCTTGAAGGGGCCATTGATGAGAAAGCTGAGAACGCTGCCTGACTGAATCGTGTAGCCGATCAACTCGTTGGAAGCGAAGTCGGTGGCATAGACAAACCGGCTGGTGGGGTCTGCGGCGACAGCGGTGGGCTTGACGCCGGCCTTCCAGGGGCTGCCCGCGGCGGGTGTCAATGCGCCGCCCGAGCCTACGGTAAAACCAAATATCCAACCGGGGTTGGCGATGCTGGTCGTGGTTCCGCCGGGATTGTAGGCAGACTTGTCATAAGCAGTTACATAGACGGCATTGTTATTGGCCAGCGCGGTAACCGCCGTAGGCACGATTATGTCGCCGGCAAAGCCTGGAACTGTGAGTGTCTCCTGAGCAGCCGCGGTTCCCATCGTTCCCGAGGAAAGCGGATAGGCGGTGAGCGTGGCGGAATTGGTTCCAGAGGCTACATACAGATAGCTACCAGCCTGGTTGACCGCGAGGGAAACAGGCGCCGTGCCGGGGGTGACGGTATCCTTCTGGGTCAAAACGCCGTTGCCGGCGAGAGCGAAGTGGACGACGTTGCCGCCAACGGAAGCGGTTCCCTGGTTGGCAACGTAGAGATTCGCAAAGTCGGAGGAAATGGCCATGGAGACGGGATTGGTGCCGCCCGAGGGGAGGTTTGGCTGCCCGACGCGCAGTGCGCCGGACTCGGAGTCCACGTCGTAGGTCTGAATTTGTCCAGCGCTGCTGGATCCCGAACCCGAAGAATTGGCCACGAAGACATAGTCAATCGTGACGATCTGACAAGCCGTCAAGAGGCTGGCCATGAGGAGACCGGCTGTAGAGACCAGGATGAGCTGGCTCAATTTGCTGAACTTCATGCGCTTCCTTCGTTGCGGGCCATCACGTTCAAGCCCAGGAAAACTCGTTTAGGTTGCCCCGCAGTCATTGTAAAAGGCCGATGCGGAGTGCTGCTACCGATGCGTTCTCAGGCCGGGGGCCGGAGCCGCGCCGGTTTTTACTTCTGCGTGCCGGCATTGGCGCTGTTGTGCGAAATGGCGGCGACCGCGGTTGGCTGGGCGTTGGCCGTATATGGAGAATTCTGCGAGTTGACCAGCGTCCCGGCAGTCGGACTCAGCTCGAAACCGGAAACGGTGCCGGATACCGTGCTGCCCAAATAGTTGGCGGTGTATAGAAAGTGGTTCGTCGAGGGATCGACTCCGATAGCTATCGGCTGCAGGCCGGTTGCGTAGGTGCCGATGCGGGTGAGCTCACCGCTGCTCATCGAGTATGCGGAAACCGACGAGTCTATGGAATTGGCCACATAGACGAAGGGGTAAGCAGGATCGGCAACGATGGCGATGGGCTGATTGCCGGCCGCGAACGGGCTGCCTGCAAGCGGGGTCAAGAGGCCTGTGGCGGAGGCGACCGAATAGCCGAGAACCCTGCCGTTCGCCGAATCCGTGACATAAACATAAGTGCCGGTAGGGTCGCTGGCGATGGCGGAGGGACATGTTCCCACTATATAGGGTGCGTTGAGATACGCGGTTGGGCAAGTTCCAGTGGCAAAGGGCGCGCCAGCCACACCTAGTGGGGCGCCGCCATTGAGCGCGGTAAGCGCGCTGCTTGAAATCGAGAAGCCGAAGATGTAGCTGGCGCCCTTCGCCGAATCGTATGCGGTGACATAGAGGTATTTCCCAGAGGCCGGAATATCGATCGCGGTGGGCTCGATGACGTCGTTGGGGCTGCCGGGCAGGCTCAGCGGCCAGTAATTCAGGCTGCCATTGGCGAGGGGCGCTCCGAGCGTATCGCTGGGAGGAACCGTCGAAGAGGAGGAAATGGGAAAGACGGCGATGGAGCCGGAGCATGGGGCCGCGGTGGAGCAGGAAGGCAGGGGCTGGTAAGTATCCGCGACAAACAGGTTCGTTCCGTTCACGGCGACGGCCAGCGGAAAAATTCCGGGTGTGTTCGTCGTGTTTTGCGGATAGAGCTTGCCGTCGTTGCCGATGATGAACTGGACGATCGTGTTGTCGTCCTGATTGACCACATAGAGGTTCGTGCTGTCGGCGGAGACAGCTTCAGCCACCGGATTGCGCCCGCCTGAGGGGAAGGGCGAGGTAGGAATCTGGCGCATGGTGCCTGACTCCGAATTCACCTCAAGGACGTCGACTTGGCCGTAGCTATTGCTTCCCGCGGCCTTGGCGCTGGTCACGAAGACAAAATCCACGGTGAGGGTTCCACAAGCACTCAAGAGTGCGGCAGCCAGGAGGCTAGCCGCGGAGACCAGCAACAGCTGGCTGGATTTGTTGAACTTCATGCGCATCTTTCGTCAGCGGACGAGAACGGCTGGTCCGCAAAAAATCGGTTTTGGAATCGAACCCCGTACGCCGTGCAAAAACCAGGCATTCGGATACGCTTCTTCAGTAACCTAGTGAATCGTGGATCCGGAGCAGGCGCCAGACAAGGAGCCGACGCCCGCCTACGGGAAACCGCATCCGATGCCGCGTTAGTCGGTACGCCCGTCGACCAGGCACCATGCGGCCGGGCCAGTGAGCGAATAGTTGGTATTGGTGCGTAAATTGGTGAGCTGGCCCGAATTTGGGTCGAGCACGCGGCCGCTTACCGAGGAATCGTTGTAGTCGGCTGAGTAAATGAACTGATTGGAGGGATCTTCCACAAGGCACTGCGGACCTGCGCCCGAGCCGAATGGTTCGCCAGGGATCAAGCTGAGAACGTGCGAGTTGGGGTCGATCACATAGCCGGCGAGTCCGCTTTGCGTGTTGGTCGTGTTGGTATTGTTTCCCTGGTTGGCTACGTAGGCGAATTTGGTTTTGGATTCCACCAGAAGAAAGATGGGGTTGGAGAGCGTCGGGTCGTCGGCGACGATTCCGCCGGTCTGAATCTGGAGGGCGCCGCCGGTTCCCGCCGTGAAGGGAAGAATCTGGCTGGTGGCGTTGGTCGGGTTGGGACTTGGCGCTTCGTTGTCGAGAACATAAATGTACCCGCCGCCGGTCAGAATTGCCGTAGCTTGCGCGATGTTCAGCGTCTGCGGACTATTCTGGCTGACGGTCAGCTGCCCGTTCGCCATAGCGTATGGGAAGACCGAATCGCCGGTCGCGGGTGTACCGCTGAGGGTGAGAAAGTAGGAAGCCGACTGCACAAAGTCGATGGGATTGGCCGGGACTGGGAAGTAGGTCAGAGCCGAGCCGTTGGCCGCTGTAACCTGGGCGTTCACAATGAGCTGCAAGCGTCCGGTTGTCGAATTGATCGCGAAGGCCGTGATGTCCCCGCAGGCTTTGACGCCGGCGCCGAGAGCAAGGTGGCACTGCGTATTGTCGGGGGAATCGTGGTCCAGGACGTACAGGTATTGGCCTGAACCGTCGGCGAGGATTCGGATGGGATTGATGCCCTGCGTGAAGAAGGTCTCCTGCGGGGTGAGGATTCCGTTGCCGCCAATCGCGAACTGCGTGATATTGGAATTCAGGCATGGGTTCGCCGTGGTGCAGACAGAACCGCCAGAGGCGTTGGCGCCGCGGTTGAGTACATAGAGGAAGCGGCTGCCGCTGATGAGGACAGCGCGCCCAGGGTTTGTGCCGCCGGATGAAACCGGCAGACCATTGATGGGGGTGAGCTTGCCGGTATTGTGATCGATCTTAAAGCCGGATACGATTCCGCTACCGGACGTTTGGGCCGTCACGGTTCCCGTCACATACAAATAACCGACCGTATAACTCTGAACGCAAGACGTAACGCTGAGGACGACCGCAGCAGAGAGGGCGCTCATCAGAAGTGCCTTGCCGAATTTCGTAAACTTCATGCGATTCCTTCATCCTGGTCAGGCGTGCGCCGCCAAGTTTGCTAGTTCCACAGCAGAGCTGGGTTGGGACG
>Ga0182016_10000255_pt1 | contig 66566 bp, 60 predicted proteins | sample 712S2MmetaG_FD_120491 | JGI IMG/M metagenome (GOLD analysis project Ga0182016, IMG submission 120491) | Permafrost microbial communities from Stordalen Mire, Sweden - 712S2M metaG | ecosystem: Environmental > Terrestrial > Soil > Wetlands > Permafrost | place: Sweden: Stordalen | collected...
GCCGCGGGCTTTTTCTTCCGGCGCGTTGTCGATCGAATCGAAGCTCCGGAACTTGTTCTTCGGATTGTGCTTGGCCAGCACTTTGGTAATCGCCGCCGTCAGGGTGGTCTTGCCGTGATCGATATGCCCGATCGTCCCGATATTTACGTGCGGCTTGCTGCGATCGAATTTTTCCTTTGCCATCTCTTTTTACCTGTCAGGATTGGAAACAGGACAACCGAGGAGGACCCGAATTGCGGAGGCCTTCCACAAAAAAATCTGGAGCCGTTGACCGGGCTTGAACCGGTGACCTCGTCCTTACCAAGGACGCGCTCTACCAACTGAGCTACAACGGCTTTCTTTTACAGTGTACAAAAATACTGGTGGACGGGGGAGGATTCGAACCTCCGTAGCTCCAAGGAGCGACAGGTTTACAGCCTGTTGCCATTAACCGCTCGGCCACCCGTCCGGCCCATTCACCCGCAATGATCCCACCCAAGCGAGATTTCACATTACGGGGAAACTACAAGTTTACAGGGTGGAAGGGGTTGGGTGCAACTCGGGTGTGTTGGATCTGTTGGATCACGATGAAACGCGCGCAATTCATTTCACTCGCGCACTGATTTCCTGGTGAAATAACAATTGATGCCCCGCAAATATGGATTCTCCAGGACGCCCCTCGGGGGGTTTGAAGTCAGCGGATTTCCGTTAGTCGAGTTCGATCGCAAACCATTCGACCAGTACCCCATCACGGGCTTCGCCCTCGACTGGAACGATGATCTGACGCTCTTTCAAGACTTTGACACGGAGCTTTTTCAGTTGAACGGATACGCCGTTCTCCGTAATTCTGACATACAGCGCTATCGAGCCATCCCGGAAGGCGACCTTCTGGCGCGCGCTGTTGGATTTCAAAAGATCCGGCCGGCAATGCCCAACGGCGTCTCCATCGGCTCCCTCCGGGAGGCCGCGGAATCGGCAGGAGCGAAGTTCCCGCTGATTACAATCCATCGGGAGCGGATCAAGAAGAACGTCTGCCACATCGGCAGCTTCCAGCTTGCGAGCCAACGGACTCTCACCGTCCGCGAGATTTCAACCCAGGCGGAGTGGGAGGACGAAGATACGTTCGCGCTTCGTGATATTACGAAGCTCGAATTCGACGGCACCTACGAGCGGCTCTTGTGCGCGCTGGCAAAGTGAACTCTCAGCCCGGGGCACCGCGCGGCATGCCTGCGGGACGCTTCCCGGCTTTACCGCCCCACAACGCCTGCGAGCGCGAACCCATGCACGATCCCGCTCAGAAAGAACAGAGCCCTCGGCAGGATTGCGGGATGAAGTGCCACCGGAATTGTCGGACAATGGAGGCATGCTCACGCTGACGGCACTGCGCTCTGGTCACCGAGCGGAAATCCTCCGCCTCGCCGAGCAACGCGGCGCGCACAACCTGCGCGTGTTCGGGTCCGTGGCACGTGGCGAAGCCAAGGAGGGCAGCGATCTCGACTTGCTGGTGGAGTGGGAACCGGACCGAAGCTTGCTGGATCATGCAGGGCTCGTCGAGGACCTCCAGGAATTACTCGGGATGAAGGTTCACGTTGGAACGGAAAAATCCCTGCACTGGTACGTTCGCGACAGAATCCTGCGCGAGGCCACGCCGCTGTGAAGGACGACCGGCTTTACCTACATCACATGCTGGAGCGCTGTCGGCGGATCACACGGTTCATCCGGCCCGGAAGAGACGGGTTCATGGCGTCCGACGAGTTGCAGGACGCTGTGATCCGGAACGTGGAAGTAATCGGTGAGGCGGCCAAGCGGGTCTCGGCTGACGCACGGGGCCTCCTGGCCTCGCTGGACTGGAGAGCCATCTGCGGTATGCGCGACGTGCTGATCCATGACTACATCGGTGTCGATTTGGACGAGGTCTGGAACGTGGCCTCCTCCCGCATACCGGAACTGCGAGCGGTTCTGGAGCAGTTCCTGGCCGCTGGAGAAGGCGCAGGACCTACGCAGCTCCCCTGACATATCCCGCCGTTACCTGGGGAGCATGACGACCTACAAACTGCTGCCATACTGAAAGTGTCATGCTGAAAGAGTCAAAGCGTTCCCTTCGCAGGGCCCACCTGGAACGTGTGAAGCTGAGAGCCAGGCGAATCATGCGCACGTGGTTCGGCCAATCGGCTCACATAACCTCGCGGGCCATAGGAATTAACGCATCGACTCACTCCCGGCCGTGTTCGTGCTGGTTGTGCCAGCACAGAAAAGAGGTTCCTCCGCGACGCGAAAGAGCGTTCTACGCTTAATGAAACCTCCGTTCCAGCTCACGCCAGCCGGGTGTCGGTATCCGCACCAGCGATCCGAATCGATTCTATAGTCATCGCTTCGCCCGATGCAGTACCAGCGTTGCCGCCCCTTGTGGCCCGCGACTCAGTCCGACGAAAGCGCCGTTCGACGGGTCCGACCCATCCGGCGGAGGCCCGATTGCCAGATCGGCATCCGCCAACCACTTCGTCTCCCGACGCGGCGGGCCGCCTCCGGAGCGCTGCAGTTCGATCGCTTCTCCTTGCAGAGTCCCGGTGTAAGTCATGTTCCCCGCAGTAAACGAGATTTTCGAGCCATCCACCTTGCCGTCCTGGATCGCGATCGGGGTATCGCCGCGGACACCTTCGACGGTGCCCGTGAGCGCGCTCCCATCCTGCCGGAACGTGAAGATCTGCGACGCGCCCGTTCGCCACAGGCCCGTGATGCCCGAACCCGCCGGCGCTTCGCGCTCCCACATCGCGACCTGCGGGCGCAATCTTGCCGCCTTCGAGGAGATCGTCACGCTTGCCGACGCCAGCCCCGGCGAACTCGCCTCCACCGTAATGCTCCCCGCCGTTTTGCTCGACTGCACTACCGCCATGCATAGCCCGCAGAAGGCTTTCCGCGAACTTGCCGTGTCCGGCTCGTGATTGGTCGGGTCGCCGTTGCCCACGCCCATCACCCGACCCTCACCTGAGAGCCGAAAGCTCACTTCGTTATCGGCCGTCGCGACCGTCCGCCCTTCAGCGTCCTGCACCTCCACCGCGAACATGGCGACGTCTTCGCCATCGGCCGAGATTTCCTTGCGGTCCGCCGTGAGCACGAGCTTCGCCGCCGGGCCCGCGGTCTCGCGTTTGGCGGTCAGCACCTGCTTGCCGTCTTTGAATCCGCGAGCCTCAATCGTCCCCGGAGTGTATTTCACGTTCCACGCCAGGTGCGAATCTTTCTTCATGTCCTTCGCGCCGAGACTCTGGCCATTAAGGAACAACTCCACGCGATCGAGATTGGAATATACCCAGACTGCGATTTCCTTGCCCTCGAGTCCCGGCCAGTTCCAGTGCGGAAACACGTGCAGCACCGGCATCTCCCGCCACCACGACTGGAAATAGAAGAAGCTGTCCTTGGGGAACCCGCACATGTCGATGATGCCGTACTGCGAGCTGATATTCGGCCAACCGTACGGCGACGGCTCGCCGCGATAGTCGAAACCCGTCCAGATGAAACCGCCGGCCAGCCACGGGCGCGCATTACAGAAGCTCCACCAACCCTCGCAGGAGGCGCGGCCGCTGGTGGTATACGGGTCGTACGAGCCGACGTAGCCGTGGGCGGGGTCCATCTGGTAAATGCCGCGGGTGGCCACGGCGCTGACCTGTTCGGTGCCCATCACGGGAATTTTGGGATTCGCTTTGTGGAACGCATCGGCGGCCGGATCGGCGTAGTTATAGCCCTGCACGTCAAGCGCGGCGTAGCCAAATTTGCCCATGTTCCTGCCGCCATTCTCCGCCATGCAGACCAGCCGCGAACCATCGTGTTTGGCGGTGACGGCCTTCATCTCGGTGAGAATCAGGAAGCCCCTTTCGGTGTCCGCGGTGCCCTCCTCGTTGCCTAGCGACCACATAAAAACGCTGGGATGATTGCGGTCGCGGCGCACCAGATTCTCCAGCTGCGCGAGGCCCTCGGGGTTCGACGACATCATGCGGGTCACGTCTAACACCAACATGCCGAGCACGTCGGCGGCGTTCAGCCGTTCCGGCGTGGGCGGATTGTGCGACGTTCGCAGCGCGTTGCAGCCCATTTCCTGCAGCTTGCGCACGCGGAAATATTGCACCGCGTCGGGCAGCGCGGCGCCCACAGCGGCATGGTCCTGATGGTTGCAAGTGCCCTTCAGCTTGACGGACTTGCCGTTGAGGAAGAAGCCCTTCCCGGCATCGAACGTGCACGTGCGGATGCCGAAGGGCGTCTCGTAGCGATCGGTGATGGCGCCGCCGGAGTCGATCTCGGTGACCAGTTTATAAAGATTGCGCTCTTCGAGGGACCAAAGCACGGGAGCGCGTACCACCACCTGCTGCTCGGTGACCAGATCGCCAAATGCGGCGATCGATTGCGGAGCGCTCACCGTCTTCACTACCAATTTGCCCGCGGGATCGAGAATGCTGGAAGTAACGCGCGCGTTCGGTACGGCTTTGCCCTGGTTCTCCACTTCGGTGCGCACCTTGACGATGGCCTCGCCCTGCCGCACTTCCGAACGCGCGAACGCGCCCCATTTTTTCGCGTGCAGCGGGTGGGTCTTCACCAGCCACACGTGACGATAGATGCCGGCGCCCTCGTAAAACCAGCCGTCGCTCTGCGTGGCGTCCACGCGCACCACCAGCATATTCTTTCCGCCCGGCGTTGCGAAATCGGTGAGATCGAAGCTGAAGGGGTCGTAGCCACCGACGTGCCGGCCGATGTAAAAGCCGTTGAAAATGACCGTGGCCTCGCGATATGCGGCGTCGAATTCCACCGAGATGCGCTTTCCGGCATCGGATGCCGGCAGTTCGAAGATGCGGCGATACCAGCCGACGCTGGTCGCGGGATAAGCCCGCCCCAACGGATAGAAGCCTTTATTGCCGAGCGCCGGATCGTTCTCGAAGGGCAGCTCGATGGCCCAATCGTGCGGCAGGTCGAGCGCCTTCCAGTCGCTGTCGTCGAAGGCGAGCGTGGCGACCGCGCCAAATCCGCCCGTCTTGGAGAAATTGCCGCGAAAGTCGAAATCCTTGGCCGCGTCGGTAGCGTGGCCGAGGTGAAAGCGCCAGCCGAAATCCATCAGGAGGCGTTCGCGTCCGCCTCCGGGAGCGGGCACGGGAGCGGACTGCGTCTGCGCCTCAGCCTGCTCGCTAAAAGCGGACTCCGCCGCGACCATCGCTGCCGGAACCGACAGGCTGGTCTTCATCAAATCTCTACGGGTCATGGCGACCTCCTATTCATGGGGCGCGATGGCGTCCGGGACGGCCATCGTGCGCGGCCCTTGAAGATCACGCGACCACGTCCACTGGCTCAGCATGCCTGGTGGATTTGGGAACGGCCTCGCCGTGCGGTCGCGATGCCTTCAATCCGGAATCACTCGGAAGCTACAAGTTTACGATCCGGCAGGGGGTGGCGCAAGCCTTAAGAAATCCTAAAATTGGGCCGATATGGATTAGCGGAGATCCACAAATGCTCAGCGCAATATCGGGCGCGGCCGCAGCCCAACCTGTAGCCCGGCCCGCAAGTTCGTCCGCGCAACACAAGACGCAATCGCAGCCTTCAAAAGCTAGCTCAGGCGGTGACACCGTTCAACTGAGCAACGCCGCCCAAGCCGCCCAGGAAGCCAGAGAGACGTCCGCGCAAACATCGAAAGAAGCCGCCGGGGGAGATATTCAAGCCAGGAACCTGCTCGCGAGAGAGGAAGCCGCTTCGAAATCGTCCGCTAAATAGGGCCGTCACGCCAGCGTGATCTTCAGCGCGACCGCGTGCTCGCTCGGCTTCTCTATAGGCAATGCGACAGAAAGCCCGTTCGCGTCCTGACTCCATTTCAGCTTCCCCTTGTGCCCAAGCAGCTCGACATTGCGGGCGTGAACCACGCTGTCCGTCGCAGCAGGCACTACCGCCTGCGCCCCGGGCCATCCCATGATGAACGCGTACAAGTTCTTCCCTTTGGTGGTGTAGCGAATATCCTGCGGCGAAAGCGCCTTGCGTCCGTTCTCATTGAACTGGCCTTCGCCCTTTTGCGCGGTGGCCGGACCCTCGCCAAACATCTTCCAGGGGCGCGTACCGTAGATGCCTTCGCCATTCACCGCCATCCACGTCGTGATCTCGGAAAGGATCGCCAGCTCGCGCGAATCCGGCTCGCCCGACCCCGGCAGCGGGAAATTCAGCAGCAGATTCCCATTGCGGCTCACGATATCGACCAACATATCGATCACCGTCTTCGGAGTCTTGTAAGTAATGTCGCGCTTGTAATGCCAATCGCCGACGCAGGTGTCGGTCTGCCAGGGATTCGGATGGATCCCGTCGGGGAGGCCGCGCTCGAAATCCAGCGCGCATGTGCCCGTCTCACAGTCCTCCTTGCGCTTGCTGGTGTACACCGCGTCCGCTTTGGAATTATAAAGGTGCGACACCAGGTTCAGCCCGTATTCCTCGAACGGCAGGGCGCCATCGGTATAGAGAAGGTCGGGCTGATAGCTATCCACCAGGTCCTTGATCCGGTCGAACCAGTGGCGCTTCCAGCTATCGGGAATGTTGGAATCGTCCCAGGCGAAATCTTTGCCGTAATTCTTCGGCAGGTCGTGATAAAGGTCGAAATTCTTGGGATCCGTGCCGTCGTAGGGCACGCCCGCGAACTCGCCCGACTTGTCCGCGTCGTGACTGACGCCCCACCACTTCCAGCTGATCCACAGGTGCTCGCTCACGCCGAATTTCAGCCCGCGCTTTAACGCCGCCTGGCGAAACAGCCCTACCACGTCCTTCTTCGGCCCCATATTCACCGCGTTCCAGCGGGTGTGCTTGGAGTTCCACATATCGAAATTGTCGTGGTGGACCCCCATGCTGACGAAATACTTTGCACCGGCCTTCTGATAGAGATCCAGCAGATGCTCCGGGTCGAACTTCTCGCCCTTGAACGTAGGGATCACGTCCTTGAACCCGACCTTCGACTGCGGCCCGAAATGCTCCTTGTGCCATTTGTACTGCGCCTCACCTTCGATATACATCCGGCGCGCGTACCAATCGCCCTGCTCGGGCGCGGATTGCGGTCCCCAATGCGCCCAGATGCCGAATTTCGCGTCGCGAAACCAATCGGGTACATGGTAGGCTTTCAGCGATTCGCGGGTGCCGGTGTACGGTCCTTTGCGGATGTCGAAAGTGGGCGCCTGCGCCGCGGCTCGCCGCACCAAGGGCGCGGCCGCCAACATTCCGAGAGCTCCTCGTCTGGTAATTTTCATGATTGCAACTCCTCGTCGAAACAAACCGCTACCTTGCCGCACTTGCCGGACGACATCAAAGCGTAAGCGTCGCCCACCTTATCGAGCGCGAAGCGGTGCGTCACTAAATCGGCCGGATGCAGATTCCAGCGTACCAGCCGCTCCACTAATTCTTCCATGAGCCAGGTAGACGTGACCCAGGACCCGAAAATCGTCTTCTGATCGTGAATGATGTCGGGCGATGGATTGAACTCCACGCGCCCGCCTTCACCCAGAAACACGATGCGGCCCCATTTGCGCGTGGCGCGGATGGCCGTGGCGCGCGCGACGTCATTGGCCGAGCACTCGATGGCGCGTTCCACGCCGCGCCCGCCGGTCAGCCCGCGGACCTCGGCGACGTTATCCGGTCCGCTGCGCAGAGCTTCGTCGCACAGACCGAGCTTCAAAGCCAGTTGCAGCCGCTCCTCCACCACGTCGATGCCGATAATTCGGTGCGCTCCCAGCTTCCGGCAGAGCGCGCTGGCAGCCAGCCCCACAGGCCCGAGCCCCGTGATCAGCACGTCGTCATCGCCGCTGATCCCGATCTTGCGCAACCCTTCGTACACCGTTCCGAATCCGCAGGCCACCTGCGCGCCATCGGCATACGAGAGCTCGTCGGGTAGATGAATCAGGTCCTTCTCTTCGGCCAGCAGGAAATCGGCCATGCCGCCATCGCGCTGCCATCCGTAGGCGCGCCGGTAGCGCTCGCTGGTGCAGGAAATCATGTAGCCACGGCGGCAATCGTTGCACACTCCGCAGCCCGAGATGTGATATACCACCACGCGATCGCCTTCGCCGAAGCGCCGGCAACCCGGTCCGGCCTTGACGATCCGGCCGCACGGTTCGTGGCCGGCGATCACGCCCTGGTAGCCCTCCGGCCCTTTGCCCAGGTGCTCATGGTAAATGCAGCGGATGTCCGACCCGCAGATGGTGGAGGCCTTCATGCGTAGCAGCACCTCGCCGTGGCCCAGTTCGGGGACCGGCGCTGCGCGCAGTTCCACCGTGCTGTTGCCTGGCAAATACGCGCCCGTCATTATGCGGCTCGTCATTGTGCAATCGTCCCGTTGAGATCCCAGAGATCCTCCCATTGCTGCTCCTGCTTCCACAGGAAAACCTGACCTTTAATGAGCCGGCAATGGCGATCGATGCCGGCGATCGCCGCCATGTCACGTTCGCTGAGGGGCGCACCCGCGGCGGCTTCCAAATTCGTCCGATAATTACGCGGATTCACGGAGAACGGAATCGGCGTCTGCCCGCGCTGCACCGCCCAGCGGATGGCCACCCACGCCGGATGGACATTCAATCGCCGCGCGATCTCGACTATCACCGGATCTTCGAGGTCGACGGTATCTTCCGGTGTACGGTCGCGCTCCGGACGTCCCGGCGACCCCAGTGGGCTGTACCCCACCGGCTCGATCCCGTCGGCGCGCACGAAGTCGAACAGCTCCGGCTGCTGGAAATGCGGATGCAGCTCCATTTCGTTGACCGCCGGCCGTATGCGCGCGTCGCGCAGGAGCAGTTTGAGCTTGGGGACGGTCATGTTCGACGTGCCGATATGGCGCGTCAATCCGAGCGGGACCAGCTTTTCCATCTGCCGCCACGTGCCCATGAAATTCTCGTGGATATAAGGCCGGGCGTCGGGACTGCGCGCGTGCGCCGCGCACCCCGGCGGATGAAAGTTAGGAAACGGCCAGTGCACCAGATACATGTCGAGGTAATCGAGCCGCAGATCGGCCAGCGACTGGCGGCATTGCGGGATCACATCGCTCTCGGCGTGCTTGTCGTTCCAGAGCTTGGACACGATCCAGACTTGGTCGCGCCGTAAGCCGCCGCGGAAGGCCGAGGCGAGAGCTTCTCCGATGCGCGCTTCGTTGCCGTAGACCGAAGCGCAATCGATATGACGATAGCCGAACGCCAGAGCACCTTCGACGGAGGCCGCGACTTCGTCGGGGGAAACATGGTCGGAGCCGAAGGTCCCAAGGCCGATGGCAGGCATGAGCGCGCCGCTCTGCAGGCGGCGTTGCGGGACGGATGCGGGATCGAGGGGCACTCGTTCCCTCTTATCACGCGGCCTTCGCGGGGTCAAGAGGACGTGGACCTTTGGACGTGGAACTTTGGGAACCGCTTGCTTACGCGCGCGGCTCGGTAACACATGCGTTTCCGAGCCGCGACCGTGAGGGAGCGGTCCCTATCGTGCCTTCGCCGCGCGGGCTGTCGTCTCAGTACGGGCCGCCAAATAAGGTGCGAGCTTCTCCATCGCCGCGTCCACCGTGAGCCCGTACTTAGCCCGCAGCGCGTCGACCTTACCGTGCTCGATGAACCGATCGGGCCACCCGATGCGTACCACTGGAGTCGCGATCCCGAGATCGCTCAATGCCTCCAGCACCGCGCTGCCGAAGCCCCCGTGGAGCACGTGATCTTCGAGCGTCAGCACCGCATCCACGCTGCGCGCGAAGAACTCCAGCATCTCTTTATCGATCGGCTTGACGAAGCGCGCATTCACCACCGCCGCGCTCACGCCCTGCGCTTCGAGTTTGAGCGCGATCTCCTCCGCCAAGGGCACCATCGCGCCCAACGCGAAGATCGCCACGCGATCGTTATCGCTATGCTGGAGCAGTTCCGCCTTGCCGATCGGAATGGCCATCGGAACGTCTTTCACCGGAGTGCCCGGCCCCACTCCGCGCGGATACCGGATCGCGATCGGGCCATCCCACTTCATGGCGGTGAACAGCATGTCAGCCAGCTCATCCTCATCCTTGGCCACCATGTGGACCAGATTCGGAATGCCGCGCAGGTAACTGATATCGAAGACGCCGTGATGCGTCGGCCCGTCATCTGCCGAGAGCCCGCCGCGATCCATGCAGAAGACTACCGGCAGGTTCTGCAGGCAGACGTCGTGCACTATTGGGTCGAAGGCGCGCTGCAGGAACGTCGAGTAAATGGCGCAGAACGGCTTGAATCCCTTAGTCGCGAGTCCCGCCGCGAACAGCACCGCGTGTTCCTCGGCGATCCCCACGTCGAAGTACTTATCGGGGTGATGCGGCTGGAAGCGGTCGAGCCCGGTGCCGTTCGGCATGGCCGCCGTAATGGCCACCACTTTATCGTTGTAATTGGCCAGCTTCACCAGCGTGTCGGCAAAGACTTCGGAGTAAGTGCGGCGGCTAAGTGGCTTGGTCTCGCCGGTCTCCGGATCGTAAGGTCCCAGGCCGTGAAACTTCTTCTGCTTCTGCAGCGCCGGCTCGAACCCTTTGCCCTTTTGCGTGAGCACGTGGAGCAGCACCGGCCGGTCGGCCTTCTTCAAAAACTCGAGCGACTTGATCAGCGTGGAAATATCGTGGCCGTCGATGGGGCCGTAATATTTCAACCCCAGTTCTTCGAAAATCACGCTCGGCCACAGCATGCTCTTGGCAGCCTCTTCGGCCTTGCGCGCCATCCGCAACGCGCGATGGCCGCCCAGCATCTCCACGAATTTGCCGGCGCGGTCGTGCAAATAGTCATACCGCGGGCTGGTGACAATGTGGTGCAGATAATTGGCGATGGCCCCGACATTCTTATCGATGGACCATTCGTTGTCGTTGAGCACCACGATCATGCGGCGGGTATGATGGGCGATATTATTCAGCGCTTCGTAAGTAATTCCGCAGGTAAAAGCGGCATCGCCGGCCACGGCGACCACGTGCTCCTTGCCGCCCACTTTATCGCGCGCGGCGGCCATCCCCAGCGCGGCCGAAAGCGCTGTGCCGGCGTGCCCGGCGCCGTAAGAATCGTGGGGGCTCTCGGTGCGCAGCATGAAGCCGTTCAATCCGCCCGGCGTGCGGATGGTGTTGAACCGCTCCCGCCGGCCGGTCAGCATCTTGTGGATGTACGCCTGGTGGCTGACGTCGAAAACGAAGCTGTCCTTGGGCGTGTTAAAGACGTAGTGCAAGGCGAGCGAAAGCTCCACCACCCCCAGGTTGGGGCCCAGATGACCGCCGTTGTTCGAGAGAACGGCGATCAGTTCCTCCCGTATTTCCGCGGCCAACTGTTCCAGCTCCGTAAGGGAAAGCTGCTTGACGTTGTCTGGTGAATCAATACGATCGAGGATGCGTGGCATAATAATTCGGGCTAAATCGCGCGCACAAAACGACCCCGAGTGCCGAGGCCATTACATGTAATTTTCGCATGGGAAGGGGTCTAATGGGGAATCGCCGCGCGGTATTATAGGTGCGCCGGCGTCATGGAATCACCAACATCCACCTTTACGCTGCTGGAAAAGGCCCAAGCCGGCGACCGCGAAGCGCTCTCCCGCGCGTTCGAAAAATACCAGCGGCGGCTCGCCGTTTTAGTCCATTTCAAACTCGGCGAGCGTGCCCGCACATTCGCCGAGGTGGACGATATTGTACAGGAAACGCTCCTGCGAGCCTTCCGCGATATCGAACATTTTTCCTACCAGGCGCCGGGCAGCTTTCTGCGGTGGCTCTCCGCCATCGCCGACCATGCGATTGTCGACCGCGTGCGCTACCATGGCCGCGAACGGCGCGCCGCTGAGGAAATCCCCTTCCGCTCGGAGAGCAATCCCGCCGGACCCGAGCCCGCCGACACCAAAACGCCCAGCCGCCTGCTGGCCCAGCGGGAAGCCGTCGAGCGCCTCCTGACGCGACTCTCCGCCTTGCCGGAGGATTACCGAAAAGTCATCCTGATGGCCAAAATCGAGGGCCTTTCGACGGCGGAAATCGCCGCGCATATGGGCAAATCGCGCGAAGCCGTGGCGCTCCTCGTGTACCGCGCAGTGAAGCGTTTCCGCACCCTGAGCGAGGCGGACCGATGACTGGCTCTGAGGGGACCGACTCCGAACGCGAGCAACTGCTGGCCGAAGCCCTCGCCGACCTGCTCGACCGCAAGGTCACCCAGACCATCCCCGCCGAACTGGCCGCCGACTGGAGCGCGCTCGCCGAGATCGACCGCGCAGTGGACCCCGCGGCCCTGCCCGAGAAGCTATCGGGCCATAAGATCGTGGCCGAAATCGGGTCGGGCGGCATGGGCCGCGTCCTGCTCGCCGTGGACCACGCGCTGGGACGCAAAGTCGCCATCAAAACGCTCGCGCCGCGCTACGCCGATGACGCGCAGTTGCAGGCGCGCTTCATGGGAGAGGCGCGCGCGCTGGCGCGGGTAACGCACCCGCACATCGTGCGCATCTACAATCTCGGGCCGGCCGGCGAGCCTCCGCATTTCGTCATGGAGTACCTGGAAGGCGCGCCGCTCACCCGCGCCGCCGCCGCGCTCACCTTCCCGCAGCGCGCCGAGCTGATGCGCAAAGTGGTGCTGGCGGCCGACTTCCTGCACATGCAGGGGATCATCCATCGCGATCTCAAGCCGGGCAATATTCTGGTGGGCGCCGACCTCGAACCCAAGCTCCTCGATTTCGGACTGGCGCTCGACCTGGAAGCCCACCAGCGGCTTTCGAAGATCGGCGAGGTGGCCGGTACGCCGGAATATCTTTCGCCGGAACAAGCTGCCGGCAACCATTTGGACGCCCGCAGCGACGTCTTCACCCTCGGCGCCATTCTATACGAGCTGCTCACGGGAACCGCGCCATTTCGCGGCGACAATACCGGCGATCTGCTGCGCCGCATCCGCGAGGAAGATCCTCAACTGCCGCGCCGCATCGAACCCTCGATCCCGAAGGACCTGCAAAATATCTGCCTGAAGGCGCTGGAAAAAGCTCCCGCGCAGCGCTACGCCTCTGCGCGTGAAATGGCCGACGATCTCCGCCGCTATCTGGCCGGCGAGCCCGTGCTGGCCGAGCCGGCGGCGTACTCGCGCCTGATCGCCGGCCAGGTGAGCCAACACCTGCGCGATCTGAAGAGCTGGCGGCACGACCAGATTGTCTCCGAGGCGGAGTACGACGCGCTGCGCAAGCGCTACGAGCGCCTGGTGGAGCGCGATGACGCCTGGATCATGGAGGTCCGCCGCCTCACGCTGCCGCAGGTGACCCTCTATTTCGGCGCCTGGATTCTGGCCGTGGGCGCGGCGCTGCTGACGTTCTTTCCGTTCCCGAGACTCGCGGGCGCGCTGGCCATCGCGGTAGCCTGGGCCGCCACCCTGCCCACCGCGTGGATCGGCGTGCGCACCTGGCGCAGCGGCTATTATCGCGTCGCCATCGCGTATCTGCTGGCGTTTTGCCTGCTGGCGCCGGTGGCAATGCTGGTGACTCTTGAAGAAGCGCACCTCGCCACCGCGCTCACGCATGGGCAAGTGAATCTGGAACTTTTCCACCGGCTGGAGTTTGCCAAACAGGCCACCAACGCGCAGCTGTGGTGGGCGCTGCTGGCCGGGCTGCCGATCTGCTGGTGGCTGCGCCGGTTCACGCGGGCACCGGTCTTTTCGCTGATGTTCGCGGCGACGTCTGCCCTGCTCTGCCTGGCCACGCTGCTACGCTTGGGCCTCCTCGATTGCCTGGACCGCGATTCCGGCCGTTTCTATCTCCACCTGATCCCCTGCGCCATCCTCTTTATGGCGGCCGGATTCGTTTTCGAACGCCTGCGCATGCCCGACGATTCGCGCTACTTCTATCCCTTCGCGGTAGCCTTCACGCTGGCCGCGCTCAGCGGCGTCGCGGTCTATCACGAGCCGTGGGCCAAATGGATAGAAGCCGCGGCGCCGTGGACCCGCGGGCAAATCGAATACCTGTTCATCCTGAACGCCGGCATCTATTTCCTGCTCGACCGCATCTGCGAGGGCTTCTCCTCGCCGCAGGTTCGCACCGTGGGGAAATCGTTCCGCTTCGTGATTCCCGGCCACGTGATGACATCCACTCTGCTGCTGGGGTTGAGTGCCGATTCGCTTACCGAGCAGCGCGTCTTCGAGTGGCTCTTGCCGGCCGTCGCCTGTATCTTCGTCTTCGCCAGCATTCCGCGGCAGATGAAGAATTTTCTTGTTAGCGGGCTGGTGTTCCTGGCGATCGGAATCTACCGCTTGCAGCAGGAAGTGTTCCCCAACCGAGCCTGGTGGCCGATTCTGCTGCTGCTCACCGGCCTCGGACTGATGCTGGCGGCGGCCAATTACGCGGCGCTGCGAGTCACACTGGCGAAGTTTCGGCCGAACAGTCGGCGGAACTAGGGCAGTGGCCGCGGTTCTTGTGCTTCGTGGAACATGCTTCAGCTTGTCCAAGCGAGCGAAGCTCGGCTGGTGTTCAACGTTGAATTAATGAGCCGCGACCGCGAGGGACCGGTGCCCTTCAGTTGACCGTCCAGCGCGCGCTGCCGCAGTACTTGCATTCCCGCGCCGTAGAGGCCAGCGCCTCCCCGCACGAGAGGCATCGCACGCCGCGAGCTTTGGCGGGACGTCGCGAACGATAAACGCGATAAATGGCAAAAGCTGAAATCGCTCCCACCACGAGCACCACGGCTCCCCACAGCCCGATGCTCCCGTAGAGGAAGATCGCGGCCATCAGCGTCGCCACGCCCATGAGCCACCATCGCGGCCTGTCCGCCATGCAAGAAATTATCTCACGGAGGTGCAATCCCGGCGTTTCCGCGACGCTGTTCTTCAGTGGAGGCCAATATGAAACTCACATCGATATTCGCGGCGCTGGCCGCGTTCGCCATTCTCACCGGATGCGACACACCCGCTCCCGGACTTCTCTCGCTCGAACCCGTGGCTACAGCCAAAGACACCGCAACCGATAGCGGGCTGCCGGGCACATGGCAATCGCAGGGCGACAAGGACCTGATCGCCATCATCCGCCAGGCCGACGACGGCGGGTATCAGATCGCGGCGCTATCGGGCGGCTCGGTGATGAACTTTCAGGCGAAGCTCTTCCGCGTGAAGGATGCCGAATTCCTCGACTTGGCGCCCGCCGACGACAACGATTTCCGCATTCCCGGCCACGCCGTGGTGCGCCTGTGGATCGACGGAACCGCGCTTCACTGGGCGTTCCTCGATTCCGACTGGCTGAAGCAAAAGGCGGCCGCCCTCGCCACGCACTCCGGCGATAGCAAAATGCAGGTATTCTCGTCGACAGACGCAGTCCGCGCGTTCATCGACGCCAACGGCGCCAACGATATGGCTTACGGACAGGTTGCAGTCTGGCAGAGGGCTCAGTAACCGAGCGGCAACTTATGCTCCAATAATGGGATGCTGCAAGTCGTAGCGGGGATCATCGAGCGGGAAGGCCGGATCCTCATCTGCCAGCGTAAAGCGCGGCAGACCCATCCTCTGAAATGGGAGTTCCCGGGTGGGAAAGTGGAACGGGACGAAACGTTGCCACAGGCGCTCGAGCGCGAGCTGGCCGAAGAGCTGGACATTCATAGCGTCAGCAGCGAGGAAATCACGCGCTACGAGTACACCTACCCGGGCAAGCATCCCATCCGGCTGATATTTTTTCGCGTAACCGAGTTCGAAGGTGAACCGCGCAACGTGATTTTCGAGGAGATGCGGTGGGCGCCACGCCAAGAGCTCGCATCCTTCGATTTCGTGGAAGGCGACGTCCGCTTTCTACAGGGAATCTCTTCCGGATTGTACTGACGCCCGTGGCATCTATACTGGTGCTTATGGCAACTGCTGTCAAACTGGTAGATCCTTCCGAAAATGAAACCTTAGCGGGCCTGGAAGCTCGCGCCAAACAGGCCAATCCGTTCTTTCGCGCCATGGCGCACCGGCCCGAAGTGCTGAAGAACTTCCCCCCTTTGTACACCGCGGTGGTGGGGCCCGGCTCGGTACCGCGGCGCGTTAAGGTTCTGGTGTATCTCGCGTGTTCCTACGCCAACACCTGCCCATTCTGCGTCGCCAGCAATCTTCCCGGCGCCCGTAAGGCGGGGATCACGGAAGACGAAATTCGCGCCACCGAGGCCGGCAATGACGAACCTTTCCCGCCGGCCGAACGGGCGGCCATCGCCTACGCCCGCGAGCTCACCAAGACTGCCCACGCGGAATCCACCAGCGCCGGACTGCGCGCGCACTACACCGACGAGCAGATCGTGGAAATCACATTGGTGATCGGCATTTCCAATTTGACAAATCGCTTTAATAACGGGCTTGGAATTTTGCCGGAGGCTTAAAATTCTTGGCCACAGATAAACACAGATGAACGCAGATAAGAAAACGTCTTTCTTAAGTTTTATCTATGTTTATCTGCGTTCATCTGTGGCCAATAGATTTTTTCTATGTCCATTCTGAGCGGCATCCACCCCGTAGCCGAAGCCCTTCGCACCAACCATCCCCTGGATCGAGTGCTCATCGCCCAAGGCGCCGGCGGACCGCGCCTGCAGGAGATCATCGACATGGCGCGGCGCTCTTCCGTCACCGTCCGCTTCGAGTCGCGGTCCGCGCTCGACCGTCTGGCGGGCACATCGGCGCATCAAGGCGTGGTCGCGATGGGGGCGGCCAAAAAATACGCCGGCCTCGACGACGTGGCGTCTTCCGATCTGATCGTGGTGCTCGATGGCGTCGAAGATCCGCATAATCTCGGCGCCATTATCCGCACCGCCCACGCCGCGGGAGCAGGCGGCATCGTCATTCCGGAACGCCGCGCAGTCGGTGTCACCGACGTGGTGGCGAAGGCCGCGGCAGGCGCGCTGGAGCATCTGCCCGTCACGCGCGTCACCAACATCAATCGCACCCTCGAAGAGCTGAAAGAGAGCGGTCACTGGATCTACGGCCTCGACGAGCGCGGCACGGAAATGTACGATCGCGTGGAGTATTCCACCCCCACTGTGATCGTGCTTGGCGGCGAAGGTAAGGGCCTCCACGAACAGGTGCGTAAGCATTGCGACGTGCTGGTCCGCATTCCCATGGCGGGGAAGATCTCCTCGCTGAATGTGTCCGTCGCCGCCGGGGTGGTACTGTTCGAATGGCGCAGGCGACGCCTCGCGCAGTAGTGCTGTAAAATCGAGTTCTATGCGCCGCACCTTATCTCTGCTGTTAATGGCGGCCGCTGTTCCGGTGTGGGCTGCGCATCCGGTGCGCGCCAAGCACGGCATGGTGGTCACGGTGGAACCGCACGCTACCGAAGTCGGCGTGAAAGTTCTGGCATCCGGCGGAAATGCCGTGGATGCCGCCATCGCCGTGGGCTTCGCGCTCGCGGTCACCCATCCTGGCGCCGGCAATCTCGGCGGCGGCGGTTTCATGCTGCTGCGCATGGCTGACGGGCGCACCACCTTTATCGATTTCCGCGAGCGCGCGCCGCTCGGCGCCACGCGCGACATGTACGTCGGACCCGATGGTAAAGCGACGCGCGAAAGCATGATCGGCTATCGAGCGTCGGGCGTCCCGGGCACGGTGCGCGGCATGGAGTACGCCTGGCAGAAATTCGGCTCTAAGAAATGGGACGAACTGGTAGCGCCGGCCATGAATCTCGCGTCCACAGGCTACGCCCTGACCGACGCCGAAGCCGCCTCCATGCAAGGCGCGGCCCGCGGCCTGGCTCCGTACCCCGAGTCCAACCGCATCTTCCTCCGCGGCGGCAAGTATTACGAAATGGGCGACACCTTCGTGCAGGCCGACCTCGGCCGCGTGCTCGAACGCATCGCCCGCCTCGGCGCCAACGATTTCTACGAGGGCGAAACCGCCGCACTGCTCGCCAAAGACCAGAAGGCGCACGGCGGCCTCATCACCCTCGAAGATCTGAAAGCCTATAAAGCCATCGAGCGTAAACCGCTCACTGGCAAGTATCGCGGCTACGACATCGTCACCTCGCCTCCGCCCAGTTCGGGCGGCGTCGGCATTCTGCAGATGCTCGGCGTCCTGGAGGGAACTGACTTCGCGACGGCCGGCGCCGGATCCGCCAAAGCGGTCCACTACATGACCGAGGCAATGCGTCACTTCTTCGCCGACCGCTCGCAGAACCTCGGAGATCCCGACTTCGTCAAGGTCCCGATCGCGGCGATGCTCAATCCCAATTACATCCTCAAGGTGCGCGGCGCCATCGATCCCGAAAAAGCCACCCCCAGTTCGCAGGTGAAGGGCACGGTGTTCACCGGCCACGAATCGGAGCAGACCACGCACTATACCATCGCCGACGACAAGGGCAACGTGGTGGCCGTCACCTACACCCTGAACGACCAGTACGGCAATAAGATCACCGCCAACGGCCTCGGCTTCCTGCTCAATAACGAAATGGGCGATTTCGCATCGCAGCCGGGCATTGCCGATGCATCGGGCCGCATTCTGGGCGAGGCCGACGCCATCGCGCCGCGCAAGACGCCCCTCTCTTCCATGACGCCGACCATCGTGCTGAAGGATGGCAAGCCGTTCCTCGCCCTCGGATCGCCCGGCAGCCAGACCATTATTAATACGGTGCTGGAAACCATGATCAACGTCATCGATTGGAAAATGAACGTGCAGGACGCCGTGAACTGGCCGCGCTTCCATCACGCCTGGATGCCCGACGCCCTGTCCATGGAGCCAGGCTACTCGCCCGACACGGTCGCCCTCCTCGAAAAGTGGGGCTATAACGTTCACGTCGGCCAAAGGCAGGGCGATTGCGACGCCATCCTGTTCTCCCAAGGATGGCTGGAAGGCGCTGCCGACCCGCGCACCGGCGGATTGGCGAAAGGTTACTAACCACGAGATGAATCACGTATTGTCGACGCACCTGTTCGTGAACCATCGGCTCACATCAGCGTTGCTGACCAGAATCCAGGCGCTCGGCATGCCCGCCGTGGAGATATTCTGCGCCCGCCAGCACTTGGACTATCGCGACAAGGCGCAGATTGCCGAATTGGGCCACTGGTTCCGCGATTCGGAACTGAAGCTGAATTCGCTGCACTCGCCCATGTACACCGACGAGATCTGGGGCCGCTCCGGCCCGCACGCCGTCATCACCATCACCGAGGAAGTGAAGTCGAAGCGCCTTCCCATGGTGGACGAGATTAAGCGCGCGCTCGAAATATCCGAGACCATTCCGTTCAAATACCTCATCCAGCACATCGGCGTTGGCGGCGAAGAGTTCGACTTTCGTAAGTTCGATGCGGCCTTCTCCGCCATCGAAGAGCTAAGCCTGTTCGCCCGGCAGCGCGGCGTGGAAATTCTGCTGGAGAACATTCCCAACGAACTTTCCTCGGCGGCGCGCCTGCGGCAATTCGAGGAGCTAACGCACGTCGGACTGAATTATTGCTTCGATACCGGCCACGCCAACCTCTGTAAAGGAGTCGAGGCCGAATTCGAACTGATGAAGCCGCGCATCCGCTCCACGCATGTGCACGACAACAACGGCAAGGACGATACCCATATTCCGCCGATCGTCGGAACGGGGGGCACCATCGACTGGAAGAAGACCATGCAACTGCTCCGCAGCGGGCAGGACCAGTTTCCGCTCCTGCTGGAATTGAAGGACCCCGGCGATTTGCCGCATCCGCTGGAGGCCGCGATGGAAATCTACGGCCGGCTGGAAAACCTCTCATCATGATTCCGCGAATTTCTATTTCCGAAGCCGCCCGGCACCTCGGCGAAACCGTCGAGATTGCCGGATGGCTTTATAACTTGCGCCGCTCCGGCAAGATCGCGTTCCCGATCGTCCGCGATGGCTCCGGCACCATGCAATGCGTGGCCGTGAAGAGCGCGCTGCCCGAAGAGCTGTTCGAAACCATCAAGAACCTGACCCAGGAATCCTCGATTATCGTGACCGGCAAGCTTCGCGCCGAGCAGCGCGCCGCCGGCGGCGTCGAAATGGACGTCGAGAACGTCGCGGTGCTGCAGCGCGTTCCCGAAAGCGATCCGTATCCGATTACTCCCAAGGATCACGGCACCGATTTCCTGATGGACCATCGCCATTTGTGGCTGCGCAGCCAGAGGCAGCATGCGATTATCCGGGTGCGGCACGAAATCATCAAGGCCATCCGCGATTATTTCGATTCCCACGGCTTCACGCTGGTGGATACGCCCATCTTCACGCCCGCGGCCTGCGAAGGCACAACCACGCTTTTCGAAGTAAACTACTTCGATGACGAAAAGGCCTACCTGACGCAATCCGGCCAGCTTTATAACGAAGCGACTGCCATGGCGTTCGGCAAGGTGTACTGCTTCGGGCCCACTTTCCGGGCGGAGAAATCGAAAACCCGCCGCCATCTGACGGAATTCTGGATGGTCGAGCCGGAAATGGCATACGCCGACCTGGAAGATGTGAAGCGCGTGGCTGAAGAGATGATCGTCTTCGTGGTCGGCCGCGTGCTCGAAAACCGCCGCGAGGAGTTAAAGCGGCTGGAGCGCGATGTTACTAAGTTGGAAGCCATCCAGGCGCCCTTCGGCCGCATGAGTTATGACGAAGCGGTGAAGATCTTACAGTCGAAGGGCAGCGAAATTCAGTGGGGCGGCGATTTCGGGGGCACCGATGAGACGTTACTTACTGAGGATCAGCAGCGTCCCCTGATGGTGGATCGCTACCCCACGGAAATCAAGGCGTTCTATTTCCAGCCCGATCAGGAACGGCCCGAGGTAGTCCTGGGAGTCGACGTGCTGGCGCCCGAAGGGTATGGCGAGATCATCGGAGGCGGGCAACGTATTCACGATCCGGAGCTGCTGCTGAAGCGCATCGAAGAACATAACCTGCCGAAGGAAGCCTTCGACTGGTATCTCGATCTACGCAAGTACGGAACGGTGCCGCATGGCGGATTCGGAATGGGCATCGAACGTTGTGTCGCCTGGATCTGCGGTCTGGAACACATTCGCGAGACGATCGCGTTTCCGAGGATGTTAAATAGGTTGCGGCCATAAAAGAGTAGTAGCCGCCGATGAACGCAGATAAACGCCGATAGGAATAGAGATGCTTTATCGGCGTTCATCCGCGTTTATCGGCGGCGAAAAATTGTTCTGGAATTTCTTATGCCGCATTCGCACATAGCCATCATCGGAGCGCCCCTCGATCTCGGCCAGGGACGCCGGGGCGTCGACATGGGGCCGTCGGCGCTCCGCGTCGCGAACCTCAACACGCGCCTGCAATCGCTCGGGTACGACGTCGAAGATCTCGGCAATATTCACGTAGAGCAGGCCGAAGCCACGCCGGCCGGCGACAACCAGGCCAAGTTTCTGCCCCAGATCGCCGCGGCCTGCGAAGAACTCGCCACGCGCGTCCATGGCGCCATGGAGAGGGAATTTGTCCCCTTGGTGCTTGGCGGCGACCACTCTGTCGCTATCGGCACCGTCACCGGCGTCTCCCGCTATTTTCGCGAACGCGGCCAGCGCGTAGGCCTAATCTGGCTCGACGCGCATGCCGACATGAACACGCCCGACACCAGCCCCAGCGGCAACATCCACGGAATGCCGCTCGCCTGCCTGCTCGGCATGGGGCCGGAGCCCTTGGCGAACCTCGCCGGCTTCCAACCCAAGGTAGCCGCCGCCAATACGGTGATCGTGGGCCTGCGCGAGGTCGACCTCACCGAGCGGCCGCAAGTCCGCGAATCGGGGGTTCACGCCTTCACTATGCGCGATATCGATGAGCGCGGCCTGCGCGCGGTAATGGAAGAGGCCATCCGCATCGCTTCCGACGGCACCGTCGGACTCCACTGCTCGATCGATATGGATTTCGTCGACCCCAAGGATGCGCCAGGCGTGGGCACGGCAGTCCGCGGCGGCGCCACCTATCGCGAAGCGCATTTGGCAATGGAAATGATATGTGATTCGCGGCGCATGACCTCCATCGAAGTGGTGGAAGTAAATCCCGTGCTCGACGAGGCCAACCGCACGGCCGACCTGGCGGTGGAACTGATCATGTCCGGATTAGGAAAACGAATTCTATGAAACTACGGGTTGCCGTGGTGTATGGCGGCCGCAGCGGTGAGCACGAGGTGTCCATCCGCTCGGCGAAGGCGATTCTGGCCGGCATGGACACCGAGAAGTACAAGAAAATCGAGTACTTTATCGACAAAGAGGGCAAATGGAGCCCGCACGCCATCGGGCCCGAGCCGGGCGCGCATCCCGAGATCGACGTGGTATTTCCCGTCCTCCATGGCACGTTCGGCGAGGACGGCACCATCCAGGGCCTCTTCGAACTGGCCGACCTGCCATACGTCGGCGCGGGCGTGCTCGGGTCCTCCGTCTCCATGGATAAGGAGATGATGAAACGTGTCTGCGCGGAACGGATGTTGCCGGTTGTAGACTACGTCACCGTCACGCGGGAAAAGGCTGACATCGATACCATCTGCACGCGCCTGCCGTTCCCCATGTTCGTGAAGCCCGCCAACCTGGGGTCGTCGGTGGGGATTTCGAAGGCCCACGACGAGGCCGAACTCAAAGCCGCCGTGGCCCTCGCCGCGCAATACGACCGCAAAGTGATCGTCGAACGCGGCATCATAGGCCGGGAATTGGAGTGCGCGGTGCTCGGCAACGACGATCCTATCGCTTCCCTGCCCTGCGAGATTCTGCCCTCGCGCGAGTTTTACGACTACGACGACAAGTACCTGCTCGATCGCGCCGTGACAAAGCTCCCGGCCGACCTGCCGGAGGGGAAGACCGAGGAACTCCGCCGCCTCGCAGTGGAATGCTACCGCGCCGTGGAATGCGAAGGCATGGCTCGCGTCGATTTCCTGCTCGAAGAGTCCACCGGTAAGCTTTATATCAACGAGATCAATACCATCCCCGGATTCACGTCGATCAGCATGTATCCCAAGATGTGGGAAGCCAGCGGCATCGGCTTCTCGGCACTGGTCGATAGACTGATCGACTTAGCGCTCGAACGCCACCAACGGAAGCGAGCGACTAAGTTCACTCGATAGGATGGCGTGGCGCGGGCACTCCTGCCTGCAGCGCCGATCGAACCCGCTTGCTCACGCGCGCGGCTCGGTATCGGCGGAATGCGTTTCCGAGCCGCGCGCGTCAGCAAGCGGTTTCAGCTTCAACCGAAGACGACGGGGTTTCTGGAAAGTCTCGACCCAGCAGCCTGAAGGCTGCGTTACCAGACGCTACGAATTCGAGATAACCGCCTGCGCGAAAACCGTCCTCGTGCAGGCAGCGTTGGAGATTTCGTCACGACAAGGCGCCGAACAGTTCGGTACTGAAATACCGCTCCATCCGATCCGGGAAGATCGTGACAATCACCCGGCCGCGCATTTCCGCACGCTCCAAAATGAGCTGTGCGGCGCGGTAATTCAACCCCGAACTGGGACCTACCGGAAAGCCTTTGCGCATCAATTTGCGAGTGGTTTCCAGCGCCTCATCCCCACGCACTTCGATAGTGGCCAGCCCCGGCACTGCCGATTCCGTGAAGATCTGCGATACGGAATCGACCACTCCGGGAATCCGCGTGGAAAAGCTGCAGCATTCGGCGTCTTCCGACGCGCTCCATTCAATCGGCCTGGCATGCACCGGCGTGACGCGGCATCCGGCATCGCAGAATCCGCGATACAGCCCGACCAGCGTGCCGCCGGTGCCTACACCGCTCACGATAGCGTCCACCACCCCGCCCGGTAGAGCGTTGAGCATCTCGCGCGCCGTCCCGAAGCGGTGTGCGGAGGCATTATCCTGGTTGGAAAACTGGCGCGGCAGGAACACCGTTGCCGACTCCGCCGCCATTCGCTCCGTCTCGGCGATGGCGCCGCGGATGCCCGCGTCGCGCGGCGTCATCCGTACTTCGCCGCCGTACGCGCGGATAATTTTGACGCGCTCGTTGCTCACGCCCTCGGGCATCACGGCCACGAATCGCAGCCCCATCTGCGCGCATACCAGCGCCAGGGCAATGCTGGTGGACCCCGAAGACGCCTCCACCACCGTGGTGTCGCGCCCGATCTGTCCCTCACGCCACGCTTTTTCCACGATGAAGCGGGCGATCCGGTCCTTAGTCGACCCGCTGGGATTAAGGAAATCCAGCTTGCACCAGATTTCCGGTCCATCGTCCAGGCGGACGGGCACGAGCGGCGTGGGGGAGAGCATTTGGAGGTAATAGTTAGTCGCCGGCAGATGATGAGTCAAGATTTGCTCCGCGGGTACCAGTATCCCGCACTCGTGACTGTCACCGCGTCGTAGAATAGATACAAATGGCCAGCCTGCCAAGCTCGAAGACCGTCACCTACGAAGAGTGGCTCCGCATGCCGGAAGTCGACGACGCCATCGAAGAGGTAGTGAACGGCGAGATCCGAATCATGCCCCCAGCAAAATGGAAACACCAGCGAATTATAGAGCTCATGTCCGCGGCTCTTCGGAATCAGTTGGACACTCAACAATACTCGGTTGCGACCGGCAGTTTCGGCCTCGTCATCCGCAAGTCGCCGTTGACCTCCCGCGTACCGGATGTCGCCGTGTTCGAATTAGCGACTCTGGTGGAGCAGGACGGCTACATCCATTCGGCCCCCCAGTTCCTGGTCGAAGTGCTGTCGCCTTCCAACAATCGACGCGAGCGCGAAGAGAAACTCGGCGACTACGCCAGTCTCGGCGTGCCTGAAGTCTGGGTAGTCTCGCCGGAAGCTCGCACCGTCGAAATCCTGTATCTCGAGAACGGATTCCTGCGCACCTCCCACATCCTCGCCAGCGGCGCCCTCACGCCCAAGCTCTTCCCTCACGTCTCGGTCGACATCGCCAAAATCTGGCCCGATTAATGCACCGCGCCATCCTCGTCCTGTTCGCCACAGCCGCATTCTCCCAGACGCCTCTGCACTACACCTGCAACCGCGCCACCACGCCCATCCGCATCGACGGCAACCTTGACGATGCCGCGTGGCGGAATGCCGCCTGGACCGACGATTTCGTCGATATCCAAGGAGCCGGCCACCCCACACCGCGATTTCGCACGCGCGCCAAAATGCTGTGGGACGATCGCTACTTCTACGTCGCCGCCGAGCTCGCGGAGCCGCACGTCTGGGCCACCCTCACCGAGCACGATTCCGTCATCTTCCACGACAACGATTTCGAAGTCTTCCTCAATCCCTCCGGCGACAGCCTGAACTATTTCGAATTCGAAATGAATGCGCTCAACACCGGGTGGGACCTCTTTCTGAGCAAACCCTACCGCCAGGGCGGCACGGCCGACAACAGTTGGGAAATTCCCGGCCTGCTCACCGCCGTTCAGGTCGACGGCACTCTCAACGATCCGCGCGGCCGCGACCGCGGATGGACCGTCGAGATCGCGTTCCCCTGGACTGCCTTCGCCTCGCGCGCGCCCGTGAAGCCGCCCTCCGCCGGCGATGAATGGCGCGTCAACTTCTCCCGCGTCGAGTGGCTCACCGATATCGTCGATGGAAAGTACGTCAAAGTGCCGGGGAAGCCCGAAGACAACTGGGTCTGGTCTCCGCAGGGATTGATCGACATGCACGTACCCGAGCATTGGGGATATGTGCATTTCGCCGCACGATAGAATAGAAGAACTCGATGTTTCGCTCCCTCGCCATCCTCCTTTGCGCCGCCGTTGCCTGCCCCGCCGCTGACGATCTGGCAAAACAAGTCAAGACTGTCATCGACGCCTTCGCCATCGTGGAAGAGAATGCGGCCGACCCCGTCAACCCCGAGCAGGTCTTCTACGCCGGCGCGCTGCCCGGCCTGCTGAAAACGCTCGATCCGCATTCCGTCTTCTTCGATCCCGGACAATTCGACCAGCTGCGCAAGATGGAATCGTCCACCCAGAAAGGCTTCGGCAGCATCGTATCGCTGGTGCCGGGAAAAGTGGTGGTGCTGCAAACCCTCCCTGGGACACCTTCCGCCAAGGCGGGGCTGATGCCCGGCGACAACATCATGGCGATCAACAATTACATCATCGGCCGGTTGGATATCGAACAGCTTACCGAACTGCTCAGCGAATCGCGCCAGCGGCCCGCGCAGCTCGACGTGATGCGGCCGGGATCGGGGAAGATCATGCGTCTGACCCTGACTCCCGAAGAGATGCAAACGTCGAGCGTCGAACGAGCGTTCTTTCTGGGGCCGGGAATCGGATACCTGCACGTCACCAGCTTCGACGAGAACACTGGCAAGGACATCAAAACGGCCATCGATAAGCTCGGCGGCGACAAGCTCAGCGGCCTGGTTCTGGATTTGCGCGGCAACCCCGGCGGCGTGGTTACCGCCGCGCTGGAGACTGCATCGCTATTCCTCCAGCCCGGCCAGACCGTGTTCACGATTCGCGGCCGCAACGTCCCCGAGAAGGTGGAAAAGGCGCCCGATTCGGCCCAGCCGTACCCTTGCAAGCTGGTGGTGCTGCTCAATGAGAAAACCGCCAGCGCATCGGAAATTGTTTCCGGCGCGCTGCAGGACCACGATCGCGCCACTATCGTCGGCGAAGTGAGCTATGGCAAGGGCCTGGTGCAGAGCGTCTATCCGTTGAGCGAAGGCGCCGGCCTTGCGCTCACCACGGCGCTCTATTACACCCCCAGCGGCCGATCGATCCAGAAGCCGCTCGATGTGACGCGCTTCGAACTCGGGGCCACTACCGCGCATCCTAATGCGAAGTCGGATTTTCACACCGACAAGGGACGCACCGTCACCGGCGGTGGGGGAATCCGCCCCGATTTCGTGGTCAGACCCGAGCCGTTGACCCGTCTTCATGTTGCTTTAATGGCCAGCGCTTCCTTCACCGGTTTCGCCACTCAATACCTGCGCCAGCACAAAGTCGACCAGGATTGGGAAGTCGAGCCTGCGGTGATCGACGAATTCGAGGCCTACGCCGCCACACTCAGCATCCAGCCCGGTCCGGCCGAATGGGCCAGCGAGGGCAACTATTTGCGGAGTCACATCAAGACCGAAATCTTCAACCAGGCCTTCGGCGTGGAACGGGGCGACCAGGTGGAGCTGCAGCGCGATCCCGTAGTTCTGAAAGCGCTCGATATTTTAGGGACGTAGCGCTTCAGGCGAGCTTCGCTCGCTTGGACAAGCTGAAGCATGTCCCACGTGGGGCATGCGCCTGCCGGGCCGCCAAAGGCGATGAAGCAACCGAGCAGCGCCCTTGCGCTTGCTAAGATGAATCCGGAGGCTCCAACTAGTGGCCACGTCGACCGCTTCTGTTTCCATATCGATCGAGAACGAAAAGAACCCCTGGCTCGCTGCCGCCGCACGCTTTGACGAAGCCGCTCTGCGCCTGAAATTGGATGACGGAATGTGCAAAATCTTGCGCACTCCCACCAAGGAACTCACCGTCAACATCCCCGTGGCGCTGGATGACGGCAGGCTGGAAGTGTTCACCGGCTACCGCGTGCAGCACTCGCTGGCGCGCGGCCCGGCGAAGGGCGGAATCCGCTTCTCTCCCGACGTGACACTCGATGAAGTGCGCGCGCTCGCCTCCTGGATGACCTGGAAATGCGCGGTGGTCAACATCCCGTTCGGCGGCGGAAAAGGCGGCGTCATCTGCGATCCGAACATACTCTCCGAACTGGAGCTCGAGAAACTGACGCGCCGCTATACCTCCGAGATCATGGACTTCATTGGGCCGGAACGCGACGTGCCGGCTCCCGACGTCAACACCAACGAGAAAATCATGGCCTGGATCATGGACACCTATTCCATGCACCAGCGCCACACCACCACGGGCGTGGTCACCGGCAAACCGATGGCCCTGGGCGGGTCGCGCGGCCGTCCGGAAGCCACCGGCCGCGGCTGCATGATGGTCACGCTGAAGGCGCTCCAGCAACTCGGCATCCTCCACGATCGCGCGCGCGTGGTGATTCAGGGGTTCGGCAACGTCGGCGGCATGGCGGCCAAGTTGATGAGCGCCATGGGATTCCATATCGTCGCCATCGTGGAGTACGACGGCGCGGTTTACAATCCGCACGGCCTCGACATCGCCGCGCTGCAGAAGCATCGCCACGAGACCGGTTCCATCACCGGATTTGCGGGCGGCGAAGCCATGGACAAGACGGAGGCGATGTTCCTCGATTGCGACGTCCTCATTCCGGCCGCCACGGAGAATGTCATCACGTCGCAGAATGCCGACCGCGTGCGATGCAAAATTCTTTGCGAAGGGGCAAACGGTCCCACGACGCCGCTGGCCGACCTCATCCTGGCGGACAAGAATGTCTTTGTAATCCCCGACATCCTGGCCAACGCCGGCGGAGTTACCGTCTCCTATTTCGAGTGGGTGCAGGATCGCCAGGGTTTCTTCTGGAACGAACAGCTGGTCAACAGCCGCTTGCAGGAGATCATGGACGAGAGCTTCGACGCGGTGGTGCAATTCGCCGAAAAGCACCACGTCAACAACCGCATCGCGGCCTACATGCTGGCCCTCGATCGCGTGGCCAACGCCATCCGACTGCGAGGAATCTACGCGTGAGCGACGTGGCACAGACACTCGTGTCTGCAGCGCCGAGACTCCGAACTCCTGAAATCGGCTCATTGTTTGGCATCCTTGAAGAAAATGGCCTGAGCTACGCCCGGGACAAGCTAAAGCATGTCCCACAAAAAGCCCACTCTGCGTTCCGATGTGGGGCATGCTTCAGCTTGCCATGGCGAGTGAAACTCGCCTGCCGCCACGAAAATCGGTTCAGCCCAAATTCTATGACTTCAGGAGTTCGGAGATTCATCTCGGCGCGACGGGTCGAGAGGAGTCTCGACCCAGCAGGCAGGAGTGCCTGCGCCACATCAACGCGATCATCGGAGCTAGATGTCCTCTGACGCCTCCACGCCGCTGATGCGGCAGTACAACAGCGTCAAAGAGCAGGTCCCCAACGCGTTGTTGATGTTTCGCCTGGGTGATTTCTACGAGCTTTTCTTCGAAGACGCGGTAGTGGCGGCGCGCGAGCTCGAGATCACACTCACCTCCCGCAATAAGGAAAAGGGCGCGGCCATTCCCATGTGCGGAGTGCCTTACCACGCGGCCGAAGGCTACATTGCACGCCTCATTCAGAAGGGCTATCGCGTGGCCATCTGCGACCAGATGGAAGATCCCAAGGTAGCCAAGAAGCTGGTGCGCCGCGAGATCACCCGCGTGGTCACCCCCGGCACCGCCATGGACGCTAACCTGGTGCGTTCCCGCGAGAATAACTATCTTGCAGCGGTAGCACGCAGCGGCACGCGGTCCGCCATCGCCTACGTCGATATCTCCACCGGCGAATTTCGCGTGACGGAGCTCGATCCGCGCGAAGTGCCAGGTGCGCTCGAACAGTTAGGCGCGCGCGAAGTGCTCTTCCCCGGCGATCTGCCGCTGCTCTCGGGCGACGATTCCGCCGGCGCCGCGCCGCGCTTTGTGCGCACCGAGCTCGAAGAGTGGATCTTCACGCAGGACTACGCCGACCGCACTCTGCGCGATCATTTCAAGCTGCTCACTCTCGATGGCGTCGGCCTCGCAAACCGGCCGGCCGCCGTCAGCGCCGCCGGCGCTATTCTGCATTACCTGCGCGATACGCAGCGCGCCGCCCTCGATCATCTCGATCGCCCCACCTATTTCGATCGGGCCGAGTCGATGATTCTCGACGCCGTCACGGTGCGCAATCTCGAACTCATCGAGCCCTTGTTTGCCGCCGATGCCTCAGGCCCTCAGCAGCAGGCGACGGTGCTGGCGGCGCTCGATCAGACCCTCACCGGCATGGGCGGCCGCCTTCTGCGGCAGCGCCTGCTCCGTCCGTCGCTCGATCGCGCGGAGATCGAAGAGCGGCTCGATGCGGTGGAAAATCTGCTCCAGCAGACCATCCTGCGGGCCGAAGTACGTAAGGAACTGGGCGGCATTCTCGATCTGGAGCGCCTGCTGGCCAAGGTGACACTCGGGTCGGCCGGCCCGCGCGATCTGCTGGCACTGGGCCGCTCGATCGAGAAGATTCCCGCGCTGAAGCGTTGCTTCGATACCCAGCAGGCCGCGCGCCTGCGGTCCCTGCACGAGCGTCTCGATGAACTGCCCGACGTCGCCAACGCCATCCTGGAAGCGATTTCCGACGAGCCGCCCCTGGCCATCGCTGACGGGGGCACCATCCGCGCCGGTTTCCACGCCGAACTCGACGAACTGCGCGATCTCAGCCTGAACGGCCGCCAGTACATCGCGCAGATCGAAGCGCGCGAACGGCAGCGTACCGGCATCCAATCGCTGAAGGTGCGCTTCAACAATGTCTTCGGCTATTACCTCGAAATCACGCGCGCCAACCTGCATCTCGCGCCCGCCGATTACGAGCGCAAGCAGACGCTGGCCAACGCCGAGCGCTTCACCACGCCCGAGTTGAAAGATTACGAGCGCAAGGTGCTCGACGCCGAAGAGAAGATTCTGGCGCTGGAACGCGAATTGTTCGCCGATGTCCGCCTGCGCACCGCCGCGCAGGCGCAACGAATTCGCGCCACGGCGAGCGCCGTCGCCGAGCTTGACGTCACCGCCGCGCTGGCGCAAGTAGCCGCGGAAAATCGCTATCGGCGCCCGCGTTTCTCCGACGATGGCGAGATGCGCATCATGGCCGGCCGGCATCCGGTGATCGAGCGGCTGACCGATCAGGAAGCCGGCCGCTTCAGCCCCAACGATCTCTACCTGAACGATTCCACCGACCTGATCGCCATCATCACCGGCCCGAATATGGGCGGTAAATCGACTTATCTGCGGCAGGCGGCGCTGATCGCCATCCTGGCGCAAATGGGCTCGTTCGTCCCCGCGGAGTCCGCCAACCTCCCGCTGATCGACCGCGTCTTCACGCGCATTGGCGCGTCCGACAATCTCTCGCGCGGGCGCTCGACTTTCCTGGTGGAAATGACCGAGACCGCCGTCATCCTGAACGCTGCCACGCCGCGCAGCTTCATCGTGCTGGACGAAATCGGGCGTGGCACCGCGACGTATGACGGGCTGGCGCTCGCTTGGGCCGTCGTCGAGCATGTCCACGCCAAGACGCGCGCCAAAACGCTATTCGCTACCCACTATCACGAGCTCACCGAGCTGGCCGAGCAGCTCGACGGCGTGCGCAATCTGAAAGTCTCGGTGAAGGAAGCGGGCGATCACATCATCTTCCTGCGCCGCGTGGAACCGGGCCGCGCCGATCGCAGCTACGGTATCGAAGTGGCGCGTCTCGCCGGCCTTCCTCTCACCGTGATCTCACGCGCGCGCGAAGTGCTGAAGCTGCACGAGCGCACCGAGCACGTAGTCACCGAGGAACTGGCGAAATCGGAGGACATCGGGCCGGTGCAGATTCAGCTCTTCGAGCCTGTGGGATACGGCATCGCCGAACGCATCCGCGGCCTCAATTTGGATGAACTGCGCCCTATCGAAGCGCTGCAATTGCTAGCCGAATTGCAGAAGGAACTGAAGCGCCCATGAGAGTCGCCGGCGTAATGAGTGGGACGTCGCTCGATGGCATCGACGTCGCCATCGTGGAGATCGCAGGCCGCCATCTCGAGACGATCGGATTTCAGGCGACGCCTTACTCCGCGGCAACGCGTGCGGCGATTCTCGCGGTCTCCGACACGGCGACACAGACCTCCGCTATCTCACGACTGAATTTTCAGTTGGGGGAATTATACGCGCGCGCTGTACTGCGCGCGGTGTACCGCTTCGGCGCGGTAAAACTCATCGGCTGCCACGGACAGACCATTTATCACGAGGGCGCGTCCAACACTTTGCAGATCGGCGAGGCTGCCGTCATTGCGGAACGCACCGGTGCGCCCGTAGTATCGAACTTTCGCGCGCGCGATATCGCCGCCGGGGGTCAGGGGGCGCCGCTGGTGCCGTACGTGGATTACCTGCTCTTCCGCCATCGCACGCGCACGCGCATCGCGCTCAACATCGGCGGCATCGCCAACTTCACGGCGATCCCGGCGGGTGCGCGGCCGGAGGAGGTCGTGGCTTTCGATACCGGACCGGGCAACATGGCGATCGATGCGCTTGCCCGCGAGTTGGGACAGCGCTACGATCATGGCGGAAAAATCGCTCAACGCGGCCGCGTGAACAGAGCGCTCCTCGACGAGCTGATGGCCGACGGGTATTACCGCCGCAAACCGCCGAAAAGCGCTGGACGCGAGCAATACGGCGCCGCCTTCATCGATCGCTTGAAGAAAACGGGACTGCCGCTCGAAGATCTGGCAGCCACCGCGACCGTACTGACAGCCGCGACCATTGCACACGCAGCCCGCCCGTTCGGCGCTGCGGACCTGATCGTCTCCGGCGGCGGAGTACACAACCCGCGCATCATGGCGCACCTCGCGGCCTTCCTGCCGGAGATGGCCATTTCAAGCACAACGGATCACGGCATCAACGCCGACGCCAAAGAGGCCATCGCTTTCGCTGTTCTGGCTTACGAAACGTGGCGCGGGAAGCCGGCGAATTTACCCTCTGCAACCGGCGCCCGCCGTGCAGCGATTCTAGGAGATATTACTACTTAGCGGTACGACGGTTGCGTCTCTACGGCGGCCACGCGTGCGGGAACAGCCTGCCCGACCCGCATCGCTTTCCAGTCATACGCAAACTCTTTACCGCAGTCCAGACAGGTCACATACGTACCCATCCGCTGCGTTGCGGAAAGTGCCGGGCCCCCGTTTCGGCGCGCGGGAGTTAATGGAAAAGTGGTTCGCTGGTGGGAACACCCAAACAGCGTATCGATTAGCGACTGAAACATCTTCAGCCTCCCTCTACTACCTTCTTAGATACGCTGTTTAGTGGGTAAGTTTCAACAGGGAATCGTACATGGGTACTATAGCTATGTACCTAACAGCACTACCACCGGCAAATCCCTACGCTGTAATTCGACTTAAATCGTCTCTATGCAGACAACTTAGCGGCAATCGACCTGGCGATCTGCCCGCCATGGTATCGGCCGTTTTCGATGAAGATCTCGTTGGTGTGCATTCCCGCTACAATCACGCCGGCGAGGTAAACTCCCGGTGTTTCACTCTCCAGCGTCTGCGGATCGGTGCGCGGACGCTGGCTCTTGGGATCGAGCGAAATGCCGGTGGCGTTCAGAAACTCCAAATCGGGGCGATACCCGACCAGCGCGAACACGAAGTCGTTCTTGATCGAGATTTCGCCGGTGGGCGTCTCCACGCGTATCGAGTCCGGCAGAATCTCCACCACGCGTGAGTGGAAGTACGCAGGGATTTCCCCGTTCTTGATGCGATTTTCAATATTGGGACGAATCCAGTACTTCACCCTGTCGGAAATTTCCGCGCCACGATGAATCAAAGTCACGCGCGCTCCCGTCCACCAGAGCTCCAACGCGGCGATGGCGGCGGAGTTCTTGGCGCCGATCACGGCCACATCATGGTTGTAATACGGATGCGGCTCCTTGTAATAATGGAGAACCTTTTCCAGTTCCTCGCCCGGCACGTTGAGCATATTCGGAACGTCGTAATAGCCGGTCGCCAACACGATTTTCTTGGTTCCGATGACGTGCGAGCACCCCAGCCGGTCGGTGGTATGCACGCGAAACGCCAGGTCGTGGCCTTCGATGCGGTCGACGCGCTCATACTGAAGGATGTTCAAGTTGTAGTGTTCGGCCACGCGCCGGTAATACTTGAGCGCTTCCGTGCGGTTGGGCTTTTCGTTGAGGCTGGTCATCGGAATGTTGCCGATTTCCAGCAGTTCCGGTGTGGTGAAAAACGTCATGTGGGTGGGGTAATGGTAGATGGAATTCACCACGCACCCCTTCTCCACCAGGACGGTCTTCACGCCACATTTTTCCAGCTCGATCCCGCAAGCCAGTCCCGTCGGGCCGGCGCCGACCACCACCGCGTCGAACGATTCGCTCACAGCTTGCTCTCAATTTCGCGGTAGACAGCATCGAGAGCGCCATCCAGCGCCGCGGCGTCTTTGCCGCCGCCTTCCGCCATGTCCGGACGGCCGCCGCCCTTGCCGCCGGTGGCTTGCGCCACCGCACTCACCAGCTTGCCCGCCTGCAGTTTCGACGTCAGGTCCTTGGTGACCGCTGCAACGATGGCAACCGCGCCGTTATCGGGCGACGCCAGCACCACCACCGCGCTCTTCCATTTATTGCGCAGCGAATCGGCGAGCGATCGCATCTGCTGGCGATCCATACCGTCGAGCCGCGCCGTCAACACACGCGCGCCATTCACCGTGTGCGCCTGCGTTTCCAGCACTCCCACCTGCGATTGCGCCAGCTTTTCCTTTAACTGGTCGACTTGCTTGGCCATCATGCGCTCATTGGCCAGCATCTTTTCCACGTGCTCGATGAGTTCCGGTTCCGACGTGCGCACCAGGTCGGCAATGCGCCGCAGAGCGCCGGTGGTCTCCTGATATTGATGCAGCGCCGCATCGCCGGTGATCGCCTCGATGCGCCGCACGCCGGCCGAAATACTGCCTTCGTAGACGATCTTGCAGACACCGATATCGCCGGTGCGGCGCACGTGCGTGCCGCCGCACAGTTCGCGGCTGAAACCCGGCACCGTCACCACGCGGACTTCTTCGCCGTACTTCTCGCCGAACAGCGCCATGGCGCCGGTGGCGATAGCCTGATCGAGCGGCAAGATGTTGGTCTCCACGCCCTCGTTTTTCAAAATCTGCTCATTCATGAGCCGCTCGACTTCTTCCAGTTCGGCGCGATCCATGGCGGCGTAATGGGTGAAGTCGAAGCGCAGACGCGTGGGCTCTACCACACTGCCGGCCTGCTTCACGTGCGTGCCCAGCACCTGCCGCAAAGAGGCGTGGAGCAGGTGCGTCGCGGTGTGATTGCGCCGCGTGGCATCGCGGAGCGGCGCCGCGACCTCGGCGCGCAGAACATCGCCCACGTGGATCGGCGCGGTGGCAACGATGCGGTGCACGTTCAGCCCAGGCACGCCGGGGAAGACGCTCTCCACGTCGGCCACCTTGCTGCCTTCGGCGGAATACAGCTCGCCCTTGTCGCCCACCTGTCCGCCGGTCTCCGCATAGAACGGAGACTGGTCGAAAACCAGCTCGCCGCGGGCGCCTTCGGGAATCTCATCGACCAGTTGCTTCTCGCGCAGGAGGCCGATAACGCGGGAGGTCGATTCGAGATCGCTGTACCCCAGGAATTTCGTACGGCCCTGTTCGAGCAGCTTCTGATACGCCGGCACGACCGCGCCCTTTTCGGCGCCTTTCCAACTGGCGCGGGCGCGTTCGCGCTGCTGCTCCATTTCGCGATCGAAAGCTTCGCGGTCGATGGCGAGACCGCGCTCGCGCGCCATATCTTCCTGCTCATCGAGCGCCAGGCCATACGTGTCGTACAGCTTGAACGCCACGGCGCCCGGAATGGTGTGGCCGGAGACCTGCTGCACGGCCTGGTTGAATTCCTTCTCGGCGGTGAGGAAGGTGGTGGCGTAGCGATGTTCTTCGTCCTTCACCACGCGCGCCACGCGCTGCACGCTCTCCATCATCTCGGGGTACGGACCGCGCATGAGCTCGGCCACGAAGCCGGTCAACTTATAAAGGAACGGGGCTTCCATCCCCACCATGCGGATGTTGCGCATGGCGCGGCGCATGATTTTGCGGAGCACGTACCCGCGGCCCTCGTTCGATGGCAGCACGCCGTCGTTGATGAGGAAGGCGGTGGCGCGGCTGTGATCGGCGGCGATGCGCAAGGCGGTATCGATACGCGGGTCGGACCCGTAATTGAGGCTGCAGACGTCGGCCGCCTGCAGGATGATGGGATGAATCAAGTCGGTCTCGTAATTCGAAATCTTGCCCTGCATCGCGGCGGCGATGCGTTCCAGGCCCATGCCGGTGTCGATGGACGGGCGCGGCAGCGGCGTGAGTTTGCCCGACGTGTCGCGATCGTACTGCATGAAGACGAGGTTCCAGATTTCCACGAAACGGCCGCCGGCATCCTCGGGGAAGCGCTCGTGTTCGCGGCCCGGCTCGGCGGCTTCGATACCGAGATCGTAATGGATCTCGGAGCACGGCCCGCACGGACCGGTCTCGCCCATCTGCCAGAAATTGTCCTTCTCGTCGAGGCGGAAAATGCGGCTCTTGGGGATGCCGGTGACCTTCTGCCACAGCAATTCGGCGTCGTCATCCTCGCGGAAAACGGTGACGTAGAGCTTGTCCTTGGCGAGGCCGTAGTCCTTGGTGATCAGGTCCCAGGCGAACTCGATGGCTTCCGCTTTGAAATAGTCGCCGAAGGAGAAATTGCCCAGCATTTCGAAGAAGGTGTGATGGCGGCGGGTGTAGCCGACGTTTTCGAGGTCGTTATGCTTGCCGCCGGCGCGCACGCATTTTTGCGATGTGGTGGCGCGGGAGTAATCGCGTTTTTCGACGCCCAGGAAGGTGTCCTTGAACTGATTCATGCCCGCGTTGGTGAACAGCAGCGTGGGGTCATTCGCCGGGACGAGCGAAGAGCTGCGCACAATGCGATGGCCGCGGGCGGCAAAGAAGTCGAGAAAGAGCTGTCTGATTTCGTGACCTGTCACTGGGATTCCTTGTGGAGTGGATTAAATTCAATTGTAGCGAACGGCGGCGGCTGGAGTCGTTGGGTTCGTTTTGCAGATTCTCTTCTGATTGCGAAGGTGCGGGTGTTTATTTTCATGATCTTGCGGCGGAGCGTTGGGTTCGTTTTGGGTTTGTTGGGTGCGATGGATATGCTCATTTCGCGAAGCGGTTGGCGACGCTTCAGCTTTAGCACAGGGGTTGGTGGATGGAGGACGGGAGGATCGCTAAGTGGCTGTAAGGGTGGGAGAGATAATTGCTGACGGCGTGTGATCGGCTAGAGCTGACCTGCTGGTTGACATGCGTTGTCAGAAATGACAACATCGAGTAACGAGTATCGGCACGGAGTAACGCATGGCTGAACCTCGCAAGACCAGACCGGTCTCATGGATTCAGGCCGCCCTAAGGGAATTTGAGAAGCTTCCGAAAGACGCACAGTCCACGCTCCTCACGGCGCTCACAATCGCGGCGGACGGCGGTAAGGCGGATATCGGGAAACCGATGCATGGCCTCGGCTCTGGTGTATTTGAAATCGCGCTGGCGTTCCGGGGCGATGCCTTCCGGGTCGTCTATGCCGTAATATCCGGCGACGGGATCTGGGTCATTCACGCGTTCCAGAAGAAATCGAAGCAGGGCATCCAGACGCCGAAGCACGAGATCGATCTGGTGAAGGACCGATTGAAGAGATTGAGGGAGGCACTCCGATGAAGGGCGAAAAACTCCAAATAGTGCGCGGCAGTGGCAACGTGTTCCGCGACCTGGGCCGTGAGAACGCGGACGTTGAGCAGTTGAAGGCGCTACTGGCGGGCGAGATCATCAAGGCGCTGGATCGCGATGGGCTGACCGTCCGGGCCGCTCACGCCCGAACCGGCTTCGCCGCCGCCGACTTTTCGCGAATCCGCAATGCCGACCTCGCCAGGTTTACGTCCGATCGGCTGATGTCGATCCTCAATCGCCTGGGCTCGCGCGTCGAGGTTAAGGTCCGGGTTCGGCGACTCGAATCCGTTCCGGGCGAGGCGAGGGTTTGAGAGACAAGGGCAAGGGATCGCCCTCTCGCCACTCTTGACAAACTGAACCGCGCGTACGCCCACCGGAGTATGAAGCCCAGGGGGTAGCGTAAAGACAAATGCTGGTGGGAGTCACTTCGAGGTCGCCCCCGTGAGGTTCCAGCGACAGGGCCTTGACGTAGGCAACGTCGAAACTGGGCGCCGCGGCGGTCTGTGCCAGAGCGCTGCCGAGCGCCAACGGGACGATCGCCGCAAAGTTTCGTAGAGAGGCCACTTCATACCGGATGACCCGGCGCCTGGCGATATCGTGCACGCGATCCGCGTTATGCTCAGCACGTGCTCACGTCCGCTTTCGCCGCAGCCTGCGCGATGATCCTGGCCCCATTCGGCGTGCGGGCTGCGGCGATACGAGTAATGACCGATTCCGGCGTCGTGGAGGGACTGCTCGACGGCGGCCAGACCGTGTTTCTCGGAATCCCATTCGCCGCGCCGCCCACGGGGGAACTCCGCTGGCAGTCGCCACGCCCCATCGCCAAATGGTCAGGGGTTCGCTCCGCATCGAGCTTTGGCCCAGCCTGCCCGCAGTCCGGGCCCGACTACTACGGTGAGGTCTTCCGCGAAATTGCGCCGGCGCATCCTTACTACACGAATTTCCGCGTCGATGAAGACTGCCTCTATCTGAACGTTTGGACCAAAAACCTGGCGCGAGCCAGACTGTTGCCGGTGATGGTCTGGATCCATGGCGGCAGCAATATTGGCGGTACCGGCGCCCACCCTCCGTTTGGGCCGACACTGTCAGAAAAAAGCGTGGTTTTCGTTAGCTTCAACTATCGGCTGGGGGCACTCGGGTTCATGGCCCACCCGGCGCTGAGCGCTGAATCGATCCATCGCGTATCGGGAAACTATGGCATCGAAGACCAGATCGCCGCACTGCAATGGATCCAGCGCAACATTTCCCAATTCGGCGGCGATCCGCGGAAGGTTACGGTTTTCGGCGAATCGGCCGGCGGGACCATGATTTGCTACCTGATGGCTTCGCCGCTCGCGCGCGGGCTGTTTCAGCGGGCAATCCTGGAAAGCTGCACTTGTCAGGACTATATCTCGCCCCAATTGAAGCGGGCGGCGCGCTACTTTTCCGGCACCGGGTCGTCTGAGGATGCCGGCCTGCGGCTCCAACGGGATTTGGGTGTTCCGACGGGCCCGAATGCACTGCACGAACTCCGAAACAAAACTGCGGATGAGATTGTAAAGGCCTCAGAAAGCGATCCGGAGTTTTTGAATTTTCTTTATGCGGGCGGCACCGTAGATGGATGGGTCCTCCGGGAACAACCCGCCCTCATCTATTCCCGAGGCGGCCAGATGAAGATCCCGATACTCCTCGGCAGCAATGCAGATGAGGGGACCGTGATGCTGGGCGCGTTAGGCGACGGGACCGTGGCAAGCTACAAGGCGTTCCTGAAGGCGCAATTTGACGCCCATGCCGAGGAAGTATTCCGCGCCTACCCAGCCGATACGGACAGTGAAGCACGTTCGGCTTTCCTGGCACTGACAGAGGACTACCAGCGAGGGGAAGCCGTTCGAACACTGGCGCGGGACGCTGTAAGGATCGGAGAACGGGCTTATCTCTACTACTTCACTTATCCATCAAAGGGCGCCTACGCAAGTCAAGGGCTGGGATCGTTTCACGGATTGGAGCTGTCGTTCGTGGGAGGCGGGTACTTTCGGCAGAGCCGCTGGGGCGATCCGGATAGCGAAGACTTGCGACTTGCCGATGTCATGAGCGGTTACTGGACGTGCTTCGCTTCGACCGGCGATCCAAACGGTCCGGGCCTACCCGCCTGGCCGCCATACACCAGCGCGGATCTGGCTCTTCAATTGGGAAAAGAGATCAAGCTCGTGCCCGTGCCTCACGCCGATCGGTTCTCGGTATTTGAGCGAATTCTTGGAGCTTCGTTGGCTGAGGCCAAAACGCGGTAATCCTGTCCCTGAGGCCTTGGTGTTTACGGCTGTGGTCCTGCCAGACATGAAGTCCCCAGGGCCGTTGGAAAAGTGGCGTTGCCCGCGGGGGGCGAAATCCACCGATCCCTCGGTAATGGGCGAATCTGGATCCACGTACAGGACGATGGCACGTTCACTGAACCACCCCCTCTTGACAAACTGAACTGAACCGTTCAGTATTGATTGGGGAGGGTACTGCCACCATGATTCGCGTGAGCCACTTAGTCAAAACCTTCGGCACATTTACCGCCGTCGACGACGTCTCTTTCGACGTTGCCGAAGGCGAGATCTTCGCCTTCCTGGGCCCGAATGGCGCGGGGAAAACTACCACCATCAAGATGATGACCACTATGCTCAAGCCGACCAGCGGCGATATCGAGCTGGATGGCCTCGACCCGCGCATTCACCAGAATGAGGCGCGGCGGCGCTTTGGCATCGTCTTCCAGGACCCGAGCCTCGATGGCGACTTGACCGCGGCCGAGAATATGGAAATCCACGGCGTGCTCTATCACGTCCCGCGCAAAGTGCGCCACCAGCGCAGTGAGGAACTGCTCAAACTCTTTGAACTATGGGACCGCCGCGGCGAACAGGTGAAGAAATTCTCCGGCGGGATGAAGCGCCGCCTGGAGATCGCGCGCGGATTCCTGCATACGCCGCGCATTCTCTTCCTCGACGAACCGACGCTGGGGCTGGACCCGCAAAGCCGCAACCAGCTCTGGACACACGTCAAGAAGATCAACGAGACCGAGCGCGTCACCGTGTTCCTCACCACGCACTACATGGATGAGGCCGACCGCGTGGCGCACCGCATCGGCGTCATCGACCACGGCAAGCTCGTAGCCCAGGGAACTCCCAAGGCGATCAAGGAGCAAACCGGCGCCGAGAGCCTGGAAGACGCGTTCCTGAAGTTGACCGGGTCCACCATTCGCGATGAGAGCGCGGGATCGGCGGACCAGATGAGGCAATTCGCCAAGATGTGGAGTGGAGGCAGACGATGAGCGCGATTTACATTCTTTGGCTTAGGGAATTGAAACGATACACCCGGTCGCGGGTGCAGATCGTGGCATCGCTGGGGCAGCCCATTCTCTACTTATTGGCTCTGGGGTTCGGGCTGGGGCCGGTCTTCCAACGCGCCGGCGGGGGCAGCTACCTTCAGTTCATGGCGCCCGGCGTCATCGGGATGACCGTGCTCTTCTCGTCGATCTTTTCGGGGCTCGGCCTGCTTTGGGACCGGCAGTTTGGATTCCTGAAGGAAACTCTGGTGGCGCCGGTGCCGCGGCTGCAGATCATGATCGGGCGGACGCTGGGCGGCGCGACGGTGGCCGTCATCCAAGGCCTGCTGGTAACACTGGTATGCGTGATCGCGGGTTTCCGGCCGGCGCACCTCGCCCTCTTTCCGCTGGCGCTGGGGTTCATGATCCTGATCGCCGCCGTCTTTGCGGCGCTCGGTGTGGCTATCGGTTCCAGCCTACAGGACATGCAGGGCTTCCAGCTCATCATGAACTTCCTGGTGATGCCCATCTTCTTCCTCTCGGGCGCGCTGTTTCCGCTCGCCGGCCTGCCGAAGGCGATGGCGCTGGCTACATCGGCCGATCCGCTGTCGTATGGGATCGACGGCATGCGCTCGGTGCTGCTGGGGGTCTCGCACTATGGCGCGGCGCTCGACGTGGAAGTGTTGGCGGTAGTGGCGGCGGTGCTGATGATTTTCGGGGCGTATCGCTTCTCGAAAATCGAGATCTAACCATGGCGCGCCCGCGAAGCCAGCAAGCTCACGAACAGGTCCTGCGCGCCGCCCTGGACCTGTTCGGCACTCGCGGCATCGATACCACCAGCATGGACGCGATCTCGCAAGCGTCGGGCGTCAGCAAGGCCACCATCTATAACCATTGGGCCAATAAAGAAGCGCTGCTGCTGGACGTGATGCTGATGCTGCACGGCCTCAATCGCGACCCGGAGGAGGTGGACTCGGGCGACATTTGCCGCGATCTGGCCACGGTGCTGAGCCGCCGGCCACCCGATAAGTTCGATGCGGCGCGCGACCGGATCATGCCCGTGCTGGTGGCGTACTCGGCCGTCCACAGGGAGTTCGGAGACGCGTGGCGGCATCGCGTGATGGAGCCGGCCCGCCAATGCCTGAAAGGAATTCTGCGCCGGGGGATCGAGCGGAAGCAACTGCCGGCGACGCTCGATCTGGATGACGCCATGGCGCTTTTGCTGGGACCGCTGCTTTATATGAAGATCTTCCAGAACGGCGCTTCCTGCGGGGACATCGGATCGAAGGTGGCGGCGGCTTTCTGGCGGGCTCACAGCATCGCGGGAAGCGCACCCGAGCGGACAAAGGCGCGGCGTTCTTCCGCCAAGTAGGCCCGATGGAAACCGTGATTTCGGCAGACGGAACGCGCATTGCATATTGGCGGGAAGGCTCGGGGCCGCCCCTTCTCATGGTGCACGGCGGCATCTGCGATCATTTCGCCTGGTACTTCGTCGTCCCACTACTGGCGCGGAAATTCACGGTCTACACCTTCGACCGTCGTGGACGCGGAGCCAGCGGCGACACCCCGCCCTACGCGGCGGCGCGCGAGCGCGAAGATATTGCCGCCATCCTCAGCTCGATCGGCGAGCCAGTGCACCTGCTGGGCCACTCAGCCGGCGGAATCCTGGCTCTCCAGACGGCGGAGCACACGCGCGATCTGCTCAGCCTCATGTTGTACGAACCGGGATTCATTGTGGACGGAGCCCGTGAGTACCCCGCGCCCGAAATCCTGGCGAGGATGCGGTCGCTACTCTCCGAAGGCGATCGCGACCAGGCGCTTCGCATCGCGATGAGGGAATCGGTGGGCGCATCGGAAGCGGATATTGCCGCCTTGGCATCCGGCCCCGCATGGACGCGACTGCTCGCCGTGGCGAGCGGCATCCCCAATGACTGGATGCTCTGGCAGGAGCGATTCTCGCCGGAGACGGCGCGAGAGATCCGAACGCCGGCGCTGCTGCTGATGGGAACGGAGAGCCCGGCGTGGCTTCGCAAGGGCACGCAAGCCGTCCACGCCGCTCTGCCAAACTCCCAACTGACGGTCTTACGCGGACAGGGACATTCCGCCATGATCACCGGTCCGCAGCTATTTGCGCAGGCGGTGATCGATTTCACCGAAGCCATATTCACCGCTGAGACGCCGAGACGCTGAGGAAAACAAAGTTAAAACAGGAGAACGCAGAGGTGGCAGAGGCCGCGGAGGGGTGCGCCCGGCTTATTAGGGTGAACGATCAACGTGGCCCCGACTTCAGTCTGCTCGGTCGAGACCGAGGTACATAGACTGGGCCCGTTTCGCGTCAAGGACCACTCCCTAACGGTCGTGGCTCGGTTTTGCCGGCACACTGCGTTTCCGAGCCGTGACCATGAGGCAGTCGGTTTGCGGGCTCTTGGCAAACTCCACGACATAGGAGTTCGGAGTCTCGGCGCTGCGGACAGGACTGTCCGCGCCACAATACGCCTCGAAGACCGGGCGCTTGACTGCTCTATATCTCTTGATATATATATACACACATGCCAACGATGGAACGTTTCCTGCCGCTGAAGACCAATTGGTTTCACATCTTGCTCTCGCTCGCCGCCGGCGAGCAGCACGGGTACGGAATCATGCAGGAAGTCTCCGAGCGGACGCGCGGTAAGCTCCGGCTATGGCCGGCGACTCTCTACGGCACCATCAAGCGCCTCATCGAAGCCGGTCTGATCGAGGAGTCCGACGAGCGGCCGGCGCCCGAACTGGATGACGCGCGCCGAAACTACTACCGCCTCACCCGCCTCGGCAAGCGCGTGCTCGGCGCGGAGACGGAGCGATTGGAGGAATTGGTGCGCATCGTTCAGAGCAAGCGCGGCTTGGAGCCGGCGCGATGAACTTCGCTATCCGTTTGTACGGCGCGTTGGCGCGAGCGTTTCCGCACGAGTTTCAAATGGCATACGGCGCTGACGTGATTCAGCTGGCGGAGGATATTGGGGAGCAGATCGCCAAGGAAAACGGCTTTTTGGGGGCTCTTCCGCCCGATCGCGGATTCGCCGCGGCCGGCTTTCTGTCTCTGGCCCCGGGCATCGGCATATCGGCGGTATCCGTCAGCGAAGCCGTGAATATGCTTCTCGGCGACGCGCCGGGCATACGGGATGCCGATCGGGTGGCGACGGTAAATGACGTCTCCATTCCCTCTATCGGCCGCTATCGCGAGCAGCACGGTTTATTCGCCGGCGCGGCGGCGTTTCAGATAGCGGCGCCGTATAACGTCTCGCTCGGCCGTGAAGTGGACGAGTATAAGGACTATCGCCGCGCCACGTGGCGTGCGATTCCGGGAGTGTTTTAAACCGAGCCAAGTGTAAGGCGGGCGACGTACGAGGATTCACACTACCACGTGAAGCGGGATGGCCGTCTTTGCCGGACCGAGTTGTTTCAACCTTCGTCCTCTTCGTCACCGTCTTTGGGAGATTTGGCAGCGTAAGCGTCGTTGTAACCGTCCCTTTCAACTTCATCATCTTCTGAATCGGCCACGCCAGCATCCCATTCTGCGTCTGCTTTGCCGACAGGGTACACGATGTAATTCGAATCGAGATTATCCCATTGAAGAGGAATTGCGGTCTCCTTGACGATGTCCTGAAGTGTTGGCCCATTCTGCCGATCGCAGCGAGCGGCGGGTCCTTCCCAAAAGAACCGGCCGCGATAAGCCGCGGTCTTAATTCCGGCAATCTCCATGTCTTCCACGAATTTCTGGTGAACCGTCATAGTAGAATCAACTTGCTGTATCCGCCAGCTTCTTAGTGCTATAAACAGACCCACGATGGACGACAATGGTTCTCCCGCACTGACAGTTCATCTTCTTATGATGCCAGCTTCCTCTGCTGTCATGCTCCCACGGCTTCCGAATGAAGTCGAATGCCGCCGCCGCCTTTTTATCCGCTTCCACGCAGGCATAGCCAGAAATCAGTCTCACGGGAACGGCGGGGAACGCGACTCGCGCGGGATTTCCGAGACATGATGTCCCCGGAATGCCTTATTCCTGCCCGATCCCCAGCGTCTTCATCTTGCGGTACAGATTGCTCCGCTCGAGCCCCAGCAACTCCGCCGTGCGCGACACGTTGCCGTGCGTTTCTTCCAGCTTCTTCAGAATGTACTCGCGCTCCGCCGCTTCGCGCACGTCCTGCAAGCTTCCGAAACGTTCCAGCGGGCGCTCCGCCGGACGGCGCGCATTCAGCGGAATATGGCGCGCGTCCACGCGCACCTGCGGATTCAGAATCACGATGCGCTCGATCAGATTCTTCAACTCCCGCACGTTGCCCGGCCAATGATACTCGGACAGCACCTGGAATGCCTCCGGCGTAAGTTCCTTGGGCTTGCGTCCGTACGCCGTGGTGAACTCGCGCAGGAAGTGCTGCGCCAGTTCCGCCACGTCCTCGCGCCGGTCGCGCAGGGGCGGCACGAAAAACGGAATCACGTTCAGACGATAGAACAGGTCCTCGCGAAAATTGCCGCGGGCGATCTCTTCCTCCAGATTCTTATTGGTGGCCGCCACCACCCGCACGTCCATCTGCATCGATTCGGCCGCGCCCACCGGCTCGATCCGCTGCTCCTCCAGCACACGCAGCACCTTCGACTGCGTGCGCAGGCTCATGTCGCCCACCTCGTCGAGGAACAGAGTGCCGCCGTCGGCCTTTTGAAATTTGCCGATTTTCGCCTCGGCCGCGCCCGCAAAGGCGCCCTTATTATGGCCGAACAACTCGCTCTCGATCAGGTCCTCGGGAATTGCCGCGCAATTCACTTCCACGAACGGTTCAGCGGCCCGCGGGCTCAGCGCGTGCAGCGCGTGCGCCACCAGTTCCTTGCCCGTCCCGCTCTCGCCATAAATCAGCACGCGGCCGTTGCTTCCCGCCATCAATGTGAGTTGCTGCCGCAGCGCTTTCATGGGCACCGACGCGCCGATGATCCGCCAGCGGCTGCCGGTATCCGCCTTCAGGCGGCTGTTTTCGAGCGCCAGGCTGAGATGGTCGAGGCCATTCTTGACGACCACCGTGACTTTTTGCAGCGACAGCGGCTTCTCCAGAAAATCGAACGCCCCGAGCTTGGTGGCCTTTACCGCCGCCTCAATCGAGCCGTGGCCGGAAATCATCACCACCACTGGCCGCTCGGCAAAAGGAATCTCCTGGATCTGCGCCAACACCTCCATGCCGTCCATGCCCGGCAGCCAGATGTCGAGCAGCACCAACCCGTAGCCGGCGCCCGGCAGCGCAGACAGGCAGGCTTCGCCGCTCTCCACGGCGTCCACGGCGTAACCTTCGTCTTCCAGAATGCCGCTCAGGGAACGCCGGATGCCCGGCTCGTCGTCCACCACCAGCAGGCGCTTGGGCTTCATGTACGCGCCACCGCCGGACGCGGCGTGTCAGCCGGGCTACTCTCGTCGAGCAATGCCGGAATCTCCACCGTGAAGCGCGCCCCGGCGGGCTTATGATCTTCCACGCGGATTTGACCGCCGTGCTCGGTCACAATGTGGCTCACGATCGCCAGACCCAGACCGGTGCCTCGATTCTTGGTCGAAAAGTACGGCAGAAACAATTTCTCCTTGTCTTCGGGACTCACTCCGCTGCCCGAATCGGCCACCACCAGCTCCACCGATTCGCCGGCGCCCAATTGCGTCGCCACGTACAAGTTCTTCACCAGCGACTCCTGCATGGCTTCCGCCGCGTTGTCCACCAGGTTCACCACCACTCTCTGGAACTGCTCGCGGTCCAGGTTCACGGGTGGCAATCCGGGCGCGAAACTGGTCTGGATGGCGATGCCTTCCAGGCGGTCTTTGAAGATGGCCAGGGCGTCGCGCACCACCTCGTTCAAATCGCTGCGCACCGGCTGCGCCGCCGGGAAACGCGCGAACTGCGAGAATTCGTCCACCAGTGTCTTCACCGAATCGACCGACTTCGATATCGTATCCGCGCACTCGCGAATGATGCGCGCCGCCGGCTGGGGCAGATCGAGACGATCCATCTGACGCTCGATCCGTTCCGCCGAAAGCGCGATGGGAGTGAGCGGATTCTTGATTTCGTGGGCCACTCTGCGGGCCACCTCGTGCCAGGCGGCGGCCTTTTGCGCGCGCAACAATTCGCTGGTGTCCTCGAGGACAATCACGAAGCCCGACGTCAGTTTCTCTTCGAGCGCCACCACCGTCACGGAGAGATTGACGGTGCGATGCTCCAGGCTGAGGTCCATCTGGCGGGCGGCCAGACCGGTGCGGCGCGCGCGCTTCATCAGGTATTTGATTTCGGCCGTGTCGTCGCGCGAGAAGAGATCTTCCAGGCGCGTCGCGCGCACCACTTGCCCCGGCGGAAAAATCTTCAGCAGCGCCTGGTTGACGAGTTGGATGGAACCGTCGGCGCCAATGGAGAGCACGCCGGTGGGAATACTCTCGAGAATGGCTTCGGTGAAGCGGCGGCGGCGGTCCAGTTCGGTGGCGCTCGATTCCAACTCTTCAGTCATCTGGTTGAATCCGCGCACCAGCAGACCGAGCTCGTCAACGGCCTTCACCTGCACGCGGTACTTGAGATTGCCCTTGCGCACCTGGCTGGCGCCTTCCAGAATCGCCGTGATCGGCCCGCCGATCTGTTTCGCCAGGAACAGGGCGATCCAGGTGGCCACGAAAAGCACAAACAACGTGATCAGCGCCTCCAGCATGGTGTAGTACCGTCTGATTTCTTTGCGCTTGGAGGCGAGCTGATGCATGTCGCTCACAGCCTTTTCGATGTAGGCCTTTTTCTTCTGAAGATCCAGGGGAATGGCGGCAGTTAAGGCCACTCGCCCCAGAAGACGGCCGCCGTCACGCACGGCGTAATCGGCGGAGACGTCGCGCTCGCGATCCGGCGCGGCATCGTATGGACCCCAGGAGTCAAGCGGTAAGCCGCTGTCTAACCCATAGATGGCCACCGACTTCGATTCGTTCACGCGGCAGAATTCCTCCAGCGCGCCGGGAGTCTTCAGGCCCTCGCGCACCAGCCGGAGGGTCTCCGGTTGGGCCGCCAGCAGTCCCGCTTGAGCCGTGGTCTCGTCCAGCATCTCCTGTTTGAACATCTGCGCCATTTCGGTGAAGGTTTCCACCTGGTTCTGCATGGGCTCGGTAAACCAGGCGTTCATGTTGTAGTTGAGGACGACATAGCTGCCGAGAACCAGGCAAACCACCGGTGCGCTGACCAGCATCAACGCGCCTAGGACGAGTTTAGTGCGGATGCGCGACCCTTCGCGGTTGGCCTGCCGCTCGATGTATAACTTGACGCCGGTGCGGAAGACAATCCAGCCTAAGGTCACCATTACCACGAAGGTCAGGATGGAAATGGCCCAGTAGATAAAGGTCTCCGTCGGGTTGGTCGACCGGAAACGGACGGAACCCTCCCAGACCACCAGCACCACGCAAATGGCCAGCAGGACCGTCGCGAACCAATAAAAGAGGCGCTTTCTCATCGGGACCGGCGCAAGGCGCGCCTTACATCGATTATACGTGCGGCGCGCTCCAGCCTGTTCTTTCCCCAGCTAAAGGTTTCGGCAACCCCGCCGATACTATATGCGTGAACATTCGCAGGGACAATTCCATGAAATATCTCTGGCATTGCATCGCGCTGGTTGCGCTCCTGGGGGCTGTCGTTTCGGCCCAGGACGAACCGAAGAAGATTACTCGCACCGAGGCGTTGGGCGCTTTGGTAACCAAGGCCCAACCCGACTACCCGCCCGTGGCCAAGCAGTTACGAATTCAAGGGACGGTAGAGCTGCAACTTCTGGTGGCGGAGACAGGCGAAGTTTCGAAAGTGGACATCGTGAGCGGCAATCCCATGCTTACCGGGCCGGCCGCGCAAGCGGTGAAGCGCTGGAAATTCAAGCCCTTCGTTGAGAACGGAAAGCCGATTCGGGTGCTGGCGCCGGTCACAATAGATTTTAAGATGTAGGTTCGCGAATTGCGGAGGGGCAGGATGAGCTTGGGCAGAAAGCTGTTGAGCGGTTTCGCGTCGATGTTGGCACTGGTGCTGTTGACCAGCGGAGGTGCGATCTTAGTCACTCGAAGCTTGAACGAAGAGCTGGAGCGCGCGGCCGGTGTGACGGCACGCAAACAGTATCTGGCCGGCGCAGTCAGCGCCGCGACGTCGGAAATGGCCGCTTCCGAGCAGGGCACAGTGCTGGCTGAGATGCTCAGCGATAAGGCGCACTCTGACCAATACCAGGAGACATTCCGCGCCCGTGCGGCGGCCTTGCAGAAGGCGCTGGACGAACTGAGCCGACTGGCGGAAGGCAGTGAGACGGAGTCGATCGTTAAGAACCTCAATCAGCAGGCATCGATCCTGCTGCAAGGGCACGAAGAGTTATCGCGATCGGTGGCCAGCGATAAGATGGACGCCGCGCTCGAGATATTCAGCCAGAAGGTCCAGCCGCGAATAGACGAGATCGGCAAGGCGGCAAGTTCATTGGTTGACCAGCAGAGTCGTGAATTAGCGGCGGCATCCGCAGCCTCGGCCTCCAAATCCTCGCGGACTACCGCGGCAACCGTCACGTTGACGCTTCTGGCGCTGGGAGTAGGCGTCGGGGTCTTCGCGATCGTGCGCCAGGCCAATGGCTCTCTGAAGACTCTGTCGGCCAAAATCGCCGAAAGCGCGTCTCACGTGGCCAACGCCTCCAAACAGGTGTCCGCCGCCAGCCAGTCGCTGGCGCAGGGCGCATCGGAACAGGCGGCTTCGCTCGAAGAGACATCGGCATCCACGGAAGAAATCGTCTCGATTACGCGGAGAAATGCCGATCATGCGTCGGAAGTGGCGGCGCTCATGCAGAAAACCGGGGAGGATTCGACCGAATCCAACCGCGCCCTCGATCTCATGGTGGAGCAGATGAAGGAGATCGATGGCTCCAGCCACAAGATTGCCCGCATCATTAAGGTAATCGACGAGATCGCCTTCCAAACCAATATCTTGGCGCTCAACGCCGCGGTGGAAGCGGCACGCGCCGGCGAAGCCGGTCTGGGGTTCGCCGTGGTGGCGGACGAAGTCCGCAATCTGGCCCAACGCTGCGCCCAAGCCGCGCGGGACACGGCCGCGCTCATTGAAGAATCCATTGCCACCGCCGGTGACGGTAACGCCAAGCTGGATCGGATGGCGGGGGCTGTCAGGTCGGTGACGGAGAGCGCCGTTCGTGTCAAGACTCTGGTAGACCAGGTGAATCTGGGCAGCCAGGAGCAGGCTCGCGGCATGGAACAAATCTCCCGCGCGATTGTGCAAATGGAACAGGTGACGCAAAGGACGGCCGCCGGCGCGGAGCAAAGCGCCTCCGCCGGAGCGGAATTGGACGGACATGCTTCCATGCTCCGCGACCTGGTTCGCGAGATGCACCTGATGGTTGGAACAGAATAAAAGTCTACCGAGCAAGCGGTAAGCACAGCGCAGCATAGCCGTAACCAAAGGAATATTCACCACGGAGCATTTAGACTGGGGGGCCAGTCTGGTGGGGGAAGAAACAAAATGGCGGCTTGCGGCGGTCGCCAGCAAACCCTTTCTTTCCAACAAGCCTCCATTTTGTTTCTATAGGAGGCACGGAGCCTTCTGAGTTGCGGTGTCACCGAGAAGAACAAAATCAAAAGCAAGACCCGAGCGCACGGAGGTGGCGGAGGCCACGGAGCGGCCGGTGGCGCCATGGGGGCGTTGGCACAGGAATCCGAAGGTGCTCCCATAGACAATCGACCGGTCCAAACCCTTTATTCATAAGGAATCGGCTGTGCGCCAATAAAGAATCCGGTTTTTTCTGCAAGTTTTTATGAACTTGCTTTCTAGAGAGCTGCGCGCGCGAGCAAGCGGATGCGGCTCTACACGTCTGCCCCCAAAAGACCCCTGCCGTTCGAAACTCCCCCTCACCCCGTCCACCTGCCGAGCACGATTCGCGCGCGTTCCACCATCGTTCCAGATCGAAACACCTGCACCGAATCGGTACCACGCTACTGCAATATTTGTGAAGCTGGCTGAGTAAACTGAGAACATGGAAACTCTTGCCGGCAAGCTCGCCATCGTCACCGGTGGAACCAGAGGAATCGGACGCGCCATCGCGGAGCGCTTACTGCAGGAAGGTTGTAGCGTCGCCATTTGCGGCCGCAATCAAGCCACGGTGGATGCCGCCGTGGCCGAAATGCACCAGTTGGGCACCATCGTCGGGATCGCCGCGGACGTCACCCAACCCTCGCAGGTGGAACACTTCTTCAGCCAAGTCGACCGGCAATTCGGCGGGCTGGACATACTCGTAAACAACGCCGGGGAAGGCGTCTTTCGCAAAGTCGGGGACATGACCGTAGACGACTGGCGGCGCAATATCGACTTGAACCTGAACGGGGCCTTTTACTGCGCCCACGCCGCCCTCTCGCGGTTCGCCAAGCGCGGTGGCGGCTTTATTGTCAACATTTCCAGTCTCGCGGCCAAGAATCCATTCAGCGGAGGGGCGGGCTACAATGCCTCCAAATTCGGCCTGAACGGCTTCACCGAAGCACTCATGCTTGACCATCGCTACGACAACGTGCGGGTTTGTTCCGTCATGCCGGGCAGCGTGGCCACCGACTTCTCGGGCGACGCCAAACGCGCGGCCGATACCGGTTGGAAGGTGGCTGCCCAGGATGTTGCCGAGGTGGTGTCCATGGTTTTGCGAATGCCCGCGCGCACTATGGTGAGCCAGGTGGAAATGCGGCCGTCGAAACCCAAGAAATAAGGGGTTTACATGAATTTACCAGCGTTTATGTACCTTGGCACTCCGCGTGCTCATCCAAGAAAGTGGAAGACATCGGAGGCCCCAAATGGCGCTGCTCAATCGCATACTAGATCCGACGCAAACGGGACGTGAAGCGGAAACGCTGGAGTCAGACCTGCGCAGAAAGATTGTCGGTCAGGACCAGGCAATTCAGCAGATCATTGACGTTTATCAGACCCACCAGTCGGGCATGTCGAGCCCGGGACGTCCGGTGAGTAACCTCCTGTTTCTGGGACCGACCGGCTCGGGAAAAACCCGTACGGTGGAAGCGTTGGCAGAGAGCCTGGTGGGCGACGCGCACGCGGTAATCAAAATCGATTGCGCGGAATTTCAGCACTCGCACGAAATCGCCAAACTGATCGGTTCGCCTCCCGGATACCTGGGACACCGGGAAACGCACCCGCTGCTCAGCCAGGAAGTGCTCAATCAGTTCCACACCGAAAAGGTGAAGCTGAGCTTTGTGCTCTTCGACGAAATCGAAAAAGCCAGCGACGCCCTATGGAATCTGCTGCTCGGCATCCTGGATAAAGCCACGCTGACCCTTGGCGACAATCGGCGGGTCGACTTCTCGCGCGCCATGATCTTCATGACCAGCAACCTGGGCGCGACTGAAATGGCTTCCATCCTTCGGCCGAACCTCGGATTCGCGGCCGGTGAAGTGGAACGCCGCCGGGCCTGCGGAGAGGTGGATACGGAGCTGACCGAAAAGGCGGCCGGCGCCGGCATGGAAGCCGCACGCAAGAAATTTACGCCGGAGTTCATCAATCGCATCGACCAGGTGGTGGTGTTCCGGCCGCTCGGCAAGGAAGCGCTGCGGAAGATTCTGGCGCTCGAACTCAACGTCGTGCAACAGCGCGTATTCAATTCGGCGAATGTATTGCCCTTCGTGATCTCGGTAGCGGAACCGGCTAGAGAGTTTCTCCTGGGCGAAGGCACCGACCTGAAATATGGCGCGCGCCATCTGAAAAGGTCCATCGATCGCCATCTGGTGCATCCGCTCTCCAATCTCATGGCCAGCAACCAGGTACGCGGTGGAGATCTGGTGCGCGTGGATTTCGATGGCGACGCTCACAAATTGATCTTCTACAAGGACGCCGAAGACCTGTCCACCCATGCCATGCTGCAGATGGTGGACGACTCCATCTTTCCGCCGCCCATGATCGCCTCGGCCAGCGCCATCACGGAACTGCCCAAGGTCGCGAACGCCCGATCGACCAGACGATAGTGCAGGGATGGGGCGGACGCCCACGAGGTGTCCTCTGGGCCGGCCGGACCCCTCGGTCCGCCCCACCAAATGCGAATCTTCCAAGCCGCGCAATAGCGTCAGTGCGTCTGGTCCGCCGCTCACGCGCGCGGGCCCGGTAATCCAAATCCCCCGCCACGCAACTTCTCTGCTACAATTCCCTGCCAGTGCCCCAGCCCCCTGAACAGCAGAGCTCGCAACTCATGCGGCGTATGTTTTCCACCATTGCGCCGCGGTACGACTTCATCACACGCGTTTTTTCGTATGGCATGGACCGTCGCTGGAAGCGACTCGGCGTGACCCGCGCCGAACTGCGTGCGGCGCCCGTGATTCTCGATCTGGCCGCCGGTACCGGCGATTTCTCCAAACTCGTCTGCCGCCAGTATCCCGGCGCGCGAGCCGTGGCGGTGGATCTCACCGAGCGCATGTTAAGCCTGGCGAAAGAGTCGGGCGTAACACTGGCAGCCTGCGCGGACGCCGGGGCGCTCCCCTTCCCCGACGGCTGCTTCGATTGCGCATTCGTCGGCTACGGACTACGGAATTTTCCCGATCTGCCGCTCGCCTTGAGCGAAATCGAGCGGGTCATCCGACCCGGTGGATTACTAGTCAGTCTGGACTTTTTCCTCCCCGCGAATCCCCTCTTTCGCACACTCTACTTGGGTTACCTATACGCCCAAGGAACTTTTTGGGGCCTACTTTTGCACGGCCGTCCCAGAACATACACCTACATTCCCGATTCGTTACGAAGCTTCGTGTCGATTGACGAGCTGTCGTCACTCTTACGCCAAAACGGCTTTCCACGCGTGAGTGTAAACCGCTATATCTTAGGTGGCATCGGCCTTCATTGGGCGGCCAAGGAAGCCTGAGCCATGAAAGAGCGCTTCGTACCGGCCGACTATCGCTTCATTGCGATCTGCCTCGCGCTTCTGACGGCATGCGTTTGGTTCACGGCCGGTAATTTTTATCGCGCTTTCCCGGAAGCCTCCATCGACTTTCGCGTGAGCCGCGCCGACGCGCAGACACGCGCGCAGCAATTTCTCGAAAGCCAGGGCTTTGTCGTCGGGGCTTACCGCGTGGCGTCCAGCTTCAGCTATGACGACGACGCGAAGACTTTTCTCGAGCGCGAAGCCGGCCTGGAAAGAGCGAACCAACTCATGGGCACGCGCGTGCGCCTGTGGCGGTGGGCGTTCCGCTGGTTCCGGCCCCAGCAGCGCGAGGAGTTCCGCGCCGACATCACGCCCGCCGGCGACTTCGTGGCTTTCGATCATGAGCTCGCGGAAGACGCCGCCCGGCCGGATATCACCGCCGAACAGGCGCGCACTCTGGCCGAGAATTTTCTCCGCACGCGCGCTCACCGCAATCTCGACACGCTCGATTTCGTGGAATCGTCCATCGTCACCAGGCCCCATCGAACCGACCGCGTCTTCACCTGGAAAGAGCACGATTTCGACATCCACGACGGCACTTATCGCATTACCGTGACCATACTCGGCAACGAGGCCGGCGGGTACGGCGAGTATCTCAAGGTCCCCGACCAGTGGACGCGCGACTACGAACGCCTCCGCTCGAAGAATAACGAGGCGCAGATCATCGACACGCTGGCCATGGTTGGTCTGCTGATCGCGCTCATCGCTGTGATCGTCAATCGCGTGCGCCGTCAGGACATCCGCTGGCGCCGCGCGGCCATCGTCGGCCTGATCGCCATGGTGCTGTCGTTCCTATCCAGCCTCAACGAATTTCCCTTGGCCGAATACGGGTATCCCACCACCGACGCCTACTCCAGTTTCCTGATGCAAAGGCTTTTCCAGGCGCTGCTGGGCGCGCTCGCCTGGGGCGGCGCGCTATTCATCATTACGGCCGGCGCGGAGGCGCTGTACCGCGAAGCTTTCCCCGATCAGGTGTCGCTGGGAAATCTTTTCAGCCGCCGCGGAGTGCGCACCAAACGCTTCTTCCTGGGCGCCATTCTCGGGGTAGCTCTCTGCGCCATCTTCCTCGCCTACCAGACGCTTTTTTATATCGTGGCGAACCGGCTGGGCGCGTGGTCGCCCGCCGACGTGCCTTACAGCGATCTTCTCAACACAAAATTTCCCTGGGCCTATGTGCTGGTGGGCGGGTACCTGCCGGCGGTCTCCGAGGAGTTCATGTTCCGCATGTTCGCCATCCCGTTTCTGAAGAAGTGGCTGCGCTGGCTTCCGGCGGCGATCGTGGTGGCGGGCTTCGTCTGGGGCTTCGGCCATGCCGGGTATCCCAACCAGCCGTTCTACATTCGCGGACTCGAAGTCGGCATCGGCGGAGTGGCGCTGGGGCTGATTATGCTGCGCTGGGGCATCCTGCCGACGCTCATCTGGCACTACTCGGTGGACGCCATGTACAGCGCCCTGCTGCTGCTGCGCTCGCACAGTCTCTATTTCCGCCTCTCGGGCGCGGCCAGCGCGGGGATTTTCGTGGTGCCGATCGCGATCGCGCTGGTGGCGTACTGGCGGCACGGCGGATTCGAGCCGGCCACCGGCCTGCTGAATGGCGCCGAGCCAACCGCGCCGGAACTTCCGCCGGAAGTCGAGCCCGCGGCCGTCCATATTCCGGACTTCACGCCGCTGAACCGGCGCATGCGCCTTGCGGCCTTGGCGATTTTCGTTGCCGGGCTCGCGACCGTCTTGGTTCCCGTCGCCCATTTCGGCGATTCGCCGCAATATAAACTGACTGCCGGCCAGGCACGCGCGCCGGCCGATGCCTTCCTCCGCACCTTGGGCGTCGATCCGGCCGCCTATCGACAAGTCACCTTCGCGGAGACGCACACCGAGGGCGACGATAGCCTGGCAGCCAAGTACTTCCTGGAGCGGCGTTCGGTCAGCGCCACCTCCAAGCTGTTCGAGCAGTATCGGCCGGTGCGATATTGGGCCACGCGATATTTCAAATCGCTCGACAAAGACGAATTCATCGTCACGGTGAATCCCGAAAGCGGAAAAGCGATGGGCTTCAACCATCAGATCCCCGACGACCGTGCGGGCTCCGATCTCACGCCCGATGCCGCGCGTGAAATCGCGGCGGAGTTCGCCACCGCGCAAGGCCTGAACGTACCTGGTATGGATCTGAAGGAGAGCCAGACGGAAAAACGCAAGGCGCGGCGCGACTACACTCTAGTGTGGGAGGCGCGCCCCGGCGACGCGCGCAACGTGGACGAAGCGCATTACCGCGTGGAGGTCGCAGTGGATGGAGATCGTGTCTCTGCCCTGCGCGCCTATTGGAAGATTCCCGAAGCCTTCGAACGGCTCCGCGGCCGGCAGAATTTCATTTCCATCGCCGTGCGGATCGTGCGGATCCTGGCGATAGCCGGCGGAATCGTCTTCGGTATCTGGATGCTGATCCGTCAGATCCGGCAAGGGCTGGCGCCATGGCGTCGCACCCTGCTGCTCGCCGCGGTTCCCACAGTGCTGACCGTCGCCGCTCTGGCGCTCTCGTTCCATCTCTTTTTGTATCGAAACTATCAAACCTCGGTGCCCTTCGAGACATTCACGGTCACCGCCGCGGTGGTTCTGGCCATCGAGGTGGCGTTTGCGTTCGTGCTCTACGGAGCCGCCGCGGCGGTGGTGCTTGCGTTTTTCCCGGAGAGTTTAGCCGCGTTCCGGCCAGTGCGCAGCGTACTCGCTCTGGACGCCGTAGTGCTCCTGCTATTAGCCATCGGATTGTCGCAATTCTGGCATCAGTTCGCCCAGCTATTGACCGAGCGGTTTCATGCGCTGGCATTCATGGATGTGGCCGAACCGTCGCTCATCGGCCTGCCGGCTCCGGCGCTCACGGCTGTCATCGAACTTGTCCGCACGATTTTCTCGCGCGCCGCCGTTCTGGCTCTCGGCGCTCTGGCCCTCCGCAACTTGCCGAAGCGCTGGATGCTCGCGCCATTAGTCCTCTTGCTGGCCTTCGTCGCGGTTTCCGACGATGTGCGAACGCCGGCCGAGTTTGCGCTGTCGTACGGCACGGCGCTGGCCGGATTCGCAATCGCACTGGCATTCTGCGTCTGGTTCGCGCGCCGGAATTATTTGGCGTACGTGCTGGTGTTCGCGCTGGGCTCCCTCTACCCCGCCGCGGCGGAACTGTTCCACAGCGGCAACCCGGCGCTCGCGATACAAGGCTGGATGGTAGTGGGGGCCGCGGTCCTGGCGTTGGCGTGGGCGGTGGGCCCTGCGCTTTTTCAACGAGATAGCGGCCCGTTACGGACGTAACCCACGTGAAGTAACGTCCATTGGAGAAAACCAAAGCCTAAACTGACCGCATGTCACGCATGCGAGTTCTGGGCTGGCTGTGGTTTTCGGGATGGGGCGTAGGCGCAGGGCGTTACCCCCTCCGGAGGACTTCGCTTCGAACCGATTCGCGGCCAGTCCGGCTCGGGCGTGACGTTCGTGGGACGAATCGGTTCTGAGCGGATCGCCTTCGGCGCGGCGGCTGTGCAGGCCGGGCCCCTGCGCTTCCACTTCCGCGACGCGAATTCCGCCGCCGCGATCGCCGGCGAGGACACCGCAGCTTCTACTATTCGGGGAACGATCCGGCCCGGTGGCAAAAGGGCATCCCCAACTATGCGCGCCTGCGCTATCGCGAACTGTACCCGGGCATCGACTGCGTGTTCTACGGCGCCAGCGAAGGCGCCTTGGAGTACGATTTCATCGTGGCGCCGCATGCCGACCCCGAACAGGTGGTCCTGGAAATCGAAGGCGCGGACGAGCTCGCCTTAACTCCTCAGCGCGATTTGCAAATCAGGGCCGGCGAGCGGATGCTGGTGCAGCGCCGGCCGAGAGTTTTTCAGAAGGGACGCGAAACGTCAGCTACGCGCTGTCGCATTACAATCCTGCCGATCCGCTGGTGATCGATCCCGTACTCGACTATGCCAGCTATTTCGGAGGCAACGAGAGCGATACCATTACCGCCATCGTTTCCGACACGGCCGGCAATGTTTACGTCACCGGTCAGACGCAACCGTCGACGAGTTTTCCGCCCTCGCCGTTAGTCGGCGAAAGTGCGCAGGGCGGTTTGGATGCGATACCAACCAAGTTCGATCCCACCGGCAAGACGGTACTATTCACTGCGATTCTGGGGAGTTCGGGCAACGACTCGGCCCGCAATATCGCGGTGGATGCCGCCAGCAACATATATCTGGTGGGCCAGGCAGGCGCGGCGAATTTTCCAGTGTTGAACGCCTACCAACCCAGCGTGGGAGACACCGATCAATCGCCGACCCCCTGGTCGGCCTTTTCGCGATGGCAAATGCCTGATTCTTTGACCAGAGAGCGGGACGTGGGCGTCCCGTGCGGACCCAGGGGGTCCGCCCCACCTCCGCGCGCCACGTCGCCCTTACGGCACAAAAACGCGCGTGGGGCCGACTACCTTCAGCCCCTTCGCTTCGGTGTGTAACTTCGCAAGTACGAATCCCTTCTCACCTACCGAACCGAAAGTAACCTGATACTGGTGATCGAGACGATCGCGCAGATCGTTTAGGAACGGCGCGATCTCCACGGGGTCGCGGAAGTCTTCGAAGTAAGCATAGCCGCCGGTCTGCTCGCTGACTTCGATGAGGTGCGATTGCCCGAATACCAGCGGCTGACCGCGCTGTCCGAACCTTCCGGCGCCGCTCAAGTAGATCGAGTAGACCATGATTCCATGGCGAAGAGCGCCGTGAATCGCCGCATCCATATATGGGTCGTCTAAGTCGCCGCCAGCGTTATAGCGATCCACGCCATCGGTCAGCATGAGCACCGCGCGGCGATAGGTCTGCTGCTCCGAGGGCCAGCGTTTCACCAGTTCCCCAAGCGAGAAATAGGGACTGCCATTGCCGCCCGCCGTCGCCATCGGCAGGCGCAAAGCGGCGACTGCCTTTTGGTGATCCGCGGTGAACTCCTGCGACATAGAGACGGTCCCATTGCGCATGTAGCCGACCGCAAGTTGCGTAGTCGGGGGCAAGGAATTGAAGAAGTCCTTCAGTTCCTTCAGGTGAGTGCCCAGGCTGCCGGTACGTGAGGAATCGTCCAAAAGGACGAAGAGCTGCATGTCCGCCAAGTCGCCGCTCAGGCGCTGTAAGTGAATAATCTGCGCGGGCGTCTTGCTAAGTTGTACATTAATATCGCCGGGCGCGAGGTTATCGGGCCTGCTGCCACCCGCTCCGGGCAGCATCGTCACAACCATTTGCGGAGAGCCGGTAATGTCCGGAAGTGAAGCGGAATATCCCGGCATTGCGGCCACGAGGGCCAAGCCTGATACCGCGGTGACTAAGTACCGATTGATCTTCATAGGGGCAACCTTCTAACTAGTTGGATGCGGGCGCACACGATTGGGTTCCCGAGGGCGGGTGGCTCAAATGAGCCGCTATTTATCTGCAACCATGTCGCGCTGTGCGGCGATCATGCGGCGCATGTGAACGCGAATTCCCGGAAGCTGTGTCGAAAAAACGATTCCTGCAATCAGGCAAACGACACCGCCGATGGTGACGGTGAGGGGCGCGCCCAGGCGATCGGCCACCAGCCCGGCCAACAGCCCGCCGAATGGCGCCATCCCCATCATTACCATGGAATACACGCCCATCACGCGCCCGCGCAATTCGTCCGGGACCATGCTTTGAATGAGCGTGTTGGTAGAGCCCATCCCCAGCATCAATGCGAACCCTACCGGCACCAGGGTGACCGCCGAAAACAGGAAACTCCGCGACGTCGAGAAAATGACCAGCCCGACACCGAAGGCCGCCGCCGAAGCGGCCACCCACACGCTGAGACCTTTCAGCGTTTGCCTGCTGGCCAGCAGCAGCGCGGCCCCCAGCGCGCCCACTCCCGCGCAGCCGGTCAGCCATCCGAGCGCTTTCGGACCGCCGTGCAGGATGCGGTCGGCGAACACCGGCATCAGCACCTGGAACGGCATGCCGGTAATGCTGGCAATCCCGAGTAGGACCAACAGCGCATGAATCGGACGATTGCGGAGTACGAAACGAAAGCCCTCGATGACGTTGGCGAGCGGCGACGCGAGGTTTGCCTGGCGCTCGCTGGGCTCCACGCGCATCAGCAGCAGGCCGACGATCACCGCGATATAGCTGATGCCGTTGGCGAAGAAGCACCAGCCCTCGCCGATGGCCGCCACCAGAATGCCGGCGATCGCCGGGCCCACCACGCGCGAGGCGTTGAACATGGAGGAATTCAGCGCGATGGCGTTCATGAGGTCGGGCCGCGCCACCATTTCCACGATGAAGGACTGGCGCGCCGGGATGTCGAAGGCGTTGACCGCGCCCAGCAGCGCGGAGAGTACGAAGATATGCCAGATGTGCACGCGGTGCGTGAGGGTGAGAGCGGCGAGGATGAGCGCCAGCAACATGGAAAGCGTCTGCGTGGCGATGACCACGCGGTGGCGGCTGTAGCGGTCCGCCACGATGCCGCCGAGCGTGGAGAGAAGGAAGATGGGAATCTGGCTGCAAAAGCTGATTCCGCCCAACAGGACCATGGACCCGGTGAGCCGGTACACGAGCCACGCTTGGGCAAGGTTCTGCATCCAGGTCCCGATGAGAGAAATGAGCTGGCCCGAGAAAAACAGCTGAAAATTACGGTATTGCAGGGCTCGCAGCGTCGCGGGCAGTTTTGGCACTGCTTCTATTTTAAGGCTTCAACCGGTCCCTTTGGTCGCGCCTCGGAGGGAGCCCGGGACGGCCTCCCGGCCAAGGCCGGGCTGTCGCCCGGCTGGGCAAGTTAAAGCTTACCCCACGTCAGAAAGGCCGATGATTTTGTGGGATAAGCTTCAGCTTGTCCAAGCGAGCGGAGCTCGCTCTGGGGTTTCCCGGAATTTAATGCGCTTCCGGCGCCGGCAAATTCATCTGCGCGAGGAAGGCGTCGAACCGCGGGTCGGATTTCGGCACCGGAAGACTCCCCGGCCAGTAGGGCAGCGCAACGTCGCGTTCGCCGAATGCCTCCTCGGTCCACGAAAAGAGGCGGTCCCAATCTTCCAGCACGGCGGCGAGCCCGGCATATTCGACGGCCGGCAGGAGCTGGTCGTCGGGCAGATCTTCGGCCGCATCGAGCAGTTGGCGCGCGCCCTGCGGATCGCCCATGCGTGCCTCGAGAGATGCCATTTGAGTGGCCGGCAACTTCGCCGCGGCGCCGGAATTGCGCAGCTCTTCCACGATTTGCCGCGACTTCTCTTTCTCGCCGGCCAGCAGGAGCACATTCGCCAGCGCGGCGCGGGCGGCGGGGTCGTTAGGGCTCAGGTCCACGGCTTTCTGGGCGAATGGAATCGCGCGGGCGAGTTGCTTCAACGACACGTACTGCGCGGCCGCATCGCTGGATATCGCGGCCGAAAGGGGATCGAGCGCCAGAGCGCGCTCGGTTTCCTCAACGGCTTCGGTCATCCGCCCCTGGCTCTGGAACCAGCGCGCATGCCAATCCAGTACGAAGGCCGATTCCGGGAACGCTTTCACGGCGCGGTCGAGCTCTTCCCTGGCGACGGCCCAATCCCAGTCGTATTGCAATTTCACGATGCCGAGCGCAAGGTGCGCGACACCCGATTCGGGATCGAGCGCCACCGCCCGCTCGGCGGCGTCGCGGGAAGCGGGCATCAGCCGATTGGGCCGCGCCATCCCCGCCGCCACGCGATACTCCCGCACGATCGACAGCCACGCCCACGCCGGCACGAAGTTGGGATCGGCGGCGGTCGCTTGTTCCAGCAGCTCTTGAGCACGATTCAAGACTTCGGGCGCCGCTTGATCGAATAGGTATCGCCCTTGCAGATAAGCGGCGTAAGCCTGCGGCGCTGGCTGATAGCGGTGGGCCGAGGCCGCCGGCGTTTTGAGCTGGAGTCGATGACCGACGGCAGCAGCGACGTCTTCCAGGGCAGTGTGCAGATCGTTCGCCGGCCGGTCGAAGCTGGTAGACCAGAGATGATACCCGTCGGCGGTGCGGGTCATGGCGAGCTCGATGTGCAGCCGCTCGCCGCTCTGGGCGATGCTGCCCTCGAGAGTCGCGGCAGCGCCGAGCTGCTTGACCTCATCGCTCTTGATCTTGAGGGCCGACGTTCGACCTACGACATGCATGCCTGGCACACGCGCGAGGTGGTCGATGATTTCGCCAGCGAGGCCGGCGGCAAGCCAGTCGTCGTTCCGTTGCGTGAGATCGCTAAAGGGAAGAACGGCGAGCGATCGAACCTGCGCGCTGGCTACGCGCGCCCGCCACCGTGCGCCGGCCCAGATCAGGACTACCGTGCCGACGAGCAAAACGGCGAGCGAGACCCAGAGGCGGCGCCCGGAATGGACCGCGGGCGTCACGGGTGCTTCTATTCTTGCAGAGGACCCAGGCATGGCAGCTTGTAATTTCGATTCTACAAGCTTTGCGCTTTTGACGGTTAGTGTAGTTTGGACAAGCTGAAGCACATGCAGATTAGTTTTGTGTCATGCGCAAAAGGTACCACGGGCGATTGAGCGGCCTCGTCCTGGATGGTGAACGTGCGCCCGCGCGACGGCAGCACTCCCAACATGGAGAAGAAATTCCCACTGACCATCTCGGCGGCGGCCTCCTGCGGTTCTTTGCCGTAGCGCACCGCGATTTTGCCGATGCCGAGGGGCACGTAGGCCACGACGTCGGCGAAGGCTTCCTTCTGTTTGCGGAATTGCTCGAAAATCGGCATGGTGAGAGAACTGTCGCCATGGCCGGTCTGCGACGATCCGGAAGGATTGCCGGTGGTATGCAGGTAGACCAGGCGCGCCGGATCGTGCGCCGGCAGGTAACGCAGCAGCAGGGAGTTCATCACGCTGAAGATGGCCGAATTGGCGCCGATTCCGAGGGCCAGAGTCAGGATGGCGACGGCGGTGAATGCCGGCGTCCGTCCGAGTTGGCGAAGGGCGTAGCGAAGATTCCGGATCATATGGTGCACTCGTGGCGCGGACTTTAGTCTGCAGCGCCGAGACTAGACTCTTCTCGGCGCGACGGGTCGAGAAGAGTCTCGACCCAGCAGGCAAGAGTGCCTGCGCCACGTCTATTTCTTCTTGCGGATATAGACGGCGCCGTTCAAGGTACGGATAGTGAGATCGACGCCGCCGCCGTTGATCGTCCCGCGGATGGTGTTGTCGATGCGGATGGTATACCGGCCGTCGGAAGTGCCGTTGCGCTGGGTGACGGTGCGCGAACCGCCCAGCGTCACGTCGAAATCGCTGTAAACCGCGCCATGGTTGGACTTCACGGTGAGATCCGCCTTGACGTCGGCGGGAAGAGTCACATCGACCACGCCATTCAAGGTGCTGAATGCCAGCGGTTTGCTGCCATTCACGCTGTCCATCGTGACTTTGATGGGGCCGTTTTGGGAATCGGCGGTCACGGTACCGGCAATATCGGTGAGAGTCAGATGGCCGTTCAACGTGTGGACTTCCACCTCGCCGTGGACGCCCTCGACATCGATGCCGCCCGACAGCGTGTGCAACTTGAGCGATGTGTCGACCGGAACGGTGAGGAAGACCGCGCCGTTGCCGTTGCGATCGTGCACCGTGACGACGTTGTCGTCTTCCACCACTTCCAGGCCGCGGGTGGAATCGCCGATGCGCCGCATGCCGCCCTCGTGCTCCTCGTGGCCGTGGTTTGCGCCTTCCACAATCACTTCATTGCCGGCGTGAGTTTTCACCGTGATGGCGCCATTCAGCAGGCTGCAACTCACCACCCGAGGGTGCGACGAATTGCGTGCGGGCACCACAATGCGGTCGCCCGAAGAATCCTGCGCGAGTCCCGCGGCGCAGACGGCTAGTATCAGGCCTATGGAGGCCAAAATGGGTTTCATAGCTGGGGTCCTTAGATTTTTGAATGCAGGCGGATGGCGCCGTTCATGGTGTGCAACGAAATCTGCGGCCCGCCTTTGCCGGCGCGCACATGCATCGTGCCTCCGGTGCGATACACAAAGCGATTGCCGGAGATCTCACCCTTCACCGTAGTGGGAAGGGTGGTGACGTCGAAATCGGCGAACACCCCGCCGTGCATGGTTTCCAAAGTAAAATCGGCGTCGGGATCGGAATGGAAGTAGACGTCGACGGAGCCGTTCATGGTGTGGAACGACGACTGCCGGGTGGGATTGCGATTGAAGGCCACGTGCACACTGCCGTTCATGGTCTCTACCGTACCCGTGCCGCCGATATCGTCCATCTCCACCTTTCCATTCATGGTGTGAACCTTGTAATCGCCGGCGACATTCCTCACCTCGATGCCGCCGTTCATGGTCTCGAGATCGAGCGCCACGCCCGACGGCACCTGGATATCGCACTCGAACGTCACGTTGTAATGGCGATGACGCCAGCCGTCGTTATGGCGGTTGGGGCCATCCTCATACAGCTTCACGTTGTTGCCGTCCTGCGTAATTTCGAGTTTGACTTCGCGCTTGGCATCGTCCATGTCCGATTTACTTTCGGCGCGAATGCGCTTTTCCACGGTAATCTGAATCTCCGACCCGCTGCCGCCGGTCACGCGGATCGGGCCGTTGATCTGGTCGGAGATCAGCTTGGAGACATTTTCGCCGGCCGCCACGTGGAAGCTCTTGTGGATGGTCTCGCGGTCTTCGTGCCACCAATCGTCGTTGGGGCGGGCCGAGAGCATCGGCAATATCAAGAGAGAAAGGAGAATGGCACGTTTCATTTCACTACCTCGAGTTTTCTTACGCCCGCGGCCGCGCGCTGGCGCACCGCGTCATCGGCTTTGGGATCTTGCGCCAGTTGCCGCAAGGCCGGGATGGCCGCCTTGTCGTTCACTTCCGTCAATACATCGATGAGAGCCACGTTCACCAGCGGAGAGTCCTGCAAGGGCAGCGCATCTACCAGGGCGCGCTGAATATCGGGACGGCTGGCGAGATTCTCCAGAGCGTCGACAGCGCGCAGCCGCACGTTGACGTTGGCGTCGTGATTCAGGGTGTAGAGCAGCGCCTGATCGATCTGCTGGTCGGGCTGCTGCACCTGGCTGGCATAGGTGACGCCGCGGATGCGCGAGCTCGACGACTGGTCCTGTAACATCGAAAGCGCCACCGTCTGGCGCAGGCTCTCGATTTGCGACTGGAGCTGCGCGATTTCCGGAGTGGTGGGGGAACTGGCGGTGCGGGGGCGGGCCAGATAACGGCCGCCGATTCCACCGGCCGCCAGCAGCAGAACCGATAGTGCGGTCTGCCACGCGGCTCTCGCCGGCCACCATCCAGCCATCCACCACGGACGATTGGCGGCAACCACGGTGCGGGCGCGCCCCTGTTCCATGCCGGCCCGATACGCTTCCAGCACTTCCACAAAGCGGGAGCGAATGACCGGATCGGGCTCGGCGACGGGCAGCGATTCCAGGCCGCGCCAGACGGCGCCCATCTCGGCCATATCGGCGCGGCACGCGGAACAGAGTTCCAAATGGGAGATCAGCTTTTCGCGCGCGCCGCTCTCCAGGCGGCCGGCAAGACATTCCGGGATTTGTTCACGAAACCGTTCGCAACTCATGATGCTCGTTCTCCACTCAGTGCGAAGAACCGGTCGCTCAATTCGCGCAGCGCCCGATATACCCGCACCTTCACCGTTCCCACTTCGCACTTCAGGATGTGGGCGATCTCCTCGTGCTTCAACTCCATGAACCGGCTCATGATCAGCACTTCCCTTTTCTCGCGGGGCAGCGCTGCGAGAGCTCGCCGCAGCAGCACAGTCTCCTGTTTCTTCTGCGCCTGCCGGTCGGGCGGCAGTTCCGGTCCACGCAACTCCACCAAATCGTCCGGCAGGGTGACTTCGCCCTTATTGCGGCCGACGTAATCGAGATGGACATTGCGGCCCACCTGGAACATCCACGCGCGGAACGACATTTCCGGCTGGTAGGTATGGCGGTACTTCAAAATCCGGTAAAACACTTCCTGCACCAGATCCTCGGCGGTCGTCCGGCTGGCGGTGAGGTGCAGGAAAAAATGAAACAGGGGGCGCTGATGGCGGTCGAAGAGCTGTTCCAGCTTTGCGACGTCCCCCGCCCGGACTTCCCACATGATTTGTTCGTCTTCCACTGCGTTTTAGTCTACGTAATGGAATACCGGGGTGAGGCAAAAAGGTTACGAAAGGTTCGGGAGGCGGGCCAAAGACAATTCAGCCACAGATGAACGCAGATAAGACTTAAGTCCTTTATTATCTGTGTGCATCCGTGGCTAATAATCTTTTGTCTGGAAGGGCAAGGAGGAGTTCAGGCCTTAGCTTGCGCTAGCGCAGCGGCTTTCTTTTGAGCTTTTTTCATGCGGCGGGGCAAATGAGGATTATTTTTCTTTTGAAGCTTGGGGATCTTGATGGAATGCTTGTGTACGGGCGCGGGGGTAGGTTCAGCGCCCGCAGTCGGCGCGATTTTCGCTGCCGGCGTGCCGGCCGCCTTTGGCGTTGCGGCCGCAAGATCGTCTTTCGCTTTTTCTTTCTTGGCCATGGTTCCCTCTGGGCTCTACGGTAGCACGCTTGGGGCCGACGCTTTCGGGATAAGATGGATTGGATCTGCCTATGCTGCGTCGACTTGTCTGGTTGGCTTTCGCCGTGGCTGTCGCCGCCTCGGCCCAAAAATACGACGGTCCGGCGCCGCCGAAACTCGACCTGCCCTATCTGAAGCACGGAGATTCGCTAATCCCGACGGAGGCCGTCGAGGCCAAAGAGGAAAAAAAGAAAGACAACACCCTCTATGTCATCGAAGGGGCCGGTTCGTCCGCCAAGACTCCGCTCGCCTCGCCGATCCTGCTGCTGAAGGCGGACAAGATCGTGCCGCGAAATCTTCAGCTGTTCAAGCTCGACACAAAGAGCGGCCATCGCGAACTGAACTTCCCCGCCAAGAGACCTCCGCAAGCCATCCGCATTGTGGTGACCAAGCTCTCGTCAGACGGCATCTGGAAGATCGAAGTGGACGAGAGCCTGGAGCCGGGGGAATATTCCCTAAGTCCCAGCGATTCCAATCAGGCATTCTGCTTCCTGGTATTCTGACTCGCTAATTTCTCCGAACTTTCGGCGTCAACGCTCGTAAGAATGTCTATGCTGACTGGAATTGCAGCCTTGCGGCGCGATCTTGCCTATAGTTTTCGAATGTTGGCGAAGCGTCCCGGATTTACCGTGGCCGCGGTGGCCGTGCTTTCATTAGGAATCGGCGC